>Ga0070665_100000830_pt1 | contig 40352 bp, 40 predicted proteins | sample KBSS13metaG_FD_65862 | JGI IMG/M metagenome (GOLD analysis project Ga0070665, IMG submission 65862) | Switchgrass rhizosphere microbial communities from Kellogg Biological Station, Michigan, USA - KBS S1-3 metaG | ecosystem: Host-associated > Plants > Roots > Rhizosphere > Soil ...
CATCACGCTCGGTGGATTCCAACAGGAACAGCGAGCGTCCTTCTGTTTCTTGCTGCAGCGTAATTTTGGAGACGCCGGGAATTTCCGCCAACGTGGCCTGCGCCGCCTCCGCTCCCGCTTTTAACTCGATCACAAGCCGATAGCCTTGTGTGAGATTTTGACTCAAGAGCTGCGGCGTGCCGTCGGCCACAATTTTCCCTTGATGAATAATCAGCACGCGATCGCATGCCGTTTGGGCTTCCGACAAAATATGGGTCGACAAAAGAACCGTCTTTTTTTGTTTGAGCGTTTGAATGAGTTGCAAAACTTCTTGCTGCTGGTTGGGATCAAGGCCCGAGGTGGGTTCGTCCAAAATTAAAATTTCCGGATCATGCAAAATGGCTTGCGCAAGACCGACACGTTGACGATATCCTTTGGAAAGTTCGCTGATATTTTTTCCGAGCACGTCGGTTAGCCCGCAGCGCTCGACCGCCGAGCGAATGACTTGCGCATATTGCTCGGCGGGGATTTGGCGCAGACGCGCCGTCCATTGTAACGACTCATAAACGGCTAAATCGTCATATAAAGGATTGGCCTCCGGCAAATAGCCGATCGAGCGGCGCAGGCGTAAGCTGTCATCGACGACATCGAGATCGGAAATTTTTGCCGACCCTTCCGTCGGAGGAAGGTATCCGGTCAACAGTTTGAGCATGGTTGTTTTTCCCGCCCCATTGGGACCTAAGAGTCCGACGATTTCCCCGGGACGTATGACAAAACTCACATGATCAAGCGCGGTTACGGCGCCATAGCGTTTCGTCAACCCTGACGTTTCAATCACTTTGCAACCCTTCTTTCAATCGAAGCTATCGCCATCTTCATGAACATACAGAAAAGATGGTCCTATTAGTTAGTTTATTAATAAATTTGGATTTTAGGTGTCAAGTCTTCCGCAACAAAAGCAGTCGAGGCGTCTCCAATGCATGCATCAGCGGCATCGCCGTAATGCCCTTGCTCTAACGCACTCTCCTGGCCAAAATCGTCGAATCCGACTGCGAAGTCGCCACGCTGCACCGGTTAGTCCAAAACACATTGACAAAGTCCAAATTTGGACTATACTCTCTATAGAGAGGCCACCATGAAAAGCGCGACATTGCAAAAAAGATTCCAAGTGGATCAGCAGACCGCCGCGGCGGGGTTGCGCGCCTTCTTCAAATTAGCGAGCCTTTGGCGGCTTCAAGTAGATGAACAAATTCTTCTTTTAGGCCGTCCATCACGCTCTGCATTTTTCGAATGGAAAAAACATCCCGAGCGGGACCTGCAGCCCGATACGCTCGAGCGCTTGTCGTATTTAATGGGCATTTATAAAGCGCTACAAATTCTTTTTTCTGATCCTGCGATTGCCGATGAGTGGGTCCAACAGCCGGCCGATTTACCTCCGTTTGGCGGCAAGAGCCCATTGGATTACATGCTTCGAGGGGACGTCCTCGCTCTGTACGAGGTTCGCCAGTATCTGGATGCGCAACGCGGCGCATGGTAGAACCGCCATCGCGAAAAATTCACTGGGCACGGGCCTGGCGGCTTGTCCCCACTCGCATTCCCCGAATCAATCTCTACGAACGCCTCGCTGATTCTCATGAACAACGCAGACTCGCTGAAATAGAGGAGTTGACCAATCCCCGCATGATGGAAGAACGCGGCACGAAGAATTTTCTCCGAAAAGGGGATTATTTCCGTAAGAATGTTAGTCCGGGTGTTAAGGCGTCCTTCGCTTATCTCGCGCCCAGCCGTTTTGGATCAGGGATTTTCCCAATCCTTTATGCCGCATCTAACGAGTTGACCGCTTTGGCCGAAAAGCGTCATCACTTGGCACGCTTCTTGAAGGCGCACCACACGCGTCCGACCATCAGCAAGCAAATTGCATGGATTCTGAGTGTTTCAGGAAAGTTTCACGACCTACGCCAACCCTCTAAAAATTTTAAGAATTTCTATAGTCTCAATTCATACACGGCAGCGCAATCGCTTGGCCGACATTTGTGGGAGGAGGGCTCTCAAGGCATTGTGTACGAAAGCGTGAGACGTCCGAGCGGACAATGCGTGGCTGCATTTTCGCCGCAAACAATTATGTCCTGCAGCCGAGGTCCGCTATTCGAATTTCATTGGGATGGCAACAGCATCAAAGAAACGTTCCGTCTCGAGTCTCGACAAGATAAATAACCACCAGGGCGTGAGTGCGGCGCCTTAAAATCGTCGGACAATGACACCTTTAGTGATGTCAATGGCCTGAATCTGAAGTCTTTGATAGCGCACGTAAGCGAAGTGGAACTTGCAGAAAAGAAATCCGTTTCCAAGAAGTGTGCCTGTCGCCATCGTCTTCCGCGCGGCGGCGTAAATAACGTTCTTAGAAGCTAAACGCTTCTCCTGCTGGTTCGGGCGTGAGGATTAGGCACTCTTGCGGGGAAATTTGCATCGTAGGATACTTCATGGACCATAATCTGTCCCTGATAACCAATCGTTAAAAATAATTTTCCGTCCGGACTAAATTGAGCTCCGCGTATGGCTTCCTTTTCCGTAACGGTTGCCAAAAGACGTCCGGTTTCTGTTTTATAGATACGAATATCTGTACTTGAAATTGTTTCGTTGCGCACGATAACCATGCCACCATCCGGACTGAAACCAAGAATGTCATCGATCCCCCGACCAAAACTAGATCGCGCATTAATTCGATAGGAATAGTGCTCCCCCGTTTCGAGATTCAGCACATCGATTTCCGATAGACCCTCATGATCTTTATGAACGGATAAAAAAGTCCCGTCAGGACTGAACTGCGGATCACGTCCTTCACTTATCCTATAAACCAACTCTCCCGAGTGAACGTCGGTCAAATCTACTTTCATCAATGCATATCCCAAAGGTTCCCTTGTATCGAGCAGAAGCCAATGCCCATCCGGGCTAAAAGCTTTCATGTTCGCTCCCTCTGGCAGCATCGCTAGGAGTCCTGCTTGCGGAGCTTTTTCATCGATGCGATCTGCACGACTGGATGAGCGGCCAGGATTTCTCCAAGGAATATGAAGAGCGACTTCTCGAAAAATCTTCATCGGCAAACCCGTTGACGTATCCCATAGACGAATAGGGCGAGGTCCTTTAAGAGTGTCGTTGCTACTGATCGTCGCCAACATCTTTCCATCGGGACTAAAACACACGTTGTAAATTGTTCTTCCCGAATCAAAGATGCGTACAGGTGAGTCATGCACCTGAGGAAGTGCGGCTGCGCCACCCGCATCTACAATTTCATGGTGCCCATGATAGAGCGACGTATGGTGAATAAGAATCGAGCCATCTTTTTCAAAGGACACGACTTTTGTTCCATCTGGACTTACTTTCGCTGAACGATCGATTGTGGGCCGGTTGGCGATCCATACCAGTTCGCCGTGACTGTCATAAAAGAAATTTTTAATCTGGCCCGTATACCCACGAGAATCAAAAATTTGATGGGTAGGGTCCACCGTGCGTTTACTAACTAACCGTCGAGTCGTAAGATCGAATTCAACCAACAAGGTGTAAATGACTGCCGCCATTCTCGTGTTGTCTAGGTTAAAGGCCATATGCGAGTGGGCATCACCCGTAGGACCCGATATCGGACCGATGCGCTTCAAAGAAATCGTGGCATAGACGGATCTTTGCGCCAAAGAATGCTGTTTGATATAGGCTTTATGACTAGCCAGCTCCTTTGGTGTAAGCACGAAAAGAGCAGCGGCCATATTTTTTTCGTTGGAGTCATTATTAGCGGAAATAATAACCGTGATTATCCCATCGAGTGTAGGAATTTCAATTTCAATCGGCGCATAAGGGCTGCGCACCGGAGTGCTTGGCGGAATCCCCGATCGGGGTATTAACCTTTGAAGGCCCGCACTTTCTGTAGGATCAATAGCATATCCCCGACCAGCAATAGCCTCAGTGGCAAGAGCCATAAAATTAAAAATAGAAGATGGGAAGGCATCGGCGGGCGATTTATGACTTTGCAAAAGGAAATCTGATCCGAAGGCATTTGTCAGCACGCAGAGGCTCATAAAACAGGCCGCTAATCTCTTAAGGAAGAAAAACATAGGAATGTATTATTGTGCTTTTCTAATGTTACTTTATGATTACTGAAGGCCCATTTTGGAAAAGTTTTTGGACTCTTATTTTTCTAGGTCTTCGCCAGACTTTTCGCTGTTGGCTTGCTCAAAAGGTTGACCGCCACAAACTTTGCCGCCGCTTTGCATCAGGGGTGGAAATAATAAAAGATAGGGGATGTCTTTTATTTTTCCTATTTATGGGTACGTGAGGCGAATCCTGCATGAATCATAACGAAGCGTATGATCTTAGACAGTTTGGGCATATGCGCGACTTTGCTGGATTACATGACTGTCCAGTCCACGCGTAGAAGGTGGGGGTAGGCCATTTTTAGAAGATTCTCCCTTAATGAGCCACGTTTTCTTTCCCGCAATAGGTTTCAATTCATCCATTTCATGCCGGATAGTTTAAAGAATCTTAAAGATCTTAAGCCTGACACCGGTCTGCTTTAGTGAATCGTCAGAAACGACCCAGGGTCTTTTAGCGCGAAAAATAGGCCTATTCGTAACACGTTCTTAATACAATTTAGATACGCTTTTATGGTTCGCATGTAACGCACACATACGAACCGTTATGCCTAAAGTCCTTTCTCGCATCGTTGCCCTATTTTTGGCTCCCTGCCTAATTGCGGATCATGCTTCGGCGGTCACGCTTTTCCAACAACATGTTAATCTAATGTTTCAAGCAGCACCACGATGGCAAGGGGCATTTGAAGAGCAGGCTTTAGAGGAGGCTCTCACGCAGATCACAAATGCTTTAGATATTCCAGCGAGAGTTCGGTCGATCCAAGAGTCGACCCCACTAACGAGAACCGAAGTCGTGGCAACTCATCAAATTCCGCCCAGCAATCGTGACCGTTTATTGATTAATCTGCTTCACAATCGAGGATTTGCACAACCTCAACCGCCGCACAATTTAACATGGGATCATTCTGCTTTCCGATCTCTTCTTTCGCCCAACATCCAAAGGCTGAGTGATGAAGCCAATGATACTGAGGGCTTTAGTGATCCGCCACTCTTATCTCTTCTTACAGCGGGGCTTCTTATCCTGCAGACGCTCGGCTCGCAACAAGTTCACCCGGAAGCATATCGGGAATGGCAGAATGCAATTGATACATACAATGACACTCATAAACCGGAAATGTCGATGACCTCTTTATTATCAGCTGGAATGAGTGCCTATTATCATCCGACTGATGACCGGGACTATTTTTCATTGCTAGACAATGCCAAGAATCTTCCCAACGAGTTAAGAGATCGTTTTATTCCTTTCCAGATTGCGCAGATCGCCTTTCACCCTGCAGCGGAGGAATTCGACGTACGAGCACTGGAGCATTTGCTGCCGCTTGCCTTTGAGCGGCTTAAGGAAACTTCTGATGTTACTATTCAAAGGCGATATCAAGCCGCTATTGCGCTTGTTGTTTGTAATAGCGGCTATCGAAATCAAACTACCAAAGGAGTTATGAACCTGTTTGATGCAGAACCATCCGTCTATTTATGGTTTGAACGTTTAAGACAATGGGAGATAAAGCACAAATTTCGACTTTCTAATATAGACATTTTTATGGGAACACTGTGGATTTACAGGGAAGGGAGAATTGCGGAAGAAGATTTCCTCAAAGTCGCAGAGCAAGCCATGCAAATCGATGGGCAGCTGCCGCAGGATCTACACGCTTTCGAGGATTTATCAAGGGGCAACTTATTTTCCCATTCCCTGAGGGAAAATGAAGCCGAGCTAGATGAGAATGTGGCATCATTCCTTGGTCGGCAGACCAATCCATCCTCTACCGTTATAAGGATTATCAGTAAAACTCCTTTTGATGCTTCTGATGACGAGGCTGATCAACTAATGCAGCAATATATCGACGGAACGCTTTCGAGCGAATCCGGGGACAATAATGTAATCCGCGCCAGCGTGAGTAAGAGCTTAGCGGGTATTGAACATCTTCCATCCAAGGAGCTTCATAGAGGCCAATTTATTTCCGCCAAAATCATTGGCCATCATTTAATCTTCAAAAGAACGAACCCGCAGTATATTCTCAAACAAACCATTTCTTCTGTTCACTTGGCGATGGAACGTTTAGGGGGATTGGCGGCGGACTTCCACATACTGAAAGATTCCGAATCTGAACTTGAATTGGTTCAGCAGGAAGGCGAGGTCCTGAGCCAAATGCTGCGCCGTCTCGAAGCCGAAGGTAAATTTGATGAAATTAGAAGCCTCGTCAAAAAGCTATCCAACCTGAACCAGGACATATTTCGGAGAGGATTGTTTAATTTGGATGACCGACCGCAAAATTATGTGGTTATCAATGGAGAGGTTAAGCTCGCTGACCTTGGATCCTTGATTCGAATTGACGAACACTTAGAAAAATGGAAAAGCGGCAAAGATCTGCGGAGCTTATCTGATTTTTCCCGATACACTATCCCTTTGATTCTTGACAATGCTCTTGAAAGAGATGTGAAACGCATTTTGGATAATCATGGGTTAACCAATGAAAAACTCCTTCGTACCATTGAATTGTTCTTTAACCATCCCGATGATTTGATGCCGGTACGCTTTATCCCCGCAGAGTCCGTGCCTACTGTCCGCCGCGCATTATCAGAATTGTTAAAACAGAAATTTCAATCCATTGAGAGCCAAAATAGCGGGCATGAGGCTTTACATGGATCTGCGTCGTCTAATTACTCTGGTCATCAACCGGAACACAACATCTTCCAAGCCATGCGCACGGCTGGATTAACGTTTGAGCAAATGACAGGCACATTTCTTTACGGGTTTTCTACGGAAGGAACTTTTAGCGCATCATCCAGAAATCCGACATCGCAAGGTTCATTTGGTGAACCCTTTATGAGTACCTTGATTCATCTGAGATATAGACAACTTATATCCCTCGAAACCATGGAAGCAGTTTTGCAAACGGTACGAATGATAGAGAGTGGTGAAATTGCCCACTCAATTTCCACCCTTCGTTCAAGCCCTCTTGACGTACTTCGATCCCTTCCCCTAAACGCAAACGAAACACATTCCATTGCTCACGCAATCAAGCATGCCGCCTAAGACCTTTAGTTTCGACTGTCCAAGCGCAACCTCGCTCTGCCTAATTCACCACTAAATAGTCTCAATCTCTAACTCCTCCAGTGTCAGGCTTAAGACCTTTAAGACTCTCTCTATCCTTAATGAGCCACGGAGGCCGACCCGGTCGGAATGATTCACTTCAGCGAATGAAGAGTTGAATCAACAACTTTTATATGCCATGAAATATCCTTATTAGATGAGGAATTTTCATGGGCGGGTGCGTCCTCAGTTCTGCCGAATCCGCCGGTTAAACTTAACAACAAAAGGGCACGCGCTGACGCATTGGCACCCCAGCGCGTGCTCGGCATGACTCTGATCATCTTCCAATTCCATCAGAAACCTTTGTGTCTTCGTTGAAAATCTTAAGATAAGGCATATAAGCGAAAACCCGGTACATTTGTTTTCCGGTCTGTTCCCGGATGAGGAATAATTTTCGAGCCTATTTTGGAAGGCTTGCCATAAATTTTTTATTAAGCGTTAAAGTCTTATCGCCTAATCATATAAAGACTTATGCACGATCGCTTAATGAGTCGTTTTTTGATCTCATCTGCCAAGCTTGCCTCAATATATTCTGCTCGTTCTAACTCCTCGAGTTTCAGGCTTAAGATCTTTAAGATTCTCCCTATCCATGAGGAGTCACTTCCTCTTTCCCGCATTGAGTTTCAATAAATTCTTTTACGGCCGGACTCCGCTTTCGGTACGTCTCCTAAAGTCCGGCTGGATCGCCGGCGAAGCCGCCGTCCGTCGAAAAAGACGCCGTAACCGGCGACTGGCTTCGTCTCATTTAGGCAATGATGATCAGCACCCCGCGGCCGGCGTCAGCGGCCTTTTTATAGAAAGTTCTGAGAGTCGCTAAATCCTCTTTCACGCTTGGCGAGGAGCGATCTTTCGAAGGCAGAACCTGGATGCAGCCGTCGCTATCGAGAGTAGCAAGGCGCGCAGCAATCGCTTGAGTGGTCGTGGATGAGACATGCCCCAAGTAGTGATCGCCATCGAATGCGACCTCACCCTGAGTATCAATTCCATTCTGATACATGAGCTCACCTTGAATCGCATGGATCAAGGGGGGACCGAAATGATTGAACGCCGTCTGAAGTACCCACCATGCCCCAATTCCGGATTCAATCGGTCCTTCGCTTTTCTGTCCCTTTGGAGGATAAAGAAGCGAAATGTCAGCGGCCCGATAATCAGGAACCTGGGATTTGATAATTTCAAATATCTGAGGAGAAACGGCTTGGAACGAAGCACGAACGCCCATAAAAAAGCTCCTTTGACTTACCCGTCCTTACGTAGATACGCGACCAGCAATCGCCACTCGGATCGCGGAAACCCCTCCGAATCAATCGACAACAGTTTATCTTCAGCGCACGCGGGCAACGCCGCCCCTTTCGCGAGAAAAGACTCGAGATAAGCGAAGGTTTCTTGAAACCGTTCCGCGGTCGAGTTAAAAATAAATACGGGATCCTCTCGTTCGAGGTCCAATCCGCAAACCGCCGCGTCGTCGGGCCGCAAGCAGATCAAGGGATGGGAACCACCGCCACCCGCATAGCTATAATCGCCAATCACCCGCCAACTTCTCCAGACGGGGTTTGCCTCGGCCCAGGCGTGTAATAAATTATCGCCGATCGGCGGTAGAGTTTCGTGCAAACTTAAGAACGTAAAATCGAGCAGCGCGTCACGAAGCATCCAGCGTGAAGTGCGTGGCAGACGCGCCAGCGTACTTTTTAATGCCTGAAGATGGGTTCTGCTCATGTGAGTTGAGCTTATTATAGCGTGGCCTTTCTGGACTCCATAAGGAAGTACTTTTACAAAGCTAACGATCGCAAGTGACGCGGAAATGACGTGGGACAATAAAAATCCCAGCGCTTGGGCGCTGGGTTCGTTTTTCTAGGGGGACTTCATTTTTGTTGGACTTTCTAAGTATGCGGGCAGTTGCCGAGAAAATCAAGGGCTATTTTTAAAACGCCTGAGTATCAATGTATTTAATGTGTATTTTTGTTGCACCTGCTCAATTAAGCTTGCAACCTGCTGGTGCGCGGATACGTTTTAAGCGAAATGGAGATCTTGGCCGTCGGGAGGCAAAAGCAGGAAGCCTTCGCCCCATTGCGCCGAATCCTCCAAAGACCAGGCTTTTGGGTTATCCGGAGATTTAAGGCGCAATCCCCAAAGTCCCCCATAGACCAGCCAACAAGTGCCTTCGCCGGAGTCTTCTACTTTGACGCCTAAGGCGGGAATGGGTTGGCCTTCTTTATTTAAGCCGGTGATCGGGCACCACACCTCTTGACCGTCGCGCGCACGCAAAATCTCGCGCACAGGACGGGGAACGCCTTCTTCTTTCCAGACGCGATCATCCACGAAACCGCAATTGGGATTTTCTTCAAAACGGACAAACATGAGAAGAAGAGAAGGCGTGGTAGGTGGTACGTGGTAGAGAGAAATAAGTGAATAAAAAGTTCATTTTAGCGTCTAAGTGATATCTGTTATGAAGACACGAGTTTTGCATTTTCAAGACCTCCGAGTTTGGCAGGCGGCACGACTTTTTATTTCCGAAATTTATGTCGCTACACGTCGATTTCCAGATCATGAACTTTATGGAATGACCAGTCAAATCCGTCGTGCTGCTGTCTCAATTGCCACTAATATAGCAGAAGGGTCAAAACGAGCGACGACAAAAGATTTATGCCATTTTTTGAATATGGCAGAAACATCCTTAGAAGAAGTTAAAAATCTTCTTATTATTGGTTCGGATTTAAATTACGTCGTTGATCGGGAATTATCCTCGCTACTCACAAAAGCAGATGTCATCGGAGCCATGTTAAATACGTTAAAAAAATCTCTTCAAATCCGTCTTATCACGCTACCACGTACCACGCCTTCTAAAAAAATGCCTTAAGCACTTTGTCCGTATCAGAGAGGTCGTTAAATAAATAATCCGGTTGGTAGGTCGTTAACTCCTCGGCTTTCATTGGACCCGATGCCACCGCGACTGTCGTCGCGCCGATCGCTTTGCCCGCGTCCACATCTCGCCAATTGTCGCCGATCACAATGACATCCCGGGCAGCGAACGTTTGACCGGCAATGGCTTCACCGCGTTTAACACCGGCGCGTAAAACATCCGCCCGGATTTCTGCGTCATCGGCGAAGCCACCGAATGAAAAGTAATGCCAGAGATTGGGCCGCGTGAGTTTAATCTGAGCGCCCGCTTTTAGATTGCCCGTGCCTAGACCCATGACGATATCCGTTCTCTGGGCTAAAATGGCTAGTAATTCAGGAATACCTGGAAGCACGCGAAAGCCCGGGCCCGCAGGCACTTCTTCAGCTAACCGCGCGACGTAGGCGTCGCAAAGTTTTCGGATCTCATCCTGATGGGCATTCCGTTTAAGATGCACTTGAATCAATTCTCGGGCAATCGCCATATCTGTCTTTCCATCCACGGTGACCGTTGAGAGGGCCTGCGCGATACCAAACAATTGATCGAACGCATGGTTAAAGGCACGAATTCCGGCACCCCCTGTATAGAGAAGCGTCCAATCCAAGTCAAATAACAGTAACTTTTTCATCACCAATTTCTCACTTTGTATGTAAATTACAACCTGTTTCTTAAATTTTTCCTTGACCGGCCCTCCGACCAATGACAGACTCAATGCGGAGGGAAATCATGAACGATGTCTGTCTTTTCCAATTGCTGGACTGGCCAGAAGATACCTTAAAAGAAGCGCTGCCCAAAGCTCCAGCGCGCGTCATTGCCAGAATCGTTCGCGCCTACCCCCGGACCGCCGGACGTCCTTTTATGAGTATTTTGGCGCAATGCCTAAGCCAAGCCACCTTGGCATTTCTGCAAGAAGAAATTTCGTTGGAGATGACGCCGTCGCTTCCCGAAATCCGACAAGCGGAAGCGGAACTTCTTAAATTGGTCCGCGATCACGCCAAAGCATCTCTCGATAAACACCCACTTCCGTTAGGCCAAACCGTTTGCCCCGCCCATCCCTTCGATCACTAAAAGTTTAAGCCGCATGGCCCAATCCGTAGAGCATCCAGTACACCACAACGCCGGTCACGGAAACATAAAACCATAAGGGCAACGTCCAGCGCGCCCAGCGCCGATGTTCGATAAAGCGCTCGTTCAACGCCAGATAAAGGGTGCGCAAAATCAACGGAACAATGACAAAGGCTAATAGCGTATGCGAAAGTAGAATCGCGAAGTAGCAATGCCGAATAGGCCCTACACCTAAAAAATGCACATGGCCGACGCGCGCGTGATAGGCCAAATAACTGGTTAAAAAAATGACTGACGCGATAAAGGCCGTACCCATACAGGCGCGATGACGATTTATATTTCCGCGACGAATAAAAATAAAGCCTGCAAAAAGAAACACAGCGCTCAACGCATTTAACGCCGCGTTAAAACTGGGCCACGGATGCTGGAGAAGAACGCTCATCCGCGTCGCGCCAAGCGCACCGAACCGGCCATCATCAGCCCTGTGAATCCCGTAAGGACCAAAAGGCAGACCAGCGGCGCGGGTCCCGTGGATGACAATGGCGTTCCGTTAATATGAAGGGTTTGTTGAAACGCGATCAGTCCATACGTTAAAGGATTCAGGCGCATTAAAAAAGCCAACCAGACCGGCGCGCCGGAGGCGGGAAACAACGCCCCGGATAAAAGCCACATCGGCATCAAAAATAAATTCATCACCGCATGAAACCCCTGCACGGAATCTAATTTCCAGGCCATTAAAAATCCCATAGCCGTTAAACCCATGGCGCATAAAAAAAGCGTGAGGACAAGATAAAGCGCTCCGCCCAGTGAGAACGAAAATCCCACACAAGGAGCAAAGACGAGGAAGGCTAAGGCTTGCACCACGGCGAGCGTCGCGCCGCCGACAATTTTTCCCAACACTAAACTTTCACGTGCCAAGGGAGCGACTAATACCGCTTGGAGAAATCCTTCATGTCGGTCTTCAATCAAGGAGATCGTTGAAAAAATCGAGGTAAACAAGACAATCAGCAACACGGTTCCAGGGAAAAAATATTGCAGATAATTCGCGCTGGAGGCGGCCGTCGCGGACGCCATATGAAAGGATTTCCCCAATCCCGATCCGATCAATAACCAAAAAAGCGCGGGCGGACCCAGCGCGCCGATCACTCGGCTGCGCTGACGAAAGAAACGGACCATTTCCCTTTTCCAAAGACTGTAAGAAGCCAAAATAAAATTACTCATGGGTGGTAAAAGAAAATCCGGTTTTCTTAATAAAAACGTCTTCTAAACTCGGCTTTGATAATCGAATGGCTGTTATTTCCGCCGGGAAGGCTTGTGCCAATTTAGGAATCCATTCTGCGCCCGACGGCGTTTCCATGCGCACATGCCCGTCTAAAACAAGCGCCTGCATTTGAAAACGCGCGTTTACTTGCGCGCACAAACGATCGGGCGATGCCGTCTGAATATCGATGACATCTCCGCCGATTTCGCGTTTAAGCGCGTCTGGACTTCCCTCCGCTACCAGCAACCCCTCGTTTAAAATAATCACCTGATCGCAGCGTTCCGCTTCTTCCATTAAATGCGTCGTCACGAGAATGGTTAATCCAGTTTGCCGGCGCATCTCGCTTAGCGTTTCCCAGAGATCGCGCCGCGCTCCCGGATCAAGGCCTGTAGTCGGCTCATCTAAAAGCAGCACTTGCGGTTGGTGCAATAAACATTTCGCCAACTCTACTCGGCGACGCAAGCCTCCGGATAAGGTTTCCACGCCATCATGACGGCGATCGGACAGGCGAAAGCGCATCAGCCCGGCGCTCATGCGCTCTTGCAAGAGGCTGCCTTTTAAACCATACAGATGACCCTGGCAGATTAAATTTTCTTCGACGGTTAATTTTTTATCCACGCTGGGATTTTGAAAGACAACACCTAACGCGCGACGCGCGGCTTCCGGATGCTGAACGACATCGTGCTCTAGAATCCGGGCGTGGCCTGAAGTCGGCGCAAAAATCGTCGATAAAATTTGAAAGGTCGTGGATTTTCCGCTGCCGTTAGGTCCGAGCAGGGCGACAAGCTGTCCGGTCGCCACGCTAAAACTAATATCCCGGACGGCATGACGCTCCGGCGTATGGCGTCCGCGTGCGGGATACGTATGCGCTAAATGCTCGACCGTGATCGCATTCATGCCAAGGCCGTTAACTGCGGTGGGCCCAGGCCAGACACCCGAGCAAAAGGGGCAAATACAAAATGGAAGCAAACATGAGGCGCCGTGCTGAGAATGTCGTCCGCTTCCAGGCCACGAAGGCGCCGCAAGCAAAAAACCCGGCGCCTAAAATGAGTGCCACAATGCCATAAGAAAATCCAGCCAGTCCCATGCGCGTGGGCAATAGCGTCACAGGAATTAAGACCGCGGTATAAAGCAAAATCATGCGCGATGTAATTGCCCCGTCAGGGTCAACTACCGGCAACATCGGAAATCCCCCGCGTGCGTAGTCTTCACGATACATCCATGCAATCGCCAGAAAATGCGGCAATTGCCACAAAAATAAAATCGCAAAAAGCACCGCCGCTTCCGACGATAGATGGCCGGTCGCCGCCGTCCATCCCATCACGGGAGGAATGGCACCTGGTATCGCGCCGATTAAGGTCGATAAGGAGGTACGCGTTTTCAGCGGCGTGTAAGCCCATAAATAAGTCACCAGCGTCAACACGGCTAAGCCCGCCGTCAAAAGATTGACGCAGAGCGCCAATTCTAATGCGCCGATCACGCTAGTCACACAGCCAAAAATTAAAGCGCCGTTTGGCGTCACACGCCCGCTCGGCAAGGGACGATTTTGTGTGCGATGCATCAGACGATCGAGCTCGCGCTCCAGATATTGATTTAAGACGGCGGCACCGGAGGCAATGAGCCAGCTACCTAAAACCGTATGGAAAAAAAGCCAATTGTGGACGCCCGGTTTGGCTAATGCAAAGCCCAACCATGTCGTTAATATGACTAGCGCTGTTAAACGCGGTTTGGAAAGTTCAAAATAAGCGCGCCACTGTTTCATGTTTAGATTTTTTTCCTGGTGCTCTGGACAGTGAGAAGGAGAGAGGTAGCCAAAATAAGCGCGCCCACACTTTGATGCGTCGTGGTAATGATCGGATTAGGCAACCGCCAACTCCAAAGGCCCAAGATTAATTGCACGCCAATAAATCCGTTTAACGTGGATGCGAGAATGCGTAGCACCTGCGGTAACGTCGGGCTGGTCCAGGCGCGCTTAAGGACGAGAATGCCATGCAGCACGACGAGAAAAGCACCTAACATATGAAAATGCAACAGCTTCCCCGTGTGCCGATAAATCGCCCCTGCTAATAATTGCAGAAGAACAAAACCCGTGGTTGTCGAGGCAATGCGATACATTTTTTGCGCTTCCGGCGAAAGTAACGGGCCCGATTCGTAATCGGATGTATTGGCCACCCAGGCAATGCAAACCATCCAAGAGAAAAAGATCTGTCCTAAACAGGCATGCGACACCGAAGTGAGTGCCGGCAATTTGAGCAGCACCGTGATGCCTCCGAGCAGCCCTTGCAAGAGGACGAGACCCACTGCGATGCCGGCCGCGCGTTTCAACGCAGCTTGTACAGGAGACCGCCAAAGCCAAATCGCCAGAATCACGGTCATGAGGCCAGCGGCGGTGGCGATTAAACGATGCCCATGTTCAAAAAATACGCCTCCCACCATCGGCGGGTTCCAAGTTCCAAAAGAAAGCGGCCAGTCCGGGACGGATAAACCTGAGCCCGTGCTAGTCACAGCGCCGCCGGCAATAATTAAGAAAAACGTCCAACAAGCCAAAAAAATGGTGTAGGCCCGTAAAAAGGGTGAAGGAGATGACGTATTCATAAAAGGCATTATATAAGGAACGTCTAGAAGGTGGGGGCTAGTCCTTCAAAAATGATTTCGACGCGACCTTCTTCGGGCACGCGCACCTCGCGAACGTCTTCGACGGGCTGGTAATCGATGTGACCTTCTTTATCTTTGCCCTTAGGCGTCCACCCTTCATGCCACGCCCGAATAGAATATTTCCCTGCCGGCACATGCGCAATAGCAAAATGCCCGTAGGCATCGGTAATCCCCACATAGGGGTGAGCCGACGCATAAACCCACGCGCGCATCCAGGGATGCAGATGACTGTCCACTTTGTAAAGCTTCGCCCGGCTTAAGGGACGGCGAATTGAATTATTTTTTCCGGAGAGATCCACCTCAAAAACTCGCACGCCATCGATGGTTAAACGCACGTCCTGATCCGTTGCATCTAAATTGGTCATCGTTAAATAAGCCGGCAATGTGGTCCATTGCACACGTGGAGAAAACGTGCACTTTTCCACTTTTAAGCCGGCAGGGGTTGCTTTCGTAGTCACCGCGTCATCTTTAAAATCGAGGATGACCAAAGCATTTTTTAAGCCGCGGTTTTCTTGATGCACGATGAGATGGTTTTGCGCGATGGCATGCGGACAGGCCGCTTCAACCGCATTCGCAATAATCATCGGCGGAGGCGTTTCACCGGGGAATTTCACAAAACCGTCGATGTCACCCGCTTGCACTAATAGCGGAATGCCCGCGATCAGCAGCCAGGCATAAAAAACCCAGTGCTTCATTAATGCGGCGGGGTATTTGGATAAGGGGCGGGGGCAGAAACGGGAATGGAAGCAGTGGCAGGCGCCGTAAATAAATTACCAGGAACCATGACACCCGCACTACTGGCCAAACGAATGAAGGTCGGTTGATGTCCCGTTGGAAAATAACCCATCTGTCCGGTAGTTTTGTGTCGTCCGGATAGAAAGACGTCCTGGAGCGCTACATGTCCTTCTTCAAAGCCCGTGACTTCCGTAATCGCGGACACTTGGCGCACGCCTTCCGGAGTTCGGCGCATTTGAATAATTAAATGGATAGCGCGGGAAATTTGTTGGCGAATCGCTGTCAGAGGAATTTCATAACCGGCCATAAGCACTAATGTTTCCAAACGCGAAATCACATCTTGTGGCGAACTGGCATGAATGGTGGCAATAGATCCATCATGCCCTGAATTCATGGCTTGCAGCACATCGAGCGCCTCGCCGCCACGCACTTCGCCCAAGAGAATCCGATCGGGACGCAGGTGTAGCGCATGCGAGACTAAGGTGCGCATATCAATGATGGTACCGCCTTCGCCGCGTCCTTGAAAAACGGTTTCCATCGCCACCCAATTAGGATGCGGCACGCTGATTTCAAACGTATCTTCAATGGTCACAAGACGTTGGGTTTTAGGAATGGTCCCTGCTAAGGCATTCAAAAGGGTGGTCTTTCCGCAACTGGTCCCCCCTGCGATTAACATGTTTTGGCGCATCAACACAGCGATGCGGAGGAATTCAGCCATGGCGGCAGACATGGCTCCCCGCGCGGCCAACTCCGCCAGATCCTGCGCGCGAGACGTGGGACGGCGAATGGTGAATGAGGTTTGAGCCGTCACCGGAGGAGTTGTAACCGTCATGCGTGAGCCATCACTTAGCCGACAATCCACCATCGGCATTTGGGGTGATAGCGTTTTTCCCGCGAGCGTTAAAAGTTGACGAACCACCCGCAAGAGCTCGCCTTCTGTAGCGAACTTACGATCGGCTTGAAAAAGTTTGCCGTTTTGTTCGACGAAAATTTTATTGGGTCCATTGACCATGACTTCGGAAACGTCATTCGAAGCCAAGTAAGGCGTGATGGGTCCGAAATCTTCAATAAAAGCCATGGTTGGTTATATCTCCCTTGTTTCGGGTTTGCAACCCCCATCTCAGCATACGTTGGGCAGAGGTAAAATGCGATCATACGACTATGAATTGCGTGCATTTTGGAATCTGCGGCGGTTGCGTTTGCACAACCTATGAGGACGGACACAAAGCCCCTTTGCCTTATGCGCAAGAGCTGGAGCAAAAAGAAACGCGTGTTAAAACCTCATTGGCTGGATTTACTGTGGAAGACTGGCGGCCGATCGTTGCCTCCCCCGAAGAATGGACCTACCGCAACAAAATGGAATTTGCCATTGGCGAGTTACGCGAAATGCCTTTTTCCATTGGCATGCGCGAAACGGGACGTTTTGACCGCATCGTCGATCTGCAAACCTGCGGATTGATGAGTCCGGAAGCGGTGCAAATTGTTCATCTCCTCCGCGCTTGGGCCAAAGAACAAAAGCTCCCCGGCTACAACCGATTTTCGCATCAAGGCGAACTGCGCTATCTTGTTTTACGTGAAGGTAAAAACACCGGCCAACGGCTAGGCGTTTTAATTGCACGGACTCCGCCGCCCGGCATGGACGACTTCCAAAAACGCCTTGAACCTTTATTAACGACCGCCTGGTTGGGCATCACTGATGCGCGCGGCGACGTGGCGCGAACCAAGGACATGACACTTTTGTGGGGATCTGGAACGCTCGAGGAGAAGTTGGGTCCGATTAATTACCGTATTTCTCCTTACTCTTTTTTCCAGACCAACACCCATGCGACGGAACGTCTTTATGGGCTTTTGACAGACTGGGCGAAAACGGTGGGTGGCGGTGCGCTGCTTGATCTTTATTGCGGTTCAGGCGGAATTACCTTATCCCTGGCGGCCGACTTTGATCGCGTCATCGGCGTCGATACAAATACGGAAGCGATTGAAGATGCTCGCTTCAATGCGGCACAAAACAATTTAATGAATACGGAGTTTGTGAGCGAAGACGCCCTCAAATTTTTGGCCAAACTTCCCGGATCGAAAATGTCTGTGCAACTTTCCGCGCTCATCGTGGATCCACCCCGACCGGGACTGCATCCGAAAGCCCTGCATGGATTGGTAGAATTAAATCCCCCGCGATTGGCTTATGTATCGTGCAATCCGGAATCTTTGGCGCGCGATCTCCAAGCGCTAGCACCCCTCTACCACATCCGCTCCGTACAGCCGGTTGATCTTTTTCCTCATACCGCCCATGTGGAGACTGTTTGCTTAATGGAGCATCGTTAATGAGCGGCAAAAAGAGCATTCCCATGGCTGGCGCCTTGGTTTTTTTAAGTGCATTTTGTTTTTCCGCCGATCCGGAGGCGTCCGCTCCGCCACGCCTCATCGACGGAGAAAGTCACGTTAGCATGGTCATACCGGAAAACTGGTCTATCGATTTGGATTTCCCAGAGCAACCGCTTTTTTATTGGACGACGCCGGAAAAAAGCACGGCAACGATTTTTTATCAACCAGGGCGAGCATTAAAGCAAACGCATATGCGCGTGGAGTTACCAGTAAACGCATTGCAAGAGTTTGCTCGCCAAGATTTGGCCGCGCAACATCCATCAGCACGAATTTTAGCGGCCGAGGCACGGGTCATAACGGGCCGCAATGCTTTTGAAGTGACGTGGACAGAAGACATGCCTGACACCATAGAAGCACAATCAATTTATACATTTGCCGATGACCGGTTTCTCTGTTTTACCTTGAAAACGGAAAAAAATAGTTTCCCCTGGCAGGTTCCGGACTTTCAAAAGTGGATCAGCACCATCCAATTTTTATCGCGCTCTGACTCTGGCGCCCTACCGCTTCCGGCGCATGGCGGAATCTGGATCCAAAAAACAGCCGGCGCCCGCGTCACGCTGCCCGCGCATTGGTTGATCGGCGTGGCGGATGACCGTAGCGTAGCCGCCGCTTTTTCTGATGGCGAAAAACATGCGGAGATCACGGTGACGGCAGCGCTTGATCAGGGGACAGCGCCGTTGGACATCGATGAAAAAACAAAATCTGACGCCCATACGGGTTTAGCAGCAAAAGATTTTAAAATTACAACTGAAACTGAAGAACCGTTTCATGGATATCCAGCGTTACGGTTGGCTTTTGAAGGCTATCGAAAAAATCGTTTCGTGAAAGGAATCGATCTGTGGGTTCGCAGCCCCAAGGCTCGGTGGCTGATCAGCATCGAAGGCGATGGCCCTTTATTCAACCATCTGACAGACGACTATGAAAAGATTCTCAATGAATTCGAATTCTTTTAGAACATTTTTCTGGCTTGGCATTATGGGATTCACCCTCATTCCCTGGACGGGATGCCTAAAGGCACCCCCTACCCCAACACCCGATACGATTCCTCAAAAGCCTGTGGCACCACCGCCGGAGTTTCCCAAGAATGGGCTGCAAAGCCATCTCGAAGGCGAATGGGAAAACAATGAAACCGCCCACAAACCCAAGACTTTAATTTTCAAAGCCGATGGCCGTTTGATTTTTCGCGGAGGCCTGGAATTTTATAACCCAGCCCGGTGGGAATTGGAAACGACGCAGCAAGAACTTAGAATCACTTTACCGAATGCGGATGTCGATCGCATTCGCGTTTTTCAACTCTATGTCGGCGATGGACTTAAAGCCTTTGATCCCATCAAAAAGCAAATCACTTATCATTTTGATGAACAAACATGGTCTTTAAATATGGGTGGATGGATATACTCTAAACCCGACACCACAATCATCAAAGTAGCGCCGCAGCCTCCACTGGACTAAGAGTAAATGTCAACATCACAAGGAGTTAACGATGCCATCAAAAAATACAGTTTGTCTCTGGTTTGATAAAGAGGCGCTAAACGCAGCGCGCTTCTATGCAGCTACATTTCCAAACAGCAAAGTTACGGCTATTCACAAGGCGCCCGCGGATTATCCCAACGGGAAAAAAGGAACTATTCTGCTGGTGGAATTCACCGTTTGCGGCATTCCCTGCCTTGGCCTCAATGGCGGCCCGGGGATTAAGCATAACGAAGCCTTTTCTTTCCAGATTGCGACCAAAAATCAGGCCGAGACCGACCGCTATTGGAAGGCCATTGTGAGCCATGGGGGCAGGGAAAGCGCCTGCGGCTGGTGCAAAGATCGCTGGGGCCTTTCTTGGCAAATCACGCCGGTTGTCCTCACCCAAGCACTGGCCGCTGGCGGCCCTGCAGCCAAACGCGTTTTCGCAGCCATGATGACGATGAAAAAAATAGACGTGGCCACCATCGAAGCCGCGCGCAGAGGCTAAGGGTCTTAGGGTGCAAGCCAGAGCACGCGACACCCATATAAAGACCGATGGCGACCCAGCGATTCACAAAGGCCAGCGGCATGGCTAAGGCATGAAAGACTAATTGGCGCTCCAGGGTGTTCCATGAAGATCTTGATGCAGACAATTCACGACCACTTGCCCCCACTCGAGCTGCGTGGAACCGCCGTTGTAGTAAAAAAATCCGCCCGTGTCATCGATCGTTAGATTGGCCACAGCGTTTGACGGGGCGTGCCCTATGCTATTGGCCGTTTGGGGAAGCAAAATTAGAGGAAGGCCTTGCAGATATTTACCGCCCGTTGTTAACGAATCCAAGTTTCCACTATCCACGGGATAAATACCTTCGACATCGCCATAATATGTCGACAAGGCAGATCGTATGGTCCCCAAATTTCCCATGACAGTCCCTTCGCGTGATTTGGACACCAAACTCGTATATTGCGGAATGCCAATCGCCGCCAAAATACCAATGATCGCGATGGTGATCATTAGTTCAATAAGCGTAAATCCCGATGACCCTCTTTTAATTTTCATAGCTCATCGTAATGAATATTTGCGCGCAGTACCAGGGCGGAGAATATAGAATAGGGAATATTTTATGACTCCAGCGTTGCCCACATTAAATCCCAGCCAAGTCGAAGCCGTTATAACCACAGAAGGTCCGGTCTTAATCTTGGCCGGAGCAGGGTCCGGAAAAACACGCGTAATCACCGCGCGCATCGCCCATCTATTAGAAAAAGGCGTTGCGCCTTGGCATATCTTGGCGGTGACCTTCACGAATAAAGCCGCCGAAGAAATGCAAAAGCGCGTCAACGAAATCACGGCCGGTCATGGCCAAGGGGTTGTGATTTCCACTTTTCACCGTTTTTGCTCCCAATTTTTGCGACGTGAAGGTCAGGCTATTGGCGTTTCCAACCATTACGTCATTTATGATGATCACGATCAAAAGAGCTTGATTAAAGAATGTTTAACCGAACTAAACTTGGATGAGAAGAAGTTTAAACCATCTACGATCTTGGGACTTATTTCCCGCGCCAAAGATGAACTCATTGATGCGGCCTCTTATGAAATCCACGCCTTAACATCGACCGACCCCTTCCGACAAATGGTGGCTGGCATTTATCGGCTCTATCAAAAGAAATTGACGTCCTCTAATGCGCTGGACTTCGGTGATCTAATTATGAAGTCGGCCGAAATTTTACGTGACCATGCCACCATCCGCGAAAAATATCAAGATCGCTTCCGCTACATGATGGTCGACGAGTATCAAGACACCAACCGCGCGCAATATGTGTTGACCAAAAGTTTAGTAGCCAAACATCGCAATCTTTGCGTCGTTGGAGATGACGATCAATGCGTGCCCGGCGACACGCTCATCCAAACGCCAAGCGGATTAAAACGCATCGATGCTTTAGAGGTCGGAGATAAGGTGCTATCCGCCGCTGGTCGTGGTCGTACGATGGAAACGCGTATTCAAAAAGTGCATAAGCGCTTCTACGAAGGAGCGATGCATCGAATTCGTACGAAGAAAGGCCATGTCCTTCGAGGCACTCCTGAGCATATGGTATTTGCGCGACTCGGACTTAAAGAAGGCCATCATTATGTTTATTTGATGTATAGAAAAGATAAAGGATATCGAATCGGAATCGCAAAGAGCGTCCGCTCTCCTCGTAAAGATCAATTTCGTTCAGGGCTCGTGTGGGTCTTGCGCGTTTGCGCCAGTCGATCAGAAGCCCAATATTACGAAGCCTTATATGCCTTTCAGTATGGCATCCCAACCTTAGTCTTTGATGCCGATAACCGTAAAATTCAATTTACTCAGCAACAACTGAATCGCTTATATAGCCAATTGGATACAAGAGAACGCGCGCAAGCCCTGATGAAGGATTTAGCGCTTTCGGCGCACTATCCTCATTTTCGGCCGAAAGGCATTTCGGGAACGAAGGCGGATGATCGCCAAATTGTCCATTTTCGTATGTTTGGCGATGGGCGCTTCAGTGCGATTCATCCCTGGGGGATGCATCGCGTCGCCCTCAATACGACGGATACCACTCTCAGAGACCATTTAAAAACAAAGAAATTCCATACTCGGCCCGGCCGGCGCAATACCTGGCGCATCGAGTCATCTCATCTCCATTATGATCAAGGCCTTGCACTAGCCGAACAAATTAGCGAAGCGGCAGGGCAACTGGATATTTATTTTTCGGCATTTTTGACTAAAAATGGGCGTTTGGATTTTCATCCCATTTCGCATCTACGGCAGGGAATGATGATTGCCGTGTTTGATGGGAAGTCCATTGTCGATGACGAAATTGAATCAGTGGAGATTGAAAAATATTCCGGCCATGTTTACGACCTGGATGTGGAGCATGTTCATAATTACATCGCCAATCGCTGGGTTGTCCACAATTGCGTCTATGTATGGCGCGGAGCCGACATCCGCAATATCTTGGAATTTGAAAAAGAATATCCTGAAGCGAAGGTCATTAAGCTCGAGCAAAACTATCGATCCACCGAAGTCATTCTGAATGCCGCTTGGAACGTCGTTAAAAATAATCAATTCCGCAAAGACAAAAAATTGTGGACGGAGAAAAAAGGCGGCGATCCCATTACGGTTGATGAATTTGCCGACGAACGTGAAGAAGCGCAAGCCGTGGCCAGCGCGATCTTCAATCGCGTACGCAATGAAGATTATCGCTACGCGGACTTTGCCGCCTTCTACCGCATTAATGCTCAGTCGCGCGTGCTCGAAGATGCGCTGCGCCGGCTGGAAATTCCCTATAAAATTATTGGGTCCGTCCGTTTCTATGACCGTTCAGAAGTCAAAAACGTCATCGCTTATTTGCGCGTCGTCATCAACCCCGCAGATGCGTTGAGTTTGAAACGTATTATTAATACGCCGACGCGCGGTCTTGGAAAAACAACGCTGGAGGCGATCGAGAAATTTGCTTTTGATAATCAACTATCCTTTTTTAATGCCTTGGAACGCGCCCAAGAAGTTCTCAGCATTTCAGCACGCGCCAAAGCAGCGGCCACCGAATTCCATCTTTTACTTTCCACTTTGATGGCCAATCGCGATACCTGGACAGCGAAAGAAATGACGCATCAAATTTTAGATGCGACCGGCTATTTGCGCAGCTTGGAAGCCGACGAAGACCCTGAATCGCAAACTCGCGCGCAAAACATCAAAGAATTTCTCAACGCGGTTGATGAATATGAAGAGCGGTCGGCCGACAAATCGACAGCCGGGTTCTTGGAACAAGTGTCGCTAGTCGCGGACTCCGATGAAATTGAATCCGGACCCAACTATGTCACGTTAATGACGGTGCATCTCGCCAAAGGTCTGGAGTTTCCTTGCGTGTTTTTGACCGGCATGGAAGAAGGGCTTTTCCCCATCGGCGAATCGGATTTTTCGCAGGAAGATTTAGAAGAAGAACGCCGCCTATGTTATGTGGGCATGACGCGTGCAAAAAAATTACTGCATATCACCTGGGCGGCCAGTCGCCGCATTTTTGGTCGCTCGCGCTGGAATGCGCCATCCCGTTTCATCGAAGAAGGCGGACTGACGTCCGAGGGGGGCAGAGGAAGGGAGGGGGCGCCACATGCTGTTTCTCCCCATCCCCCACTCCCTCACTCACCCGCTCCCGCTCCGGGCCACATCCCGCATGACGTAGAAGCCTCCGCCCTTACAGCCTGGGCCGTCGGCACACGCGTCCGTCATGCCGAGTTTGGCTCGGGAAAAATTATCGAGAAAACTGGGACGGGGGAATCGCTCAAAGTCATGGTCCTCTTTGACTCCGGCCAATGGAAAAAACTCCTCATTAAATACGCCGGCCTTGAGCAACTTTAGGCATTATTTTCAGATCGTTGGATGACGACTCTTCCGTTAGTGTCCATCATTGTCCCCGCCTACAACGAAGCCGTGGAATTGGGCGTCACCTTAGAGGCCATCTTTGCCTCCGCTCGCGCAACCCATGAACCTTTTGAAGTATTAGTCGTTAATGACCATTCCACAGATCAAACACCCGCTATCGCACAGCAGTATGGCGCGCAGGTGATTGATGTTCACTTGCGAAAAATTTCCGCGGTTCGGAATGCGGGCGCAAAAGCGGCGCGCGGATCTGTCTTCATTTTTATCGATGCCGACACGCAAATTCCGATCCCGCTGATATCCCAGATCTTAACCACCATTGAGGGCGGTGCCGTCGGTGGCGGAGCGTGGGTGGAGTTTGATCCGAAGATCCACCGGCTTTATCACCTCAGCGTTCAATTCTTTAATTTTATTTATATGGGAATTCTCCGTTGGGCGGCCGGTTGTTGCATGTTCGCTCAGCGCGAAGCCTTTGAGGCCGTCGGCGGATTTGATGAGACGCTGTATGCCAGCGAGGAAATTCCTTTTTCACAAGCGCTTAAAAAACAGGGGCACTTTGTTCTCCTCAAGACGCCTGTCATCACGTCGGCTCGGAAGATGCGGATGTACTCGCCTTGGTGGTGGGTGCAGATGCTTGGTCGCATTGCTTGTCACGGCCCCAAAATCCTCAAGCAACGCGAAGGCTTAGAATTCTGGTACGACGGTAAACGCGAATCGCGGACTCCCCCTAACAGTTAACGCTGAAAATTCTGCCGCTTATTTGGTATTTAACGACTGCGCAAGCTAAAATGCCGCATGGCTTTAACTAAAAAAGATGTCGAACACGTCGCGCGACTCGCACGTTTAGCGCTCTCTGAAGAAGAAAAAGAACGATTCACTTCTCAGCTCGATTCCATTTTGGGTTATGTGGAAAACCTCCGCGCTTTAAATACGGAAGGCGTTCCTCCTACCGCGCATCCGTGGCCGGCCGTTAATATTTGGCGTGAAGATAAAACCGAACGTTTACAAGGCGTTGAACGCGACGAGCTGATGAAAAATGCTCCCGACCGCGAAGGCCCCTTCTTTAAAGTCAAAAAGGTAATTGAATGAGCCTGCATGCATTGACCGCTTTTGAGATTGCCGGACGTGTGCGCCGGCGCGAAGTGAAAGCCCAAGAGGTGGTGGAGGCGTTTCTTGTGCGCACGCATCAGCTCGACTCCAAAGTTCAAGCCTATAACGAGATCTACGATTCACAGGCGCTTCAGCAAGCCAAGGATGTCGATGCCAAAATCGCCAAAAACGAACCCGTCGGAATTTTGGCGGGCGTGCCGATCGCGATCAAAGACAATCTTTTAATCCGCGGCGAGAAATGTACTTGCTCTTCTAAAATTTTAGCGAACTACGTCGCCACTTACGATGCGACCGTCATTCAAAAACTGCGCGCTTCCGATGCGATCTTCATGGGTCACACCAATTTGGACGAGTTCGCCATGGGATCATCGACAGAAAATTCCGCTTTTCGCGTGACCAAAAATCCCTGGGACATACAGCGCATTCCCGGGGGGTCTTCGGGTGGGAGTGCAGCGGCGGTAGCGTCACGTATGGCTCCGATCTCTTTAGGCAGTGACACCGGGGGATCGATACGCCAACCGGCGGCTTTATGCGGCGTCTTAGGATTAAAACCCACGTATGGCCGCGTGTCGCGTTTTGGATTGGTGGCCTTTGCCTCATCGCTAGATCAGATTGGCCCCTTTTCCACAACCGCCAAAGATTCTGCGCTCCTACTGCAGGCGATTGCGGGAGCCGATAGCCGCGATTCCACCAGTATCCAAAAACCGGTTCCCGATTATGGAGCGGCCTTAACCAAATCACTCAAAGGCTTGCGCATCGGATTACCCAAGGAATATTTTATTGGCGGTTTGGATCCTGAGGTGGAACAAGCCGTGCGCCAAGCCGTGAAAGCCCTAGAAGCATTAGGCGCAACAGTGAAAGAAATTTCATTACCGCATACCGATGCGTGTTTATCCGTGTATTACATTATTGCCCCCTCGGAGGCGAGCTCGAACTTGTCGCGTTTTGACGGCATTCGCTATGGCCACCATACCACCGGAGCCGCCAATCTCCTTGAACTTTATGAGAAAAGCCGCGGCGAAGGCTTTGGACCGGAAGTGAAACGCCGGATCATGATTGGCACCTATGCGCTTTCTTCCGGCTACTATGAGGCGTATTACTCGCAAGCGCAAAAAGTGCGGACGCTCATTATTCGTGATTTTGAAAATGCTTTTAAAGACGTGGATGTTATTGCCACTCCGACGACGCCAACCGCCGCATTCAAACCGGGAGAAAAAGTATCGGACCCCTTACAAATGTATTTGTCCGATATTTTTACGATTTCTTGCAATTTAGCGGGCCTTCCCGGTTTAAGTTTACCGTGTGGATTTACGCAAACAAAGTTGCCGATTGGTCTGCAGTTATTGGGACGGCCTTTTGAGGAAGAAACACTTTTAGCCTTAGCGCATCAATATGAGAAAGATCATGAGTGGAATCAGCAAATTCCCAGTGTCACCTAAAAAACCAACTGCATTCCGGCGCGCCTCGCGCTTTGAATTTTCGGCGGGAGGTATTGCGCGCGATGGAGATCAGTTATTAATGATCCGCGTTCAAACGTTAGACGGAAAAGAACTTTGGACATTTCCTAAAGGACATATCGAAGCCGGCGAAACCGCAGAGCAAGCGGCGTTGCGCGAAGTCGAAGAGGAAACTGGCTATCGTTGCGACATTGTGGCGCCGCTCGAAAAAGTATCGTACTGGTTTGAGCGTAACGGTATTTTGACAAAGAAAACCGTGACCTGGTTCATCATGAAACCGTTAGAAAAAACCGGCGTTCATGATCCCGAAGAAATTTTAGAAGCGCAATGGATTCCCATGGCCGATGTTGCCAATCGCGTGCGTTATAAATCCGATCGAAAAATTCTGGCGCGCCTAAAAGGAACGGGGACCACAGAAGGAGCAGAACGACCCCAATGAATTTAGAGACGGTTATTGGCCTAGAAGTCCATGTCCAGTTAAAAACGGACTCGAAATTATTTTGCACCTGCGCTACCACGTTCGGCGCTGAGCCGAATAGCCAGATTTGTCCTATTTGTTGTGGTCATCCGGGCGTATTGCCGGTACTGAATCGGAAGGTCGTCGAATTAGTGGCGCGCGCCGGTCTTGGCCTAGGTTGCGAAATTGCGGCGCATTCTGTTTTCTCACGTAAACAATATTTTTATCCCGATCTTCCGAAGGCCTATCAAATAACGCAATATGATTTACCTATCGTCAAAAATGGCATTGTCAAAATCGTGGGCGCTGATGGGCGCATGAAAGATATCCGCGTGCTGCGTATTCATTTGGAAGAAGATGCTGGTAAATTAATCCATACGATTGGCTCACGCGAGCTCGATTATTCTTTAGTGGATTTAAACCGCGCCGGCATTCCGCTCGCCGAATGCGTATCGGAACCGGATCTCTCCACACCCGAAGAGGCCTATGCCTATCTGACCACCATCAAACAAATTTTTCAGTATTTGGATATTTCCGATTGTGATATGGAAAAAGGCTCGCTGCGCTGCGATGCCAACATTTCGCTGCGTCCTGTCGGACATAAAACATTAGGAACCAAAGCGGAAATTAAAAATTTGAATTCGTTCAAAGCGGTGAAAGAGGCGCTGCATTATGAAATCAAACGCCAGCACGAGGTTTTAAATAGCGAAGGCCGTATTATTCAAGAAACCCGCCTCTGGGATGACGCCCGACAAATCACCGTATCGATGCGTTCCAAAGAACAAGCGCATGATTACCGTTATTTTCCCGAGCCGGATTTGGTACCCATCCATCTCGATGGAATTTTTCTTAACAAGCTAAAAGCCTCTTTGCCCGAACTTCCGGATCGTAAACGCCAACGCTTTATGGCGGATTTAAAGCTTTCAGAATATGACGCTGGAGTTCTTGTCGCGGACCGCGCCTTAGCTGATTATTTTGAAGCCGCCGTGAAAGTGACCGGAGTTGAGGCGGCAAAACCCGTTTGTAATTGGATTGCCACGGAATTATTAGGCCGCTTAAATGCCGCTAATAAAGGCATTACAGAATCCCCTCTCTCCCCCCAACGCCTTGCCGAACTGGTCATTTTGGTGCAAAAAGGCACCATTTCTGGGAAAACAGCCAAAGATGTTTTTGGCGAAATGTTTGACACGGGGGCAGCGGCGGATAAAATTGTGCAATCTAAAGGTCTGCTCCAAGTCGGCGATGAAGCCACGATTGCTAAATGGTGCGACGAAGCCATTCTTGAGCTTCCTAAAGCAGTTGCAGAATATAAAGGGGGCAAAGAACGCGCGATAGGATCACTTGTGGGCTGGGTCATGAAAAAATCCCAGGGCAAAGCCAATCCGCAGCTAGCCACAGAGATTCTTACAAAAAAATTAGCTTAAAAATTGAACTCTGCCCCCCTCCCCCCAGATTTTGACGGGGGGCTCTAAATTAGATCTATAATTCAATACAAAATAGATCTCCGATTACAATCTTGAGATGACGGTCGAATAAGACAATTAACATGGAGTTCACACAAAAGCCGCAGAGGCGTAACATCCATCGGCTACCCTGGGTTCATGAGAAGAACACAACGCCGAGCGTTTTACTGGCTGTTAGTTCTGACCCTGGGATGGTTACTTAGCAAACCCCATAGCGCACATGCCCAAGCCTACAACCTGAATACAGCGGCTGAAGAACAACCTTCTCACTATAAAAGTCCTGAAGATTTGATTGAGCTGATTCCGGTTGTGAATCATTTACCACGCACTTACAATTGGGGCCGTGGCTATATCGTAAAACTCTCCGGTCAAAGCCTACGTATCGACCATCGCATCAATCAAACGCATGCGACTGTAAAACGCGGAGACTGCACCATCGGTTTTAGCTACGTCACGCCGGTCGCTGGATTTTTCACTTCACGTATTGATCTTCCGCTCTTTTATTCACAAAAAGCCAACTTCTCCGAAGTCTCTTTCAATCGCATGGGTGATTACGTCACCTACTTTTCTCGCGGCACCGATACCCAATCCATCCGATTTTTAATTAGCAGCCGATTTTAAAATCCGTCGTTATAATAAAACTATGCTGCATTACCTCATTGATGGGTATAACGTTCTTTTTGCCTTCCCGGAAATGCCGCCGGGGACCTGGATAGAAAAACGTCTGGGACTGTTGCTCTGGCTATCCCAAGTGCGTCCACAAGGAAAAAATCCGTCTACCGTTGTTTTTGATAATCGTCAAGGGTGGGGCAATGAAGAACATCATCACGATATTACGGTGGTGTACACCTCTGGAGAAACCGCCGATGACTGGATTATCCGCAAAGTGCGGGAAACAAAAAATCCGCGCGTGCTCGTGGTGGTTTCTAATGACAAAGGCATTCGCCAAATGATTCAAGGCACCGGCGCCAGATGGATGAGTGCCCAATTTTTTATGCATTCAACAAAGACGCCAGCACCCGCACTACCACCAGAAATGCCGACCGAAGCCAAGCAAACCATTACCGACGAACTACGCCGTCGCTGGCTGAGCGACTAAACGTCTAACGTTTATAGTACGTCAAAGCTTCCGGCATTTCTTGTTGTACTTCTTGGATGCGTTGAGCGTCGGAGGGGTGATCGGAAAGAAAGGCGGGCGGCGCTTGCCCTTTACTTAATTCCGCCATGCGCTGCCAGAAAGGCACTGCCACTTGCGGATCGTAACCCGCTTTGGCCATAAGAATCAGTCCAATGTGGTCGGCTTCCGATTCTTGTTTTCGGCTATGCGGCAACCCACGACCAATCCCGTAAACCATTTCTACACCCTGCAACTGGGCTTGGGTTTTTATCAAGCCAGTCGTTGCTGCGGCCTGTAGACCGAAATTGGCGACCGTCTGTTCAGTCATGCGTTCGGCGCCATGATGGGCCAGGGCATGGGCCGTTTCATGTCCCAAGACAACCGCTAGTCCGGCATCATCTTTGGTTAATGGAAGAATCCCCGTATATACCGCAATCTTCCCGCCAGGGAGACAAAAGGCATTCACCGTTTTGGGATCATCGATAACGGTGAATTGCCAATCCCAATCAGGTTTTCCGGCAGCCGCCGCGATGCGCTTACCCACGCGTTGAACCAGCGCATTAATTTCCGGATCTGTAGAAATTTTATTTTTTGTTTTCACGTCCTGATAAGCTTGCAGCCCTAATTGACTTTCTTCCGCTTCCCCAACAAAATTAAATTGCTTCCGATTCGTATAGGGAACCGTCGCGCAAGCTGATAAAACCACCAATAAAACAACACCCCAAAGTCCAATGTCCAAGGTCCAACACTCAAATAGACCCTGCAAAAGACTTTGGACCTTAGACCCTAGACCTTGGACCGACGTTTGATGTTCCATGGAAACCATTTTAATAAATGCGTCGTTGTTATAATCGAGGTATTCATGTATTCCCATTCACGTTTAGAATCATTTCAGCAATGCGCGCGTAAGTACAAGTTCCGCTACATCGATAAACTCAAATCTGAGACCGAGGGCGTTGAAGCATTTATGGGCAAACGTGTCCATGAAACCCTGGAACAACTTTACAAAGAACTTAAATTCACCAAGCTGATGACCTTGGACGAGGTATTGCGGTTCTATGAGCGGGAATGGGAGAAACATTGGCATGCCGATGTGCAAATCGTGCGCAAAGAATTAAATCCGGGCCATTATTTTGAACTAGGTCGCCGCTGTATTACCGATTACTACAACCGCTACACACCCTTTAATCAAGGCCGGACCTTAGGACTTGAAGAACGCATCGAAATAAAACTCTCCGATGGAACCCGGACCTATAGCATTCAAGGATTCATCGACCGTTTGACCTGGGATCCTGCGACCGAAACTTATGAAATTCATGACTACAAAACCGGGAGCAGCGTTCCTACGCAAGCAGAAGCCGATGCCGACCGGCAACTCGCGCTTTATCAAATTGGGCTTCTGCAACGCTGGCCCGATGCCAAACGCGTCAAGCTGGTCTGGCATTATCTCGCTGCCGATAAAGAGCTCACCTCCCTGCGAACCAGCGAAGATTTAGCTTCGTTAGAAGCCAGCATTATTGGCGTCATTTATCGTGTGGAAGAAGAAATTGCCTCTGGAACTTGGGAGCCACGGACCAGCGCCTTATGTGATTGGTGTGAATATAAAACCATCTGTCCCGCTTGGAAACATGTCGAAGCAGTGGCGGAATTACCGGTCAATGAATATCTAGAAAATTCTGGTGTCCAATTAGTGATGCATTACGCCAAACTGGAAGAACAAAAAGCCGCGCTCCAGACCGCTCTTAAAGCGATTGAAACCGAACAGACCAAAATTGCTGAAGCCACAATGGCCTTCGCGAAACGCGAAGATATAACGACCTTGGAGGGACCAGACCATCGTCTTATTGTAAAGACGGAAAACGAGCTCAAGATTCCCCGTAAAACAGACGATCCATTGACTTGGGAACTGCTACGTACAACGTTAAAAAACGCCCATAAACTAGAAGACGTATCCACCGTCAATGGGAATATGCTCAAATTTGCTCTAAGGAAAGGAACATGGCCGGCAAATGTCATTAAAACGATTATGGGCTTGATTAAAGGCGAGCCTAAAACCACCGTGTCGCTTGTGCGTAAATGAACCCCGAACTTCTAATTTTTGATTTAGGCCGCGTGCTTGTGGATTTTGATTTTCAAAAAGTGATTCGTGATCTTAAGCGCTATAGCCCTTTAAGCGAAGAGCAGATTCATCACTTTTTCGAAACGACACCTTTGTGGGACGCCTATGAACGCGGCGGCATTACCTCTGAGAAATTTTTTGAAAAGCTCAGTGAGGCTGTGGAATTTAATGGACTAACCTATGAGGCCTTTAAGCCACTATGGTGTGATATTTTTACAGAGAAAAAAGATACGGTGGCCTTAATCGATCAATTACGTGGGCGCTATCGCCTGGCTATGCTATCGAATGTCAATGAAATGCATTGGTCGTACGTGCGCGATCGGCATGATTTTATGAAATGGTTTGAAATTCCGATTGCGTCCTATGCCGTCGGTCTACGCAAGCCGGAGTCCGCTATTTTTGAGCATGTTTTGGAAAAAGCGAAAGTTCCCGCATCCAAGGCTGTTTTTACGGATGATTTAGAAGCGCACATTGTCGCCGCCAAAGGCATTGGCATTCGCGCTCACGTGTTCACAACAGCAGATCAATTAAGACTCGATATAAAGGATTTGTTATGACCTGGCCCCCCGTACGTCTATGGCTATTAGTCGCCCTCTCGACCTATGTTTATGCGGAAACATCCAGTCAACAGGCGCAGACTGCCTGGGCCAATCGCGATCAAGCCGGTCAAACAGAAAAAGCCATTCATTTGTGGCAAGAAGCGCTCAAAGAAAATCCTACCCAAGCGACGCTGTGGATTCCTCTGACGCAAGCGCTTGGACGTCAAGTTCGACACACGACTGATTCTGCAGAGAAAAAAAAGTGGGCCGATTTGGGCCGTGAAGCCGGCGAGCAAGCGGTGGCTAAAAATCCACAAAGCGCCGAAGCCTGGGCGTATAACGCCGAAGCCATCGGACAATGGGCGAATCTCCATAAAGGAACCAGCAGTTTAAAAAAAGTGAAGCAGGCGGTTGCCGCGCTTAAAAAGGCCTTAGAAATTAATCCCCATTACGCTTATGCCCATATGCTGTTGGCCGAATTTTATCGCCAGGCGCCCTCGGTCATTTCTGTCGGAGATAAAAAGAAAGCCCTGGCAGAAGCCGAAGCCGCTGTGACCGATGATCCCACGCATGCCATTAACCATATCGCTTATGCACGGGCGCTCATCGATAATAACCAAAGAGAAAAAGCCATCGCACAATTGCGCCAGGTTCTTACCTTGCCCGCGCCCCCGGATGCCGTTCCAGAAACAAAGTCTGATCAAGAAACGGCGCATGAGCTTTTGCATGAGCTGGGCGCTACTGAAACCACGGCGGCTTCTTCCACGACGGGGATGGCCTGCACGGTTGAGAATACATCCAATGGAGCGACATGTGGCCATTAATATCCGGCTTTGGCCGCTCCTTTTACTCAGTTCATGGATCAGCGCTCAAGGAATGTTGATGGGCTGCCCCCCTTCGGTTTCGACAACGACCCTAACGGGTCCGTTATTAATCGGTCAACGATTGCCGGAAACGTTGGTTGTGAAAGACTTGAACGGAACAAATCGCTCGTTGTTGTCTTATAAATCAATCACGGAAATCATTGTCGTTTTCTTTCTATCCACGCGGTGCCCGCAGGATCCCGCCTATCTTTCACAATTCCATCGTTACTATGAACGTTTCAAAAATTGGCATGTTTCCTTTGTTGCCGTCAGTACAGAAAAAGAAGAATCGGCTAGCGATTTAGCCGCTCAACTGAAAAAAGCAGGGCTAGAGAAAATTTATGTGGTGCGTGATGAAGAACAAAGGACATTGTCGCTTTTAAAACCCGCGGGTTTCCCCTGGGTCGTCATTTTGGATGAAAACGGTCAACTTCGCTATCGGGGTCCTCTCAAACCACCGGTTGTGAAAGCTACGCAAGCGCCGAAGATTCCCCCTACCGACGCCTCTGAAGCACTCGATAATATTATCGGTCACGTCGAGCCTGTCACAGATCCCGAACCTGCGGGAACGCCGGAATGTGCGTTACCTTAATGCTTAAATTTGCCCGGTTTCTTCCGCGTCGCTGGTGGAGTTCCCACGCTTGGAAAATATGGAGCCGGTATGTGCATTGGCGTTTGGAGACGTATGGAATGTATTATCCCGACGGACGATGGAACTCTGCCAGTTTTCGTTTACTCCTAAAACAATCGCTTTCCTATAGCCATTGGCTATCTGAACTCGACCGGCTACGCCGCTCGCGCTGCTAAAAATGACGCGTTAATTCGGGAAAGCGCTTGCGCGTTTTCTTTGGGTAGCGTTTTTTCATTTTCTGCAGCGCTTTTTTCATCGTCACAGAGACATCATCCATAGGGCCATTTTGCGGTGTATACCCTGCATTGAGATGTTCAGGGAATACAATTTCCGAACGCGGTTTCGGTAAGGTAAGAATGTGGGACAAATCACCGAGCGCAATCCCGTTTATTTTGCGGTTATCCACGTCGGTTGAATAAGACCCCTTACCAAATTTCCGCGCGAGAAGCTGAAGGAAGGCGAGATGATCAACCGGTTGTGAGAATACGCTTCCTGGTGCAATCCATGGAGAAATAAGAAACGCCGGCACACGAACACCCGTCGAGATAAATGGATCATAAGGACCACCGGCGGTGGGATTGGTTGGCAAGGGAGATACATGGTCAAAAAAACCGCCATGTTCATCATAGGTAATGACCAAAAGGCTCCGCGCCCAGCGCTCGGGGTTAGCCACCAAATCGCTGTAAACTTGAAGAATAAACCGTTGACCATTACTAATTCCTGAAGGTGCATGATCATCGGATGGGGGCTGTGTATGTGGGGCATTGGTATAGCGCGGCTCAATAAAGACGACTTGCGGAAAATCGGAGGGACTTAAATTTTTATTATCGATACGGAATTGATTATAGGGTCTAAATCCATTTCCTAACACCACGTCCCCCCACCAGTTCGGCATGCTGGCAGCAAAGGGAAGACCATCGTGATACACGCGCCAACTCACATTTTTCTTGTCCAACCAATCGTAGACTAATTTCTGCGGAGCCAATATTTGAGCGCTGTCTGCTATGAGCGACGTGCCCGCCAAGGACATCAGCCGATTCGGTTGCGTGCACGTTGGAAAACAGGAGAACCAATGATCGCAGACGGCAAACTCTTTGGCCAAAAAATCATATGTTGTGACGTCCTCGGCGCCCCAATAGCCCATCACCACGGGCGCCCCGGTTTCAGGATCTAAATCTGAGGTTGTTTTTACAAACCCGTTCATCGGATAAGAACCTGGCGTGCCGGTCCCTAATTGTAAAGCGACTCGCGCACGATCATGTGCCGGATCCACAATTAATTGTTGATCGGGATGCGTGAGACGGCTGATGCCGTACGCATGCGTCCCGTCGGGCGACGAATTGGCATAACGGGCCATCCATGCCGAATCTTCTTTAAGTCCTTCGATATCGGTGCGCCCATTGGGACCCAGGCTTAAATAACCCAGCATATGGTCAAATGACCGGTTTTCCATCATCAGAAAGAAAATATGGTCGATTTTATCGAGCGAATTCGTTGGTAAGCGTGGGCTCATAGCGTTCTATAAAGAAATAAAGCATATCTATGGATAGGAATTCCACCTATTAAAAGTGAACACCATTTGCCTCACCATTTTGTCACCAAAATCTCAGCATATAATCACGGATTGGGAATAGGACATAGCGTTGACAATCATTAACTTTTTACAAGTTTTTCGTTTCCATAAATCAACTCATTTCGTAGGCATGCCAAAAATGATCAACTTCCGTATTTACATTGATTCATTCAAATCTTACTTTACGTGTAATGATGAGTTTACATTCACGCCATCCTGCCGTAACTTCTACCGGCAATACTTGCCGTAGGGGGAATCGAACAATGAAGACCGGGATCAGAGGGGTTGTTAGCATACTCACCATATTGAGTTTGTCTTCACTATCGAACGCGTCCTCGGGAACCAATGGCGCCGCCTTCTTAGATATTCCTGTGGGCGCAGGTCCAGCGGCGCTTGGTGGAGCTTATACGGCGTTGGCTACCAATGCCTATGCCCCGACCTGGAATCCAGCCGGCTTAGGCCGTCTTACAGGAACCGAAGTTTCTGGCCAGCACCTTTCTTATCTGGAATCCATGAATTATGAATACTTTAGCGTGGCCCATCCCTTTAATAAGGAGGATTCCACCACCCATCGCGGGATCGGATTCTCGATGCAATATTTAGGGTCGGGAGAAATCGACCGCACCGATATTAAGGCCGATGGGATGGCCGTCAATGACGGAAATCCGATCGGCACCTATACCAGCCATTACGCGTCCTATAACTTTTCTTACGGTCAAACGCTCGGTGAAAAATTAGCGGTGGGCTTAACTGGAAAAGTGATTCAAGCGAAGTTGGATGATGTCGGCGCCCATGCCTATGCAGCAGATTTTGGAGCGCTCTATAAAGCCAATGAACAAATCGAGTTAGGCGCGGCATTGGTCAATATGGGATCTTCCTTAAAATTTTTAACCGATGGGGATAGTCTGCCGATGGCGTTCAAAGTCGGCGTGGCTTATCGACCAAATACGCACTTCTTAGTGAGTTCGGAAGGGGTCTACGAAAAAGACGATGTCGCCAGCTTTCATACGGGCGCCGAATGGCGGCCGATTGAAATGTTGTCTTTACGCATGGGGTATCGAACCGACACACTTAAAGGATTGAGCCCGTTGGCCGGATTTTCGACTGGACTTGGACTGCATATGTGGGGACAAGAATTTGCTTATGCCTGGATGCCCTACGGAGATTTAGGTGATACCCAATATGTATCGCTTCTCTTGCACTTTGGCGTGGATACCGAAGCGCGAAGAAATCTTATTCAATATCAGAATATTAAGAAACATCGTGTCGTCAGAAACCCGGATGCGCAACGCGGTGTCCGGAATCGCTCGAATGACGATGACGCGACCGAACCGGAATATCAGCAGCTGATGCAGCTACTCTCCGCGGATGATGTCCATTCCGCTCAAGCCCCTAAATCCTCATACGTCATATTGCCGGACTAATTGCCAGTAGAGTCTTCTCGTCTTGTGCCCCTTCCTCCCGAACGGAGGAAGGGAACAAGCGAGCAGGCTTAAGACAACGATTAGGCGTTCGCTTTTTGTTTAAGCGCGTTTAAAGCGGCATCGTAATTGGGCGGCGTCGCCACGTCTTTAACAATCTCAACATATTGCACGACATCGTGTGCATCGACGACGAACACGGCACGGGCAAGCAAGCGAAGCTCTTTAATCAAAACCCCATACGCTTTGCCGAAGGAGGCATCGCGATGATCGGAAAGCGTCTTGATGTTTTTGATGCCGGCCGTTTGACAGAAGCGGCCTTGCGCGAAAGGCAAGTCCATGCTGATGACGATGGTTTCGACGTTGGATAATTTGGCGGCCTCTTCGTTAAAGCGGCGCGTTTCAGCGTCACAAACGGGTGTATCTAAGGAAGGCACCGCAATTAATAGACGGGTTTTTCCTTTACTTGCGGCCAAGGTGACGGCAGAAAGATCGCCAGCCAGCGCCGTAAATTCGGGGGCTTTATCTCCCACTTTGATTTCGGGTCCAATTAAAGTAAAAGCATTGCCTTTAAGCGTGATGACATTTTTGCGTTCGGTATCCATGAGGTCTCCTTTAATAATCTCTTTATCTTCCTATTCTAGTAATCTTCCAGCATTCGGGACCTAAGTGCTTTTCAATTTCTTGAAAGAGCGCGGGGGACGGGCTGACGCGGAAATCAGTTTCAACAACCACAGATCCAGCGGCTGGGGTTTCAATTTCCAAACAGACCTGACAGCGTCCAGGGAAACGGCCCAAGGTGGATTTCAGCTCGTTGAGCATCGTTTCACCCATCCCAGCGTTCATCCGCACAATCATTTCACAGACGTACTTTTCACGTGCCACCGCCATAGGCACGAGTTCTTCGACTAAAATTTCCGCGCCCGAATCTTCCATGCGCTTATTAATTTTTCCGGTAATGACCACCATTTCCGTTGGTTTTAAATGTTGCGCAATGCCCGCGGCATAGGCTTTGGGGAAAACTACTGCATCGATTTCCCCTTCGAGATCTTCAAATCGGCAGCGCGCATAGGGTTCTTTTTTGGCTTTCGTGACCATCCGCCGAACGCTCGAAATCATGCCCGCGATGCGGACGGAACTTCCTGAAGACGGCAGCGTATTCAACGTATGCGTAGAAAATAAGCCCAGTTCCACTTTGAATCGCGCGAGCGGATGCCCGGATAAATAAAAGCCCAACACTTCTTTTTCACAAGAAAGCAATTCATGTTCGGCCCAATAAATTCCCCGGCGGCCATCTCCGTTAGCATTTTCCACGGGACGCTGTTTAGCCGTAGCGCTCATATCTTCCCAGCCAAACAGAGAATGTTGGCCCGAGTCTGTATCTTCGCGCATTTTGGCGCTGCGGGCCATGACATGATCCAATTCCAACATCATGTGTGCACGGCCGATTTTAGCGGCGTCCGTCCGTAAGCCGTCAAAAGCGCCGGCTTTAATGAGGGATTCCAAGACTTTGCGATTGGCTTGGCGAAGATCGATGCGTTGGCAAAATTCTTCAAAGGTTTTAAATGTCCCTTCTTTTTTACGACTTTCAACAATGGATTCCACCGCGCCTTCACCGACATTCTTAACCGCTAATAGTCCAAAACGAATCGCTGAACCCTCCCCCGGCTTTCGGCCACCCTCTCCCTCCACAGGGAGAGAGGTTGGGGGTGAAGGTTCAATCGTAAAATTTGAAAAACTTTTTAACACATCCGGAGGCAAGACTTGAATCCCCATGGCTTCCGTTTCATTGAGGAAGACGACGATTTTGGAATCTTCTTCTTTACCGATGGCGCTGTGGCCAATTTCACTGGTTAGCGATGCCGCCATGAACTCGACTGGATAATTCGCTTTAAGATAGGCGGTTTGATAAGACACTAATCCGTAAGCCGTACTGTGCGATTTATTAAAACCGTAACCGCCAAACGTCACAATTTGTTCGAAGACAGTATGCGCCGTTTTTTCTTTAATGCCCAGCTTCTGCGCGCCTTCCATAAATTTGCCGCGCAATTTTTCAATTTCTTCGGGAATTTTCTTTCCCATGGCCTTGCGCAAGATATCGGCTTCGCCCGGCGTGAATCCTGCAAAAGAGCGTGAAATCTGCATAACCTGTTCTTGATAAAGAATCGTGCCATAGGTTTCTTTTAAGATCGGCTCTAAAATGGGGTGGTCGTATTTAATCGTGTTTGCATTATGCTTACGTTTCACAAATTCATCGAGCATGCCGGCACCCATGGGACCTGGTCGATACAGGGCAATTAAGGCGATGATTTCTTCGAAGACCGTCGGATGGAGCCGGCGTAAAAGATCGCGCATACCTGAGGATTCCAATTGGAAAACGCCGATCGCTTTCGCCTCTTGTAAGAGTTTAAACGTGGCGGGATCATCGAGAGGAATTGAACGAATATCAAAATCGGGCTTGTGACGATCGCGGATAAAACGACAGGCATGATCGATGACGGTGAGCGTACGTAAACCCAAAAAGTCCATTTTGAGCATGCCCAATTTGAGCAAGGCCTCGTCGTTGTATTGCGTAGTTACAACGTCTTTAGATCCTTTAGCCAATGGGACATATTGCGTCAGATCCCCCTTCGCAATCACGATACCGGCCGCATGCACACCCGTGTGACGCTTTAATCCTTCTAGACGAGCGGCGGTGGTGAGAAGTTTTTCCACATGGGGATTGGACTTGGCCTCTTGCTGCAGCTCAGGAACATTTTTACGCGCCATCGCAATCGTGGTGCCTAATTCTTTGGGAATTAATTTCGCGATCCGATCGACCTCGGAAATCGGAAAACCCATCACGCGTCCCACATCGCGAATGACCAAGCGCGCCAACATTGATCCGAACGTAATAATTTGCGCGACACTTTTTTCCCCGTACTTTTGACGAACATAGGCAATGACGCGTTCACGCCCTTCGTCAGAAAAATCGATATCCAAGTCCGGCATGGAACGCCGATCGGGATTTAAAAATCGTTCAAAGAGCAAGCCGTATTTGACAGGGCAAATATCCGTGATTCCTAAGGCGTATGAAACTAAGGAGCCGGCACCCGATCCGCGACCTGGACCGACGGGAATACCATGGCGTTTAGCGTAATGCACAAAATCCCAGACGATTAAAAAGTAGGTGGAAAATCCCATTTTGCGAATGACGGAGAGTTCATACTGCAAGCGTTCATGATAGGTATGCGCGGCGGAGCCATAGCGCTGCTGCAGGCCTTCCAAGCAAAGTTTTTCAACATAGGAATCGGGATTTTGCCCAACAGGGACGTCATAATGCGGCAAGAGCATTTGATCAAAACGAATATCGACGTTGCAGCGCTCAGCAATTTCCAACGTTTGCGTGACTGCTTGCGGACATGTCGGAAAGACTTTCATCATGTCCATCGCAGATTTGTAGTAAAACTCGGCGGCATGGAACTTCATCCGGTCGGGTTCATCCAACATAGACCCGGTGCCGATGCAAAGGAGCGCATCATGGGGATCGGCGTCGCTTTTTTCTAAGTAATGACAA
>Ga0070665_100000832_pt1 | contig 40297 bp, 29 predicted proteins | sample KBSS13metaG_FD_65862 | JGI IMG/M metagenome (GOLD analysis project Ga0070665, IMG submission 65862) | Switchgrass rhizosphere microbial communities from Kellogg Biological Station, Michigan, USA - KBS S1-3 metaG | ecosystem: Host-associated > Plants > Roots > Rhizosphere > Soil ...
CAATTGCGACCGTCAGGGGGCTGTAATGATTCGTACGCGCGTACAAGGAATGGGTTTAGTGCTGTCCGCCGCGACCTGGGTCTGCGGCATGAGCGCAGGCGCGGCGGCTGCCTCCTCGGATTACACGGGAGCCGCGGCCAATGTCACGGCAGAGCGCCTGGTCAAAGCGGACAAAGAGCCTGGCGAGTGGCTGACGTATGGCGGCACCTACTCGGAGCAGCGCTTCAGCCCACTGAAGAAAATCAACACCGGCAATGTCCGCACGCTCGGGTTGCAATGGTTCGCGGACTACGAAACCAACCAGAATCAGCACGGCTCGCCGCTCTACATTGACGGCGTCATCTACGTCTCGACAGCGCGTAACGTCGTGTATGCCTACGACGCGAAAAGCGGCAAAGAGCTGTGGAAATACAACCCGATGATCCATGGCGAGCGGCTGCGCTACAACGTGGGCCTCGTGAACCGAGGCATCGCGGCATGGCGCGGCAAGATCCTCATGGGCACGCTCGACGCGCGTCTGGTCGCGATTGACGCCAGGACCGGGAAGGAAGCCTGGTCGACCGACACGGTGCCCGACAGCCTGGGACTCGGCGCCATGGGTAAAAAGTACGCCATCACGATGGCCCCACGCGTCGCCAAGGGCAAGGTGTTCATAGGTGCCTCCGGGGGCGAATTTGGTGTGCGAGGTTGGATTGCTGCCTTTGATGCCGAGACCGGCAAAGAGGTCTGGCGCTTCTGGACCGTGCCGGGCGATCCTTCGAAAGGTTTCGAGAGCCAGGCGCTCGAGAAAGCCGCTAAGACCTGGAGCGGCGAATGGTGGAAGGTCGCCGGTGGTGGCGGCACCGTATGGGATGCGGCTGTCTACGATCCGGTGACGGATCTCCTCTACTTCGGAACTGGCAATGCTACGCCCTGGAATGCGCGCGTACGCGAGCCGAGTGTCGACGATGACTTGTATTCCGCGTCCATCGTCGCGGTGAAACCCGACACCGGAGAGTATGTCTGGCATTACCAGGAGACGCCCGGCGACACCTGGGACTACGACGCGGTCAGTCCGATGATGACCGCGGACCTGACGATCGGGGGCAAGAAGAAACACGTCATTCTGCAGCCCTCCAAGAATGGGTTCTTCTATGTCCTCGAGGCCGCGACCGGCAAGTTACTCAGCGCTGATCCGTTCACCGAGGTGAACTGGGCCACGGGTGTGGACATGCAGACCGGGCGTCCGAACGTCGTCCCGGCGTCACGTTACGAGAAGGAGCCGTGGAACCTGGCGCCAGGCGTCCAGGGCGGGCACAGCTGGCATCCGAATGCGTTCAGTCCAACAACCGGGTTGGTCTACATTCCGACCTGGGAAGCTTACTCCACCATGGCCGGGTTGCCGGCCGGCAGCCCGCCGCTGGTTCCCGGCGGATTCAGTCTCGGGATCAACATGGCCGTCAAGATCGAGCCGGGCAAGCTCCTTCCGTATGACCGCAAGGGGGTCATCGGCAGGTTGAAGGCCTGGGATCCAGTCTCACGCAAGGTCGTGTGGGAAAGCGATCCTTTTGACTTCCCGCTCTCCACGAGCGGCGTGCTGGCAACGGCGGGTGATCTCGTCTTCATGGGGAATGGAACGGGCAAGGTACTGACCGCCTACGACGCCAAAACCGGCAAGAAGCTCTGGACTTTCGACGCCAAGACGGCGGTGTTTGCCGCACCGATTACTTACACGCTGGAGGGCGTTCAATACGTGGCGGCGAGCGTCGGTGGTGTCGCTCAAGGTGGGTACTTCGCGCCCACGCATGCGCGCATGTTGGTCTTCGCGTTGGGTGGCAAAGGGGTGTTGCCTGAGCCGGAGCCCTACACTCCCCCGCCGCTCAATCCGCCACCGTCGACCGCGTCGGCTGAGGTCATCGCGCACGGTGGGGAGGTGTATTCGCAGTATTGCTCCGTTTGCCATGGGGCTAACGGTGTACAGGCACGCACCAGCTTCCCGAATCTGTCTGTCACTCCGCTGTTGTGGACGCAGGAGGGATTCAACTACGTCGTGTTGCAGGGAGGACGGGCGGACAAAGGGATGGGTTCCTTCGGGAAGGACCTCGAGGCTGAGGATGCGGTGGCCGTGCGGGAGTATCTGATTTCGCGGGCCAATGCGTTGCAGGCGGGCGCGGGTGCCGGCGGCCGTTGAGTTTCACTGGCCGTCCCTGCCTGTGTTATGGTGGCTCATCTCCTGGAGACTTCGATGCAAGAACGTGACATTCGCGCTGTCGGCCGTCGTGAGGTTCTCAGGGCTGCGGGCGCCGCTTTTGCCCTGGGGCCGTTACTGTTCGCAAAGGTGGCCGCCGCCGCGAGCGACAGCAAGGTCAAGATCGGGGTCATCGGTTCCGGCAACGTCGGTGCCGCGCTCGGGAAGGTCTGGGCCAACGCCGGACATCCGGTTATGTTTGCCTCCCGCAACCTGGAGCATGACAAACAACTCGCTGCCGCAATCGGCGCGCACGCGAGCGCCGGGACACCGGCCGAGGCCGCAGCGTTCGGCGAAGTTCTTCTGTTCGCCGTCCCTTACGGAGCCCTACCGGATCTCGGCAAGGCGCTGGCCGGCGCCCTCGAGGGCAAGGTCGTGATCGATGCCTGCAATCCATTTCCGCAGCGGGATGGAGAAATCGCGAATCGGGCACGGGACCAGGGCGCGGGACGCGTTTCGGCCGAGCTGCTGCCGGGTGCTCACATCGTGCGCGCCTTCAACGCGGTGCATGCGGCCCGAATGGGCGAGGTCCACACGGAGCCGGGGAAAGTTGGAATGCCGATTGCCGGCGACGACAAGGCTGCTATCGGGACGGCCTCGCGCCTGATCCGCGAAATCGGCTTCGAGCCGGTACTCGTGGGTGGACTCGACAAGGGTAAGTACCTCATGCCGGGGACGCCGCTGGCGGGCGAGCATACGCCGGATGAGATTCGCAAGATCGCGGCGGGCCTGGCGAGCTGACTGGTAGTTCCAACAGAGACGGCAGAGTCGCCTCCAGTGGAAGGCGCTCTACTCTTCGAAGGATTCGGTCGCCAGGTTCGCGGGAGGAGTCAGTGACTGCAGGTAGGTCACGATGCTCCAGATGGCGGTCGTGCCGAGAGTGCCGCCGAAGGCGGGCATGCCCTTGGGCCGCCCGAAATAGATTGAGCTGAAGACTTCGGCGTCCGCCCCACCGTAACGCCAGCGGCCGTCCGCGAGGCTGGGGCCGACCCAGCCGCTGCCGTCGCCTCCATGGCAGCCGTCGCAATTCATGGCGACGAAGAGCGTTGCGCCGTCGCGGGCGGCAGATGGATTGCCGTGCAGCGGATTGCTGAGCTGCGCGCCATTCGACGGCCGGCCACCCGCCTGGACGTGCGCTTCGTACTGAATACCCGGAGGCGTGGCCGCGGCCGCGGTCGGCGCCGCGTCATGGCGAGCGCACGACGCCAGCAAAACACAACATGTCAGACATGCCGCCCGGGTGATGCTGGTCATCATAGCCCAAACATCCAAACCATGCCGCCCTGGCTGGTGTGTCGCGCAATCTGTTTCATCATGTCGAGCGGAACGCGAACGTCCGCCGGGTCGGCGGAATCCATGTCGCCCGACAGGAGCGCCCAATCACCGCCGACGCCGGCAAACACGGCGACATACTGTTTGCCATCGGCGCCGCGGAAGGTGATGGGATTGCCAACCACGCCCGAACCCACTTTGAATTTCGAGAGTACCTTGCCGGTCGTGGCGTCAACGGACTTGAACCAGCCGTCGAGCGTGCCATAAAAGACCACATCCCCGGCGGTCGCCAGCACACCGCTCCAGCTCGGAAAGGGCTCGTCAATCTCCCAAACCTTCTGGCCCGCCCCGGCGTCCCAGGCGATCAGCGCGCCCAGGTGACCACCCGGACCCGCGATGTAGGGACTGTTGACACTCATGTACGGGGTACCTTTCAGGTACGCCGCCCGCGAGGCCGCGTAGTCCATGCAGAAATTGTTGGTGGAGGTGAAAAACCAACCCAGGTGAGGCGAGTAAGCCGGTGGCGAGGCCGGGCTGACGCCGCCTTCGAGGCTCGGGCAGATGTTGTGCACATTGCCCTTCGAGGCACCCGTCTGCCGAGCCGGGTCGAGAACCGGTTTGCCGGTACCGAGATCCACGGAGGTCGCCCAGTTCACCGGTACGAAAGGCGTGGCATTCAACAGCTTGCCGGTGGCCCGATCGAGCGCGTACTGAAAGCCGTTCTTGTCGAAATGCACCAGGGCCTTGACCGGATGGCCGTGAATTTTCACCTCGGCGAGCACCATGGCACCGGTCGAGTCGTAATCCCAGTTGTCGTGTGGAGTGAACTGGTACGCCCAGATCAGCGCGCCGTCGGACGGCCGTCGGGCCAACACGCTGTTACTCCACTTGTTGTCACCGACGCGTTGCTCCGAGTTGTACGGAGACGGGTTGCCGGTCCCGTAATAGACCAGGTCGAGCTCCGGGTCGTAAGACAGCCACCCCCACACCGGTGCTCCACCTGTCTTCCAGGCGTCATTCGCCCAGCTCTGAGCGCCCTGCTCCGGACCCTGCGCATAAGGCGGCTTGAAAGTGTCCGGATGGATCAGCATGCCGGCGTCTGGGCCGATATTGCGCGCGGTCCAGACAATTTTCCCCGATGAGGCGTCCAGGGCCTTCAACCAGCCATAGATGCCAAACTCACCGCCCGAAGCGCCGACGATCACCCGATCCTTCACGACCAGGGGGGCCATCGTCACCGTTTCTCCGGAGGCGTTATCGGCCACCTCGGTCTTCCACAGTTCCCGGCCGGTCTTCGCATCGACCGCCACCGTATGACCGTCCAGCAGGTTGTAGAAAATCCGCCCTTCGGAATAGAAGGCGCCGCGATTCACGCTATCGCAGCAGGCGATGCCGATGGCATTCGGGCTGACCGCCGGTCGATACTTCCAGCGCAGGGGATAACCTTCCTTGCCCAGGTCGAATGCGTACAACACATTGGGCCAGGGCGTCACGACGTACATCGTGTTGTCGACCACGAGCGGCTGCCCTTCGTGGCCACCGAGCACGCCGGTGGAGAATGTCCATACAGGGTGCAGACTCCGGGCGTTCGTGCGCGTAATCTGGGTCAACGCACTGTAGCGGGTCGCGGCATAGTCTTTTGCCGGCATAGACCATTGGCCGTCATCCCGGGCCGGGGATGCGGCACCGGTCGCTGGCGCGGCCGCCATGCTCGTCGGCGGGAGGCAAGCGACCAGCAGCAGGCTGGCAAGCGATCGCACCAGGTTTGTCATTGCACCATGACCGAAGCGAAGCGGAGGAAATCCGGAAGAAGCGCCAGGAGCGCGACGCGGGACTACCGGTTACGTCACATTCCCAGTCTACCGTAAAAACGAGACCCTAATTATGAACAACGATGCCCCGCCCCCGCCGCAGAAAATCATCCATGAGCTCACCGTGGCCTACTGGGCCTCCCGTTGTCTCCAAGTCATCGCGGAGTTGGGCATCGCCGATCTGCTCGGCGATGTGCCTCAATCAGCGGCGGCCCTAGCTCGGACCGGTCGACTGAACGCGCAGGCGCTGCACCGCGTACTTCGGTCGTTATCCAATCATGGCGTGTTCGTACACGACGGTGAAACCTTTGCGCACAACGACGCATCAAGGTTCTTACGCAGCGATGCACCGGGTTCCATGCGCTCGCTCGCGCGGATGATGGGTCTGAAAGTACATTGGGATGCCTACCGTGAGCTCGACGTGTCGGTGCGCACGGGGAAACCGGGCATCGCCGCAGTCGTCGACGGTGGGTTGTTCGGATATCTGCGCGCACACCCTGAAGAAGGTCAGTTGTTTTCCGAGGCCATGGCAGGCAAAGCATTCGCCCAGATCGGACCGATCCTGGAAACGTATGACTTCACCGGTTTCGGGACGATTGGCGACATCGGCGGAGGTATCGGTCACCTGTTGAATGCCGTGCTGGGGCGCGCCCCCAACGCGCGTGGTGTCTTGTTTGACCTGCCGCAGGTGATCGAACACGCGCGGCAAAAACCCAGCCCGCGGGTCAACTACGTCGGTGGGGACTTCTTCAAGGACGCGATCCCCCCGTGCGATGCCTACATGATGATGACTGTTCTGCACGACTGGTCGGACGAGGAGTCCATCTCGATCTTGAAAAACATCAAGGCCAACGCGCCGCGCAACGCGAAAATACTGATTCTCGAGGGCGTTGTGAAACCCGATGCCCGCGACAACTTCCTGCTCGACCTGGACGTTGAAATGCTGATCATGACGAGCGGGCGCGAGCGCACCCGGAGCGAGTGGGAGGCGGTGATTTCGGGGGCGGGGATGCGGCTGACGCGAGTCATGCCGGCGGGCGCGTGGTCATCGATCGTCGAAGCTGAGATCGCGTGAGGCACCTCGCAACATGACTGCGACAGATCGTCGACATTTCCTCATTACCGCAGCCGCAGCCACGTCTGCGGCAATTCTGCCGCGAGTATCAGCGGCTGCAGCGAAGTCTGGGGCAGTTGAAAGCCGTCCTGAAATCGCGTTTACGTTCGATGACCCCAAGACTGCACAAGGGGGCAACCGCAGTGGGCAGGAGGTGAATGACCGCATCCTCGCGGCCCTCGCGAAGCACGAGGTCAAATCGGTGCTCTTCGTCTGCGGCATGCGAGTCGACAGCGATGCGGGTCACGACCTGGTCGGTGCGTGGAACCGCGCTGGGCACCTCATTGCCAACCACTCCTACTCACACTTCAATTTCAACAAGGTCACGCTGGCCGAATTCCAGGCGGATACGCTGAAAAACGAGCCGCTGATCACCGGGTACCCGCATTCCACCCGGCTGTTCCGCTTTCCGATGTTCAAGGAAGGCAACACGGTGGCTAAGCGGGATGGCATGCGCTCCTTCCTCGAGGAGCGGGGCTATCGGAGCGGGCGTGCGACTGTCGATGCTTCGGACTGGGCCATCAGCGCGCGTCTCGAGAGTCGGCTCAAAGACCGCCCCACGGCCGACGTGTCGGGCTACCGGAATTTCTTCCTGCAACATATCTGGGAACGCAGTCAGTACTACCACTCGCTGGCACGCGAGGTGGTCGGCCATCCGATCCGGCATACCGTGCTGCTCCATCACAACGTACTGAATGCCCTGTTCCTCGACGACCTGGTGGGCATGTTTGTAGCCAACGGTTGGCGGCCGGTCGATGCGGAGTATGCCTACGCGGATCCGGTCTACGACCGACAACCGCGGTGCTTGCCGGCCGGCGAGAGCCTGGTCTGGGGACTGGCGAAGGAGACCGGGCGCTTCGAATCGCAGTTGCGTTACCCTGGCGAGGACGACATATACGAGATACCTAAGATGGACGCGTTGGGGTTGTAAGGAATCCTGTGCTAGTCTCGCAGTGATCCGCTTGCGAGGCTCCCGTGTTAGCCAAACTCTCACGGCCCAAGGTACATCGCGCGCTGGCACGGGAGCGGCTGTTCGGTTGCCTGGATCAATCCCGAGAGCGGCCGCTGCTGTGGATTGTTGCGCCGCCCGGCTCGGGCAAGACCACACTGGTCGCGAGCTACATCGAAGCCCGCAAGCTGCGGTCTGCCTGGTATCACATTGATGCGGGCGACGACGATCTCGGGACGTTCTTCTACTATCTGGCGCAAGCGGCACCGCCCTCGCGGCGCAAGCGCGAGGCGCCGCTTCCGTTACTGACACCCGACTACCTGGCCGACCTGCCGGGATTCTATCGGCACTTCTTTCGAGCGTTTTTCGCCCGCCTGACTCCCCCGGGACTCCTCGTGCTCGACAACTATCACGAGCTGTCACCGGCTGCGGCCATGCACACGGCGCTCGAATCGGCTGTCGCGGAGGTTCCGCCGGACATCAACGTCATAGCCATCAGTCGCTCCGAGCCCCCGCGCAACATGGTCCGGCTCAAGAGCGGCGAGCGTATGACCGTCATGGACTGGTCGCAACTGCGCATGACGATCACGGAGACCCGTGCCATTGCGGCGGAGCGCGTCGGCGCCGACGCCCGGATGGCGGAGCGGATCTTCGAGCTCTCAGACGGCTGGGCCGCGGGCATCGCGTTGGCTTTGCAGCGAATCACACAGCAGCGCGATCCATCGCAGCCGGCCGAGCAGGAAGCGCAGGCGGAGATGTTCGAGTATTTCGCCGCGCAGGTGCTGGGCGCAGCGCCTCCGGACCTGCAACGATTCTTGCAGCAAACCGCCCTGTTGCCCACGATGACTGCCGCAACAGCCGACCAGATCAGCCAACGCGACGACGCCGAAACATTGCTGGAGGATCTCTATCGCCGCGGCCTGTTCATCGATCGGCGCAACCTGCGTCCGACGGTCTACCACTATCACGACCTGTTTCGCGAGTTTCTGCTCTCGGAGCTCGAGCGCTCGGTTTCCGCCGCTGAATTTCGGCGGCTGCAATGCCTTGCGGCACAACTGCTGGAAGGCACGGGCCAACAGGATCACGCCATCCGACTATATGTCCAGGCCGCGGACTGGCCCGCAGCAACACGACTCATACTCGCTGCCGCACCCGGACTGGTCGCCCAGGGGCGCGGGGCCTCGCTACGCGACTGGATCAGCGCTCTACCGACCGAGGTGGCCGACGATCCCTGGATGTCGTTCTGGTCGGGGGCTGCCATCGCGCGGAGCGCCCCTACCCAGGCACGCCCCTGTTTCGAGCACGCCTTTCAGGTATTCGCCGCGCGATCCGACCACGAAGCGCAGCGCGTCGTCTGCACCGAAATCATGCTGGGTTATATGCATGAGTTCGCCAACCTCGCGCCGTTGGATGAATGGCTCATACACCTGCAGCGCCTTTTGGCGCAAGACCCGTCGTTCCCCGCGCCCGCCGCGGAACTGCAAACTCGAACGGCGGAGCTGTTTGCTCTCAGTTTCCGCCAGCCACGACCGAATGAGCTCGATAGGTGCGTCGCGCGGGTGCAGGAGTTACTGCTAGCGCAAGTCCCGCCGGACATTGCCGCCCTCGCTGCGGGCAGCCTGCTGATGCATCTCTACGTGATGGCGGACTTGAATGCGTGCGAACGCGTGGCGGCGCGCATTCGAACATTACATGACAACGCGAACCTGGCACCCGTATCTCTTGCGTTGGGCATGTTGCAACTGGGTCACGCTGCCGTACGCAGTGGCGATACGTCAGGATCCGAGCAGCTTCTGCAGCATGCGCTGGAGATCGGCGCCCGCCATGCGATCGGGCTCCCGACAGTATATGTTTACAGCCACCTCGGCTTGGCGTTTTGCGCGCTCGCCCGCGGCGACTCCGTCGAGGCCGATGCACAGCGCAAGAGGCTCGAGCAGTACTGGATACCGAGCCGGAAGATCGACGGCGCCGCAACGCTGCGGCTGCAATTCTGGATTGCCTGTCACCGTGGGCAGTGGGACACGGCGCTGGAGCTCGCCCGCCGCCATCAACGGGCGGCGCACGACAGCGGCGTCTTCATGCTGTCATTCGAATCCAACATCCTGCTCGCGATCGTCTGCGCTCAAATGCACCGCGAGGCCGAATGCATGGAGGCGCTCAGCTCCATACGCGATAAGTTGTCCGGCACAGCGTACGCGCACTTCGCCTACCAGGTCGACCTGGTTGAAGCGTACCAGGCCCTATTGAGCGGCGACAGCGTGACTTGTCACACCAGGCTGCGTACCGGTCTGCCCCTCAGCAAAGTCGATCAAGGCCTGTTTCTGCTGCGCATGCAACCGCAGATCCTGTCGCGACTCGCGGCTGAAGCACTGAGGGCAGGTATCGAGTCAGACTATGTCGTCGCGATGGTGCGGAGGCTGAAGCTTCCGCCGCCGGCGGGTGCTCCCGGGCATTGGCCCTGGCCACTGAAGGTATTCACACTCGGGCGTTTTGAAGTGTTGCGCGATGGGCAACCGCTGGAATTCTCGCGTAAAGCGCCAAAGAAGACACTGGCACTACTGAAAGCGATCATTGCCTTTGGCAGCCGCAACGTACGCGAGCAACTACTGCTGGACACATTCTGGTCCGACGAGGAAGGCGATGTCGCAGCCCGTTCGCTCACCGCGGCCCTGCATCGCTTACGCAGCCTGCTGGGAGACAATGACGTCATCCAACAGCTTGGTGGCAAGCTGTCACTCGATGCGAGCCGGGTCTGGGTGGACAACTGGGCTTTCGAGAAGCTGGTGGGCGACTCGAGTCCCTGCGACGCCGGGGAGTTGTTGGGTTTGTATCGTGGCGCGTTCCTGACGGAAGACGAAGGGGAGCCCTGGTCAGTGACGCTGCGCGAACGCCTGCGCGGCAAGTTTATCCATGCCCTGGCGGAGGTGGCCAAGCGCCTCGAGCTCGAAGGTCAGTCTGAACGTGCCGTCGACTGCTACCTGCGTGGACTGGATGCCGATCCGGCCATCGAGGAGTTCTACCAGGGACTGATGCGCTGTTACGCGAAACTGGATCGTAAGAGTGAGGCGATCGCAGCCTATCAACGGCTCAGGAAGATGCTGTCCATTCTCCTGGCGCTCAAGCCGTCCCCCACCACCGAGAAGCTGTACCAGTCCCTGCGCTTCAGCGACGGGTTGCCGATAAGTAAGGAATAAGTAGCGGGGTGCCCCGCAAGCTGCCTCCATGAAACGGAGGCACTTGCCCATGAGAACCGAAATCCCCGCGATCGTGACGGCCTGCGGACTCCTGCTGGCCGGCTGCGCCGCGCAACCCAAGACCCACAACCCAAGTGAAATCAAGCCGTTAGCTCACTACGGCACCACCCAGTCATTCGCGGCTCCGGCGCGCTCGTGGCCCACGTCGGCCTGGTGGGAAGCCTATGGTGACCCGCAGTTGGACCGGCTCATCAGCGAGGCTCTCGCCGATTCACCGAGCATCGCTTCCGCACGGGCACGCCTGCGGCATGCGTCCGCGGCAGCCGAAGTGCAGCGCTCCACCGAGATGCCGCAGCTCAGTGCCAACTCCTCCATCACGGAGCAGAAGCAGAGCTACAACTACCTGACCCCTCCCGCGATCACGCCACAAGGCTGGAATGACTACGGTCGCGCCTCTCTCGACCTGTCATGGGAGCTCGACTTCTGGGGAAAAAATCGCGCCGCACTCGCGGCTGCGACATCGGAAGCGTATGCGGCTCGTGCTGACGCCGCTCAGGCCGCACTTGTGCTCTCGACGGCCGTCGCCTCGGCCTACGCGGAGCTGGCCCACCAGTACGCGCAGCTAGACACGGCAAAGTCAGCGCTCCTGGTGCGTGCCCAGACAGCAGAGCTGTTCCGCAAACGGTTGGAAAACGGCTTGGAGACCTTGGGCAGCTTGCGCCAGGTCGAAGCCCGTCGCGCGGCGGCCGAGGCGGACGTCCTTTCAATTGAGGAGCTGATCGGTTTGCAGCAGAACCGGATTGCGGCCCTGCTCGGTGCGGGTCCGGACCGGGGTCTGACGATCGCCCGGCCGAGCGTTGACCTCAACCGACCGTTCGGCCTGCCCACGCAGTTATCACTCGAGCTGTTGGGACGCCGGCCCGACGTCGTTGCCGCTCGCCTGCGGGGCGAGGCGGCCGCCAAGCGCATCAAGGTAGCTCGCGCTGCCTTCTACCCGAACGTCAACCTGACTGCTTTCATCGGCATGCAGGCGTTCGGGTTGGAGATGCTGACGTCGCACGGATCCCTAACAGGCAGCGCGGGGCCGGCAATCTCGCTGCCTATCTTCAACGGCGGCCGCCTCCGGGGGCAGTTGCACGGCGCCGAAGCAGACTACGCCGAAGCGGTCGCCAACTACGACCGTGCGGTGGTGCAGGCCCTGCAGGATGTCGCCGATGCCGCGGTGAGTCAGAAAGCCTTGGGCGCACAGAGCGCCAGAACGCGCGACGCCGTCGACGCGGCGCGCGAGGCGTGGCGGGTCCAGACCAACCGCTACGATGGAGGACTCGCCACCTATCTCGACGTCTTGACCGCCGAAGACTACTTGCTTTCCAACTTGCGCGCTCTCGCCGATCTGCAGGCACGCGCCTTCTCACTCGACGTAGCCCTCATCCGTGCACTCGGCGGCGGCTATTCGACCAACCCATCCGACCAACCTTGAGGAGCCTGTCATGACCCAGATGAAACCTGAAATTTTTCGTGCCGCCGACGCCCAACTGGATGCACGCAACAAACTGCGACGCAAGCGGCTCTTCGCCGCCCTGGCAGGTACTGTCGCAGTGTCTGCGCTCGGGTACGGGACGTATAAATACGTCTACGCGTCGCGATTCATCTCGACGGACGATGCCTATACCGCCGCCGAGACAGCCCAGGTCACTCCTGCGGTTAGCGGGATCGTGCGCGAGGTGTTGGCCGCCGACACTCAGGCAGTCAGACGGGGCGACGTGCTGGTCGTGCTCGACGACACGGATGCGCGCCTGGCGTTAGACCAAGCGGAAGCGGAGTTGGGGCGCGCCGAGCGGCGCGTGCGCGGTTTCGTGGCTAACGATGACAGCCTGGCTGCGCAGATTGCGTCACGCGCTTCCGAGAAAAAACGGGCCGCCGCACAACTGGCTGCGGCCACGGCCGACCTGGAGCGGGCCAAGGTGGACCTGTCGAGGCGCGCAGCCCTTGCCGACTCCGGATCCGTCTCCGGTGAAGAGCTCACGAAAGCACGCAATGCGTTCGAGACGGCTCGGGCGAACCTGGAGGCAGCACAAGCCGCGCAGGAGCAGGCACAGGCCAATCATTTCGTGGCGATCGGCTCGCGCGAGGCCAACGCCGTGCTCATTGCCAACACAACCGAGGACACGAATCCGGAGGTTGTCCTGGCAAGAGCGCGACGCGACCAGGCCAAGGTCAATCTCCAGCGGACCGTCATACGGGCGCCTCTCGATGGTGTCGTTGCGCGGCGCTCGGTGCAGTTGGGGCAACAGGTGCAGGCCGGTTCCGCCTTGTTGTCCATCGTGCCCATCGCCAGGGTCCACGTCGATGCCAACTTCAAGGAAGTGCAACTCGAGCGAGTGCGGATCGGCCAGCCGGTCAAACTGGTCGCGGATGTCTATGGAGGGTCGATCCCGTATCACGGCAAGGTGATCGGACTCTCCGGTGGCACCGGGTCGGCATTCGCCACGATTCCGGCACAGAACGCCACCGGTAACTGGATCAAGGTCGTCCAGCGCGTACCGGTCCGAATCGAGATCGAGGCAACGGAGCTGCACGCGCGCCCCCTGCAGGTCGGGCTCTCCATGACGGCCACCATCGACACGCGCCAATTCAACTGAGGGACCCAATCATGCCTGCCCAAGACAGCTCGGTGGGGGCGCTGCAGGCGCCCCTGGAGAATGGCAAGCTCTGGCTCGCGGCGGTGTTGCTCGCCGCGGCCAACTTCATAGCCGTTCTCGACATGACGATCGCCAACGTCTCCGTGCCCAACATTGCAGGAAGCCTCGGCATCAGCAGCAGCCAGGGCACCTGGGTCATTACGTCGTACTCCGTCGCTGAGGCAATCATCGTGCCCCTGACCGGTTGGCTTGCCGGGCGCTTCGGGGCCGTGCGCGTTTTCACCGTCGCGATGACGCTCTTTGGCATGTTCTCGGCCTTTTGCGGTCTCAGCCATTCACTGGGCCTGCTGGTGTTCGGCCGCGTGATGCAGGGTCTTTCCGGCGGCTCGTTGATTCCGCTGTCGCAGACCCTCCTGATGCGCATCTTTCCGCGCGAGAAGGCACCCGCTGCAATGGCACTCTGGGCCATGACGACACTCATAGCGCCGGTACTCGGTCCCATCCTCGGCGGCTGGTTGTGCGATCAATACTCCTGGCCCGTTATATTTTTCATCAACGTCCCCCTGGCCTTTGTCTGCAGTCCGATCGCCTGGCGCATGCTCAAGCGCTACGAGCAAGCGCTCCTGCGCGCGCCCATCGACACGGTTGGCTTATTTCTGTTGATCGTGTTCGTCGGGTCGCTGCAGCTCATGTTGGACCTGGGCAAGGATCGCGACTGGTTCGAATCGACCGAGATCTGCTTGCTGGCCTTGCTCGCCGTCATCGGGTTTGCGTGCTTCCTCATCTGGGAATTCACGGAGCGGCATCCCATCGTCGACCTGCGCGTCTTCCGGCATCGTGGCTTCACGACGAGCGTCGTGACGATCACTTTCGGATTCGGTGCCATGTTCGCGACCAATGTGCTGACGCCGTTGTGGCTACAGAGTTACATGGGATACACGGCGACGTGGGCTGGGCTTGCGACCGCCTGGTGCGGTGTGCTTGCGGTCGTCGCCGCTCCCATCGCCGGCCGGTCGATCGCCAAGATCGATCCCCGCCGGTTGGTGTTCGGGGGGTTGTCGTGGTTGGCGATCGTTACGCTCTCACGCACGGTCGCCACGACCGACATGACTTACTGGCAGATTGCGCGGCCGTTGATCCTGATGGGCGTCGGTCTGCCGTTCTTTTTTGTTCCGCTCACCGCATTGGCGCTCGGGAGTGTGGAAGAACACGAAACGGCCTCAGCGTCGGGTTTGCAAAACTTTCTACGCACGCTGGCGGGTGCTGTGGCGACGTCTGTCGTAACCACCTCCTGGGAGGACAAGACCAGCGTGATCCATGCCGAGCTCGTTGGCTCGCTAGACCGTTCGGGAGAGGCGGCCCGGGCTCTGGGCGTGTCAGGCCTGACGCCGGACATGGTGAACGACATGCTGGATCGGATGCTCCAGGGGCAGAGCGTCATGCTGGCGACCAACGAGGTGATGTGGACGGCCGGTATTGTGTTCATGTTGTCCGCCTGCCTCATCTGGCTGGCACCCAGGCCGACGCGCGTCGTGGACATGACTCAGGCGGGTCACTGAATGAAATCCCGTCCCCGCGATCGCGAACCGCAGACCTACATCGTGCGTGTCTATCGACGCGGCGCCGGGGGCCGGATCGGACATGTCGAGGAGGTGCGCACTGGCGCGGTCCTGCCGTTCAGGTCGGCCGCGACGTTGTGGCGGGCGATACGGTGCGCATCTCCCAGGCGCGTGTAGTCGGAAAGGTCTCTCGCGCCGGGAGGCGTGCTACCTTGCGACGCAGCACGCTCCGCCCTCTGGCGCTCCGGGTCAATGCTTGACCGTCCGCACCGCAGCTGCAGGGAGCCTTCCATGAGTTGATTCCCGATGCAGTGCGGTGAGCTGCGGGAGGTTGAGCCTGGCCACCAGATTCTCGAGCGTCGTGCGGGAACACTCCTTCTGCGACCAGTACGCCGTGGGATACCAGGTGGACTGACTGCCGCAGACCTGAACCGACGCGGCGCTGAGCCGTGAATAGAGCGCGCGGATCCCCTGAGGCGTGGAGGTGTTCAGGTCGCCGAATTGGACGGTGATGGCGGGCGGAGAACCGGTGTCGGCGTGCGGTCCCGCGCCCCATGAGTGAGGCCCAAACCCGCCTGAAATCATTCCCAACACGGATGTTGCAAGGATTGCCTTGATCGAGGTCGCCATGGGTGTTTTCTCCCGTTGAAGGTCAGTCAGGGCCTCACGGGCGTACATGCGACCGCGAGGGACGGGAGGTACAATCGGACGGCGGGGTCTGAATTCTCTTTGGGAGTCGCTGAATCGTTATGAATTGCGACCCAAAGGCCGTCGCGAGTGGGTTGGCCAGTCCGTCGGCCTACGAATTTGGAGACTTTCGGGTCGACGTGCGGCAGCGGCGTCTGCTGCAACGGGCCAACGGGCAGGCATTGCCGTTGAGCTCCCGGGCATTCGACACCCTTCTTTTCTTTCTGGAGCATGCCGGCGAGCTGCTCGACAAGTCCACCCTCATGGCCGCGATCTGGCCAAAGGTGGTCGTCGAGGAAAACAATCTCAACCAGCACATCTCGGCGCTGCGGCGCGTACTGGGTGAGCGACCGGACGAGCACCGATTCCTCGTGACCGTGCCGGGCCGGGGCTATCGGTTTGTCGCGCCAGTGCGGGCTGTCTTCGAGGAGATGAGAATCGAGGCGGCCGACGCGCAGCCACTGCCAGGAAGCGCCAGTGCGTTCCCATCGAAGGATGCCGCACAGGTGCCGACGATCGCCCCAGCCGCCGACCCCGCTGTCTCCGGAGCCAGTCGAAAAGGCGTTTGGATAACGGTCGCGGCCGCGGGACTCATTCTTATCTGCGGCCTGCTCTGGTACGGCGTCTTACGGAGCCGGGACGCCGCGGCCGACAGGCCGACATCGATCCGGGTCGTTCCCATACGCAAGCCGCGGCTCGCCGTACTGCCCTTCGAGAACCTAAGCCCCGATCCCAATGACGCTTTTTTTGCAGATGGGCTTCACGAGGAGATCATAAGCACCATTGCAGAGCGCGACCCCGGCATCGAGGTCATCTCGCGCACGACCATGATGACCTACCGCTCCGGGCCGCCCAAACCGCTTGCCACGGTGGCACGCGAGTTGGACGCGTCTCATCTGATCGAGGGCTCCGTGCGCCGTGAAGGGAGCAAGATCCGCCTCACCCTGCAACTCATCGACGCACACACGGACGGTCATATCTGGTCGGCCAGCTATGACCGCACGTTGGCCGATACGCTAACCCTGGAATCGCAGGTCGCAGAACAGGTGGCTGGCCAGCTACCGGCCCGGATCATCCGACCGGCAACCGAGCCATCCGCGCCCATCCGCGATACGGTGGCCTTCGATCTGTATCTAAAGGGCGTGCTCGCCTTGCGGACCTTCGAAGGAGACCCGGACGCGTTCAAACATCTCGAGGAGTTGTTTGCGGGTGCAATTGCCCGCCAGCCCGATTTCGCACGGGCGTATGCGCAACGCGCCATCGCACGCACGGTCATGTTCATTGCGAGCCAGGATACGAGCGAGGCGTTTGTCAGCCGGATCCGGGCCGACCTCAGCACGGCCCGGCGCCTCGCGCCGCAGGACCCGCTCGTCCTCGGTGCAACCGGCTACTTGCTCATGTGCGAAAACAACACTTCCGGTGCACTGGACGCATTCGCCGCAGCGGAAACCGCGGGAATCACGCAAGCCGAATTGTTAATAGCCAAAGCACAGCTGTTGTTGCGCCGCTCGCGCATCGAGGAACTCAACGCAACCATTCAGCGCATGCTCGCGCTCGATCCCGGTGATCCTATGGTCGCTCACATGGCGGCCTACCACCTCTATCGCGCGCAGCAGCCAGTGGATGCCCTCCGGGCAGCCGAATATCTCCGCAGCGCCTACCCGGAATGGTACGACGCCATGCGCTCCTATTTCCTGCTCGATTTCTCCGGACGCACCGCGGCACTACATGCCTACCTCGATCGCTACGCGCCGATCGACGGACCCGTGTGGAACGGACTCTCGATGATCGAGTACTTCGCTCTACTACGATACGAGCACCGCTACGCGGACTTGCGAGCGCTGCTCAACCGGGTGCCCATTGCGAGCGGCCTCTACTTTTTCGGGGTCGACTATGGCCCGGTGGGACCCACGCCGACCGCGGTGTTACGTGGCTGGACCAACTTGCTGCTGGCGGACCGCGCGGCTGCGGCCCGGGATGGGCATGGCGTGCTGCAATTCGTCCAGGCGCAGACCCGTTCCAACTGGAACACCGTGTATCTCGACACGCTGACGGCCGCCGGCTACCTTTTTTCGGGTGATTGCGAGCGCGCGCGCGCGGCAGGCCGGTCGGCTCTCAAAGGCGTCTCCCGCGATGACAACGCCGTGATCTGGAATACCACCGCGATGAGCATCGCTCATGTCAGAGCGTGGTGCGCAGACACGGAGGGCGCCATCTCGCTTCTGCGTCAGTTATCCGCCGGTAGGCCCGGCGTTGGACCCGCGAGCATTACGCGCGATCCGCTGTTGACGGTGCCGCTCGGCAGAGTACCAGCCTACCAGGTATTGAGCGGACAACTGGAACGCACCATCCGGGAAACGAAGCTTGAGTAGCGCGGCGCGCGCTTACGCTGTGCTGATGTTTCCCACGCTCGGGTGGGCGGCCGAACCTACCGGTACCCAACAGGACGAACCGCTTCAGGAGGTCGTGGTTACCGCCGAGTTCAGGCCGGAAAACCTCCAGCAAACGCCACTGGCCCTGAGCGTCGTGAGTGCCGACACCCTGACGCAAGATAACATGACCACGCTCTCGGATGTCGGCAGCATCGCACCCAATGTCACTCTTCTGCCTGGTGGTACGACCTCGGGTAAGTCCGTCATAGCATTCATCCGCAGCGTCGGCACCAGCGACTACAACTACAGCGTCGAGCCCGGGGTAGCGGTTTACGTCGATGATGTTTACCTGTCGGGTCAATTTGCCAATGAATTCGATCTCCTCGACCTCGAGCGGATCGAAGTGCTGCGCGGGCCCCAGGGCACCTTGTTCGGCAAAAACGCGATCGGTGGTGCCATTCGCCTCCTCTCGAAAAGGCCGGAGGGCGATGGCACCGGTTCCGCTGAGGTAACGCTAGGCGATTTTTCCCGACGTGAAGCGCGGGTGTTCATCGATCTTCCGCTCGCCGGCAAAGAGCTCGCGCTACGCCTGGCTGCGGTCTCAAAGCAGGAAGACGGATATGTCGACCGACTGGATTTCGCCTGCGTGCATCCCGACCTGGAGGGCGTGATAAATCCTGCCGCGCCCTATCTCCTGCATTCCACCCGAGCGGTTGGCAATTGCAAAGTCGGCACAAGTGGCGGAGAGGACGTTCAGGGGTTGCGCGCCGCCCTGCGTTGGCGGGCCAGTGAGCGCCTCGATATCAACATCGTCGCGGACTGGACGGACGATCATTCCGAACCGGGTGCGCAAACATTGCTGGCGGTGGACAACAGCCCGGGCGGCGCGTTGAATAATCCATTCGGCGGCTTCAACGCGCAGGTTGCGATCCCTATCTACGGAGTTTCCTACGACCACCGCTTCGTGCCGCAGAGCATCTACCAGTCCTATGACACCTTCCAGCCGCTGCTGCACGTAGGGCCCGGTCCTGCGCTCGTGCCCGCCGCGGTCAAAGGTATAACTGCGGTGCCTGCGGAGAATTCCGCCGCAACTTACGGTATCAGTGCCTCCGCGGAGCTAGCACTGACTGGTGACACGCGACTCAAATCCATCAGTGCCTGGCGCGGTTATTCCGGCACCTTTTCGCAGGATGTGGGCGGGGCGCCGATCAGCGTCGCCGCGCAGACCAACGTGCTCGACCATCGGCAGGTCAGCCAGGAATTGCAGCTCACGGGCCACTCGCCGGGTGGCCGCCTCGACTGGGTCGCCGGGTTGTTTTACCTCGACTCGCATAGTCTGAACCGCGGGCCGGTCACGATCTCCGCCTATAGCTGGTTACAGGCCAATCTCGATATCCACCAGAATGACAATTCCAACATACGGGATCGCGCCGTATTCGCGCAAACGACGTGGCACCTCGCGTCCCGGCTTGGACTGACGCTCGGGGCGCGTTATACGCACGAGTACAAGGACTACATATTCCGTCACACCAGTTTCGATCCCACCGTGCCCAGCCTGGTGCCGTACACACCGACGCAGGTTCGCTACGGGAAGACCAACGGAAAGGCGACACTCGATTATCAATGGACGCAGCACCTGATGAGTTACCTGTCCGTCTCGGATGCGTTTCGTGCCGGAGGTTTCAACGGGCGCCCGTTCGATGCCAGCCAGGTGGTCTCTTTCGGGCCGGAGACACTGACCGCCTACGAGGTCGGTATCAAGAGCGAGTCCTTCGAGCAACGCCTGCGCGCAAATGTGGCGGCCTTCGTCAGTCGCTACACCGATCTGCAACTGCAGGTCCTCGAGCTCGACGCCACCGGGAACCCTTTTTCCGCGACCGTCAACCAGGGCCGGGCCCAGATCACGGGCATCGAGATCGAAATCGAAGCGAGCCCCGTGCGCGGGTTGTTGGTGACGGGCTCGTTCGGCCTCAACAAGTACTCGAACAAGGAGCTCGGCACGGCCATCAACTGCGATGTCGTCGCCAACCCGGTGTCCACGCCGGCCCCCGGCGCGAACTGCACTTTGAACGGGCCGCTGCCTGGATCGCCCCTCCCCTTGTTTCCCGAGAGAACCGGCAACGTCGCCGTTCAATACACGATACCTCTACCTGGCGGTGACTCACTGACTCCGCACCTCGATGCGATGGGGCAGTCACGAACCTACTTTGATACGGTGGGCTCACCCGAGGCGGCCGTGGCGGGCCGTGTGTTGCTCAACGGACGGCTGACCTGGAGCAACCGGGACTCCACCTGGCAGGTCGCGCTGTCTGCGACGAATCTCACCAACCGCCAGTATTTTCTTTTCAAGGAAGACCTGCGGCAGGTCTACGGGATGCTCATCGGCCAGCCGGGGCCGCCACGCCAGTGGGCGGTTACGGTCCGGCGGAGTTTCCACTAGGGGGTGCTAGGTGTCCGCCCACTGCCGGAGCAGGTTGTGATAGACGCCGGCGAGGCGAACGCAGGCGTCGTGATCGGCGCCGGTACGGCCTAACTGTTGGAGGGCGTTGTCGAGCTCGAGGAGGATGGAACGCTGAGTTTCGTCGCGGACCATACTTTGAACCCAGAAGAAGGCAGCAACCCGCGCGCCACGGGTGACCGGCATGACGCGGTGGACGGAGCCGCCGCTGTACAACACCATGTCGCCGGCGGCCAGCTTGACGCGTGTTTCCTGGGCGCCTTCGCCAATGACGAGCTCGCCGCCGTCGTACTCTTTGGGGTCCGTCAAGAAAATCGTGGCCGAGAGATCGGTGCGCACCCGAAAAGGCGAGCCCGCCACGGGACGCACCGCGCCATCGATGTGGCCGCCGTACGCCTGGCCACCCGCGTATCGGTTGAACAGCGGCGGTAAAACCCTCGCGGGCAATGCCGCCGCAATGAACTGTTGGTTCTTGTCCAGCTCGTCCAGGATCACGTTGCCGAGGCGTCGGCCGACCGGACTCGTCTCAGGCAGCTGCTCATTGTTCTTGGTCCGGCTCGAGAGATATCCGGCGGTCGCGCGACCATCCCCCCATTCCGCGGTCTCGAGTGCCTTGAGAAACTCGGCCACCTGAGCCGCGCTCAGGATATGGGGAATGGTCAGCAGCATGCCTCAGAATCGGACCGACAAGGTCAGCAGTGCGGTGCGGCCCGGGCCCGGCACCACGTGGAAGAAGTGGAGCTGGTCGTAATAATACCTGTTCGTCAGATTATTCCCATTGAGCTGCAGGGCAATGTTCGGCGTGAAGGCGTACTTGGCCATGGCGTCGAATGTCCAGAAGCCCGACACCGTCTTGATCGGCGGCACGTTCTGGGTGTACTGCGACGACACGAACCGCCCGCCGCCGCCGATCTCGAACCGGGGCACGATCTCGTACACGGTCCAGAAAGTGGCCGAGTGCTTGGGCGTGTTCATCAGCGGCGCGCCGACCGGCGCCGCGCCGGGCGCCGTCTCGGTTACCTTGCTATCGAGATATTCGTAACCGGCATCGACCCGCCAGCTCGCGGTGATCTGGCCCTCCGCATGCAAGTCGAAGCCGTCGACACGCTGGGTCCCACCCAGGATGTTCAATGCGACGTTGTTCGGATCCGGAACGCGAGCGTTCTCCTTCTCGAGCCGGAAGACGGCGCCGCTCACGTCGAGACGCCCCTGCACCAGCGCCCATTTGGAGCCGAGCTCATAGCTGCGGTTCTTCTCGGGACTGAGGTTCGCGTTGCTCAATGAGAACGAGCGCGAGCTGCTGATCAATGACAGGTCTTCGGCCGAGGGGTTGAAGGAGGTGCCGAAGGCCAGGTAGATGTTGCCGTTGGTCGCCGGCTTGTAGGTCAGGGCCGCGCGATAGCTCCCCATCTCGTCCGTATGCTGTATATGGTCGTGCTTGGTGATGGTGCCGAGCTTGATTGTCGAGAAATTGTTATCGTTGTAGTCGACGTCGAAGTAATCCCAACGCAAACCGACTGTCGCTTCCCACTGCTCACCCAGCTTCACCGTGTCGAGGACGAACGGCGCGACGCTGTTGGCTGTAAGGTGCGTGGTGTAACGCGGATAAGTGGCGGTGGCGGTGAAGAGCAGATTCTCGTTCGGGCCGATCAAGGGGGAGGTAGGAACACCGCTGCTGTTGTAGAACTGCGGCGTGGCGCGCTCGTGCCCGCCTTCTACTCCGACGATTGAGACATTCTGAATGCCGGCAACCGTCCAGTGAATCGTGGCGAAGAGCTGGTCCCACAACATCGAATCGACACTCTGTCCCGTATTGTCATTGCGGGTGACGGTCACCTTCGATGCGGGAGTCGTGGCGGGAACCGTCGTCGCAATCAAGGGCTCGCTGAAGCGGAAGTTGCGCGCGTAACTGGCGTAGCGGGCCAGATTCTCGACGGTGAAGGAGTCCGAGAAATCATGCTCCAGCTTGATAGTGCCGACATCGGTCCGCGTCTTCATGCGGTCGTCTCGGAAGCCGTAGTAATTGTTGCGCGGAACCGGGGCCGGCAACGTGCCGAGGTAAGGAATACCGTAGTCGGGAATATCGTCGTTGTACTGATGAAAGTAGGAGAGCGTCAGTCGGGTCGGCGTTCCGAGTCCCAAGGCGAGACTGGGAGCGACACCCCAGCGGGAAGTCTGCACGACGTTCCGGTCGGTCACCTCGGCTTCGTGACCCATCGCGTTGAGTCTGAAGGCCGCACCTTCACCGAGTGCAGCGATCGGCTCGTTGACGTCGAGGGTCGCGCGCCGGGTGTCGTCCGTTCCTCCCGTGAACACTCCGCCGATGAAAGACTGAAGCTTGGGCTGTTTGCTACCCTGCTCGATCACACCACCAGTCGAGCCGCGGCCGAACAGGGCGCCCGAGGGGCCCTCGAGAACCTCGATCGATTCGAGATTCCACGGGTCGCGGTAGTAATCACCATAGTCGCGAATGCCATCCAGGAACAGGTCGGTGCGTGCGACAAAACCGCGGATCGTCGGTGAGGTGCCGATCGACTTGAATTCACCTGCACCGATCGTAATTCCAGGCACCGTGCGCAGGGCTGCATTGAGGTCAGTGATCGCATGGTCCTGCAACTCCTGCTCGGAGATCGTGTTGATCGATTGCGGGGTGTCAATGATGGGCGCCGTCAACTTCGGCAAAGTTGAAGTGTCTTGCTTGTAGGCGTCCTTCTGACCGAAGACGTAAACCTCCTCCAGGTTCCCTTTGTTCGAAGGCGCATCCGCTGCCGAGTCACCCGCATACGCTCCCTGCAAATGGAGCATGCCGATCCCAGTCCCGGCCAGCAGGGCGGCGGTACGAAAACATCCGGTGTCGCCACGCGGGTCATCAGTCATCAGAGGCCCTCCTTCTTATATTTGCGCGTATATAGCGGGAAGAGCTCTCGCTGTCAAAGCGTGGTTTTAATGAGACGGAGTTCGGTCGCCTAAGGATGCCAATGCGGACTGAATCTGGGATATTCCGACTATGGGTTTACCAACCGAGCTCGAGGGCCTGAAGAATCCGGCCGCCTATCCCCATCCAGTGCAACGGATCGAGGTCGTCGAGACGCACGTATCCTGGATCGTGCTCGCCGGGACTACAGCTACAAGATCAAGATCAAGCGTCCGGTGCACCTCTCGTTTCTGGACGCGACACGTTTGGAACGCCGGCACGAGCTCGCCTTCGGTACCGAGTTGGCTGCTTGGCACGGGAAGCGACCTCCCCTGCCCGATGCGTCGACCTATGACCATCCTGACACCATCGCCAAACTCATCGTTACGAATGCGCGCGAATGCGCAGACGCTCTGAGCCGCCTCAATGACCGGACGGAGGCGAAAAATGATACCTCCGAGGCGGATGTGACCGTTATGAAGAAGCAGCGCACCTCCATGGAGGAATTCACCACGGCTGAGCGTCGCAACTTGATCGAGGTGAATACGGCGGACCCGCACGCCGCCACAACCGTGGCCGTTGCCCTCCGCGAGCTGACGTGGATCAGTCGCCCCCCGGGGTAGCCGAAGGTGGTACCCTTTACTGACTGGACTGGGTCACCAAGAACTACGGGCAGGGGGCAACGGCGTGCAATTTCTTTCCCGGTTGATGCCGCGTGAAAACCGCTTCTTTGAGCTCTTCAATCAGCACGCACAGCAGGTGGTCGCCGCCAGCGTGGTGCTCTCCGAGCTGTTGAGAGGCTTCTCGCGCGAAGAGTTCAGGCGCACCGAGCGCATCGCGCGCATCCTCGACCTCGAGCATGCCGCCGACAAGGTGACTCACGAAACGGTAGCCCTCCTCCACAAGACCTTCGTGACCCCGCTGGATCGCGAGGATATCCACCGCCTGATATCGAGCATGGACGATGTGCTCGATCTCATCCAGGACACCGCCGAGTCCTTCCAGCTCTACGACGTCCGCGCCCTCACACCGGAGGCGTGCGAGCTCGCCGACCTCGTCCATGAGTGTTGCCTGAGGATGCAGAAGGCGGTGCAGCTGCTCTCCAACATGGGCGAGTCGGCACAGATCCTCGAGCTGTGCAACCAGATCGATGCACTCGAATCGCAGGCGGATCGAGTGATGCGGACGGCCCTGTCGAAGCTCTTTCGCGAAGAGAGCGACGTGCGGCAGCTCATGAAGCTCGAGACCGTTTACCAACTGCTCGAGTCGGCGACCGACCGCTGTGAGGATGTCGCCAACATCATCGAAGGCGTGGTTCTCGAGAACGCCTGAGCGTTCGCAGCCACCGCATGACCACAACCTGCTTCGTCTGTTCGTCGACGCCGGGCTTCTCGACCACGATGCTCCTGTTCCTGATCGGGCTCTCCCTGGCGTTCGATTTCCTCAATGGCTTCCATGACGCCGCCAACTCCATCGCTACGGTCGTCTCCACGGGCGTCCTGAGGCCCTACCAGGCGGTCGCCTGGGCGGCGTTTTTCAACCTGGTGGCGTTTGCCCTGTTCAAACTCAACGTCGCTGCAACCATCGGCAAGGGCATCCTCGCACCGGAATTCGTCGATGCGTATGTCATCGGGAGCGCACTCACCGGCGCCATTGCCTGGAATCTCATCACCTGGTACTTCGGCATCCCATCGAGCTCCTCGCATGCACTCATAGGCGGCATGATTGGCGCGGGACTGGCGAAGGCCGGCACCGCGCCGTTGGTGGGCGCCGGGATCTTGAAGACCCTGGTGTTCATCGTGATTTCGCCCCTGCTCGGGCTCCTGCTCGGAGGGTCCGTCATGATCGCGGTCTCGTGGATCTTCTTTCATCGCTCACCTTACACGGTCGACCAGTGGTTCCGTCGGCTGCAGTTATTGTCATCGGCGTTGTACAGCATTGGGCACGGCAGCAATGACGCGCAGAAGACCATGGGGCTCATCTGGCTCATGTTGATCTCGGCGGGGGCGACCACTCGTGACCATCTCCCCATCTGGGTCGTCGCCAGTTGCTACACCGTGATGGCTTTGGGCACCCTGTTCGGTGGGTGGCGCATCGTGAGGACCATGGGTCAGCGCATCACGAAACTGAAGCCCGTTGGCGGGTTTTGCGCTGAGGCCGGCGGGGCCTTGACGCTGTTTCTGGCTACGGGGCTCGGAGTACCTGTGTCGACGACCCACACCATCACCGGGGCAATCGTGGGAGTTGGGGCCACCCAACGGGTATCCGCCGTTCGTTGGGGTGTCGCCGGCAACATCGTAGTGGCCTGGGTTCTCACCCTTCCCGCCGCCGCACTGGTTGCTGCTGTGACGTGGTGTCTGGCTACACTAACCTGGCATTGAAACCGTGAATATTCTGTTCGATCTCGATGGCACCTTGTCCGACTCGAAAAACGAGGTCACACGGTGTCTCGCCTATGCGCTGAATAGCCTCCAGGTAGCCGTGCCGGAGAGGGCTATTCTCGAACGTTATCTAGGACCACCGCTGCGCGATTGCTTTGCTTCACTCCTGGCAACGGACGACAAGGCACTGATCGAACGCGCCGTTCTCCTGTATCGGGAGCACTTTGCCGACGTCGGCATCCGGGAGGCGCAACTCTACCCTGGTGCGAGCAACACGCTCGCGCAATTGAAGGAAGACGGGCACAAACTATTCCTCGCCACGTCCAAAGCAGAAATCAACGCGCGGCGAACGGTGCAGCACCTCGGGATCGAGTGCTACTTTGTGGCGGCCTACGGCGACACTCTCGCAGGAGAGCGGCCCAACAAGACGTCCCTTATCGCTCATATCCTGAAAGTTGAGGAACTCATGCCGACCACCACCGTCATGGTCGGCGACCGCGACCTGGATGCGCTGGGAGCGCGAGCCAACGGCGTCAGGAGCATCGGAGTCCTCTGGGGGTATGGAACCCCAGAAGAGCTGCGAAAGGCGGACCACACCGTCGACTCGTGGTCGGCACTCCTTCACTGCTTAGAGGACTTATCCCGTAACCTGTGATGGGCTCAGGAGCGTGAGACGGTGACTCTGAACTACACTCGAACGGTGGCGGTACTATGCCGCAGTGAGCGGCAAAACTTTGCCGCCGAGACGGCAAGGGATTGCCGCTGATGAGGCCGTTACCGGGCGCTAGCCAGTCAGAACAACTCCCATGTCGGTAAAATCAGTCTCAACCGGACTGCAGCCTTACTATGGCCCTCTCTCCGGCAGCAACTCCCAACAACCTGCCGGAATCCAGGATAGGACCTTCGCCAAGGCTCGCGCCTCCCAGGCAGAGGGAGCTGAAGTTGCCGGCGCCGCTCAGAATGCGTCCGTAACGAGCAGCGATGCTGCGGATCTCTGGGGGTTCCAGGCTTCTGTAGACCGGGATGCTCGACAGAGTGGGACAACCGCGGAGCGATCAACCGGCGGCGGAGATTCCGGAGCGCCTGGCGGCCGGTCGTCGCCGGGTATCGCGCTCTATCAGCGCGTCAGTCAGTACGGCAGCAACGAGCCTTCGGCTTCCGCCCTCCTGAAGAGTTGGAACGATATAGTGCACGGCAGTCAGGACGCTGAGAGCGGCGTGACTGCCTTTGCGAAGGCGCTCTCGCGGAATGAAAATCTGGGATTCGAGTCAGGCGTACTCGACCTGACGGCGTAAGGGTTCCGCTAGCGCGGTTCGGGTTGGCGGGATCGTTAGAATCTGATCCGGACGCCGGCAAACACGGAACGGGGTGCCGCCGGGTTCTGAAACCGGTTGTCGACTCGGGGATCGTTTGAACCCGCGTCCGCCGGAATCCCGGGTGCCCCCACACCCGTCGGGTCGCTGTAGAGCCCGTAGGTCGAATAGCGTTTTTCGAACACGTTGTCGACGCTGAGGAACAGCTCTGACTGCTTGTAGAAGCGGTAGGCCGTGTGCAGGTTGAGCACCTGGTAGCTCGGGAGCGGCGCGTTTTGGTTCGACTCGTCGCCGCGGTAGAACTGGGTGCTCGTGTAGATAAGGGTGCCACCGACCGTCCAGTTCGGCAGGATGTTGTAGTCGGCACCGGCCTTGATACGGTGCTTCGGGATGCCGGGTAAGTGATCTCCCGACTCGACCTGGATGTCACCGTTGTCGTCCCGGAACGGATTCGAGGGGGAACTGAGCGCGAAAGGCGCCTGGAAAGTCGCATCCACGTAGCTGTAATCGAAATACACCGTGCCACGGCTCCAGGTATAAGTCAGCTCAGCCTGCCCGCCCTGGCGACGGGTTGAACCAATGTTCTGAAAGAAGCCGGTGCTCAGCGTCGTCGCGATAGCGTAGATATCGTCGTCGAGATTCGTACGGAAGCCACCCACGTTCCATGACAGTGTTCCGTCGGTCCCTCCGGGCGAACCGACGCGGCCGCGGAGACCGACCTCGTAGGTGTGTGCGATGACTTGTCGCAGGTTGGGCGGATCACCCGCAAGGTTGCCCGGCAAGAGACACGGCAGCAGCGGGTCGGAGCACTCTATCTCACTCGCCGTCGGCGCTCGATTCGTTGTCGAATAGCTGGCATAGACGGTGACACCCGGCAGTAGTTTGTACGTCGCGCCGATCGCAGGGTTGAAATGGGTGTAGCGGTTGAGACCGTTGAGATCCGTGCCGCGCTGATCGTATAGATCGATCTGCGCAACGTTGTAACGACCGCTGGCGGTCACCGACAGGGCGGACGTGACGTCGAACGTGTCGGTGATGAAAAAACCGTAGTATTTGTTGGTTGCCTCGAGGAGCACCGGCGTGGCCGGGAAAGCAGAGGTCTCCGGTGTATCGACAATGAGACCCGAAGGCTGCACGATCAGGGTGGCGGGATCGATGACACCCACTTCCGCGCCTGACGAGAAGTCGATGTGGGCGGTGTCGACGCTGGCGCCGACGGCGAACTGATTGACATGCCCGGCCAGCGGCGCCGTTCCGGTCAACTGGAGCGAGCCCCCTACTCCTTTGCTATGGATATTCTCGAAGTCGTTTTCGCCGATCGTCCGGTCACCGCCGTTCGAAATATCGCGCAGCGGTTGCCCCGCCGAGCTCGTCAGGGGCGTTAGACCGTCTTCCTGGCACAGCAGGCCGGCGGCAGCATCCGTCGTGCAGGCGGTGAAGTTCGTGGTGTTGCCGTTCGAGACGAACTGTCGGTAGTCGCGGTAGTAAACGACAGATTGGGCCGAGAGGTCCTTGGCCAGTGAATAGGAGCCATCGAGCGTGACGAAGTCGAGACGGTTCAGGTTCGCCTGCGGCCCGGTGAACACGTTCCTCGAATCGAGCGCCAGGCTCTGCACCGGTGCCGATGCCGGGCCGAAGAGTTTGTTGTCCGCATGCGTATAGGTCAGATCTAAGCTCACCCCGTCCAGGTGCGCACTGCCTGCCGTGTAAAACTGGTGCACCTTGTCTTTTGCGAAGAACCGCCAGCCGTGCTCGTCGAGGATCCTGCCGGCGACATAAATCCCGAGCGTCCCATTGTTGCCACCGAACTGCGCGCTGCCGTTGTGCTGCCTGAAAGAGCCGCCCGAGAGCTCCAGCTCACCGCCCTGGTAGTTAAAGCCGTCCTTCATGGTAATCGTGGCCGCGCCGCCGAGCGCGTTCAGCCCGTATACCGGGTTGGCGCTCACGATATCGATCTGGTTGATGGCGATGTCCGGAATGAGGTCCCAGTTGACCGCGTCTCCGAAGGCCTCGTTGACCCGGACGCCGTTCTGGTAGACCGCCAACCCTTGAGGTGTGCCGAGCACCGGCGACGCATCGAATCCGCGATAGAAAATGTCGGGTTGGAACGGGTCGGCCAGGGTGTCGTTGATGTTGATGCTACCGAGTTGGCCGTTGAGTGCTCGCGTCAGACTCGCACTTCCGTCGCGAGCCAAGTCGGAGGTGTGTACGGAGGAGACGTTCGATGGCACCTTGTCCGCGTCGATCGTGGCCCCCGGGACCGGTGTAGTGCCAATGACTGTGACGGTCGTCAGCTCGGCGGAAGACTCGTCTGAATCGGCGGCGTGGGAGGGAGTCGCCGCCAGGCCCACCCATAGTGGCAATGCGACGAGCACAGACTGTGTGCGATTCACGACGGTGACATTCCTCGGCGATCCCCTTCCGGACGCTGCGAGTTTCTGCAGCGCGACGGGCAATGGCTAGGGAATTTTTCCCGAATTGGCGTGGGAGCCGCCCAGGTGTCGGGCCAGGGTTACAGCCAATCCGACTTGTGTCGGAAGAGTGACGGCGTTGTCGCCAAATCGATGCAGGGCGCATTGTGCAAGCGCGCGCCCAGCTGGGCTAGTAATTCAGGTTGAAGCCGATCAGGCCGCCGACCAAACCGATCCAGACCAGGCCCAGCAGCGCCGCGGCGATCAAGCCGTTGACGATACGGGATGGCCAGGTGGCACCCAGCGCGCACACGCGCCACAGACTCCAGATGCCTGCCGCAGCGAAGGCAACCACGACGAGCCCGGCGACCTGCAAGGTACGGATCAGGGAATCATGCGCGCTGCTGTAGAAATCCAACTGGGTGCTGACCACCGGCAGCAGCACGATCGTCCACCCTACGAGCCAGAGTATGCCGAAGGCAGCCGCCACGCGCAGCACTGTCCGTGGGCGGCGCGCCTCGGTCGATTGAACGGGGTTGGAGCGGTAATGCCGCCTTGCCAGGTACAGGACGGGCCACAGGATCACGGCCAGTGTCAACATGACGAACGAGCCCACCAGCACCGTCATGTTCAACGGGGCTGCCTTGCTGGCCGGCACCGCCTGGAGAACCGATGTCGGGTCCTCGCTATCGAGAACGGTCTGAACGCCATTGATGGTACGGAGCGCGAGTTGGTGTGTGCCGCCGATTTCCTGCCAGACGTCCGGCGCTATTTCGTGAAAGTGTGCCTCGCCGGGCTCGAAAGTTTTAGGAGCGATGACGGTGCCGTCAGGGGTGGCGCCGATGACAGTTTGCTGCAGGAGGTAGAAAACGCTCAGGAAGCCGTGCTCAATCCGACGCGAGGTTTCGTAGCGGCCGGCGATCTTCCGGGCATCCGCCACGGCGGAAGCCAGTGTTGCCGGTTCTGGGTGCGCAGGCGCCGGGAAGTATCGGTCCATGAACTGATCGAGCACGGCTTTGCGCAGGCCGTACACCGCCTGGTCGCGCCCTCTGCTGTTGAAGCTGTAGAAAATTCCAACACCTTCCTGCGGTAGGAGATCGAACTCCGTGTGGAAGACGATGGTATCCCCGCCGTGTCCGATGAGCAGTCGGCCGTTGTGGGTTTCATGGAAAAAGCCATGGGCCATTGAGGCGAACCCCGGCAAAGAGGGTTCCGAAGGGCTGTGCATCAACTGCGCCGTTTGGGTGCTGAGGATGTCGTGTGAGTCCAGGTGCCCCTGTTGCAGGTGGGCGAGCATGAAGCGCGCCATGTCAGACGCGGTGCTCGCAACACTACCTGCGGGCGCCGTCACCACGAGCTCGTAGGGCAGCGGAGGCTGCGAGGCGGATCGATAGCCGTGCGACATCATGCCTTTGAGTGAGTCGGGCAACGGTTGCACAAAGGTCGAATGCTGCATGCCGAGCGGCTGGAAGATGTGATTCTCGATGTACCGCTCGTACGGCTCGCCCGAGATGCGTTGGACAATGTAACCTGCCAACGCGGTGCCATAGTTCGAGTACGCCGGGATCGTGCCCGGCGGGAATAGCAGCGGTCGCGGGTGTTGCTTCAAGTAGGTTTCGGTGGACTGCATTCCCTGCGGGTCGAAGGTCAGAAGGTCCTTGAGGCCTTCCTCGAAGCCGCCCTTGTGATTCATCAGGTCCTGCAGGGTGATCGGCTTGCCACCGGCGGGGGATACCTTGAAATCGAGGTAGTCATCGACATTGCGATTGAGGTCGAGCTTGCCCTGCTCGACCAGTTGCATGACGGCGGTCCAGGTGAAGAGCTTCGATGTGGAGCCGATCCGTGTCAGGACATGCTCGGCGTCCATCGGGGTCTTTTTTTCGACGTCGGCATAGCCGTAACCGGATTGGAAGAGCACTTTTCCATCCTTGACGACCGCCACCACCGCGCCGGCAATGTCGCCACTGTGCAGGCCGTAGTTGAGGAGGCCGTTTAGCCAGGCTTCGACGTCCGCGGCACTCAGGTCGTGCGCACTGGCAGCCGGTGCGACGGCGCTCGGTGGATCCGAGGCCTGCGAAGTGCCGACTGCGACCATGCTCAGGAAGGCAGCGATCATGGCTGCTGAAATCCGGCCGATTGTCATCCCCATCCCTCGATTTTGGCTGCTTGGCTGGGGGATTATGCAGGCGTTCGCGCCGGGGGCCGATAGTTCGTGGTGAACGGTCGCATTGGCGGGTCGAACGGTCGGGAGTACTCCTGCAGCGAGAACAACATCGACCGTGAGCAGCTGGGCCGGGGCCCCAGAAGCCTCAAAGCAGCACGGGATAGCGCCACAGCTCGGCTTCGAGCTCGAGCTCCTGGACCCGGTCGAAGGTTGTAACGGGGCTCAGGTCGATCCCCTCCAGCAACAGGACAGCGCGGATCGGTGCAAGCGCACGATCCGTGAAGACATCGGCTAGCGCAGAACGGAGCATCGAGAGCGTATCCTCGCTCATCCGGCGCGAGGTTACGAAAGGCAAACAAGGGCTCGCCGGTGTCCAGTCAACTACTCTGAGTCGTGCCGCTAGCGAAGGCAGGAGCCTCGTGATATGCGCAAAGGTCACACAGTCGACCGCCGTCACGTCAGCCTCGCCCGTCGCAACGAGCTCCAGGCTACGGGCATGGGCGCCGCTGAACTGCACTGACTCGAAGAACCGGGCGCCGCCCGAGACCGGCGCCAGGGCGGCACGAAACAGGTTCATGCCACTGTTGGAGTCAGGCTCATTGACGACACAGCGCCGGTTACGCAGGTCGTCCAGGGCATCCGCTGCCTCATCGGCGCGCACGACTATGGCGCTCCGGTAGGAGCTGTCAGCACAACCCGGAGCGCAATAACGCGGAGTCGCTACGATCCGCAGGTGTTCGCAAAAGGATTTCGCAACCGGATATTCGCAGGCCTGGCCGAACAACAGCCCGGGATGGGCCCAGATCTCGCGATGGGTCAAGCCGCGCGTGAGCTGACGCGGCACCTGGGCGACCCCGCCGGCACGCAACCTGTCAGCCAGGGCGGCCCACAGACGATCATGGGCCGCGCGCAACTCGGGGAAGTCGTACATCGGAAGCGCAGCGACGCGAATCGACACGACTGCGGAAGACGCGCTCATCCGGGGTCCGCGGTTTCCGACGAGACGAACGGATGCTCCGGGGTAATGAACGGGCGCACCAGATACTCACGGGCCACTTCACGATAGCCGCTGAAAACCCGTCCCAGCCGCACGCTTCCCTGGCGCATGGTGTGCCAGACGCGGGGTAATTCGTGCCACGGCACATGCGGATGGGCATGATGTGCCACGTGCAGATTGTTATTGAGGAAGATGAGTCCCCAGAACGGATGCGCCTCGACGACATTGGTTCGAAGCTGTGAATGATCGTCGGCGCGATGCTCGGCGAACGACCGCAGATGGGTGAGTGACACGCTGGGATAGACCACCAGCAGCAGATACTCCAATAAGGGCACGTGGCAGACGTCGCAGACCCACGACAACACGGCAGCCACACCCAAAATGTGCCCCACCCAGATGCGGCGCCGCCGGCTGTCGCGACGGCTCGCGCGGATCTCCTCTTCCCAGAATGTGGCGATCGCTATAGCGGGCCCCACTGTCAGTCGCCCTAAGAGCGTGCAGTTGGCCTTCAGAAAGAGACGCCGGACGCGCCCCACCCTGGCGAGGTGCCCCGGCGGCAGGTAGAACGACTCCGGATCATGACCCACTTCGGTCAAGCGCCGGCCGGAGTGGCGATGATGTTGGATATGGGTCTGGCGATAGATCGCATAGGGAACCCACAGCGACAGCGGCAAACCGCCGATCGCGCCATTCATCCGTCGGGAGCGCGTCGGATGGCCGTGAATGGTCTCGTGTTGCAATGAGCCATACCAGGTCAACAGCAGACTCCCGACTGGTGCGGCAATCCACAAAGGCAGCGAATTGAAGTAGAAGGTCCACAGCGCGAACCCGCCGAGGATGAGGCAGGCCACGCACAGAGTGCGCCAATTCACAGGTCGTAGCGTTCCGACTAACCCATAGACCCCGCCATGCTATGGGGAGCCGCATAACAATGGGGTTTCAAAGCGGTTCGCTTTGCGTCACCTACCTGGAGGCGATGAGCTTATGCCCAAAGCCTCGGCCGCAACGATCAGCGGCGGCTGATCGTCCTAGGGGAGTTTTGCCAAGCCTGTAGTGTCCGGAGCGCCCGGGGCGGCCAGCACCTTACCCGTCCAGGTGAGGATCGGGGTTTCCTTATCGGTCGCAGCATGCTCTAGCGTTTGCTTGTCCAAGTCGGCGCCGCGCAACTCGACTGGACCGGCTTCGTTGAGCATTTGAATCGCGCGTTGGGTCTCGATGTCACCGCGCGGCTGCACAGCGATTGAGGCGTTGCCGTCGAGCACCGCACGCTGAAAGAGCTGGACGGAGCGCTCGGCGCTTCCCTTGCCGTCACTCTGGAACAGCCTGCGGAAGTATTCCCGCAGCTTCTCGCCCAAGCCTTCCCTTGGCACGAGCTTGGCCTGCCCGAGCTCCTCGCAGGAAGTGAGCTCCACCCGATCCGTCGGGAACCCATCTTTGACCAAGCGGGTGCGGACCCGTTCGGCGGTGGCGTGATCGCTGAATGCTGCTACGAGTACTGCGCTCATGGGCACCAGACTGCCGCGGCTCGCTGGCGTGACACATCACCAGAACGCGCAAATACATGTAGGACGCACTCCGATACAAGACCGGCGCGATTCATGCTGCTGAGGATCCCGCAGTGTCGCAAGAGGAAGATTACCGTATGCTCGAGCTACAAATTCCCGCCGGCGCCCTGATCCTCGTCGGTGACGGACGCAAAGCACTGTTCCTCCGCAACCAGGGTGCGCCGACTCACGTCGAGCTGGCCGTCGAGCGCGTGTTCAAACAGGACGATCCGCCCACGCGGGATCAAGGCACCGATAGGCCGGGTCGCTACCGAGGCGGCGACGGTGTCTCGCGCAGCGCATTCGAGGAAACGGACTGGCATCAACTGGCCGAGGACCGCTTCGCCGCAGACATCGGCAGTGCGCTGAATCGCTTGGCGCACGAGAACCGGTTCCATCACCTGATCCTGGTCGCACCGCCGAAGGTATTGGGCACCGTGCGGACTCACCTCGACAAAGAGACGTCGAGCCGGGTCGTGGCGGAAGTTCCGAAGGATTTGACGTCCCAGCCCGTGCAGGAAATCGCACGGACCTTGTCTGCCTAGAGAACCCAGAAGACATAGTACGTAACGACCGGGCCGGCGGATGCGCCGGTCCCGGTATATTTTGCGCGCCTGCATCCGAAACTCCCCGGGCCTTCGTATGAGGGCTGGTCACCACTCAACAGGGGAGAGTTCCATGAAGGCCGCTCACCGCTACGCTCTGTGCATCTTGACCGGAGCGTTGACCGTCACTGTCGCCGGAGGCGCGCTGGCCTCCAGTCACCGCGAAGCACCGTTCATCACCACGCGACCCAAGGTGGACGGCTCCGACTTCTACATGTTCAACAGCTACGAGGCCGGGCGCACCGGGTTCGTCACCCTCATCGCCAACTACCAGCCGCTGCAGGCGCCCTATGGAGGACCCAACTATTTCACCATGGACCCCAAGGCCCTGTACGAGATCCACATCGACAACAACGGGGACGGCGTCGAGGACCTGACGTTCCAGTTCCGCTTCTCCACGACCACGCAAGGGCTGACGGTCATGGCGGGAACGAAGACCATTCCCGTGCCGCTCAGCAACATCGGACCGCTGAGCGCAACCAGCAATGCCACTCAGAACGTGTACGAGACTTACACTCTGACGTTGGTGCAGGGTAACCGTCGCTCGGGTACTCCTACAGCCATCACGGACGCGAGCAACGGCAGCAAGACCTTCACGAAGCCATTCGACAACATCGGTGCCAAGTCCATTCCCGACTACCCGACATACGCCAACAGCTTCATCCACTCGATCACCATTCCAGGTTGCAACACGCCGGGTAAGGTCTTCGTCGGGCAGCGCCACGACGGATTCGTGGTGAACCTGGGTGAGACATTCGACCTCGTCAACATCAAGTACCCGGCAGAAGAGCTGGACCCGGGGCAGAATGCCCGTAACCTCGCCCCGAATACCCTTGCTGACAGTAACGTCACGTCATTGGCTCTCGAGATTCCGGCATCCTGCCTGGTCTCTTCGGGCACCCCCATCGTTGGTGCCTGGACAACAGCCAGCATACGACAGGCAGCCGTCATCAACCCGACGCCGCAGAGCGGCCAAAGCGTTGCCAGTGTTGGGCCCCAAGCGATGCCGACCGGGCCCTCCGTCGAGGGAGGCGCCTGGACACAGGTTTCGCGCCTCGGTGCGCCGCTCGTCAACGAGGTGGTCATCGGGCTGCCCGACAAGGACCGGTTCAATGCCTCCGAGCCGAAGAACGACGCGCAATTCGCGGACTACGTGACCAATCCCTCGTTGCCGATTCTCCTGCAGACGTTATTCGGCTCCGCCGGAGTCAAGGCTCCCAACGTCTATCCACGCAACGATCTCGTTGCCGCGTTCCTGACCGGTGTGAGTGGGCTCAATCAGCCACCCAACGCCAAGGCCGCGGAAATGCTGCGCTTGAATACCAGTACGGCAGTCACTCCGCTGGCTTCCCAGAGCGACCTGGGCGTTCTCGGCGGGGACACTTCCGGTTTCCCCAACGGCCGCCGCCCGATCGATGACGTGGTCGACATCGAGTTGCGCGTCGCCATGGGGGCGCTCATCACTCCCGCGGACGGCAGCGCGGGCGATCCGGATCCGTCGTCGGATGTTTCGCGGAAGTTGCATTACACGGACGGAGCCGAGCCGAACCCAGCCGACTACCTGGCGGTGTTTCCTTATCTCAACAACCCGCTCGCGGGCTCACCCTCCAGCGCGAACGACTGAGCGGAGAAGATGTCATGAAAGTCATACCCATCTTCGTCGGCGCAGCGGTGTTGCTGGCTGGCTGTGGACACGACCATCCCATGCCGCCATCGAGTCCGCCGCCTCCGCCTCCCAGCACGAATGTCAGTGTCACGACGAGCCAGCTGTTGACCAACTACGCGCAACAGTCCTCCGAGACAGCGGAACCGGTCGCGGTCAATGGCGGAGCCTTCGCGATCAACGACAGCAGCGAAACGTCCGAGCCGATCGCAGTGAGTGCGAACTGATGCAACGCGCATTGCTCCCGGTCGCGGTATTAGCCCTTGCGGCGTCGATTGGAACGTCGCTAGCGGCTCCCTACGTCCCGCGTGACAATGCGGAAGTCCTGGCCGAGTTGCCTCCCGGCGCGGCGCATGTCGCCGCGCGGGTGGTGCGGCTGGACGTAGCTCTGCCGCTCGCGCAGTTTTATATCGGGCGGGCCCGCGCCACGGGCGATCTGCGTTACCTCGGGTACGCGGAGGCCGCCCTGGATCCCTGGCTGACCCGAAAAGCAACAGCGCCGCCCGCCGTGCTCGTATTGCGGGCAACGATTTTGCAGAGCCGCCACGCATTCGCCGGGTCGTTGGAGGAGTTGGATCGGGCGCTCGCCGCGCAGCCTGACAATGCGCAAGCGTGGCTCACCCGCTCCACCGTGTTACGGGTAATGGGCCGCTACACGGAAGCTGCACAATCGTGTGAGCAGCTCTCCAAGGCTGGGGACGCGGCTATCACTACGTTATGCACCGAAAGCTTGCGCGGACTCACGGGCCACCTGCAGTCCGCCTACGCGACGGTAGTCGCCTTGCCGGTGCAATCCCTCCCGGAACAGGCGCGCGCCTGGCGTTACTCCGAGTTAGGCGAGATGGCGGAACGGTTGGGACTCGATGTCGCTGCGGAGCGCTGGTTCAAAGCAGGACTGCAACTCGCGCCGGATGACTTTTACATGCGCGCGGCCTACAGCGATCTCCTGCTCCGCAACGGCCGTAATGCCGAGGTACTCCATCTGCTGAGCGAGTATCGATCGATGGAGCCGATGTTGCTACGCATTGCCATCGCCGAAAAGCGGCTGGGCAAACCCGGGGAAACCATCGCGTTGCTTGCAAATGCGTTCGCTGTGGAACAGCAGCGCGGCGACCCGGTTCATCGCCGCGAACAAGCCAGGTTCTTGCTCGACGTAAAACAAAGTCCCGAGCAAGCACTGGCCGCGGCGCTGGAGAACTGGAACGTGCAGCGCGAGCCGGAGGATGCGCTCATCTTGATCCGCGCCGCCCAGGCGGCACATAGGCCTCGAGCAGCAGCCCCCGCGCTCGACTTCGTACGGGCCGCGAAGTTGGAGGATGTACGGCTATGAGGCGCCTGACCCTATTGCTGATTGGCCTCTGGCTGAGCGGCGTTGCTCACGCGCACGTCTCCAGCACTGGATTTCTTACCTTGAACGTCAATGGCCGGGAGGTCGAGGGCTCACTGGAGCTCGCCGTACTGGACATCGAGCGAGCCGTAGGAATCGACGCCAATAGAGACGGAAAGATTACCTGGGGTGAGCTGCTCAATAGCGAGCACACCCTCAATCAATATGTGGGACAACACCTGGGCCTGGGTGCCCGATCCGGCGCGTGCCCTCTGAAATTCACAACGCTCGAAGTGAACGAGCGGGTGGACGGTAAGTACGCCCGGCTGGCCTTCACGGCTCACTGCACGACGGCTCCCGAGCGGCTGTCGATTCGTTATCACCTGATGGAGGGGATCGACCCCGCGCACCGCGGACTTCTGACACTCACCATGGGCAACAACGTCCGGACAGGTGTGCTGGGGGGACCAGCGGCGGTGGAAGTCAGCCCATTCCTGCAATACCTGCGCGTCGGCGTCGAGCACATCTGGGGCGGTATCGATCATCTGCTATTCCTCATATCACTGCTGCTCCCTGCCGTGCTCACCCGGCGCAACGGTCACTGGGAGCCCGTCGGATCCGCGAGACCCGCCCTCCTCGACATCCTCCGCGTGGTCACGGCATTCACCATCGCGCACTCCCTCACCCTGTCGCTGGCCGCCTTGAACATCGTCCACCTGCCAAGCCGCCTGACGGAATCGATCATCGCCGCCTCCATCATTGTCGCGGCGCTCAATAACATTTTTCCCTTGGTTACCGAGGCACGCGCGCGGCTCGCGTTCGCGTTCGGGCTCCTGCACGGATTCGGCTTCGCCTCGGTGTTGGCGGACATGGGGTTACCGAGTGGTGCCCGCTTGCTTGCGCTCCTGCCGTTCAACCTGGGCATCGAGGCCGGCCAATTGGCCGTCGTGCTCGCTGTCATGCCCGTCGTTTACCAACTGCGCAACGGCTCGCTCTACCGCGACAGGCTCATGCCCCTGGGCTCGGCGGGCATCGCGGCGCTCGCGCTGGTCTGGGTGGTGCAACGAGCTTTCCTGCCCTGGCTAACCTGAATCAACTACCGCTCTTGCTCACACAAGCTGAAGGCAGCGCCGAACCAAGCCACGGTGCGTTCGTTATCTAACTCGCCAGGAGCCTGTCTGACTAATGATCGCCGTAGCGAGGGCGACCCTCAGCGAGCAGCCAAGTCTTATGAAGACCAGGGGCGATCGTTACCGGGCGTAGCCCGGTACTATGTAAGGGAAACGATCGCCGAAAGATGCCGCTGAGGGGCGGCCGCAGTAGGCGAGCATTAGTCAGACAGGCTCCCGAACGGCACGGCAGCCTTGATCGAAGCGGGGGCGAGCGGCTATGGGACAGACAGTGGGTGACTTCCTGGTGGAGCGGCTGCACGCGTGGGGTGTACGCCGGATATTCGGCTACCCCGGCGATGGCATCAACGGAGTCTTCGGCGCACTGAATCGTGCACAGGGCAAAATTCAGTTTATCCAGGTGCGTCACGAGGAAATGGCGGCGTTCATGGCCTCGGCGCATGCCAAGTTCACGGGTGAGCTGGGGGTGTGTATCGCCACGTCCGGGCCCGGCGCTTCGCACCTCGTGACAGGACTATACGACGCGAGGCTGGACCACATGCCCGTGTTGGCCATTGCTGGACAACAGTCCCGCAACGCGCTCGGCGGCCACTACCAACAGGAGATCGACCTCCCGAGCTTGTTCAAAGATGTCGCCGGCGCCTTTGCGCAGCAAGCCTCCACGCCCGCCCAGGTTCGTCACATCGTCGATCGCGCGATCCGCATTGCGCTGGCCGAGCGTCGCGTGACGGCAATCATTCTTCCCAACGATCTGCAGGAGGCCACTTACGAGGAGCCGCCACGGGCTCACGGGACGATCCATTCCGGACTGGGCTATTCGCGTCCGAAGACCATTCCCTACGAGGAAGATCTGCGGCGTGCCGCTGAAGTGTTGAATGCAGGTAAGAAGGTCGCGCTGCTGGTCGGTGCCGGAGCATTGGGCGCGAGCGCGGAGGTGATCGCCGTTGCCGACAAGTTAGGCGCCGGCGCTGCCAAGGCGCTCCTGGGCAAAGCGGCGCTGCCCGATGACCTCCCTTGGGTCACCGGCTCCATCGGCTTGCTGGGGACGGAGCCCAGCTACGAGCTGATGATGGAGTGCGACACCCTGCTGATGATCGGCTCAGGCTTCCCCTACTCCGAATTTCTGCCGCAGGAGGGACAGGCGCGCGGGGTGCAGATCGACATCGCGGCCGACATGTTATCGCTCCGCTATCCGATGGAGGTGAACCTGGTCGGGGACGCCGCCGAGACGCTCCGGGCCCTGCTCCCGCTGTTGGAAGCGAAGCAAGGCGCCTCCTGGCGCCAGCAGATCGCCCGCAACATGGAGAAATGGTGGCGTACGTTGGAGGAGCGTGCCATGCAGCCGGCGGCTCCCGTGAATCCGCAACGCGTGGTGTGGGAGCTCTCACCGCGAATACCGGAGAACGCAATCGTGACGAGCGACTCCGGCTCGTGCGCAAATTGGTACGCACGGGACTTGAAGATCCGGGCCGGAATGATGTGCTCCTTGTCGGGTGGCCTGGCCTCCATGGGAGCCGCGGTGCCCTACGCCATTGCCGCGAAGTTTGCGCATCCGGACCGCCC
>Ga0070665_100000833_pt1 | contig 40267 bp, 41 predicted proteins | sample KBSS13metaG_FD_65862 | JGI IMG/M metagenome (GOLD analysis project Ga0070665, IMG submission 65862) | Switchgrass rhizosphere microbial communities from Kellogg Biological Station, Michigan, USA - KBS S1-3 metaG | ecosystem: Host-associated > Plants > Roots > Rhizosphere > Soil ...
TAGGGGTGGAGATGCAGCAGGAAGTCGTCCTCGCGCTGCTGGCCAAGGAGCCGTCCCACGGCTACGAGCTGAGGAGCCGCATCGAGCGCGCGCTCGGACCGCTCGCGGCGGGGTTCAACGCGGGTCAGATGTACGTGACGCTGGGCCGGATGGAACAGGCCGGACTGGTGCGTTCCGCGGTCGAACCGGCCGGTGCGGACCGGTCCGAACGGAAGGTGTACGACCTCACGCCGTCGGGTCGCGAGCGGCTCGACGAGTGGTTGCGCGACGTGACCTGGCCGCGACCGGACCTGGCGGACTTCCACCTGAAGCTGGTGGCAGCAGCAGGGAGCCACCTGGCCGATCCGGTGTCCATCGTCGACGCGCAACGACGCGAGCTGGTCCGTCGGCTGCGCGACGCGCAGCGAGCCGTCCTGGCCGAACCACCCGGTTCCGACACCGTCCTCCTGCTCGAGGGCATCGTGCTCAGGACCCAGGCGGACCTCTCGTGGCTGGACGCCTGCGAACGCGTGTGGGCGGCTCCACGATGACCTCCGCCATCTTGCCTGAGCCAGGCCGGCGTTTCGCCGCCGTCGTCGCGCTCACGCTGCTGCTGACGGCGGGGCTCACGGCCGTGCCGACCCGGCTCGAGGCACGGCGTCCGGTCGCCGACGTGCTCCGCGACAGCTAGCCGACCAGTCGCTCCAGCAGGTGCTCCAGCTGGCGTCCGGGATCGGTGGTCACCCCACCGTGCACCGGGCCCGGTTGGAGCACGGTGCTGCGGGGCGCCTTCAGGAAGCCGAACCGGGTGCCGGTCGGCTTCGCGGCGACCGCGCCTACCGACTCGTCGCCGGAACAGACGGCGCGGACGAAGTCCAGCCCTTCGCAGACCGCATCGAGGTCCAGCCCCGGGGCGAGAGCAGTCAGGCGGTCGCGGTCGACGCTCCAGGCCGCTTCGAGGTAGGCCGCCTCCTCGCAGTAGACGACCACCCCCACGTTGACGAACTCCTCGCGATCGACGCGCGGCACGCAGCGCAGCACGACGTACTGGTAGGGCATCCCACTCATGCGGCCGACGCTCCCGGCAACCAGGAACGCGTCGCGAGGCGTGCCGACAAGAACGCGACGTACGCCGCGCGCAGGTCGTCGGCGGTGTCGGCACCGGGCACCGGCTCGAGCCAACCGTCGGGCACGTCGGCGACACAGGCGGCCAGGTCGTCGCCGGTCAGGTCGATCGCTGCATCGACCGCCGGCAGGAGGTCCACGCAGGATCCGAAGACGTGGTCGCCGACGTCCCACGCCTGGGCGGCGAAGCGGGACGGATCGGTGACCCCGCCCGGCCACGCGTGGTGGAAGTAGAGGGCGGCACCGTGGTCGATCACCCAGACCTCGCCGTGCCAGAGCAGCAGGTTGGGGTTGCGCCAGGTGCGGTCGACGTTCGCGGTGAAGGCGTCGAGCCACAGCACCCGGGCCGCGATCTCCGACGGGGTGCTCTGCTCGCCCTCGTAGCCGAACGCGCCCGGCAGGAAGTCGATGCCGAGATTCAGGCCGGGGCTGGCGTTGAGCAGGTCCTGGACCTCCGCGTCGGCCTCGTAGCGCGCGATCTCGGGGTCGAGCTCGAGACCGACCAGGCGCGGCGTGGACAGGCCCAGCCGGACCGCCAGCGCGCTCACGATCACCTCGGCCACCAGGACCCGCACACCCTGACCGGCTCCGCGGAACTTGCAGACATAGGTGCCGAGGTCGTCACCCTCGACGATCCCGGGCAGGCTCCCGCCCTCGCGCAGCGGCGTGACGTAGCGCGTCACCGCAACGGTGTCGATCACGTGACCGGTGTCTCCTCCAGCAGCCGTCGCCGCTGCTCGTCGACGTCGAAGTCGGCCGGGGGCCACTGGAGGTTCATGCCGCGGAGGTGCTCGAGGAGCAGCTGCCCGATCACCAGGTTGCGGTACCACTTCCTGTCCGCGGGCACGACGTACCACGGCGCGATCTCGGTGTTGGTCTGCTCGAGTGCGATCTCGTACGCCGTGCGGTAGTCGCGCCAGTAGGCTCGCTCGTCGATGTCGCCGGGGTTGAACTTCCAGTACTTGTCGGCGCTGTCGAGCCGGGCCAGCAGACGTTCCTTCTGCTCGTCGGCGGAGACGTGGAGCATGCACTTGATGATCACGACGCCGTCGGCGGCCAGCTCGGCCTCGAAGTCGTTGATCTCGGCGTAGCGGCGCTCGATGGTCTCCGGCTCGACCAGGCCGTGCACCCGCACGATCAGCACGTCCTCGTAGTGCGACCGGTCGAAGACACCCACGAAGCCCGGTGGCGGCACGGCGTTGCGGATCCGCCACAGGAACTCGTGCTTGCGCTCCTCCGCGGTCGGCGCCTTGAAGCTGGTGAGCTTCACGCCCTGCGGGTCCATCAGGCCGACTGTGTGGCGCAGGACGCCGCCCTTGCCCGAGGTGTCCATCCCCTGCAGGACCAGCAGCACCCGGCGGGTCGACCCGGTGCCGCGCTCGGCCCACAGCCGCTCCTGCAGGTCGGACAGCTCGTCGCCGAGCGCCACCAGCGCCGCGGCGCCCTTCTTCTTGCCGTCGGTGAATCCGGGAGTGGCGTCGGTCGGCACGGACGCGAGGTTGACCGGGCCTGCTGGCAGCCGGTGCAGGTGAGGGGTCACTCGCCCATCATGTCGGACTCGCCGTCGACCGCACCCAGCTCGTCACGGACCACGCTGAACGCGAGCCCGGCCGGGTAACCCTTGCGGGCCAACAGCCCGGCCAGGCGCCGGGTGGCGGTCACCCGGTCGACCCCGCGCAGTGACCGCAGCTTCTTGCGGACCAGCAGACGGGCGGCCTGCTCCTCCTGCTCGGGCTCGAGGTCGTCCAGCGCGAGCCGAGCGGTGTCGTCGTCGACGCCCTTGCGGCGGAGCTCCTGGGCGAGCGCCCGGCGGGCCAGTCCCCGGCTGCGCTGGCGGCTCTCGACCCAGGAGCGGGCGAAGGCCTCGTCGTCGACCAGGCCGACCTCGGTGAACCGATCGAGCAGCCGCGTGGCCAGCTCGTCGGGCACGTCCTTCTTCGCCAGCTTGTCGCGCAGCTCCCGGCGGCTGCGCGGCTGGCCGGTCAGGGCGTCGAGCAGGATCTTGCGCGCCACCGACTCGGCGTCGGCATCGGGTCCGTCGGCCACGGGGTCGGGTGGCGGCTCGCCGACCCAGGCGCGAACTCCTGTTCCGACGTCGCCGGTCCAGCTCGAGCGCTGTGACTTGTCAACGTCCATGGGTCTCGACACGCCTGACGCGGCTTCGCAAGCTCAGCCACGGGCTTGCTCGACCTTGCGAGACGACGCGGCGTCCCCGTTCCTCGGACGCTGCTGTCTCACTAGAAGTCATCGACACCGATCGGCTCGTCGGACAGGTCGTCGGCCGCGGCGGGGGCGTCGACGGTCGGGCCGACTCCGAGCTTCTCCAGGATCCGCTTCTCCAGCTCGTTGGCGAGGTCGGGGTTGTCGGTCAGGAACTGGCGGGAGTTCTCCTTGCCCTGCCCGAGCTGATCGCCCTCGTAGGTGTACCAAGCGCCGGCCTTGCGGACGAGGCCCGCCTCGACGCCGACGTCGATCAGGCCGCCCTCGCGGCTGATGCCCTTGCCGTACATGATGTCGAACTCGGCCTGCTTGAACGGCGGAGCCACCTTGTTCTTCACGACCTTGACCCGGGTGCGGTTGCCGACCATGTCGGTGCCGTCCTTGAGGGTCTCGATGCGCCGCACGTCGAGACGGACCGAGGAGTAGAACTTCAGCGCCCGGCCACCGGTCGTGGTCTCCGGTGACCCGAACATCACCCCGATCTTCTCCCGGAGCTGGTTGATGAAGATCATCGTGGTGTTGGAGTTGTTGAGTGCCCCGGTCATCTTGCGCAGCGCCTGGCTCATCAGCCGGGCCTGGAGACCGACGTGGCTGTCGCCCATCTCGCCCTCGATCTCCGCGCGCGGCACGAGCGCCGCGACCGAGTCGATCACGATCAGGTCGAGCGCGCCGGAGCGGATCAGCATGTCGGCGATCTCGAGCGCCTGCTCCCCGGAGTCGGGCTGGCTGACGAGCAGCGCGTCGGTGTCGACGCCGAGGTTCTTGGCGTAGTCGGGGTCGAGCGCGTGCTCGGCGTCGATGAACGCCACGATGCCGCCGGCGCGCTGGGCGTTGGCCACCGAGTGCAGGGCGACGGTCGTCTTGCCGGACGACTCCGGACCGTAGATCTCCACCACCCGGCCACGCGGCAGGCCGCCGAGGCCGAGCGCGACGTCGAGGGCGATCGATCCGGTCGGGATGACCTCCAGCGGCGCGCGGGTCTCATCACCCAGACGCATCACCGAGCCCTTGCCGAACTGCTTCTCGATCTGGGCGAGCGCGACGTCCAGCGCCTTCTCGCGGTCTCCACCAGCCATGTCTGTCCATCCTTGTCCGGGACCCGTCGTCCCGCCTCGCGGTGCTGTCATCGGATCGGTCTTCGTCGTCGGGCCAGACGCTAGACCGGGGCGCCGACAGACCGGGTGCACCGAGGTGCGGCCTGTGGAGAACCCCTCCTGATCGAGCTCTGTGGACACCATCTAAGCCGAACACGTGTTCGATCCCGCGCCGACACGCCGACCCGACAAACCGGTTGCCGCGGTGCCCCGACGCCGGGGACCGTGGCCTCGTGCCCGAGCTCCTGATCCGCCCCCTCGACCCCGCGGACGACGCGGACATGGACGCGTTCCAGGACGTGTACGCCGCGGCCGAGCTCGCGGAGGACCCCGAGGTCGCGCTCTACTCGCGGGAGGACGGGGTCTCCCTCCTCGCCGCGAACGGGACGACGTCGATGTTCGACGCCTTCGGCGCGTTCGTGGACGGCCGGATGGTCGGTGAGTCGATCCTGATGGGCAGCGTCCGCGACAACCTCGAGCTCGCGCGGGCGCTGATCTGGGTCGACCCGCGCCACCAGCGACAGGGATACGGCGGACACCTGGTCGCACACCTGGAGGAGCACGCCCGCACCCGCGGCCGTGGCGTGCTCGAGGCCCAGGCCAGGGTCGGCGGCGCCCATCCCGGCAACGAGCCGTTCGCCGAGCGGCACGGGTTCACACGGGTGATGACCGAGATCGAGCGACGGCTGCCGCTCCCGGTCGACACCGCCCTGCTGGACCGGCTGGCCGCCGAGTCGGCCGTGCACCACACCGACTACGAGATCCGAGCCGACGTCGGCCCGGTCCCGGCCGAGCTGCGCGCGTCGTACGTCGACCTGGACAACCTGCTGCTCGTCGAGATGCCGCACGGCGACCTCGAGCGTGAGGTCGCCCGCAACACCGTGGCCGACCTCGACGCCTTCGAACGTGAACGCCTCGACGCGGGCCGGACCGCCGTCTGGGCGTTCGCGCTCCGCGACGGGGTGGTGGTCGCGTTCACCGACGCGTCGGTGCAGGGTGGCGACGCCCGGCACGTCGACCAGTACGGCACGCTCGTCCACCCCGATCATCGCGGCCACCGGCTCGGGATGGCCGTGAAGTGCGCGCAGCTGCGCCTGCTGTCGGATCGCTTCCGGGACCGGAGCTACGTCCGGACCACCAACGCCGAGACCAATGCCCACATGGTCGACATCAACGCGGCCCTGGGCTTCGACGTCCACCAGATCTGGGGCGAGTTCGAGAAGCACCTCTCGCCGCCCGACGACCAGAGGTGACAACCGACCCGGAGAGCCGGGCGTGCAACCTCACGGGCTGGTAGACATCCGTCCAACGACGGGAGGCGCTCCATGAGGTCTGTACTCCGACGCGTGGCGGCGGGGAGCGTGTCCTCGCTCGTCGCCCTCTCCGCACTGACGGCCGCGACCTCCGGCTCCTCGCTCGCCCGGGCCCCGCAACCCGTGCCGCCCTGGGCCGGCTTCGCCGCCAACGCCCAGCACACGGCCGTGGCCCCGGCGTCGCCGCAGCCGCTGACCCGGGTCCACTGGCACGTCCCGGTCGACCTGAAGCCCCAACGCTTCCCGCCCGACGGGCCGATCGCCCACTACGCCTCCCCGATGATCACCAGCGCGAACACCGTCGTCGTACCGACCCGACTCGGTCGGCGTCGCGGCTTCGAGCTGGACGCCTACGCCGGCGCCGACGGCACCCGCACCTGGCGGCTCCCCACCGACTACACGGTGCCGGTCGGGGCCAGGAACGAGTGGCCCCCTCCGCTGCCGGCCGGCCTCGTCAGTGACCGTCGCGTGGCCGTGGCCGGAGCGGGTGGGACGCTCCTGGTGCGCTCCCACGTCGACAGCGCGACCGGTGCCGTCCACCGGCTCGCGTTCTACGGCCTCGGTCGGTGGCGTGCGCACCGGGCCGCCTATCGCGCAGCCGTCCAGATCACGACGCCCCTCACGACCGGCCCCGACGGCTCGCTGTACTTCGGGTTCTCCACCACCCCGGGCACCCCTGGTCGCCTCCGCAGCGGCATCGCCCGCATCTCCCCGGACGGGCACGGCAGCTGGGTGTCGGCTCGCCGACTGGCCGGCAGCTCGCGCGACAGCCATGTCGTCCTCAACTGCGCCCCGGCGCTCTCCCCCGACGGCCGGACGGCGTACGTCGCCGTGCTGTCCGGGAAGCAGCAGTCACGGCTGGTGTCGTTCGACGCGACGACGCTCCGGCCGCAGCATCGGCACCTGCTGCGCGACCCGCAGACGCATCGGGCGGCCCTCGTCTTCGAGTCCTCCTCCGCGACGCCGACCGTCGGACCCGATGGCGACGTCTTCTACGGCGTCCTCGGCAACCCGATCAGGCGGCACGACGACCGGGGCTGGCTGCTCCACTTCGGCCCCCACCTGCGTCAGACGGAGCAGCCCGGGTCGTTCGGATGGGACCAGACGGTGTCCGTGGTCCCGGCCGGCTCGGTGCCCAGCTACGCCGGCCACTCGACGTACCTGCTGGTGAGCAAGTACAACAACTACGCCCTCGGTCCCCACGGCGACGGGCGCAACGAGCTGGCCCTGCTCGACCCGCATGCCTCCCAGCGCGACGAGTACTCGCGAGTCCACGTGATGCGGGAGGTGCGCACCGTGCTCTCGCCCCGGCACCCGCCGGGCACACCGAAGGGCACCCGCTACGAGTGGTGCATCAACTCGGTCGCGGTCGATGCCACCACCGGCTCCGCGATCGCCAACAACGAGGACGGTCATCTCTACCGCTGGGACCTCGACACCGGGACGTTGGTCGAGGGGATCCGGCTCAACAAGCCGCGCGGCCAGGCCTACACCGAGACCGTGGTCGGGCCGGACGGGACGTCGTACGCCATCGAGAACGCCATCCTCTACGCCGTCGGCAGCTGAACCGCGGCGGCGGCGTCACCCTGGGTGTAGTACGACGATGCCCCGGCGGCACTCGAGGCGCCGCCGAGGCATCGCGACTCACCCGTCAGTCGTGCGGGAGCTCAGGGCGTCTCGGGCGGTGGGTTGACCAGGAACCCGCTGTGCCCGTTGCACGAGTCACCGGGCTGGAAGCCCGACGCCTTGAGGTCCTGGACGGTGGCGCCCGCGGCCCGCTCCGCCTGCTGGGTGTGGCCCCAGTTCTGCGGAGGCGCTCCACCCGGTCCCGGGAACCCGGCGCCGTCGCCGTCCTCCAGGCCGGAGAACGCGCAGATGCTGTGGGCGTGCGCCGGGCCCTGAGTGGGTTTGCCGCCCCCGGTGATCTCGCCCGCGAATGCAGGACCACTGGCGAGCACGACCGACGCTGCTGCGCCGGCTGTCACGGCCATGAGTGTGCGGATACGCATGCTTCCCCCTTGTCGTGGATACACGAGAGGGCGCCACCACCGAGTGAGGTGACGCGGGCTGTCTGCAGCCCAGCCAGGAAGACCCCCCTCACTCCTTCAGCGCCGGACGAGCGCGGGATGTCACGGACAGGTGAAGGACGTGGGCGTCACGGTCCGATCACGGCGCCCGTCGGTGAGCCCGGCGGCACCCATACTCGAGAGGTGGCAACCCGCTGGGTCCTGGTGCGATCGCTGTGCGCGGTGTCAGCCGTCGCCGCTGTCACGGCCTGCGGGTCATCCCAGGCGAGTGAGCGCGGCGACCCGGCTGTCTGGTACGTCGCGGGCGACCAGGGCCTGCGCCCGAGCTCCACCACCTTCCGGGTCACGGTGACCCGAACAGGCTGCAGCAGCGGGCAGCAAGGCACGCCGCTCGCTCCGGCGACACGTCGGACGACGCGGTCACGATCACGATCCGGATCGACCCGCACATCTCGAGTGGGACCTGCGAAGGCACAGCCGGCGTCGGCTACCTCGTGCGTCTGGGAGAACCGATCGGGAAGCGCGCCCTGGTCGACGGCAGCTGTGAGTCGGTCAGTGGCCTGTCCAGCACCGTCTTCTGTGTGCCGGACGGGGTGCGCGTCCGGTGGCGCCACAGGGAGCTGCGAGTCGTGGGGGCATCTCCGTGACGAGGAGCCTCTGGTCCGGCGCGGACGGCTCACCCGCGCCTCACGTGTGCATGACGGGCGCGGTCAGTGCTCGTGGAGGTAGAGCCAGACCCCGATGGTGGCGACGAAGCCGAGGCAGCCCAGCGCGATCCCGGTCCAGGCCGCCCAGCGGCCCTTCAGGGCGCCGTCGGCGGCGGCGATGTGGAGCAGCGCCTTGCGTCCGACCCAGATGGCCGGGACGCCGGTCAGGACTCCGAAGAGAACGCTCAGCACCCCGAGGGTGAGCGCGGTCCGGGCCCGGCTGTCGATCGAGTCCGGGGCGACATGCAGGTCCGGGTCGGTGTCCACCCCGGAGTGGGGTCCGGGCTTGTAGCTGCGGAACGCCGCCGTGCCGGGATTGACGCCGCCTGGAGTGACGCTCATGGACACGCTCCCTGATGAAGGACTCCCCGAAGGCAGACGGTACTCCACCTCGTGGCACCGGACCGGTCACTCGGGGCAGTCGGTGTCGGTCGTGCGCCGGCCGGCTCGCGGCGCAGCCGTCGTCACGCGTGGAACCCGCCGGACTGGAGATCGGCGACCACCTGGTCGATCGGATAGTGGGACGCTACGAAGGCGCCGCGGAACGGGCTGCCGATCGCGAGCAGCAGGGCGATCGAGACGCCGACCACGGCGACGAGGCCGACCGGCAGGACGGACAACCGCCGCCGGTCGTTGAGCGCCAGGGCCGACGAGTTCGCGATCAGCGCCAGCCCGGCCAGGGCCACCACCGCCACGTAGAGCGCGGGAAGGTCGTTGTGTGCGGTGGCGAGCCGCTGACGACGGGCCGAGGTCACGGCATCGAGCGCCCCGAGCAGCTCGGTGGCCTGGGTGCTGCTGACACCGGGTGCCGCTGCGTTGGCGCGCGTGCGACGCTCCAGCTGGGCCACCGCGTCCAGCGTCACCTTGTCCGCGCCTTCGTCGTGGCTGCTCCACTCGTGGGCCCTCGTCGTCTCGAGGTAGGTCAACAGGGCTTCGTGCAGCTGGACCGTGTTCATCCCGGGGCCGGTGGCGCTCCACGCCAGTCGGCTGGCGGCCGCCGCCTCCTGACTCACCTGGTCCTCGGTCGCCCGGAGCTCGCTGGCCGCCCCGGCGAGCGACAGGGCGGACAGCAGGGCGAACACGGCCCCGAGCGCGGGCATCAACGGCCCGGCGATGGCCCCGGCTCGCGCCCGGTCCTCCGTGGGGATCAGCCGGCGCATCAGCAGACGCGTCCCCACCGCGCACGCTCCGCAGACGATGAGCCAGACCAGAGCCAGCACCCACGCGGGCGAGGACGAGAGCAGCCGCACGTCGGTGACCCTACTCTCGCTGAGGACCGCGTCTGGTGGGTCGACTCGGGCGCCGTCGCGACACCTCGAACGCACGTCCGCCCGACCAGGTCGGCGACGGGTAGGCCGGGCTGCGGGGAACGCCGGGTCAGTCGGTGTTCGTCCTACGCCGCGCAGCGCGGCGGCGGCGCAGGCCACGGACGGCGCGCACGGTGTGCGGCCCGACCAGCCGCGGTCCGGCGAGCTTGTTCTCGAGGCGCCGCGCCTCGCGGCGGATCGGCTGCGCGACGTACTCACCGAGGATCGCCCCGGAGCTCAGCGCGATCGCGATGGCCGCCGCGTTGACCATCGCCACCAGCGCGTCGCTGGAGTCCGTGGCGAGCAGGGTCAGTCCGCGATAGATGGAGAGGCCGGGCAGGAACGGCGTGATCCCCGCCGCCACGACGACGAGGGCCGGCACGCGGACCCGGGTGGCGACCGGATAGCTGGCCAGACCCAGGAGCAGGGCAGCGAGCGCGGACGACCACGCGATGCCGAAGCCGCGGTGGTAGGCGCCGGCGTACACCCCGATCGCGACCGCGGCCACGGCCCCGATCGGCGCGAGGGAGCGGACCGGTGCGTACGCCGAGAACGCGTACGCCGCAGCCGCGACAGCACCGCCGACCACCATCACCGGCGCATCGGCGATCGAGTAGGCGCCGGGATCGAGCCGCCCCAGGTCGACGCCGATCACCTGGGCGACCTGGAGGCCGCCGCTGACTCCGGCCACGACGCCCGCCGTCCCGAGGAACGCCTCCAGGATCCGCGCACCCGCGGTGACCGGGAAGCCGGTCAACGCGTCCTGGATCGCGCCGAGGAAGTTCACGCCGGCCAGCAGCATGATGATGCTGGTCGAGATCACGAGGCTGGGCGAGACGTTGGCCGGGGTGGCGTCGACACCGATGGCGATCAGGGTCGCCAGCAGTCCGCCGGCGACCTGTTGGTAGAACGTCGGCAGCCGACGCCGCCCCATCTGCCGCTGCATCAGGTCGATGAGCACCGCGGCGACCGCGGCGACGATGACGACCAGCCAGTCACCCCCGAGCACCATGCCGACGCCGCCGCCCATCACGCCGAGGGCAGCTGTGACCGTCCAGCGCGGCCGCGAGTGGCCGGTGGAGATGATCCGGTTGAGTCGGGCGCTTGCCTCCGCGCGGTCGAGCCGGCCGGCGACCAGGTCACGGATCAGGTGGTCGACGTCGGTGAGGTCGCCGTAGTCGACCTCCCGGTAGCGCACCTGTCGGATCTGGATCAGAGCCGGCTCCTCGGCCGAGGACTGCTGGCTCATGGTCAGCTGGGTGAACATCACGTCGGCGGTGAAGCCCCGGAGCCCGCACGACCAGGCGACGTTGCTCATCGCGGCGCTCACGTCACTCGCGCCGGCTCCCGACGACAGCAGGAGCTCGCCGATCCGGAGGGCGAGGTTCATGGTCGCCGTGATCTCGCGGACGTCCCGTTTCTCGCGGTCGCCGACCGCCGGGATCTCGTCGCTGGGCTCGGGGGCAGGTTCTGGCATGGCGCGGATCAGTCTGCCGTCCCGGCCGAGGCCGTCGCCAACAGCCGCGCCCGAGAGGGGTCAGCGCTCCGAGGGCGGCAGCTCGAGGGCCCGCCAGACGGCGGCCCAGACCGCCTTCGGTGGCTCGCCGGCGTCGAGCGCCTCCTGGGCAGTCCGTCCGCCCAGCTCGCCGATCACGAACTGGCCCGCCCAGGCCCGGGCGTACGCCGGTCCGAGTGCCGCCTCCATGCGGTTCCAGAACTCGGTGTGTCGCACGGCTTCGTCAGGTTCCTCGGGGTCCTCAGCTGCGGGTCGCCAGGAGCGCGAGCCAGCGCTCGCCGTCCTTGGTCTCGGTGTGGGCGACCTCGCGGACCGACCACCCCGCCGCCTGGGCCGCCGAGCGCAAGGGCTCGTCGCGCCAGAACGTGAAGAAGCGCGGCGCGGTCACGTTGCCGTGGATCGACCAGTCCTCGCCGTCACCCTCCTTGACCGACACGAACAGACCGCCACCCGGCCGCGTCGCCGTGGCCAGCCGGGCCAGCACGGTCGGCAGGTCCTCGCGGTCGACGTGGAGCAGGCTCGCATCGGCCCAGACTCCGTCGTACGCCGTGTCGGGCAGCGCCGGGTCGGCGAGGTCGTCGTGGAGCGGGTCGAGCTGGTCGGCCTGCTGCCCCGCGGCCCGCAGCAGCTCGACGAACGCCGGCGTGATGTCCGTCCGCCGGACCGACAGCCCGGCTCGCTCGAGGGCGAGTGCGTCTCGGCCCGAGCCGCTGCCGATCTCCAGCACCCGGCCTCCCGCCGGCACCATCGCGACGAAGCGTCCGATCGCCGCCTCGATGTCCTGCGGCAGGTCGCCGCCACGCTCGCGGTAGTCGGACGCGGACGCGTCGTAGGCCCGGATGGTCGCGGCCCGCGCGGCGTCCCGCACGTCGTGGAGGTGGTGGACGACGTCATGGAGCTGGTAGCGCGCCAGCGTCTCGATCGTGAACTCGCTCCCGTCGCTGCGCCGGCCGCGGCGGTGCCAGGCCAGCGGCGGCACCGAGCCGTAGAGGTCGCTGATGGCGTACGCCGAGGCCACCAGCGTGGGCCCGATGATCGACGGCATCTGGTCGGCGTACCGACCGTCGACGGCGGTGCGGTCCTGGTCCCAGTTCTCGAAGTCGGGGTTGTCGTCGGACAGCATCTGCGAGACGCGGTCGTGGTAGAGCTGGTGGACGTCGTGCACGTGGCAGGCGTACTCCAGCGTCGACCACCGGTCGGGCCGGGTGCGCTCCGCACAGCTGGGGTCGGCGAGCAGCGCGAACCACACCTGGGCGTTCCTGCGGAAGGCCCGTGGGATGGCGTGACGGTCGAACGCCGCGGCGTCGAACCCACACTCGTCGCACGGGCGGTCGAGGACCCACGTCCAGTCCTTGGTGTCGGGCTCGAGCGCCCCGGGATCGCGCGTCACCGGCCCATCCTGACGTACCGGGGCCCGGGTGTGTCCAGGACACCCCAGGCCGTGGCGCTACGCGGGCAACGTCACCAGGAACCGGCAGCCCGGGTCGTGGTTGGTGACCGCGACCTGTCCGAGGTGGGCCTCGACGATCCCCTTGACGATCGCCAGGCCGAGACCCGCCCCGGCTCCGCCGGCGGTGCCGAGGTGCTCCGGCGTACGCGCCGGGCTTCCCTGCCACCCCACGTCGAACACGCGCGGGATGTCCTCCTCGCTCATCCCGCCGCAGGCGTCGGTGACCGAGAGCTCGACGCCGGCCGGGACCGCCCGCGCGCTGACCTCGACCACGCCGTCGGCCGGGGTGTGGCGGATCGCGTTCATCAGGAGGTTGGAGACGACCCGCGAGAGACCGGCGGGATCCGCGGTGACGAGGACGTCCTCCTCCACCCGACCGCCGAGTCGCACGCCGCGTGCACGCGCCACCGAGTCGGCACCGGCGAGGGCCTCGCTGACGACGTCGCCCAGAGCGACCTGCTGCGGGCTCAGCCGGAGCACGCCGGCGTGGATCCGGGACAGCTCGAAGAGGTCGTCGACCATCCGCACCATCCGGTCGACCTCGGCCCGCATCTGTGCGTGGTAGCGACCCGGGTCGTCGGCCAGACCGTCCTCCAACGCCTCGGTCATCGCCCGCAGCCCGGCCAACGGCGTACGCAGGTCGTGGGAGACCCACGAGACGAGCTCGCGACGCGACTGCTCGAGCGCGAGCTCGCGGTCGCGCGACTCCGACAGCTTCTCGCTGGTGCGTCGCAGCTCGTCGGCCAGTGCGGTGAACTCCGCCGGACCGGACGCCTCCGAGACGAACGAGCCGCTCTCGCCGAAGCGTCGGGCCTCGTCGCGGAGCTCGCGGGACCACCGGGCGAGCGCCGACCCGACCGCCAGGGCGAAGAGGAGCGCGACGACTCCGGCGACGGCGGCGACCAGGCTGATCACGCCGAGGTCGTGGCCGGAGAGGAACATCGCGCGCGAGGTGGCCACCGTGCCGGCGAGCACGGCCAGGATGGCGGTCGTGGCGACGCCGACGGTGAGCCAGACGACGGAGGCCCGCCGAGCCGTCCAGAGCAGCAGGCCGCCGACGAGGCCGACCCCGCCGGACCACGCGGCCGTGGTCAGGACGATGACGACCTGGTCGTGGGTCATGCCGCCGGCTCCCAGCGGTAGCCGACGCCCCACACCGTCGCCAGCCGGACCGGGTGGGTCGGGTCGGCCTCGATCTTCTCGCGCAGCCGGCGCACGTGCACGGTCACCGTCGACTGGTCGCCGAACGACCAGCCCCAGACCTTCTGGAGCAGCTCGTCGCGCGAGAAGGCCTGGCCCGGGTTGCTGAGGAAGAAGCGCAGCAGGTCGAACTCGCGAGCCGTCAGCGACAGGCGCCGCCCGGACAGCGTGGCCCTGTGCTCGGTGGAGTCGACGACGAGGTCACCGTCGGACACGGAGCCCTGCGCGACGCCGCGCTCCCCCACCCGGCGCAGCACCGACTCGACGCGTAGCACCAGCTCGCGGGGGCTGAACGGCTTGGTCACGTAGTCGTCGGCGCCCTGCTCCAGCCCGACGACCCGGTCGGTCTCGGAGCCGAGGGCGGTCAGCATGATCACCGGGACGTCGTTGCCAGCCGCCCGGATGCGACGACAGACCTCGAGCCCGTCGATCCCCGGCAGCATCAGGTCGAGGACGAGCAGGTCCGCGCGCTCGGCGCGGAGCTCGGCCAGGGCCGACTCCCCGTCGGCGGCCTCGCCCACGTCGTACCCGGCGGCGCGGAGGTAGGTCACGACGACCTCCCGCACCGTCAGGTCGTCATCGACCACCATCACGCGAGCCATCGTCACCCCCTCGGATCGTCATCAGCCGACGTGCCACGGTGCCGGACGCGACCGCAGCGACCACCAGTGTGACGAGCACGGACCAGCCGAGCCAGTAGTCGCGGTCGAGCAGCGTCGGCCGGTCGGCCCGCGCGCCGAAGCGGCCGAGCTCGGGGACCGCGAGCAGGGTGAGCGGCACCAGGATCACCAGCGCCACCACCGCGGGCGCGAGCCGGTCGCTGCGGATCACGCGGAGGGCGAGGAGGGCCACGACGAGCACCACGGGGGCGAAGACCCCGTCGTGCAGCACCACTCCACCGACGAGCCAGACCAGCGTCGCCCGGGTGTTCGCCCAGCCGAGGTCGAGCAGCCGCCACCCGCCGTACCCGCCGGCCGCGAGGCCCAGGAGCAGCAGTGCGACCCGGGTCGCGCGCATCACGCCGTCACCTCGAGCCGGCCGACCCACTTGGTCTGGAGCACACCGGGGCGGTCGGGAGCGATCAGCCGGCACGGGAAGCCGTGGTCGAGCGACAGCGGCTCCCCCTCGAGATCGAGCGCCAGCAACGTGTGCGGGTGGCCGGAGAAGTTGCCGGCCAGCGTGCTCACCCGCTCGCCACCGTGCTCCTGCAGCGACTCCACCAGCACCTCGCTCCCGGCGGGAGCGCCGACGAGGTCCAGCAGGTGCCGCACCGGGACCCCGGTCCAGGTGGCACCGGCGCTCCAGCCCTCGACGCACGCGATCGGCAGCGACGCGGTCGTCTGGTCCATCGCCCGCAGGTCGGCGAGGGTGAGCCGCACCTGCCGGTCGCCGTTGACCACCGTCAGCCGGTACGCCGCCGCGGTGGCGGCCGCGACCACCCCCCGGTAGGCCGCGGTGTGGTTGATCGGGAGACCCTGCGGTCCCGTGCCGGACCGCACCCCCAGCACCGAGACGTGCCGCAGCCACGGGACGGTCGAGCCGGCGGTGGCGAGCACGGCGACGCCGGTCGCGGCCCACGTCGTACGGAGGAGTCCGCGCCGCGACATGACCCCGGGGCCGGCGGCCGTGCCGGTCCGGTCCTGGGCCGTGCTGTCGACGTCCGACGTCAACGCGGTCCGGATGATCGGGAGCTTGACCGCGATGTGCACGACCAGGGCCCCGATCGCGATCCAGCCGAGGGCGTAGTGGGTCGGGCGGAAGTTGAAGTGCCAGGGGTACCACTGGGCCGCGTTGGCGAGCCCGGTCACCAGCTGGAAGACCGCGGCCGCGACCAGCACGGCGATCGACACCCGCTCGAGCCCGTGCAGGGTCAGCTCCCGGACGCCGCGCGGGGGCCGCGCCAAGAGCTTGGGGAAGACGGTCCAGAGCTTGACCAGCAGGAGCGGCACCGCCGCAGTGCCGGCGATCACGTGGGTCCCCTGGGTGACCCGGTAGCCCCAGCTCGGGCTCGTCGGGAACGCCAGCCACGGCGAGGGGGTCTGCGCCCAGTGGCTGATCAGCCCGGTGGCGAAGGCCAGCCCGAAGGTGATGCCGAGCCAGAGGCCCACCCGGGCCGTCACGGCCGGGCTGCGGAGCCACGAGCTGAAGTCGTCCTCGCGCGGGATCGCGCGAGGGACGTCGCGCAGGGCGGGCAGCCTCATCGCGGCACGTCCAGGACCGCGCACCACCGGTCACCGAACCGCTGCTGGGACCGCAGCCGCAGCCCCGCGGCACGCGCGACGGCCCCGATCGCGTCCGAGCCGACCTGGGTCCAGGGGAAGACGTCGCTGCGACCGACCTCGGTCTCGATGCTGATGTGCCGGGTCACCACGCCGGTGCCCGGAGGTGCGACCTCGACCACGACCCGGCCACCGCGCGTCACGAGGTCGCGGGTGCGCTCGAGCAGCGCCACCGGGTCGCCACCGATGCCGATGTTGCCGTCGGCGAGGAGGGCGGTCTCCCACCGGCCCTCCCCGGGGATCGGACCGAAGACGTCGCGCAGCAGCGCGGAAACGCCGCGGCGCAAGCTGATCGCGACGGCCTCGGGCACGATGTCGATGCCCAGGACCGCTCGGCCTCTTCGCGCGAGCGCGTGGGCCATCCGGCCGGGACCGCAGCCGATGTCGACGGTCGGGCCGTGACAGAGGGCGAGGAGCTCGTGGTCGAAGGCGTCGGCGTCGCGCAGCCACGAGTCCACCGGCAGGAGTCCGCGGCACTCGTCGGCATCCCACACCAGGCAGGGCTGGCCGCGCAGGGCCGAGGCGAACACCTCGTCGACCGGGACCTCCGTCAACGTGGTCATCGCGATCCCACCGGCGAGACCTCGGCCCAGGCGTCTCGGAAGAACCCGCCGGTCAGCTCGCCCCATACCGCATCCGCGTCCCCCGCGGTGTCGATGTCGCGGAGCGTCCGGGCGGGCACGACTGTCTGGCCCGCCGCCACCAGGACGTCCCGGGTGCGGTCGTGGGTGTCGGCCCGCGACATCGGAACGCCGGCCAGGCCGGCGGCCGCAGCCGGGTCCTGGAGTGCCAGGACCCACCAACCCCCGTCCGGTGCCGGACCCAGCACGGCGTTCCCCTCCTCCCATGCGACGGCGACGTCGTGCAGGTCGCGCGCGGAAGCCTGTGGTGTGTCCATCCCGACCTGGACCGTCGCGCCGGCGCCGGCCACCCGCATGTGCGCATGAGCCAGCCGCTCCCCGAACGTCGCCCCGAGCTGCGGGTGCACGACCCAGTCGCGGAGGTGATCGCGCAGGGCGTCCTCCTCGTGGGCGCCGCGCAGGTCGCCGTCGAGCGCGAGGTGGCACTCGTCGAACGCCGCACGACAGGCGACCAGGGTGTCCAGCAGCGAGGCGGCCGCGATCCGGGCCGCGCCCTCCAGGCCGATGGTCGCGCCCAGCCGCGTCTTGACCCGGCCGGTGACCGGGGCCTTCGCCATCACCAGCACCCTCATGCAGCCCGCACCTTCCAGAAGTCGCGGGCGGTGCGGACGGTCCCTCGGACCGAGCCGCTCACCTTGGAGCGCGTGCCGGCTGCTCGGGGCCGGTACGACACGTCGTGCTCGGCGAGGGTCCAGCCGGCCCGGTGAGCCTTGCGCAGGAGCTCGAGCGGGTAGCCGAACCTCCGGTCGCACACGTCGAGGGCGAGCAGGTCGGCGCGGCGGCAGACCCGCATCGGGGCGAGGTCGTGCGCGGGGAAGCCGGCGGTACGCCGCAGCCAGGCGACGACGACCGCGTTGCCGAGGCGTGCGTGCCACGGCCACACGCCGGGGGCGACCGGTCGCCGCCGGCCGAGCGCCAGATCGACGTCGCCGTCGCGGACCAGGCGCAGCATCGGGACCAGCTCGCGCGGGTCAAAGGAACCGTCGCCGTCCATGACGGCGACGTGCACGGCGGTGGCGGCGACGAGGCCCGCGTGGACGGCCGCGCCGTACCCCGCCCGCGGCTCGAACACGACCCGCGCACCGTGGGCTCGCGCCACGGCCGCGGTGTCGTCGGTCGAGCCGTTGTCGACGACGATCACCGAGAATCCGGGCGGGACCTCGGCCAGCAGGGCGGTCAGTGCCGGGCCTTCGTCGCGGCACGGCAGCACGAGGTCGCAGGCCGCTGTCTCCATGTCCGTCACGCTAGGAGTTCGTGGCGCCGTTCCGAGCCGCATGGGATTACGGAACGCTGACGTCACCTGACCTGCCCGGCTCTCGGATGCCGCGGCACCTAGCCTGACCTGGTGCCCGCCGCCCGCTCCGACCGCGCCACGTGGGGCGGGCTGACCGTCGCCCTGGCCCTGGTCGCGGCGGCGATCGCGGTCCCGCCGCTCCGCCACTGGGAGGTGCAGGCCAGCCTGCACCCGGTGCGACCGTTCGCGCCGTTGGCGGGCTGGGTCGATCCTCGGGTCGGGCCGGGCACGCCGGTCGCGGTCGCCCTGGGTCTGGCGGCCGTCGTCTGGGGCACCGGGCTCGCGGCCCGGCTGCGCTGGCGGGCGCTCCTCGTCACGACCTACGTCGTCACCGCGGCCTGGACGCTCGCCCTCGCGTTCGTGGACGGCCGCGCGGGGCTGACCCACGAGATCGTGAACCACAACGAGTACCTGCCCACCGCCCGCCAGGTGCACGACGTCCCCGCCCTCATCCGGGGATTCGCCGATCGCATCCCGGCCGGCGTCCCCGGCAGCTGGCCGACCCACGTCGCAGGTCATCCACCGGGAGCCCTCCTGCTCTTCGTCGGCCTGGTCGGGATCGGCTGGGGCGGCGCGTTTGCGAGCGCCTTGGTGCTCACGCTCGTGGGGTGCACCACCCCGGTGGCGGTGCTGGTGACCCTGCGTCGGCTCGGCGTCGAGGACGTCGCCCGGCGCGCCGTCCCGTTCCTGGCCCTGGCGCCGGCGGCGATCTGGGTGGCGGTATCAGCGGACGGTGTCTTCGCGGCCGTCGCCGCCTGGGGGCTCGCGGCCGTCGCCACGGCGACCGGTCCCGACCGCGGTGTGGTCGTCTGGGGCTGGGGTCTGCTCGGCGGGCTGCTGCTCGGCTCGTGCCTGCTGCTGTCCTACGGCCTGCCCCTGCTCGCTCTCCTGGTCCTCGCAGTGCTCGCCGCCGGCCGGTCGTGGCGCCCCTTCCCGGCCGTGGCGCTCGGCGCCGTCGTGCCGGTGCTCGGCTTCGCCGCGCTCGGGTTCCGGTGGTGGGAGGCCTACCCCGTCCTGCAGGACCGCTACTGGGCCGGGATCGCGGCCGGGCGCCCGGCGTCGTACTGGTTCTGGGCCGACCTCGCCGCGCTCCTGATCTGCGCCGGCCCGGTCCTCGGCGCCGCTGTCGGCAGCCTCGTGGCCGAGGGACGGCGGTCACCCCGTGCCGTCCGGCTCCTCGTCGCGGCGTCGGGCGTGGCCGTGCTCGCCGCCGACGCGTCGCGGATGAGCAAGGGAGAGGTGGAGCGGATCTGGCTGCCGTTCGTCCCGTGGCTCCTGCTGGCGACCGCCTGCCTTCCCCCGCGGTGGCGGCGGCCGATGCTGGGGGTGCAGGTCGTCGTCGCGCTGCTCGTCCAGCACCTGGTGCTCACCAACTGGTGAGGGTCAGGCGCGGAGCGGGTCGGTCCGGAACGCCGTCAGTCCCTCTTCGGGGCCGATCTCGGCGGTGAAGCCCAGGTCGCGCTCCGCCCGAGCCGGCGACGCGACGATGTGTCGCACGTCCCCAAGGCGGTACTCGCCGGTCACCACCGGCTCCGGCCCGTCGCCTGCCACCGTGGCCGCCACGTCCCGGATGCTCACCGGCGTCCCGGAGCAGACGTTGTACGCCGCCAGGGTGCCGGGAGCCGTCTCGTGCACGGCCGCCATGGCCAGCACGTTGGCCCGGGCGACGTCGGCGACGTGCACGAAGTCGCGCATCTGGCGGCCGTCCTCGAACACCCGCGGCGCCGCACCCCCTTCGACCGCCGACCGGAACATGGCCGCGACCCCGGAGTACGGCGTGTCCCGGGGCATCCCGGGTCCGTAGACGTTGTGGTAGCGCAAGCCGATCGCGGCCGCGCCGGCCTGTCGCGCCCACGAGGCGGCGTAGTGCTCCTGGGCGACCTTGCTCGCGGCGTACACGCTGCGCGGGTCGAGCCGCGCGTCCTCGTCGACCAGCGTCCAGTCGAGGGGCTCCCCACAGGCCGGGCAGCGGTTGTCGAACAGTCCGTCGCGGAGGTCCGCCTCCGTGCGCGGGCCCGGCGACTGCGGCCCGTGCGTCGGGCAGGCGTAGCGCCCCTCGCCGTACACCACCATCGACGAGGCGACGACCAGCCGGCTCACCCCGGCCTCGTGCATCGCGGCCATCAGCGTCGCCGTGGCCAGGTCGTTGTGCGAGGCGTACGACGGGAGGTCGGCGACGTGGGCTCCCATACCGACCAGGGCCGCCTGGTGGCAGACCACGTCGACGCCGTGGAGCAGGTCGACCCAGGAGCCGGCGTCGCGGACGTCGAGCACGTGGGTGTCCGGCGGCGCCTCGGTCGCGCCATGGGCGGCCGGGAGCATCAGGTCGACCCGCACCACCTCGTCGCCGGACGCGGCGAGGGCCCGGTCGATCGCCGAGCCGATGAAGCCGGCGGAGCCGGTGAGCAGGACCCTCACGGGATCTCGTAGGTCAGCTCGAGGCCGTCGGCCCAGGTGTCGCAGGTGCAGCCGGCCGGGTCGGGCAGGTCGGCGACGATCCCGGCCAGCAGACCCTTGAGCCGCTCGGTGTTCTGGGCGAAGAGTGCGAACACGTCCTGCTGCTGCACTCCCTGCTCGGGCTCGGCGCCGGCGTCCATGTCGGTGACCAGGGCGATCGTGGCCAGGCACATCCGCAGCTCCCGGGCGAGCGCGGCCTCGGGGGCGCCGGTCATGTTGATCAGGGTCCAGCCGCGCGCGGCGTAGTCCTGCGACTCGGCCCGGGTCGAGAACCGCGGCCCGTCGATGACCACCATCGTCCCGCCGTGACCGACGCCGTCGGCGGCGGCGAGCGCTGACGACAGGCGTGGGCAGTAGGGGTCCGCGAACGGCAGGTGCACGGCTCCGCGGTCGACGAAGGTGCGGTCGCGGCCCGAGGTCCGGTCGACGAGCTGGTCGGGCACGACCAGGTCGCCCGGGGCCACCTCGCTCCGGAGCCCGCCCACCGCGCACGGTGCCAGCACCTGCCGGACGCCGAGCGACCGCAGCGCCCAGAGGTTGGCGCGGTAGTTGATCAGGTGGGGCGGGTACTCGTGCCCCGGCCCGTGCCGCGGCAGGAACGCCACCCTGCGTCCGGCGACCTCGCCGACCGAGACCGGCGCCGAGGGGTCGCCGTACGGCGTCCTGACCGAGACCTGCTCGGGGTCGACGAGGAAGGAGTAGAAGCCGCTGCCGCCGATCACGGCGACGTCCGCGCGAGAGCTCACGGGGTCCACCGTGGCACAGGGGTTCACGTGGCACAGTGGTCTGCCATGCGTCGTACCCCCCTCGCCGCCGCCGCCGTGCTCGCGGCCGCGCTCGCCCTGCCCACCGCCCAGAGCGTGGCCCGCGCGTCGGCAGCCCCGGACCCGCAGGCCAGGGCTGCGCAGGTCAAGCCGCGCAGCGACGCCTGGGAGGCGCGGGTGCTGAAGCTGACCAACGCCCGGCGCAAGGCGCACGGCGTCAAGCCGCTCAAGGCGAGCCCCTGCGCGGACCGGCTCGCCGAGTCGTGGACCCGGCACATGGCCCGGACCCAGGTGTTGGAGCACCAGTCCCTCGACCCGTTCTTCGACTGCCGCAACGTCTCCTCAGCCGGGGAGAACATCGCCTACGGCTACGAGACACCACGCGCTCTGGTCAGTGCCTGGATGCACTCCCCGGGACATCGGGCCAACATCCTGAGCCGCCACTTCCACCGGATCGGGGTCTCCGGCTGGCGGGCCACCAACGGCCAGACCTACGCCACCCAGGACTTCCTCGGCTGAGTCGTCAGTCCCCGAGCAAGCCGGTGACCTCCACGTCGATCAGCGCACCCACGAAGTCCCGCTCGACCGTGCCCGGCGGGGGCGGCAGCTCGGCCGAGCCCTGCAGCCCGATCCTGAACCGCTCGCCCCTGAGCCGCCGGGCCAGGGGCACCTGTCGCTTGAACTCACCCTCCGCCCGACGCCGCATCTCGGCCATTGCCTTCGGGTCCAGCGTCCTGACCGGCTCGGGTGGCACGTAGGTCACGTCCACGTCCTCGTACGTCACCTCCGCACCAGCGACCCACGACCCGTCGTGACCCGCCACGTCGTCCCGCCACACCATCCGCACCCGGCGCACGACGCCGGTCGTCTCCGGAAAGTCTTCGGGAGCGTCCATGGCGTTGGTCGAGATCGGCCCGGAGAGGTGGACGGCTCCCTCCACCGGACTCGGTGCGTCCCAGTACAGCGCCGCCCCACCGACGTCGATCCGCACGGGACGGCAGCCGGACTCCTCGCCCGGCCAGCTCCGCAGCGGACGTGCGACCCCCTCGATCGGCTGGGCACCCTCGGCCCCGCGTCCGGCCCGATCCTCGTCGAACGTCAGCCAGGTGGAGGTCTCCCGACCGACGGCGAACACCCGGCCGTCGCCCTCGATCTCCCAGCTGGGAACCCACACCGTCAGGATCACCGCGCCATCGTGCCAGCCGGCGACGCAGGTCAGGTGAGCAGCAGCGTGTCGAGGCGCCGGCGTACGACGAGCAGCCCGATCGCCCCCATCACCACCAGGTAGACGACCGAGACACCTGACTCCCAGCTGAGCACGCCGGTGGTGAGCTCGCGGCAGAGCACCACCCCGCGGTAGAGCGGCGTGCACTCCACCACCACCCTCAGCGGGCCGTGGAACGCGGTGACCGGGAAGAACGTGCCGGAGAACAGGAACATCGGCAGCTGGACCAGGGTGATCTTGTCGAAGTCCTGCCAGGACTTCATCCAGGTCGTGACGGCCATGCACACGGCGCTGAACGCGAACCCGATCAACAGCGTCGCGGGAAACGCGAGCAGCGCCCACCACGAGTGCACGAGCCCGAGCGCCCACATCACCAGCAGGAAGGCGACGGAGTAGGACGCGCCCCGGAGCTGGCCCCAGATGATCTCGCCGCGGGCGATGTCCGCCGTCGTGAGCGGCGTGGCGAGCATCTGGTCGTAGAGCTTCTCGTACTTCAGCTTGAAGAAGACGTTGAACGTCGAGTCCATCAGGGCGCCGTTGAACGCCGACGCCGCGAGCATGCCCGGAGCGACGAACTCGGCGTAGGGGATGGAGTGGCCGTTGAGCTCGAAGGCGTGGATCAGCTTGCCGACGCCGATGCCGATCGAGAACAGGTAGAAGACCGGCTCGAGGAAGCCGGTCAGGAACATCTTCCAGGCGTTCTTGTACGAGATGTAGTTGCGCAGCACGAGGAGGCCGGTGCCGTCGAGGGGGCCCAGCGGGGACGCCGTCACCGGAGTCGTGGCCGTCATGTCGCGAGCCTCCGGGTCAGGGTGCGGACCGCCAGCCACCAGCCGGGGACCAGCACCACGACGAGCACGACCGTGTTGACGAGTGCGGTGGACCCGTCGACGTGGTCGAGGCAGAGCATCCGGGTCAGGTTGACGCCGTGCCAGAGCGGGGTCGCCTTCGCCACCCACTGCAGCACGCCCCCGAGGTTGCTGACCGGGAAGAACGAACCGGAGAAGAGGAACAGCGGGATCAGGCCGAGCCGGAAGATCAGGCCGAACGACTGCGGGTCGTGGATGTGCGCGCTGAACGCGAAGGTCCAGACCGCGAACGCCATCCCGACCAGCATCGTGGTGAGCCACGCGAGGACCGGACCCCACCAGGTCTCGAAGACGCCGAACGGCGCCATCACCAGGAAGTAGACACCGCAGGTCGACCCGATCCGGAACAGGGTGAACATCAGCATCCCGTCGGCCAGGTCGCGCGCCTCGAGCGGCGTCGCGATCTGGGCGTAGAAGCTCTTGTGCCACTTCAGGGCGGCCAGCACCGGGTAGGTCGTCTCGAACACGGCGGTCTGCATCGCCTGGGCCGCGATCAGTCCGGGGACGATGAAGGAGAGGTACGACGTCGCGCCCTCGAGCCGGCTCGGCGACACGTGGACGAAGCCGCCGAGCAGGACCCCCATCGCCAGCACGTAGAGCAGCGGCGACAGGAAGCTGGTGACGACCGAGGACTTCCAGGTGCGCTTGTAGACCGTCCAGTGATAGTCGAGCTGACGGGCCATGCCCTGCCGGACTGTGAGCCGACGATCGTCGCGGGTGACCTCGCCGGTCGAGCCACCCCCCTCGCCGGTAGAGCCACCCTCCTCGCCGGTCAAGCCTGTCGAGACCATCAGTCCACCAGCGTCCGGCCGGTCAGCCGGAGGAACACGTCCTCGAGCGTGGACCGGCGTACGAGGGAGGCGATCGGGCGCAGCCCGCGCTCGTGGACCTGCTCGAGCACGTGCTCGCCGTCGTCGCTGTAGACCAGGATCCGGTCGGGCAGCACCTCGACCCGCTGACCGAGGTCGGCGATCTTCTCCGCCGTCGCATCGTGGTCGCCGACCGGGAAGCGCAGCTCGGAGACCTCGCGGGTGGAGTGCTCGCGGATCAGGTCGAGCGGGGAGCCCTCGGCCGCGACCACACCTCGGTCCATCACGACCAACCGGTCGCAGAGCTGCTCGGCCTCGTCCATGTAGTGGGTGGTGATCACGAGCGTCACACCCTGCTGCTTGAGCCGGAACAGCCGGTCCCACAGGACGTGCCGGGCCTGCGGGTCGAGGCCCGTGGTCGGCTCGTCGAGGAGCAGGATCTCCGGACGGTTGATCAGCGACCGGGCGATCGTCAGCCGGCGCTTCATGCCGCCGGAGAGGCTCTCGACCTTCGCGGCGCGCTTCTCGGTGAGCTGCACGAACTCGAGCAGCTCGTCGGCCCGCTCGCGCACCTCGCGCTTGGGGATGCCGAAGTAGCGGCCGTAGATGTAGAGGTTGTCGAAGACGTTGAGCTCGTTGTCGAGGGTGTCCTCCTGCGGGCAGACGCCGAGGCGGGACCGGATCGCCGGGCCGTGCTCGGCGGGGTCGAGGCCGAGGATCCGCAGCTCTCCCCCGGTGACCGGCGACACGGCCGCGATCATCCGCATGGTCGACGACTTGCCGGCGCCGTTGGGGCCCAGGAAGCCGAAGGCCTCGCCCCGCCGGACGTCGATGTCGATGCCCTTGACCGCCTCGACGGTGGTGCCCGACCGGTCGACGAAGGACTTCCGTAGGTCGCGGGCCGAGATCATCACGTCGGCGGAGTGGTCGGACACGTTGACCGACCCTACGCACGACCGCGGACAGGTGGACAATCCGTTTCGTCCGGTTCCGTGACCGGCCCAACCTTCGCGCCACCCTTGGCGTCCTCGGAGTGTGATGGTGCAACCGACGCGGGCGACACGAGGTGCGGTCGTCACCTTCGACGATTTCGTGCATGCCCGGCTTCCGCACCTGCTGAGGTTCGGCCGGGCCCTGACCGGCGACGAGCACCGTGGCGCGGACCTGGTCCAGGACGCCCTGGAGCGCGCGCTGCCCAAGTGGGAGCGGATCGAGGCCGTCGACCCGGAGGGTTACGTCCGGCGGATCATGGTCAACCGCAACATCTCGGTCTGGCGTCGGGTTCGGCACGAGCGCCTCACCGACACTCCCGTCGACCGCGTCTCCTACGACGTGCAGCGGGACGAGGCGCTGTTCGCGGCCCTGCGGACGCTCCCCGCCCGCCAGCGCACGGTGATCGCCCTGCGCTATCTCGCCGACCGGACCGAGGCACAGACGGCCTCGATGATGGGCTGCTCGATCGGGACCGTGAAGAGCCAGGCACATGCGGCGATGACGACGCTCCGCGCGCTGCTCGCCGAGCAGGAGGAGGACCGATGAGCGACCTCGAGACGCGCCTGACCGAGGCCTTCCAGGGCGACGTGGCCCGGCGCGACGTGGATGACTTCCTCACCGGAGTCCGGCGTGGCTCGAGGGTCCGCCGGGCGCGTCGTAACGCCGCCGGTGCCGTCACGGCGACGGTCGCCGCCGTGGCGTTGGTCGCGGCGTTCGCCTCGGCCCACCACGGCGCACGGAGCGCCCCTCCGGTCCACCAGCCGACCACCAGCGTCAGCCTGCCCCCCGGCGCGACCTCGCAGGTGCTCGACGTCGCGATCACACCCGCGGCAGTCCTCCGTCTCACCACGAACGTCGGCTGCGTCGGCTGCAGCACCGTCTGGGAGCGCACCGAGGCCGGCGGCTGGCAGCACCTGTTCGACTTCCGTGGCCGGGCGGCGTACGGCGGGAAGGTGGACCCCTTGTTCGGTCCGGTCGACTACCTGCAGATGGCACCGGACGGACGCAACGGCTTCGCCTGGGGAGCCCGCCTCTGGTCGACCCACGACGGCGGCCACACCTGGCAGCTGGTCACCGACGGTCCCGGCGACCGCACCGACCGCGGCCACTGGACGTGGAGCGGCCCGCACGCAGCCTGGTCGGTGTACGACGGCCGGCTCCTGTGGCGCACCGCCCTCGGTAGTGACTCCTGGCACCTGGTGGACCCGCCCGAGATCGGCACGGTGGTCGGCGTGCTCCCCGACGATCGCGTAGTGCTGCTGACCTACCCCGGGGAGGGCACCCAGGGGCGCTTGGTCTACGGCTCCGGGACGTCGTGGAGGAACATCGGGCTTCCCTGCGCCGGCGGGGGCCCGCACCTGGACGACCCGACGCCCTCACCCGTCGTCCACGGCACCAGGGTGTTCGCGGTCTGCGGTCGCCGGATCGAGACGACCGATCTGGACGGGCCGGCGAGGTGGACCGTGCTCGGGACGTTCACCGGGTCGGTCCAGGCTCTGCTCCCCCTCGACGACCGACGGGTGCTGGTGCAGACCCGCGAGGTCGCCGTCTACGACGATCAGGGAGCCCACCCGGTCGACCTGCGGCCGGCACCGGGCGAGCAGCTCCTGCGCATCTCGACCGAGAGCTACACGCTCGGGACCGGGAAGACGCTCCGCGAATCTGCGTGGGTCGTCGGGATGGAGGGATCCCTGTTCTCCTCGGCCGACGGAGGGTCCACGTGGACCCGCGTGGAGTGACCGCGTCGTACGGTGACGGCATGGAACGACGCCACGCGCGCTCGGGCTCGCCGTACGAGGAGACGATCGGGTTCTCGAGGGCGGTGAGAGTCGGCTCGACGATCGTCGTCAGCGGCACGGCGCCGGTCTGGCCGGACGGGCACGTCGACCCCGATCCGGCCGTGCAGGCCCGTCGCTGCTGGGAGATCGTGGTCGCCGCGATCGAGGAGCTCGGTGCGAGCGTGGCAGACGTCGTCCGGACACGGCAGTACGTCGTCGACGCGTCGGTCGCCGATGCGGTCGGCGCGGTGCACGGCGAGGTGTTCGGCGACGTGCGCCCGGCGAGCACGATGGTGGTGGTCTCGGGCCTGCTCGACCCGCGCTGGGTCGTCGAGGTCGAGGCCGACGCGGTCACGCCCTAGACCGGCTGGGACTCCTGCTCGGGCTCGCGCGTCTCGTCCCCGTGGCCGGGCCACCACGCCGCGTGCCCGATCAGCGCGGTGATCGCCGGCGTGAAGAACATCGCCATCACGAACGCCGCGACGAAGATCCCGAACGAGATCGAGAAGCCCAGCGCGACCAGCAGCGAGTTGCCGCCCAGCATCAGGGACGCGAAGGTGCCGGCCAGGATCAGGCCCGCCGCAGCGACGGTCGGGCCGGCATGCGTGACCGCCTGGGCCGCGGCCTCGCGGGCGTCCTTCCCCTCACGGGCCTCCTCGCGCAGTCGCGCGATCATCAAGATGTTGTAGTCGGTGCCGAGCGCCACCACGAACAGATAGATGTAGATCGGCAGCAGGAAGACCAGGCCGGCGTCACCCTTGATGTTCTGGAAGACGATCACCGCCGCCCCCAGCGTCGCGCCGAAGCCGAGGCCCACCGAGGCCATCAGGTACCACGGTGCGACCAGGCTGCGCAGCAGCAGCGCCAGGATGATCGCGATCACGATCGCCGCGACCGGGAACACGACCTTGTAGTCGCGGTTCATCGCCTTCTGGAAGTCGACGAAGACCGAGGTCGTCCCGCCGACGAGCGCCTCGGTGCCGTCGGGCGCGGCGTCGTGGGCCGTCGTCCGGACCGGCCCCTTGATCGCCGCCAGCGCGGCGTCGGAGGTGGGGTCGGTGTCGAGCACGACGCTGTAGGACGCGGTCTGCTTGTCCGGGCTCAGCTGGGCCGGCCCGACCTGCCCGACGCCGTTCGCCCTGCCGAGCGCCGCGGCGTACGTCGTGGTCTCGCTGTCGCTGAGCGGCTGGCCGTTCGTGGAGTGCAGCAGGACGACGGTCGGGTCGGTGGCGCCCGGCGGGAACCCCTTCTCGAGGGTCGTCAGCGCCACCGCCGACTCGACGGTCTTGGGCGCCCCCGAGTCGCCGAGGTCGAAGTTCGGGTTGAACTGCAGCGCGAAGATCGCCAGGATCGCGAGCACAACGCCCGAGGCGGAGGCGTACACCGCCGGGCGCCGGCCGAGCGACTGGCCGAGCGCTCCGAAACGCGCGAACGCCGGCTCCTGCTTCCAGCTCTTCGACGGCCAGAAGATCTTGGTCCCGATCAGGGAGACGACAGCGGGGACCAGGGTCAGCGCGGCGAGCACCGTGACGGCCACCGCGATCGCGAGCGCCGGGCCGATCGACTTGAAGATGCCGAGCGAGCTCAGGATCAGTGCCATGAACGACACGATCACCGCGCCGCCGGCCGACAGGATCGCCTCGCCCGCGCGGGCGACGGCCTGGGTGACGGCGGCCTTGTGGTCCTCGCCGAGCCGGAGCCGCTCGCGGTAGCGGAACAGGAAGAACAGGATGTAGTCGGTGCCGATGCCGAACAGCACCACGATCAGGATGACCTCGATCGAGCTGTCGGTCTTGAGGTCGAAGATCTTGTTCGCGGCGCCGATCAGTCCGACCGCCACCTGTGAGACCAGCCCGATCACGAACAGGGGGAAGAGCGCCAGGATCACGCTCCGGAAGATCAGCACCATCAGCAGCAGGATCAGCCCGAACGTCGCGAGCCCGACGATCGTCAGGGCCTTCGACGACGCGTCCTGCGAGTCGAGGGCCTGGGCGGCGGCGCCGGTCACGCCGACCGTGAGGTCACTGCCGTCGACCGCCGCGTGGGCGTCCGCGCGCAGTGCTTTGGCGGCATCGATCGCGTCGGGGTCGTAGGGGTTCTTGTCCTTCGCGATGCCGACCACCGCGAGCTGGACCAGCTTGTTCTGCGACGGCGGCTGGGCGACGACGCCGGAGAAGACCGGGTCGACCTTGTCGTTGAGCCCGCTGACCACCTTCTGGATCTCGGCGGTGTCGGCGGTCGTCAGCTTCCCGCCGTCGGTGCGGTCGAAGACGACCAGGGCGCCCACGCTGGTCTGCTGCGGGAACGCGTCCGTCTGGAGGTTCGCCGCGCGGATCGACTCGTACTTCGACGGCAGGAACTCCGACTGGTCGGCGGTCGAGCTCAGCTTCGGTGCGGTCAGGATGATCAGGACGGAGACGACGATCCAGCCGATCACGACGTACCAAGGATGACGTGTGGCCAGACGGCCGAGTCCCGGGAACACGACGCCGAGCCTAGCGACACAGCGTTCACACCCTTCACACGGGTTGCGGGTGAGTCAGGCCGCGACCGCGAGGGGTAGAGCACGTCCGGTCGGTGTCTCGGGGCGCGGCCGTCAGCTCACCGCGTCGGCCCGATCTGCAGGTCCGGGGACCCGAGGACCGCCACCACGGTGCACGGCTGTGCGGATCCGTGCCCGATGGAGTGCAGCGCTCCGGCCGGGACGATCACGGCGTCACCCTGTCGCGCCGGCTCGACCCGGCCGTCGACCGTCACCGTGCACTCACCGGTCACGACCAGCAGGACCTCTTCGACGTCGTGCGTGTGGGACAGCACGGTTTCACCCGCAGTGAACTCGTTGACCAGGATCGTGACGTTCTCCGAGCCGTTCTCGCGATCGACCAGCTGCTGCAACGTCGGGAGCCCGGGACCTCGATCCAGGACCGGGCGGTCCTCGCGTCGCACGATCGACATGACTCCACTCCTCCGGTGAGGGCGCTACGCCGTCGGATCCTGCCACGCCGGGCAGCCGCTCGGGGCGCCAGACCTGTCACGCCACCGCGACCTCGCGCACAGCAGGAGCCGTCGCCGCGAACACCGTCTTGCTCATCCGACGGCGACCAGCGCCACGCTGGTCAGGCACAACGCGATCCCCGCCGCCTGGCCGTGCCGGACCCGCTCGCGCAGCACGAGCGCGGCGAGGCCGACGGTGAAGACCGGGTACGTCGACGCCAGGACGCCGGTGACCGACAGGCTGCCGTGCTGGGTGGCGGCCAGGAACGACGCGGTGCCGAGCCCACCGACGATGCCGGCGGGCACCCCGCCCCAGTCGCGGCGTACGCGAGGCAGCCACGGCTGCCGCAGCGCGAGGGCGATGACAACGGTGGCGACGGCGCCGACGAGGCTCTGCACGGTCAGCGGCCAGGCACCGGCAGTGTCGGGGACCTGGCCGACCCCGACGAACAGCACACCGAAGCCGAGGCCGGCCAGGACCCCGTCGCCGATCGCGGCGAGGTCCTGGGGGCGTCGCGCCCCGCGGTCCGCCGAGCGGGAGACCAGCCAGATCCCGGGAAAGGCGACGAGCACGCCGAACCAGACGATGGCCGGAGGTCGGTCGCCGGTGAGGATGCCGACGGCGAGCGGGAGCAACGCCGCCCCGACCGCCGACACCGGCGCGACCAGGCCCATCCGGCCGCCGGCGAGACCGCGGTACAGGAACGCCGAGCCCGCGGCGCCGCCGACGCCGCCGAGGGCGGCCCAGGCGAAGTCCGTGGGCGTCGGTGCTCCGGGGGCGATCGTCCCCGCGAGCATCGCGACCGCCGCCGCGCCACCGACCTGGCCGGTGAGCGCGATCTTCCACGCGGAGACACCGCGCGCGAACAGTCCCCCGACGAAGTCGGAGGCGCCGTAGGCCAGTGCGGCGACCACCGCGAGGACGACCGCGGTGCTCATGACCGGGACTTCATCGAGATCACGACGATGCCGCTGTCGAGGACCTCCGCGCCGGTGGTCTCGAAGCGGACGTTGAGGCCGGGGGTGAGCAGGACGTCGTCGGGACCACCGACACCGGCCAGCACCGGGTGGTACCAGAGGTGGAGCTCGTCGAGCAGCCCCGCCTCGGTCAACGCCTTGGCCACCGGGCCGAAGCCGTGCATCAGGATGCTCCCGCCGTCTCCGGCTCGGAGCTCGGAGACGGCGGTGACCAGGTCCGAACCGATCACCGTCGTGTTGTTCCACTCCGGGTCGGTCAGGGTGGTCGAGGCGACGTGCTTGGGCAGGGCGTTGATGCGGTCGGCGTAGGCGCTGTCCCGCTGGGGCCACGCCCCGGCGTACGCGTCGTAGGTGTTCCGGCCCATCAGCATGGAGTCGGCCTCGTCGAGCTGCCGCATGGCGAGCTGGTCGCTCTGCTCGCTGAGCAGGTCGAAGTGCCACTTCTCCATGTGGTTGATGACGCCGTCCAGGGAGACGAAGGTGGAGTTCACGATCGTGCGCATCGGGGTTTCCTCTCGAATCGAAGTCGTGGTTCCAGCCTCGATGCACAGGCGCGTGAGGGCCGGGTCCAATCCTGGACGCGGCGAGCGGTCCAATTCAGGATGGTCGCCATGTCGTCAGACACCCAGGGGTTCGCCCAGGACCTGCTCGTCGACCTCGACCGCGACGGCGACGACCCGCTGCACCGGCAGATCGAGTCGTCGATCAAGACCCGCGTGGCGGCGGGCCTGCTCGCACCGGGAACGCCCTTGCCGGCGACGCGTGGACTGGCCGCCGACCTCGGCGTCTCCCGTGGGGTGGTCGTCGAGGCCTACGAGCAGCTGGTCGCCGAGGGCTTCCTGGTGAGCACGCGCGGTGGCTACACGCGGGTGGCCGCGCCGGCCACGGGACCTCGCGCCGACAGCCGAGCGCCGGCCGGCGAGCAGGTCATCGACTTCGAGTGGGGGCGGAGCGATCCGGCGAGCTTCCCCCGCGGCGTCTGGCTCAGATCGCTGAGGCGGGTGCTGAACGAGACCCCGCACACCCGGTTCGCCTATCTCGACGGCACGGGCGCTCCGGAGTTCCGCCTCGCGCTCGCGTCGTACCTCAACCGCACCCGTGGCACCGAGGCGCACGCCGACACGACCGTCGCGTGCGCCGGCTTCGCCCAGGCGATCAACCTGGTGCTGACCGTCCTGAAGGACCAGGGGGCGCGGATCCTCGCCGTCGAGGACCCCAGTGCGGACGACGACGCACGGGTGCTGGCGGCGACGTTCGGGATGAAGGTGGTCGGCATCCCGGTCGACGACCACGGATGGGACCTCGCCGCACTCGAGCGGAGCGACGCCGACGTGGTCGTCCTCACGCCGTCGCACCAGTGGCCGGTGGGCGCCGTGATGGACACCGACGCTCGCACGCGGGTGATCCGCTGGGCCCGCGAGCGGGACGCGATCCTCCTCGAGGACGACTACGACGCGGAGTTCCGCTACGACCGACCTCCGGTCGCGGCGCTCCAGGGGCGGGCGCCCGAGCGGGTGGTCTACGTCGGTACGGCGAGCAAGACCCTGACCCCGGGTCTCCGTCTCGGCTGGATGGTCGCTCCCCCGCGGCTGGTGGGTCCGATCGCGGAGGCCAAGCTGCTCGCCGACCGGGGTTCGCCCGCGATCGACCAGCTGGCCTTCGCCGACTTCGTGGAGCACGGCGAGTTCGACCGGCACCTGCGCCGCACGCGTCCGGTCTACCGGCGCCGGCGCGACGCGCTGGTGGCTGCGCTCGCCCAGCACGTACCGGACGTCGCGATCGCCGGGATCGAGGCCGGTCAGCACCTGGTCGGCTGGCTCCCCGACGGCCTCGACGAGGACGGCGTACGAGTGGCGGCCGCCGCGCACGGCATACGGATCCACGGGGTCTCGGAGTATCGACTCGCCGGACCGGGGTCGGGCCGCCCGGGGCTGATCTTCGGCTACTCCGCGCTGACCGAGCGCACCATCGCCCACGGCGTGCGCCTGCTCGCCCGGGCCGTGGCGACCTGACCGGCGGCCACCGTCGGTGGCGTGAGCAAGGATGGAGCCATGACGGAGTCGCCGGGCCCCCTCGCGTCGCTGGAGCGCTTCAGCGCGCCCACGCGCGCGTGGTTCGGGGCGGCGTTCGCGGTGCCGACCCCGGCCCAGACGGGCGCCTGGGACGCGATCAGCCAGGGGCGCCACGCGCTGGTGGTGGCGCCGACCGGGTCGGGCAAGACGCTCTCGGCGTTCCTGTGGGCCATCGACCGGTTGCTGACCGACCGGCGGCCGGTCGAGAAGGGCACCCGGGTCCTCTACGTCTCCCCGCTCAAGGCGCTGGCGGTCGACGTCGAGCGCAACCTGCGGGCCCCGCTCACGGGCATCCGGCAGACGGCTGAGCGGCTGGGCACCCGCGTTCCCGAGGTGAGCGTCGGCATCCGGTCCGGAGACACCCCGGCGGCCGAGCGCCGGACCCTCGCCCGCACCCCTCCCGACATCCTGATCACCACGCCCGAGTCGTTGTTCCTGATGCTCACCAGCCAGGCGCGCGAGAGCCTGAGCCGGGTCGAGACCGTGATCGTCGACGAGGTCCACGCGGTGGCCGGCACCAAGCGCGGCACCCATCTCGGCATCACCCTCGAACGCCTCGACGCGTTGCTCCCCCGGCCCGCGCAGCGGATCGGGCTCTCCGCCACCGTGCGTCCGCTCGACGAGGTCGCCCGCTTCCTCGGTGGCACCGCACCGGTCGAGATCGTCGCCCCGCCGTCGGCCAAGGAGTGGGACCTGAAGGTCGTGGTCCCGGTCGAGGACATGACCCAGCCCGGGGAGTACGACGACTCCGACGACGCCGACTACGCCGGCGGGCGCGAGGCCTCGTCGATCTGGCCCCACGTGGAGAACCACGTGGCCGACCTGATCGAGCAGCACCGCTCGACCATCGTCTTCGCCAACTCCCGTCGCCTGGCCGAGCGGCTGACGGCGCGGCTCAACGAGATCGCCACCGAGCGGGCCGGTGTCGAGACCGAGGGTCTCGACCCCGCTCGACCACCGACCGGTCAGCCCGCGCAGATCATGGCCCAGTCCGGCACGTCGTACGCCGCGGAGACGGTGATCGCCAAGGCCCACCACGGCTCGGTCTCCAAGGAGCAGCGGGCGATCATCGAGGACGACCTCAAGCGCGGCCGGCTGCCCTGCGTGGTCGCCACCAGCAGCCTCGAGCTCGGCATCGACATGGGCGCGGTCGACCTGGTCATCCAGATCGAGTCGCCCCCGAGCGTCGCCAGCGCCCTCCAGCGGGTCGGCCGGGCCGGCCACCAGGTGGGCGAGGTGAGCCGCGGCGTGCTGTTCCCCAAGCACCGCGGCGACCTGGCCCAGACGGCCGTCGCCGTGCAACGGATGCGCGACGGGCTGATCGAGTCGATGCACATCCCGGCCAACCCGCTCGACGTGCTCGCCCAGCAGGTCGTGGCGATGCTGGCGCTGGACGCGTGGTCGGCGGACGACCTGTTCGACCTCGTGCGCCGCTCCGCGTCCTACACCGGGCTCTCGCGCGGCGCGTTCGACGCCACCCTCGACCTGCTCAGCGGTCGCTACCCCAGCGACGAGTTCGCCGAGCTGCGTCCCCGCATCGTCTGGGACCGCGTCACCGGGCAGCTCACCGGCCGGCCGGGCGCCCAACGGCTCGCCGTGACCAGCGGCGGCACCATCCCCGACCGTGGTCTCTTCGGTGTCTTCCTGGTCGGGGGTGAGGGGCCGGGCCGCCGGGTCGGCGAGCTCGACGAGGAGATGGTCTACGAGTCACGGGTCGGCGACGTCTTCGCTCTCGGCGCCACCAGCTGGCGGATCGAGGACATCACCCACGACCGTGTGCTCGTCACGCCCGCCCCGGGAGTTCCCGGCCGACTGCCGTTCTGGAAGGGCGACGCCCTCGGACGTCCGGCCGAGCTCGGCGAGGCGATCGGCGGGTTCACCCGCGAGCTCGGATCGGCCAAGCGCGACGCGGCCGTGGCGATGGCCGAGGAGCGCGGCCTCGATGCCTGGGCCGCGGGCAACCTGGTCGGCTACGTCCACGAGCAGGTCGAGGCCACCGGCGTCCTGCCGAGCGACCGCACCCTGGTGGTCGAGCGCTTCCGCGACGAGCTCGGCGACTGGCGCCTGGTCGTCCACTCGCCCTACGGCACGCCGGTCCACGCTCCCTGGGCGTTGGCCATCAACGCCCGACTGCGCGAGCGGTACGGCATCGACGGCCAGGCCATCGCCTCCGACGACGGCATCGTGATCCGCATCCCCGACACCGACGCCGAGCCGCCCACCGGCGAGGTGATCGCGTTCGAGCCCGACGAGGTCGACGACCTGGTCACCCAGGAGGTCGGTGGCTCGGCCCTCTTCGCGGCCCGGTTCCGCGAGTGCGCCGCCCGGGCCCTCCTGCTCCCCCGCCGCGACCCGGGGCGACGTTCTCCGCTGTGGCAGCAGCGCCAGCGCAGCGCGGCCCTGCTCGAAGTCGCGGTCAAGTATCCCTCGTTCCCGATCGTGCTCGAAGCCGTGCGCGAGTGCCTCCAGGACGTCTACGACCTGCCGGCGTTGGTCGGCCTGATGCGCCGGGTGCAGCGCCGCGAGGTCGGCATCCACGACGTCGACACCCACCAGCCCTCGCCCTACGCCCGCAGCCTGCTGTTCGGCTACGTCGCCCAGTTCGTCTACGAGGGCGACTCCCCCATCGCCGAGCGCCGGGCGGCAGCCCTCGCCCTCGACCAGGGACTGCTGGCCGAGCTCCTCGGCCGCGCCGAGCTCCGCGAGCTGCTCGACCCCGAGGTGCTCGCCGAGGTCGAGGCGATGCTGCAACGCACCGACCCCGAACGCCGGGCCCGCGATGCCGAGGGCGTGGCCGACCTCCTGCGTGGGCTCGGCCCGCTGACGGCCGACGAGGTGGCCGACCGCAGCGTCGACGGAGCCGATGTGATCGAGTGGCTGACGACGCTCGCCGACGCACGTCGGGTCGTGGCCGTCCGAATGGGTGGCGACGAGCGGTGGACGGCGATCGAGGACGTCGGCCGACTGCGCGACGGGCTGGGCGTGCCCGTGCCCCCCGGCGTCCCCGACGCGTTCACCGAGGCGGTCGACGACCCGCTCGCCGACCTGGTCGGCCGCTACGCCCGCACGCACGGGCCGTTCCTCGTGGCCGACGTGTCGGCGCGACTCGGCCTGGGCACCGCCGTCGTCCGCCAGACCCTCCAGCGTCTCGGTGCTCAGGGCCGGGTCCTCGACGGCGAGTTCCGCCCGGCGGGATCGGGCCAGGAGTGGTGCGACGCCGAGGTGCTCCGGCTCCTCCGCCGACGCTCGCTGGCCCGGCTCCGGCGCGAGGTCGAGCCGGTCGAGCCGGCCGCGCTCGGGCGGTTCCTGCTCGCCTGGCAGCACGTCGACCGCCCGCGCCGCGGACCACGCGGGGTCGACGGCCTGCTCCAGGTCGTCGACCAGCTCGCCGGCTACGCCGCGCCCGCGTCCGCATGGGAGTCACTGATCCTCCCGAGCCGGGTCGCCGACTACGAGCCGGCGCTCCTCGACGAGCTGACCGCCTCCGGCGAGGTGACCTGGGTCGGCCACGCGTCGCTGCCCGGCACCGACGGGTGGGTGTCCCTCCACCTCGGCGAGCAGGCGCCGCTCACGCTGCCCCTCCCCGACCCGGAGTCGGAGGCGCCGGCGAGCGAGCTCCACCACGCCGTCCTCGACGCCCTGTCACCAGGAGGCGCTTGGTTCTTCCGGCAGCTCCAGGCAGCCACCGGTGGCAAGGACCGCGAGCTGGCCGAGGCCCTCTGGGACCTGGTCTGGGCCGGACGGATCACCAACGACACCTTCGCCCCCCTGCGCGCCCTGACCGGCTCCGGGGCCGGCACCCACCGCACCCGGCGGACCACGCCGCGCGCACGACCGACCCGCACCGGGGTCCGCCCGGCCCCACCCACCACGACCGGTCGTTGGGCGATCCTGCCCGGGGTCGACACCGACCCGACCCGACGCGCGCACGCCACCGCCGAACGGATGCTCGAGCGCTATGGCGTGGTCACCCGCGGGTCGGTGATGTCCGAGCGCACCGTCGGCGGGTTCGCCGCGGTCTACAAGGTGCTGTCGGCCTTCGAGGACTCCGGCCGCTGCCGCCGCGGCTACTTCGTGGAGAGCCTGGGCGCAGCGCAGTTCGGCACCGCCGGCGCGATCGACCGGCTCCGCACGTTCACCGACCTCGCGGGCGACGGCGGCGATGCGAAGCCCGAGGCGGTGACCCTGGCGGCGACCGACCCGGCCAACCCGTTCGGCGCCGCCCTGCCCTGGCCCGAGCGCGAGACGTCGGGTGGCCATCGGCCAGGCCGCAAGGCCGGGGCGCTGGTCGTACTCGTCGACGGGGCTCTCACGCTCTACGTCGAGCGCGGCGGCCGCACCCTGCTCACCTGGTCCGACGACGCGGCACGGCTCCACCCGGCGGCGCTCTCGCTGTCCGAGGCCGGACGCCGCGGCGCACTCGGCCGGATCACGGTCGAGAAGGCCGACGGCGCGCAGATCCTCGGCGGCGGATCCACCCCGTTGCGCGAGGCCCTCGACGCCGCCGGGTTCGTGTCCACCCCCCGCGGGCTCCGGCTGCGCGGCTGAGGCGGACCCGACCGTGCCCGAGGGTGACACCGTCTGGCGGTCTGCCCGGTTGCTCGACCGGGCGCTGACCGGGAGGGTGCTGACCCGCACCGACCTGCGGGTGCCGTCGTTCGCGACCTGGGACCTGTCCGGGGCGACGGTTGCCGAGACCCTCTCGCGCGGCAAGCACCTGCTCACCCGGATCGACGGCGAGCAGCAGTGGACGCTGCACACCCACCTCAAGATGGAGGGCAGCTGGCGCGTCCTCGGGCCCGGGCAGCGGTGGCCACGCCCGGGCCACACCGCCCGGATCGTGCTCGAGACGAGCGACACCGTCGCGGTCGGGTTCCAGCTCGGCATCGTCGAGATCGTCCCGCGCGACCACGAGCCCGACCTCGTCGGCCATCTCGGCCCCGACCTGCTCGGCCCAGACTGGGACGCCGACGAGGCCGTCCGCCGCCTCCGCGAGCATCCCGACCGCACGATCAAGGAGGCGCTCCTCGACCAGACCAGGTTGGCCGGCATCGGCAATCTGTACGCCAACGAGCTCTGCTTCGTGTCCGGGGTCGACCCGCGCACGACCGTGGCCGCCGTTCCCGACCTGACGCGGATGGTCGCGCGCGCCCACCAGATGCTCGACCTCAACAGACATCGAGCCGTGCAGTCCACGACCGGCGACCTCACCCGCGGCCGGGCCACCTGGGTCTACGGACGGCCCGGCGAGCCGTGCCGGCGGTGCGGCGCCCGGATCATCGAGACGATGCTGGGTGACCCCGGCCGCGAGCGGACGACGTATGCCTGCCCGTCCTGCCAGAGGTGAGGGGTCAGAGGTCCAGCTCGCTCAGGCTCGGATGGTCCGCCGGGCGAGGCCCGGGGGCAGCCCAGTGGAACAGCCGGTCGGACTCGGCGATCGGGACGTCGTTGATGCTCGCGTGCCGGCGCTCCATCAGGCCGTTCTCGGCGAACTGCCAGTTCTCGTTGCCGTAGGAGCGGAACCACGCGCCGTCGTGGTCGTGCCACTCGTAGGCGAACCGCACGGCGATCCGGTCCTCCTCGAAGGTCCACAGCTCCTTGATCAGCCGGTAGTCGAGCTCGCGGGCCCACTTCCGGGTCAGGAACTCGACGATCTCCGGCCGGCCGGCGATGAATTCCGAGCGGTTGCGCCACCGGCTCTCGGGTGTGTAGGCGAGCGCCACGCGCTCGGGGTCGCGGGTGTTCCAGCCGTCCTCGGCGGCCCGGACCTTGGCCACGGCGTCGTCTCGGCTGAAGGGTGGCAGCGGTGGCCTGGACTCCATGACTTCTCTCCTGCGGACGGGCGCCTCACTGTACGGCGGCCGCCAGGATCGCAGGGCGTTGGACGTCGAGCCAGGCGACCAGGTCTCGGAACGGCACGCACCGGGTCTCCGGTCGACCGCAGGTGTTCAGAACGAACGACGTGAGGGCGTTGACGTAGGCCCGGTGGTTCCAGTCGTTGAAGTGGTTGCCGAGGATCATCGGTGCGCGGTTGCCGTGCATCGAACGCCGGTAGAGGTCGTCGTACGTCGCCAGCACCTGCCGCTGGTCGGCTCGTGCCTGCGCCGCCGTCCCGTCGACGCCGCCGCGCTGGGTGAAGTAGTAGTTGTAGTCCATCGTGGTCACCGGGTGGTCGGTGCCGTAGAGCGGGAACGTCGTCATCCCGAGGTGCCACAGGCCGGTGCGACGGTCGCGGGTCGGCCAGGTCAGCGGGCTCCGCGTGATCGACGAGTCGTAGCTGAAGCCGTGAGCCGCCAGCGCGGGGTAGAGCGCCGACGGACGACCCTCGAGGCACGGCGTCCGCTCACCGGTGACGTCGGCGCGCCCGATCCGGAGCCGGACCGAGGGCGGCAGCGCGTTGTCGGTGCGATAGTCGCGCAGCAGGTGGAAGAACTGGTCCAGCTCGAGGTCCCAGTCGCTGGTCGACCAGGTGTTGCCACCGCTCGGCAGCCCCGCCGAGGCGCAGAAGTGCCCGTTGAAGTGGGTGCCGATCTCCATCCCGGCGGCGACCGCGCGGTTGAGGTCGCCGATCTCGGTCCGGACGTCGGCCGGCGTACCCCAGCCGATCTCGGAGGTCCCCGGCGAGTAGTACGGCGGGTGGTACCGGTCGCGGGTGCGGTCACTGAGCAGGTAGGTGCCGGACAGGAAGCCGGTGAACCGGAACGGCACCCGGCGGGACACCGACATCCAGTGCTGCCACTCCTGGTGCCAGCCGACGCCGTCGAAGCTCACCACCACGAACTGGGGCGGCCGCTGCCCCGGCCGGAGCCGCCTCGGAACGAAACCGTCGGGCAAGGGAACGCCGGCTCGGGGGTGTGCGAAAGTCGCCGGCGGCAGGGGTGGCGGACTCGACGGGCTCGTCGGCGCCTCGCCGGGAGACACGACCGCGACCGGCGTCGTGCGCTCGTGCGCCGCGGTCGGGTGGTGCGTGATCGCGCTGCAGGCGGAGAGCACGCCGGACATCCCGAGAAGGAGCGGGATGAGCAGTCGACGACGTGTCACACCGCTGGGACGCGCCCGCAGGACGCGTTGTTGCCGACCCGGCGGGCGTCAGGCGGCGGAGGCGGCCGAGGCGACGACCGGCCGGCGGGCGGCCAGTGGCGTCGGCGCGGTGGCGGCCTCTTCGATCGCGACGGC
>Ga0070665_100000844_pt1 | contig 40005 bp, 30 predicted proteins | sample KBSS13metaG_FD_65862 | JGI IMG/M metagenome (GOLD analysis project Ga0070665, IMG submission 65862) | Switchgrass rhizosphere microbial communities from Kellogg Biological Station, Michigan, USA - KBS S1-3 metaG | ecosystem: Host-associated > Plants > Roots > Rhizosphere > Soil ...
CCCCCACAGCCCCATTGGACCCGCTGCATCCGGTTCCGATCCCGCATACCCAGCTGACCCTCACCGCTGACCTGCCCAGTGCCTGGTCCACTGCAACCGGCGTTACCGTGTCCTTCGACTGGGTTTCCGTCGGAACGCTTCTCGACCAACCCTTCGCTGCCTGGACCGGCACACCAACGGCGCTCGTCGGCACCGGTGGCGGGAATTTTCCGGCTTGGTCCGGCCAGCCGATCCTGCTGCAGGATTCGACCGGGCTCGGTATCGCGATCGAGGCAGGGTCGGCCGGCGACCGGAACCTGACAGTCGAGGACTTGCCGGACAGCGTGCCGCAGCTCCAGCCGCCCTTCACCGTGCTGCCGAACATATTGCCGGTGACGCGCGGGCGAACTGTCACCAACGAAGTCCTGGGCAGCGGCGACGCCACCAATCCCGGCCAGGACTTCAAACTATCGCAATCGCCCGTCACCTATCTGCAGCGGGGCGCGACCTATGCCAGCACGATCGCGCTGACGGTGAACGGCATCCCGTGGACCGAGGTCACGAGCTTTTACGGCCAGCCGCCGGATGCGCAGATCTTTGTCACCGGCGAGGACAGCAGCGGAAAGACCCATGTCACCTTCGGTGACGGTGTGAATGGCGCGCGCCTGCCGACGGGTACGAACAATGTGGTCGCGACGTATCGCGTCGGCGGCGGCGCTTCGTCCCCGCCGGCCGGCAAGCTGACCGTGATCGCCAAATCCTTCCCCGGCTTGAGTTCGGTCCTCAATCCGGCCGCTGTCTCCGGCGGTGCCGATGCCGACCCGCCGAATCAGATCAAGCACTTCGCGCCACGGTCGGTGCTGACGTTCGGCCGCGCCGTCTCGGTCTTCGATTATGAGGCGCTGGCCGCCCAGACGCCCGGCGTGGCCCGCGCCCGCGCGGTGTGGAGCTGGGACGATGCACGCCAGCGCAGTCTCGTCACCGTCTATGTCGGCGACGACGCCGGCGCGGTGCAGGCCGCGCGCACCGCCCTGGCGGCGGCGGGCGATCCGAACCGGCCGGTCCTGGTCAAGCAGGGAACCGAGATCCCGATCGTGCTCGTCGTCACCCTTCTCGTCCTACCCGGAATGGACACCAGCCTGATCGAAACCGGCATCGCCGCCGCGCTGACCGACATGGAGGGCGGCCTGTTCGGCGCCTGGAATCTCAAGATCGGCCAGCCTGTCTTCGACAGCGAGATCGAAGCCGCGATTCTGTCGGTCCAAGGCACCGTCGCAATCACGGCGATGGACTTCATCGTCGACGGCCTGATCGATCCCGGTCCGCTGCACACACCGGCGGAGGGCGCATTCTACACGCTGGCACCGGCGGACATAGCGATCACCGTGGAGCCCGACCCCAATGGCTGACGACGGCTACATCTCCTGGTACCGGGACAAGCTTTGGCAACTGCTGCCGGCGATCTATCGGACCGACGACGCGGTGACGCCGGGCGTTCCGGGTCCTCTGCAAGAGCTGTTCAACCGGATGGGCGTGGAAGCGGCCACGGTCCGGCGCAGCATCGACCGGCTTTGGGAAAACCAGTCGATCGAGACCTGCGACGACTGGGTCGTGCCTTATATCGGCGACCTGCTGGCAACCCGACTGGCATCGTGCCTGGACGCACGAGCCCAGCGCCTCGACGTGGCCAAGACGATCTATTACCGGCGCCGCGCCGGCACGCTGGGCCTGCTGGAGGAGCTGGTCGCCGACATTGCCGGGCGCGATGCCCGCGCCGTGGAATTTTTCCGCCGTCTGGGCCGCACGCGCCACCAATTCGACCCGCCGATCGGCAACGCCTTCGCCGCCGACATCCCGATCTGGGCGCCGGACACGACCTATGCCGCCGGCACGCTCGTCGCCAGCGGCACGAACGCCTATGTCTGCGCCGCCGGAGGAATTTCTGCGTCAAGCGGAGGTCCGAGCGGGACCGAAACGGCGATAGCCGACGGCGGCGTCACCTGGAGCTTCTACGAGCCGCTGGGCTCGCTCGTCCCCGCGGTCATCGAGGGGTTGGCCGGGGCGAACTCGCGGACACCGGCAGGGGGCTTCGCCGATCTACGCAACGACTATGCCGGCCGAAACGCCAATTCGGCCTTCGACGAGTTCGCCCATTTCGCCGACCTGCGCAAGGGCGGGCAATCCTTCGGCTGGCAGAATATCTCGCATCTCGGCGTGTTCATCTGGTGGCTGCACAGCTTTCCCGTGCTTGCCGCGACGCCGGTCGGCAATGGCCAGTCGCCGCCCTGCTTCACCTTCGACCCGAGCGGCCGGAGCATTCCGCTGTTCGCCCCAAGCGCGCGCACGTCGGCAAGCTTCGGCGAGGACTGGGTGACGCCCGACGAATGGCAGCTGCCGGTGGCGGTGCGCGATGTGCTGTGGCGTGCCTATCCCGACCAGCTTTATCCGGCGGCCTTCTGGGTCGGCCTGGGCGGCGGTACCACCCCATCCCCCCTGTCGCGGGACCAGCTCACCATTCATCCCGAAACGGGCTTGTTCAGCTTTATCGGCGCGGTGCCTGAGGGAGTGCTGGTCACGTCCTATCACTTCGCTCTGATGTCGACGATCGGCGCGGGCGGCTTTCCCGCGGCGCTGCTGGAGAACCTCGCCGTTCTGATCGCGATCACCCATGTCGCCGGCGGCAGCGGACTGGACACCGCACTGGGCGCCATCGGCGGCGACGCGACGATCGAGATCGATGACTCGCTGACCTATCCCGGCCCCACCGCTACGCTCGATATCGGATCGGCTGCCGTCGCCCTGGTCGCCGCCGACCAGAGGCGGCCCATGATCCGCTGGCCGGGCGGTGGACAGACCTGGACCATCAAGGGCGACAATGCAAACCTCGTGCTTCAGGGACTCTGGCTGCAGGGCGCCGATCTCGTGCTGGCCGGCACATTCGAATCCGTCACGCTGCGCCTCATGACGCTGGATCCCGGCACCGCCGGCATAGGCGGCGCGGCGATCGGGACCGCCATCGACGGCATGCCCCTCGCACCCGTGCATCTTTGGATCGAGGGGAGCGTCACGACGCTGACGCTCGAACGCTGCATCGCCGGGCCGATCCGCACGCGGAACGGCGGCGCTGTCGAGCAACTGACTGCCACGGACAGCATCATCCAGGCGATCGCGACCGGGGCAGCCGACGATTATGCGCTGCAATCCACGGTCGGTTCGATTTCGCTGGCGCGCTGTACCGTGCTGGGGCCGTCGGCCGTTCACCGGCTCGACGCCAGCGAATGCATTCTCGACGACATGACGATCGCCGAGGATGCCCAGCACGGCTGCATCCGCTTCAGCGCCATCGCACAGGGCAGCATCGTCCATGCGCCCTACCGCTCCGTCACGGTTCCGCCGCAGGGGCCCTATCTGGTATCGCGCCGCTTCGGCGAACCGTCCTACGCCCGGCTGCGCCGGCGCGCCGACACGGCGATCATCGCCTCCCAGACAGGCGATACGATCCTGGGCGGCGCGGAAAACGGGTCGGAAATGGGTGTCTTCCAGGGCGAAGGGATCACGCTGAAGAAGCGGGGGCTTGTCCTGAAATTCGAGGAATACGCGCCGCTCGGCATCTATCCCGTATGGATCGAAGCCGACTGATGCCCTGGGAACGTGAATGAACGAGGAGCGCTGTCATGGTCGCTGATATCGCGCGGGTCAGTTACGATCCAAGCCGCCAATATCGCGCATTGGTGAGCCAGCAAGGGCGCGTGACGCTGGAGGCCGACAACAACGAGGCCTCCATCATCGCCACGGAAACGTTGCGGCGGGAAACCATCGACATCTTCGGCCCGGCGACAGCGCTCGGTGACGGCTTCAAGGTCAGCGCCAGCGGCAACACGGTAACCGTGGGGCCGGGCACCTTCTATCTCGGCGGATGGAGGCTGGAACTCGACGCCGCGATCGACGTCGCGAAGCAACCCGACTGGATCGATGCGCCGCCGGCCGCGTTCCAGCAAGGCGACCAGGTGATCGCCCTGCTGCTGACCGAGCAGAGCGTCACCGCGGTGGAGGATCAAGCCCTTCGGGAGGTTGCGCTCGGCGGGCCGGACAGCGCGGCGCGTGACCGGCTGATACAGCATTTCCTGCGTATCGGCATCGACGGCAACAGTTGCGACGCCGGCGCGAAGACGATCGACGGCCTGCTGTCCGCGGATGGGGTCGCCATCGATCCGGCGACGCTGCAGATCGTTTCCCAGGCCAGGCTCCAGGCCGGATTCGTGCCCGGACCGCCCGCGACCGATCCATGCACTCCAGCCGCCGCCGGGGGCTATCTGGGCGCCGACAATCAGATGGTGCGGGTCACGGTCACCGCCTATGACCCGGGCGCGAAGACGGGCACGCTGCTGTGGGGCTGGAACAACGCCTCCTTGCTCTATCGCGCGACCGCCGACGATCCGGTGACGCTGACCCTGACCAATGTTCCGGTCGACGAGGAACATGCGCCGCAGCTCGGCCAAATGGTCGAGATCCTGCGCACGCAGGCGGATCTGGGCGACGGCAACCTGATCGCCGATGGCCAGGGCTTCGTCACCAGCGTTGCCCAGGCCTATTCGTTCGATACCGGCGAGATCGTCCTTGCCGACGCATTGCCGGCAGAATTCCAGAACAACCAATATCCGCTGTTCGTCCGCCTGTGGCAGGCGGCCGTGCCGTTCGCAAGCGGGCAAGCCACGCCGCTCGATACCGTATCGGGCATCATCGTAACGGTGACGCTGCCGGCCCTGCCAAGCAATATCGCCGGATGGCCCTTCTGGCATTTCGCCGTCCGCCCGGCGACCCCGCAAGCGATCTATCCGCAACGCTATCTCGATGCGCCGCAGCCGCCGGACGGCCCGCGGCAATGGATCGCCGACCTCGCCGTTGTGGAAACGAGCGGCGAGAGCCTGACCGTCATCCAGGATTGCCGCGTTCCCTGGGGACCGAAGGGCAGCGACGATTGCTGCTGCGGCCTGAGCTTGGACCCGGACGGGGTGGCCGGCCGAGGCGGTCTTCAGGCCGTCGTGGACAGTCTTGCGGGGATGCCGGCGGTGCTTTCGCTGAAGGCCGGGGTCTATCTGCTGGAAAAACCTCTGATTCTTACGCGGAAGCATGAGGGCCTTGTCATCGAAGGCTGCACCGACCGGGTGTCTATCCAGGCGAGCGGCCAGGAGCTTACCGCCTTCGTCAGCGGTCTGGTCCTGCTCGACCACGTCGTCGACATAAAGTTCAAAAACCTGGAATTCGTGCCGCCCTCCGTGTCGATCGGCGCTAAAGCCACGGCCGCCATCATCGTTGCGGTGCTGGTGAAAGGCGCGATCGGTCTCACCGTCGAGGATTGCAACTTCGTGCTCTCTTCGCGGGCTTCGGTCGCCATCGGCGGCGGCATTCTGGTGTTGGGCGCGACGGAACGGGTCACGCTGCGGCGAAACAGTTTTTCCGCGAGCGTCAGCAAAGCGCGGTTTTTCGGCGTCCTCGCCTGGGTTACCGATAAGAACGCCGCGACCGCCTTCGATCAGTCGGAGATCGCTGGGAATCGTTTCCAGGGCCTGTTCGCGGCAGTGTTCGTCTTCGCCCAGCTCGGGCTTGTGCGCTGCTCGGACAATATCGTGACCGGCTGCGGGGCGGGCTTCATTTTCTATGAGGCCAACCTCGGCGCGGCGAACGCGTTCGTCAATGCAAGCCTGCTCGACCGCACGCAAACGCAGGCATCGTTCGCCTCGGCGGCGTCCGCCGTCCTGCGCCGCGATATCCTCGCGGACATCATCACCCAGGCCGCACCCGTTCTGGACGCGCTGAAGGTGCGGCCACCCGATCGGCCCGTTTCCGCTCAGGCCGACAAGGTGCTGCTGAACCAAATGCGCGAGCGCGGCGCGGCTGCATTCACGGCACTGAACCCAACCGCCGAACCGCCCGCAGCGGCCAAGGCCACTGCCGGCAGGAAGGCCGCGCGGGCATCCGCCGCGCAAACCGCGTCGGCCAAGACGACCTCCGCCAGCGCACCCGGTGCCGACACGGTCGAAGCCGTCTCGCTGTTCGCCGAGATCTACCAGCGTCAGCTGACGCCGACGCTCAGGATCGAGAACAACGACATCGCCCTCAGCTATCAGACGAAGGTCTGGATCGGCATCGCGGTCGTGCAATCGCCATCGGACGAGGTGCCGACCAGCATCGTCAGCGGCAATCGGGTGACAGTGCCGGACTCCACCAGCATTGCCTGCGGGCTGCTGTTTCCCGCGGCGGCGGTCGTTTCGGACAACATCTTCCTGCAGCTCACGCGAAGCCGAGGCGACAAGACTCCCAGCCTCCCCTGCCTGATCGTGCTGTCGGAAAGCAACCTGATCCAGGTTTCGGCGAATGTCGTCCGCTTCAGCGAAACCATTCTCCCGGCGCGGACCAGCCCGCCAACGACGGCGAGCTGGGATTTCCTGAACACCGCGACCTGAGGCGCGCCCATGCGGTGCGGAGCGCAATCGTGACATTCGCGCGGGCGATGGCCGACCCGGCCGGCAAGACGAGCATGCCGGCCCCGACTGGACGTGCGATCGCGAGACCCGCGGCTGTCGGCAACCAGGCTGGGCTGAGGCATATCCAACGCAAGGCCGCGGTCGGCGCGGTGAACGATCCGTTGGAACACGAGGCTGACGCGGTTGCCGACCATATCGTGCGATCGGATGCACCGATCGCTATCGCACAATCGGCGCCTCCGGTGATCAGCCGCAAATGCGGGCGCTGCGGGAGCGAGACGAGCGCCTTCAGCGGCAAATGTGACGATTGCGAAGCGGAAGGAAAAACCATCCGTCGAAAAGCCGACGGGGGTGCCTCGCCCATCGATCCCGGCGACGCTGCCGGCGCCGTAGAAGCGGGCGGGAGCCCACTGCCAATTGCAGCGCGCGCCTATTTCGAACCGCGCTTCGGGCGGGATTTCTCGGGCGTCCGCATCCATACGCATGATCGCGCCGCGACGGCCGCAAAAGCGATCGACGCACAGGCCTATACTCTGGGAGCCGACATTGCGTTCGCGCATGGCGCCTTCGCGCCCGGGACGCACGAGGGAGACCGGCTCATCGCCCACGAGCTGGCCCATGTAGTGCAGCAGACGCACAATCCCGGCCTCCCAGTGCAGCGGCAACCCGCTCCGAAGAACACCTCCATCGAGGAGCCGGATGATAAGCCCAGCAAGATCGTGAAGATCGTCGCCGAAGAAGGCAGGCTCTGGGCCACGACAACACGGTCCGACGGCTCAATCGGTTCCCTCAAGCTTCTCAAGAACGAGATGCCGCCGGGTGAATATCAGTTCACCAAAAACCCAACTCAAGCAGACCCGAAGTTCGCGAGCTACTCCTCGAACGGCCCTAAGAACGGCTTCATCTGGGATCGTGCCGTGGTGGATGACAGCGTGCGCGTCGTGGTCGTCCCTACTTATGTGGAAGAATTCCTGCGCGCGCACGAGAGTCGCTACGGAGCCAAGGAAGACCCCCGCGACACACTGCACGCCGCCGAAATACTGACCCGTTTCGGCGTGACGAAGAACGAGTTGCTACTGCAACTCCAGAAGGAAGAGGAGAACGAGCAAAACTCGTCGGGGCAGTCCGTCGACGCCGCAGACTGGGCGCTTTCGTTCGTCGGTCGTAGACGCAACGCAGAAGAGACGGCATTGGAGCAGCACGGCCTGCTCACCGCTGCAGCCAAACGCCTATCCAATATCCGCCCCGAGACTATCGGCATCCTGCTGCAGGGTATCACGGACACTGACGCGGCGAACAAGGCTGCGGGAATCTACAAGATTCGGCAGCTCAGGATGCCTTTCGACAACGAGTTCGACTCAAATGCGGAGGTCTGGGCAACCCTGGAGGTGTTCTCGAACGCTCTCGAAGGTGAACTGCACGCATTGACCGAAGCGATGCTGAATGAAGCATCCGCGACGATCTTCGAAATCAAACGACGTTTCGTCGGCACCCGAGCCCTCGGCATTGGAGAGGGTTATCTCGAGGATGAATTGGCGAGCGCGCGAGCGGATCCGGAAATTGTGAAGGCGCGTGCCGACATCAAGACTAAAGGCGACCGCCTAGAGGAGATTGCCCGCAGACAGGAACGCGAAAACCAGGAGGCTCTGGAAAGCCACGCGGGTTCGCGAGCCGGACCGGATGCGGACGTACAGGAGGCAGAACGCGCGGAGGCCAAACAGCAGCTCCAGAAAGCGAGGGACCAACTCAGGGTGACATTCAGCCAACGAACGAAGATCGACATCACCGGAATCGATCAAATCGATCCGGAAGACCTGCTGACAAGCAGGTCCGGCGAAGATGCGCAAATCAAGCTGAAGGATGCGCTTTGGAAGCAGGACGACAAAATCAACACCGCCCGACGGCGCCTGCGCGAGGATAGTCAGTTCGTATTTCGAGCCGACAAGATTATCGCCCTGGAGAAAAAACAACTGAGCATCGAGCCAGGGAGCATCCTCGACCAGATCGTCGATGGGATCGTCGCAGCGAAAAGCTCACCGACATCGTTTTGGCACGATCTGTGGGAAGTTATCGGCTTCGTCGTCAGCTTCGTGCCGCCGCCCGCCGGACCGATCATGCGAGCGGTCGTTGCCGGCATCAATCTGATCTCGGCGCTGGACGAGCACGCCGACCAGGCGGTCGCGCATGATACTAAGCTTGCTTCCAGCGGACCCGGATCGCTGACCGGGACACTGCTGCTGACCGCCGCCGGAACGCTGTTCGATGCCGGAGAGCTGACTGGCCTCGCACGCGAAACGAAAGCGCTGACTTTAGGGCTGGAAACAGAAAGGGCCGGCACACGCACACTCGACGCCGCGGAACATGCGATGCCTCCCGGAAAGGCCGATCTTGAAGCGGTGGCCGATGATTCAGCGGCGGCCGTCAAAACCGTCGACGCGCCATCCCCCGCCGCGGAAACTTTCCCAGCCCAAGTGGAAAAGGAGGCCGCCGACGCCACGAAATTCGCGCGGGAACATCCCCAGCAGCCGAAAGGAGAGCCCGGTCATAAGAGTATCGACATCGGTAAGGACCACAAAATCGTCGAAGTCGAGGAATTGGAGACAGGCGCTATCGTTTGCGAATTCCACTCCGGCCGTGGGCCCAAAGTGCCCTGCCCAACAGGCATGGGGCGTCCGGGAAGAGGCGCTGTGAAAGACACGCTCCAAAAGTTGCGCGATCCTGAGATTTTCAAGCTGTATCGTCAAAGCCTGAAGACCTCCGAAAAGGCCGCCGCGAAAGCCTCCGCGGAACTCGATGACATCGCGACCTCGGTCGCGCGCTTCGTTGAAGCAGACGGCACGGTCAACGCGAAAGTGGCCGATGCCGTCTGGGCATTGCCGGAGAATCTTCGCGGGACATTGATCGAAAAGGCCTTAAGCAAATCGAAATATAAGGATTGGTTTAATGTGGGATCGCTCGACCGCGGTTTCTTCCCGGAAGTGGATTTCGCACTGACCAGCAAGGCTGGTGCTCCTCTGGTAAGCGTGAAGACCGTGAATCCGTATTTGAAAGGCTACGAGGAGGCAGTCAACGGATGGCTTCCCCATCATGTCGAGGAGATCGTCAGCGGTGAAATAAACTACATTGGGCGAGGATACCCACCGCGAAAGGTAACCCTGGAAGTCCTGATGCCTCAGAAAACCGCCATTCCCGCTAAGGATCTCCTGCAAACGCTGGAATCACACATTCCGGGCAATATGCGGCGCTACATAAAAATCGAAGTCAACGAATTCTGAGGACGCTGCATAGGTGGTTCTTGCAGCCGGAACCGGACGCCCGTTCCTCGCGGGAATCAATTACCAAACGCGTCCTATTCATAGTTGAGATCTCTCGGCGGGCATCCCCGCGCCGGGCGAGCAGTTCGACTGTCTGCCCTAATTGGAGGTCATTCGATGGACTACGCCATTGCAATCAACGGCGTCGCTCATAACGTCGACGTTGATGACGATACGCCGCTGCTGTGGGTCCTGCGAGATACAGTCGGTCTCGTAGGCACCAAATATGGCTGCGGCATCGCCCAGTGCGGCGCCTGCACCGTGCATGTCGACGGCGCTCCGGCGCGGTCGTGCCAAATCCCTGTGGCCAGCGTCGGAAATGCCCAGATCACGACGATCGAGGGTATCGGCGACAGTCCCGTCGGCCAGAAGGTGCAGCAAGCTTGGATCGAGCTTGATGTCGCACAATGCGGCTATTGCCAGGCCGGCCAGATCATGTCCGCGACCGCGCTCCTGAAGCACAATCCGCGGCCCACTGACGCCGAGATCGAACAGGCTATGACCGGAAACCTCTGCCGTTGCGCCACCTATCTGCGCATCCGCGCCGCCATCAAGCGCGCCAGCGAAAGCCTGGCCGAGACCACGGAGATTCGGAATGGCTGAGGCACTGGCGATGACGGCCTCGCGCCGGTTCGTGCTCAAGGCCGCGCTCGGCGCCGGCGGCGGCCTGATGCTGAGCTTCCTTCTGCCGACAAGCGCCAGTGCCACGCCCGACCCGGCCGCGGTCTCCGAGTTCAAGCCCAACGCGTTCATCACGATCGGCACCGACGGCAAGGTCACCCTGGTGGCCATGAATCCCGAAATGGGGCAAGGCACCAAGACCGCCCTGCCAATGCTGATCGCCGAGGAACTCGACGTCGATTGGGCCAATGTCCACATCGTCCAGGCCGACAGCGACCCGACTAAGTATGGCCGCCAGTTCTCCGGCGGCTCGCGTGCGACGCCGCTGCATTGGGACCAGCTGCGCCGGGTCGGCGCGACCGGCCGGGCAATGCTGGTCGCCGCGGCGGCACAGACCTGGAAGGTACCGGCTGCCGAGTGCACGACCGAGCCTGGCCAAGTGGTCCATGGGGCCACCGGTCGCAAGATCGCCTATGGCGATCTGGTCGCCGTGGCAGCCACCCTGCCGGTGCCCGACCCCAAGGGCGTCGCCCTGAAGGACCCCAAGAATTTCCGCATCGTCGGCACGGCGCAGCCGCAGGTGGACCAAGATGCCATCGTCCACGGCCGGCCTTTGTTCGGTATCGATGTACGCCTGCCGGGCATGCTCTATGCCACCTTCCAGAAGGCACCAGCCTATGGCGCGAAGCTGGCCGGCGCGGACATCTTCACAGCGAAGGCGGCCAAGGGCGTGCGTGATGTCTATCTGATCGATGGACCGACCGACCCGCAGGGCGCGGTCAGCGGCATCGCAGTGGTCGCCGACACCTGGTGGGCGGCGCAGAAGGCGCGGCTGTCGCTGCAGCCGACCTGGGCCGACGGTCCGTCCAGCGGCCAAAGCAGCGAGCGCTTCCACGCCCAGGCGCAGGAGCTGTCGAAGCAGCCGCCGACCATGCCGATCCGCAAGGACGGCGACCCTGACGGCGCGTTCAAAAGCGCGGCGAAGGTGATCGAGGCGCAGTATTTCTACCCCTTCCTCTCGCACGCGACCCTGGAGCCGCAGAACTGCACTGCCTCGGTCAAGGACGGCAAGGTCGAGATTTGGGCGCCGACGCAAAACCCTGAGCCTGGGCGCGACCTGATCGTCAAGACGCTGAAAGTGAAGCCCGAAGACGTCACGATCCACATTATGCGCTGCGGTGGCGGCTTCGGCCGGCGGCTGTCGAACGACTATATGGTCGAGGCTGCGGTGATCGCGGAGCGCGCCGGGGTGCCGGTCAAGCTGTTGTGGTCGCGCGAAGACGACATGGCGCACGATTTCTACCGCCCGGCCGGATACCACTTCTTCAAGGCCGGGCTCGACGCGTCCGGCCAACTCATTGCCTTCCGCGACCATTTCATCTCGATTGGCATAGACGGCAAATTCTCCAGTTCCGCCAACCTGGCGCCGGAGGAGTTCCCGGCTTTCGCGGTCCCGCATCTGGAATACGCGGCTTCGATCATGACGAGCGCGGTGCCGACCGGGCCGATGCGCGCGCCGCGCAGCAATGCGCTCGCCTTTGCCTTCCAGAGCTTCATCGATGAAATCGCCGCCGCCTCAGGCGCGGACCCGTTGGCCCTTCGCCTCGACCTCCTCAAAGCCGCGGCGGCGCAGCCGAAACCGGCGGCGCCGGCCCAGGGTGACCCGCCGTTCGATCCCGCGCGCATGATCCCGGTGGTTCGGCGCGCCGCGGACATGGCTGGCTGGGGCCGGCAAGTAGGTAAGGGCTCGGGCCTTGGTATTGCCTTTTATTTCAGCCATCTCGGCTATTTCGCTGAGGTCGTAGAGGCGCATGTCGGCGACAAGGGCGCGGTTAAGGTCGACAAGGTATGGGTTGCCGCCGACGTCGGCTCGCAGATCATCAATCCGTCGGGCGCCATGAACCAGGTGCAGGGCGCCGTGCTGGAGGGGATCAGCTCGGCCTTGCATCAGCGCATCACGGTGAAGGACGGCGCGACCGTCCAGCGCAATTTCGACGCCTATCCGCTGCTCCGCATGCCAGAAGCACCCGAGATCGAGGTCGACTGGGTCAAATCGGCCAATTCCCCGACCGGCCTGGGCGAACCGGCGCTGCCGCCGGTTCTGCCCGCCTTGTGCAATGCTATTTTCGCTGCGACGGGAAAGCGCGTGCGGAGTTTGCCGATAGACCTGACGTCGGTGTGAAGATGGGCGTTAACCAGGGTCCGATTGGCTCGCTGTAATCAGGCGGTCGAGGGTAATCGGAAACTCGCGTACCCGGACCCCCGTCGCATGCCACACCGCGTTGGCGACAGCGCCGGCCGTTCCGGTAATCCCGATCTCGCCCACCCCCTTGATGCCGAGGGCGTTGACATAGGGATCATGCTCCTCGACCAGGATGGCTTCGAGCGACGGGACGTCCGCGTTCACCGGCACATGATACTCGCCCAGATTCGGGTTCATCGGGCGGCCGGAGCGTGGGTCGATGACAGTGTTCTCATGCAGGGCGAAGGACACGCCCCAGATCATGCCGCCGTAATATTGGCTGCGCACCAACCGCGGATTGATGATCCGGCCAGCCGCGAACGCTCCGACGAGACGTGTCGTGCGGATTTGCCCCAGTTCGGGGTCGATCTTGACCTCGGCGAACACGGCCCCATGCGCATGCAGGGCATAGTTCGACTGCACGACCGGATCCGCCGCGCTCTTTCCCCGCCCCTCGATTTCCTTGAGGCCGGCGCGTTCGAGGATTTGGGCATAGCTCTCGCTCCGGCTCTCGTCGTCGCGGCGGAACAGCCGGCCGCGATTGGCGATGACGCCGGTGTTGCCTGCCCCAAAGAGCGGCGAGCGTTCGTCGCCCGTAGCCAGTTCGGCGAGCTTGGCGATCGCGTCCGCGCCGGCCTCGTGGATCGCCATGCCGGCTGTCGCGGTATGCGATGACCCCCCGGCGATCCCGGCATCGGGCAGGTCCGACGTACCCGACCTGAAGTCGAGCTGGTCAAGATCGAGCCCCAGGCTGTCGGCCGCAATTTGCGCGAATGCAGTCCAGGCGCCCTGCCCCATGTCGTGGCCACCGGTCTCCATGATCCCGGTGCCGTCGGCGCGGATGACGGCCCGGGCCTGGGCCTGCATCATCAGCGCCGGAAAGGTCGCGGTGCCCATGCCCCAACCGACGAGCATCCCGGCGTCATCGCGCATCTGCCGTGGGCCAACCGGACGACCCGCCCAGCCGAAGCGCTCGGCGCCCCGGGCATAGCATTCGCGCAACGCCTTGGAAGAAAACGGCTTGCCGGAAATCGGCTCGACCTCGGCATAGTTTTTGAGCCGGAACGCGAGCGGGTCCATGCCGCAGGCGTGCGCCATCTCGTCGATCGCGCTTTCCAGCGCGATCGAGCCCGTCGCTTCGCCGGGCGCGCGCATGAACAGCGGTGTCCCCGTGTCGAGCCGCACGCCTTCGTGCGTCGTCGAGATCGCAGGCGCCGCATAGAGGGTGTGCGATATCTCGGAAGCCGGCTCGAAGAAGTCGTCGAACATGCTCGAGGCCGTCTTGGTGTGATGATCGATGGCCGTCAACGCGCCGTCTTTGTCGGTGCCCATGCGCAAAATCTGCCGCGTCGGGGCGCGATGGCCCACCGGCCCGTACATCTGTTCCCGGCGCAGCACCAGCTTGACCGGCCTGCCGACCAGTCGGGCCGCCATGATGCCGAGAATCTGTGGTCCGGAAATCACGCCCTTGGACCCGAACCCGCCGCCCAGGAAGGGGCTGCGGATATGGATGTTCCCCGGCGGAATTCCGAACAGGCCGGCGATCCGCATCTGCGCCATCGCCATGCCCTGGCTCGGCGTGTCGATAGACAGGGAGTCGCCGTCCCACGCCGCCACGATCGCATGCGGTTCCATCGCGTTGTGGTACTGGGTCGGCGTCTCGTAGGTTGCATCGATCCGCCTGGCTGCCGAGGCAAGCCCCGCCTCGACATCGCCGACATGTGCGTCGGGCGGACTAAAGAGCCGCACGCCCGGCGGAACGAAGCTTTGCCCGGCATCGAGGCCGATCCGGGCCGGTTCAGTCTCGTAGCGCGGAGACAGAAGCGCGGCCCCCTCGGTCGCAGCCTCGAGGGTCTCGGCGATGACGACCGCGATCGGCTGGTTCGCGTAGCGCACGCCGTCGTTTTGCAGAACATCGATCCGGAATGTGAAGGGGGTCGCTTTCGCGTCCGGGTCCTGGGCCAAAGGCGGCGTATTCGCCGGCGTCATGACCTCGATTACACCGGGATGGGCCTTTGCTGCGGCTTCGTCGAGAAACGCGACCCTGCCACGGGCAATGCTGCTCACCGCCATAACGGCATAGAGCATGCCCGGCGGATGGTTGTCGGCCGCATAGCGGGCGGCTCCGGTGACTTTCAGGAGTCCGTCGCGACGGGTCAGCGGCTGGCCGATGCTCGAGCCATGCCGGATATGGGCCGAAGGCTGGATAGGCGTGCTCTCAGACATGGAGAAGGGCTCCGCTAACGGGGGCGAAGGGAGAGGCAGGCAGTGCTGGCATCCGCTCGGGCGTTCCCGCCGCGGCCAGGGTCAAGGCGCGCGTCACGATCCGCCTTGCGAGCTCGATCTTGAACGCATTGTCGCCGGAAGGAGTCGCTTCGGCGAGCGCCGCCTCCGCGGCACGGCGGAAGGCAGCTCGGTCCGGGCTAGCCCCGGCCAACAGGGCCTCGGCCGCGCGTGCCCGCCAAGGCTTCAGCGCGACGCCGCCGAGTGCGAGCCGCCCTTCGACGATCATGCCGTTATCGATGCGCAGCCCGGCGGCGGCCGACACCACCGCGAAGGCATACGAGGTGCGCTCACGCACCTTGATGTAGCGCGCATGTGCTGCGAACGCGGCTGCCTCGGCCGGTAAGCGGATGGCGACGATCAGGTCGCCCGGCTCGAGCGCGCTCTCGCGTTCGGGCGTCTCGCCGGGCAGATGGTGGAAGTTCTCGAGGGGAACCTCACGGCGCCCCGCCGCACCCTCGACCTCAACCACCGCATCGAGCGCCGTAAGTGGGACGCAGAAGTCGGACGGGTGGGTTGCGATGCAGCGCTCGCTCCAGCCCAGCACAGCATGCAGCCTCGTGTCGCCGCTGCGCGCGTCGCAGCCCGCTCCAGGCTCGCGTTTGTTGCAAGCGCTCGCGACATCATAGAAATACGCACACCGCGTGCGCTGCAGGAGATTTCCGCCGGACGTCGCAGCGTTACGAAGCTGCGCCGAGGCTCCGGACAGGAGCGCTTCGGCGACCGCGGGAAACCGTCGGGCAAAGCCCACGTCGTGTGCCAGATCAGCATTGCGCACCAGCGCGCCGATCCGCACGCCGCCGTCCGCCAGGTGCTCGATCTCGCCGAGTCCTTGCAGATGGGTGATGTCGACGAGGCGGCTCGGACGGGTGATGCCGCCTTTCATCAGATCGAGAAGATTGGTGCCCGAAGCCAGATAGGCGGAGCCGGGCACCGAAGCGGCGGCAACGGCCTCGGCGGTCGTTGCAGGCCGGAGATACTCGAAATTGTTCATGCGGCAGTCTTCCGTTCGAGATCGCTGAGCTCTCTCTGCGCATCGAGCACGGCCTCGGTGATCCCGGCATAGGCGCCACACCGGCAGAGATTCCCGCTCATGCCTTCACGCACGCGCTCGGGCTCGTCGCCGGCCCGGCCTTCCTGAATCAGGCCGACGGCGCTCATGATTTGGCCAGGCGTGCAGAAACCACACTGAAAGCCGTCATGTGCGATGAAAGCCGCCTGGACGGGATGGAGCACGTCACCCTGCGCTAGGCCCTCGATTGTGAGGATGTCCGACCCGTCATGGCTGACCGCGAGCGCGAGGCAGGAATTGATCCGCCGACCGTCGACCAGAACAGTGCAAGCGCCGCACTGCCCCCTGTCACAGCCTTTTTTGGTTCCGGTCAGAAGAAGGCGTTCGCGCAGAAGATCGAGGAGTGTGACCCGCGGGTCGTCCAGCGTGACTTCCTGCGTCGCGCCGTTAATAGTGAGCGAAATTGACAAGCTCATGCGGGACTCCGATGAGTGATAACAGACTAGGATGCTAGCCAGATTGGCTTAGCGGCGAAGGTCCGGGTGCCGTGGAAATGGGGAGGCAAGTGGGATCGGCCGATGCAGCCGCTCTGCTTTCGCACCGATAATGAGAATATGCGGAGGGTTCCTCCGTTTTCAAGCGTAGGGAGGAAAGTGACTAACGATATGGGAGATCGTTCGGGCAATACCATGCGGCGCCCACGCGCGGATTCAATTCGCAATCGCGAACGCGTGCTCGAAGCGGCAAAAATCGTGTTCAGCGCGGGCGGTCCGGACGCAAGTCTCGAGGCGGTCGCGCGACATGCCGGCGTTGGTATCGGTACGCTCTACCGGCATTTTCCGTCCCGCGAGGCCCTGTTCGAAGCGGTCTATCGTCACGAAGTCGAGCAACTCGCCGAGCTTGCCGAGACATTAAAGACTGAGGCGGAGCCAGTTGAAGCCCTGCGACGCTGGCTGCGCGCGAATGTGGAGTTCGTCGCGACAAAAAAAGGGATGTCGGCTGCGCTTGCGCTCGCCGCCAATAGTTCGCCGGTGCTCTCCGCCTATTCCTCCGATCGCCTGACTAAGGCTGTGGGCGGGCTGCTCGATCGGGCGATCGCAGCGGGCGAGGTTCGCGGTGATGTAAGCCCGGGGGATCTTCTGCGTGCGTTAATTGGCATGTGCCACACGCACAACCAGCCGGGCTGGCAGGCGAGCGTATTGCGATTGCTCGATGTCTTTGTCGATGGGCTGTGCTGCCACTCGGGGGCGGAGTCGGGCGGAGGCGGCCGCTTGCCGTCGCGCCGACCGAATTCCGAGCCTAGAATGCACCGGCGCACTAGGACGTAGACTCATAAGCGCGTAGCCACAACCGCATTGAGGCGAGCTGGACCATGGCGAGGAAGTTGGCGGCGAGCTTGTCGTAGCGGGTGGCCACACGGCGGAAGTGCTTCAGCTTGGAGAAGAACCGCTCGATGAGGTTGCGCTCGCGATAGAGTCGCTTGCTGAAGCAGGGTTTCCAGCGGCGATTGCTCTTCGGCGGGATGTTGGGCGTGGCGCCTTGGTCCTGGATAAGCTCTTGGATGCGGTCTGCATCGTAGGCCTTATCAGCCAGCACGATGGTGCGTGGACCGAGATGATTGAGCAGCGTGTCGGCGATCTGCCCGTCGTGCGTCTGCCCAGCCGTTAGCCCGATCGACGAGGCTGTAGCTGCATTACTGGTGGCCCCCGACCCAGTTTCCGAAACGCAATCCCCAGATGATCGCGGGATTGTCGAGGCCGCCGAGGGTATATTGAATTCCGTCCTCTTTGGTGATGATCCACTTTTCCTGTTGCGGGAAATACTGGATTTTCCAAAGCGTGAATCCGCTCGTGCAGTAATTGAGCACCGTCTCGTTATCGACGGTCGATTCACCAAGAAATAGAAAAGGATTTGAGCCGTCGCCGCTCAGGTAGAAGCAGTCGTCGAGGTCACCGCCCGTGCCCTGCGTGTCTCGCGAAATTGCCAGCAGCGGCAGTTCGAAGCCGAGCCCGACCTCAAGCGTCGGCGCCTCGTGATTCCAGCGCGTGACCTGGTCGACGATGTCGCTGTTGTAGCTCAGACTCAGCGACAGCGGCACGCCCTGAATCCCAGGCTCGTTGATAAGCGGAACGCTCAGCGAGACCTTTCCCGTCGAAAGGTCGACCCCGTACTGCTTTCCATTGGGAATAAATGCCTTTGACATGTATTTTCCCTTTCGGTTACTCGTCCTGAATCCCGTTTCTTTTCACAAAAAACGGCTGACAATCGAAGAAAACTCGTAACAACACTATTCGTCAGCAGGACGAATTACGGCCGTACAATAACGAACAAAAAATACCCTTGGGATCGTAGCGCTTCTTTGAGTCCAGCCAAGTCTTGTACTTGGAACCGAAATGCGTCTCCCAATAGCTGGGCGGCAAATCCCACCCCAAGAAACCGGCCAAATAACGCTTGCCGCCTTGCGTCAAAAACCGGTCATCCAGCGCCTTGATGACCTCCAGGCAGCTCGGCACCAGCGCGGGCGGCAGGCCGGGATTGAGGATCATGACGGAAAAGAACTCGGGTTCGTCCGGCGCCATAAAGAAACCCGCCGGTTCCCGTCTCGCGATCGGCACTAAGTGAATCACCGTTGCGTAATAGAGCGGCAACGAATTGAGCAGATCATCGAGTTCCGCCAGTACAACGTCATGGGCAACGAGGCATTCGTACCAGGGATGCTGCAGATCCCACTGCCCCGTCAGCTTCATTGCGTTGAACCGGGAATTGTGGCGCAAGAGATAGGCTTCCATCGTCTCATCCTGACAATGAGAGACTTTCCAGGGCCTTATCTCATCCCCCAAGCCGGCCAGTTCGGGCGGCTTGTCGTCATATTCGAAAGAGACTTGCAGCGTGAATAGCCATTCCGCGAAGGGCTGACGTCCCTTTGGCGTCGATTTCGTGCCTTGCAGCGCGGGCGAGCAGACCGTTTCGATGAAATCGGCGCGACGCTTGAAGATCGTGAGATCTTTCAGCCATTGCTCCTTGTCCAGATACGCCAAGAAAAACGTGCGCACATGTCTGCCGCAGGGTCGCAATTGAATCGCCGCCTTGGTGATGACGCCGAAATGCCCCAACCCGCCGAGGCAGGCATGCAGCAAGGGTGAGTCGGCGCCAACCCGTTGGATTTCGCCGTTGGCCGTCACCACCTCTACGGCGTCCACATGGGACGCAGCCACGCCGTGCTTGAACGACGCGGCGCCGACACCACCCACGGACAGAAGGCCGGCGATAGACAGATTGGTGTTGTAGGGAATGACATAAGGAACGCGCGACATAGGCAGCGCTGCGGCAAGCAAGGTCGCCCAGGTCGCGTTGGCATCGACCCAGATGAACGTATCTTCCGGTTCATGAACGGCGCAAAATCGGTCCATGTGGATGGTCAGGCCTCCCGCCACGGGTAAGGTCTGGCCGCATTGGCTGAGGCCATTGGCCCGCAACGTCACCGGCAGATTGTTCGCATTGGCGTAGGCGACGATCTGCTGCAGCGCCTGGGTTGTCGGCGGGGAAAAGACGGCGGCCGGTTTCAAATGCGTCAAGCGGCCGAAATCGCTGCTGTAGGAAACGAGCGATGGCTCGTCGTTGAGCAGCTTTTGTCCGATTTGCTGCTCGCACCGACTAATGTGATGCGGTCCCCATTGCGCTTGCGGCATTCTTGGAACTCCTTGGCTACGCCAGTTCCAACTGCCGCTCATAGGCGACGATCAGTCCATCGAACATCTTGTTGAAGGCGTTGTAGCAGCGGTCGACCAAGGCCCGCGCATCACGGCGGATGTCCGCCGTGAGAGGTTCCGCGTAGAGCTCGCGCTCCATTTCCTCGTCGAACAGGGCATGCGCCAGCTCTGCGTCGAGATGGGATCTGGCGAAGTATTTCAGGTTCTTGTCTTCACCGAGTTCCTGGATTTTATTGACGATCTTATCGAAGAACACGTGACCCGACGATTCGATCGTGATCAGCAGGGTGATGTTCAGCCAGTCGCTTTCGCTCCGGTAGACTTCGGAGACGATCGCGTAGGACGCGTCGCGCACCGCCCGGGTTTGCCTGCCGAACAGCCAGTTGACGTCTTCGCGCGTGGAGGCGTGTCTACTGCTTACGTAATTCTTGTCGTGTAGGAACCATTGTTCGTGCCCGGCATCTTCGAGCTTGTGGTGATGCGCGATCTTTCTCAGATAGGGGTTGGTCACCCGCTCCTTATTCAGGCGCAGGATGTCCTGGAAGGCCATGACCCAGAAGGTCAGGTCAGGCACGAAGTAACCGATCTCCTCGAGGGTTTTCAGCTTCTCCAGTAGAGCGAAGAAGGGATGCCGTTCGAATTCCTGCTGTTTGGAATCGATATAGGCCTGTATGTCCTTCATGAAATTCTCCAGAACAAAAACTCTTTCAGGACAACGGCGTAGAGTTTCCTAACGCCTTGTCGTATTCCGGCATCAGCGCATCGACGCGCGCCCAATCCACATCGGAAATTTGTGTCGCCTGCCCGCAGAGCCGGTCGAGGAAGACATTCTGCACCTCGCCTTGCGCCAGGGCTGCCGCGTAAGGCGTGTTGCTGAACATGACCAGCACATGTTTGGAGACATAGCGCGCGGGATAGCGACGCATCAGATGCTGTTCCAACTGCTTCCTGAGGTTGAAGCGCGCGTCGCGAATCCCCGTTTGAATCTCGTGGTAGTTCGCCATGGACATGTCGGAAACGGCATCGGTGTCGGCTTTGCGCGACCGATAGAACGCGGGAATGACCTGCGCCCAGTCGTCATGATGGCGATCAAGTAATTCGTTCAGGATGCGGCAATCCTCGAACCCGCTATTCATGCCCTGGCCGAAGAACGGGATCAGCCCGTGCGCCGCATCCCCGATCAGCAGGCATTGATCCTCATGATGCCAGGGCCCGCATTTCACGGTGCTCATATGGCCGGTGGCATGATTGAGGAAATCTCCGGCGAGGTCGGGCATCGTCTGGACGATGTCGGGAAAGGTATGCTCGAAAAACGCCCGGATGCGCGGCTCATTGTCCAGATCGGCGAAGCTGTTCTTCCCCTCCATGGGCAGGAACAGGGAGCCTGTCACCGAACAGTCGGCATTGGGATTGCCCAGAAGCAGAAGGGAATCCCGGGGCCACAGATGGAGATGTTCGTGCGCCAGATGATTCGATCCGGCGCCGGTGATCGTGATTTCCTTGTAGCCGTGGGAGAAGAAGGTTCGCGAGGCCGATATCAGGCCTTGCTGCTGCAAGGACTCCCTGACTTGGGAGCCGGCCCCGTCAGCGCCGATCAGGTGTCGATAGGCGTGGGTGAACCGGCTGCCGTCGCGCCGCTGGAAATATGCCTCTTTTTTCGAGACGTCCAGGTTCAATAATTTCGTGTCGAAATGGCAACGAACAGATGGGAATTTGTCGGCCTCATCCAGCAGCAGTCTGTTCAGGTCGTTTCGCTGGATGGCGTTGATATGCTCGTCCTGATGACGGCCGAACGCCTGGTATTTGATGCCGCCGGTCTCTTCATGAATCGCACGGGCGTGCATCGGGACCATCAGTCTTTCCACCGCCGGCATGATGCCGACTTCGGACAGTCCCGTGATGCCGCGGCATGAGAGGGCCAGATTGATGGAGCGACCGCTATCCGACGATGTGATCCGGCTATCGGACCGGCATTCGAATAAGTCTATCTCGTAACCGCGACGCGCCAGATAGATCGCCAACAGGCTGCCGACCAAACCCGCGCCGACGATGCCGACGGTCTTCATGTCGTTTTCCGTTGCCGAGCGAGCGCCAGCGACGCAGGACGGCGCGGCGGTTCCTGGTCAAGTAGCTGATCGAGACGTATCGCCAATGGCGCTCCCATCCTCAAACCGCGATACCGATGCTTGGTGCGGGGTTTGGCGGGAGGTTGCTTCTTCACTATGCGCCCTCGGGAAATGTTCGGGTTTAGCCCGTCCAGCACGCGGAAAGGGACACCGCACGCCGGCGCGCGAACATCCCCGGCCGGAAATCTGCCGACACCGCCGGTGGAAGCCAAGACAGGCCATTTTCGCCTCAGGGAACGCCAAGAAACGCCGCGTAACGCCAGGGAACAAAATGCGTGTCCCCTCCGCCACAACGTCAAAAAAAAGTGAGACGCGCCCCGGACACCTCCGCCGGAAGGCGGAAACTACGCGGACGACGGTGAAGGTCGACGACGAATCAGTCGTCGAAAGCCGGCAGGCTTATGGTGACGGTCGTTCCCTGTCCCTCGACGCTTTCAGCATGCACCATCCCCCCATGGGCGGCGACGACGCGCGCGACGAGCGAAAGCCCCATTCCGGTGCCCTCTATGCCTTGCGCATTCGCACCGCGCCGGGTCGGGCTGAAGATCGTGGGCAGATCCGCCGCCGGAATGCCGATCCCTTTATCCGTCACCGAGATGATGACTTGGCCGCCCGAGACGCGGCAGAAGATAAGGATCGGTTCACGGGTCCGCGAACGGCTGAACTTCTCGCCGTTTTCCACCAGGTTGATAATCGCGATACCGAGCATGTCCGCATCGGCTCGCACCCAGGCGCGAGCGGCTTCCGGCGTAACATCGGCGACGACGGCGCTCTGCAGCAGATCGCGTCCGCGCACGGCGGCCGCCTGCACGATCTCGGCGATCGGAAGCTCGCGCAGAATGGGTCGGAAGGCGGGGCCTTGCAGCCGCGCCCGCGAAAGATTGACCTCAAGAACCTCCACCAACCGCTTTATACCGTTGCGCACGCGGTCGAGCCGTCCGCGATTGCCCACATCTTCTTCCGGCAGGCTGAGGCCGATATTGTCGATATAGGTGCGGATCGCCGCAAGCGGCGTGCGGTACTGGTGCGAGATGACCTCCATGAACCGCACCTGCTGCTGCTGCGAGCGCAGCTCCGCCTGCAGGGCGTCCTCTGCCGTCTGCCGGGCGGTTGCAAGTTCCCGCGTCCTTTCCTCCACCAGCGCATTGGCGTGCTCCTCTGCCGCCCTGGCGGCGAGAAGCGCGTCGCGCTGCATGACCCGATTGAGCGTTTCAGCGGCGCGCAGGCGCACGCCGAGGGCGGCCGTCAGCAGGATGGCCTGCAGCAGGCAGGCGACCGCATGGGTATGCGCTATCCAGGTCGGCAGGTTGAGCAGGGCGGTGCGCTGCACCGTGACGGCGGCAACCCCGACCCAGAGCACGACATAGGCCGCCGCCCGCAGCTGGGTTGCAGCCCCATCCGCCCCGGCTGTCCGCACCGCCTGAACGGCCGAGAGTGTCGCCAGCGCTATGACGGCCAGCCTTGCGATTGGCGCAAAGAAGAAAAACGAGCCGGCCAAGCCAAATCCGGCCCCGACAAGGCCGACGACCGCGCCGGCGAGGAAAATCCGGTAGAGCCAACGGCTGTTGTCGCGGAGGTCGAGAATAAAGGCCGCCGCGAGCGCGCTGGCGCTCAGCAGGAGCCAGAGGGACGTCGAAACGAATATGTCGTTTGCCGCTCCGCCATCGCGAAACAGGAGGAGCCGCGCGACCCCCAGCGTTCCCGTATAGCTGACAACGGCCATGAAGGTGGAGGCGGCGAGCAGGATGTAACGCGGCCGGCGGTCGTAATAGTAGAAGATGAGTTGGATAATGACGAGCACCGCCGCCGCGCCGAACCACCCGCCGACCAGTAATGCGATTACGGCTTGGTGAGCCGGCCACGTTTCCTTCGGCACGACCCGTACGGCGGTCAGCAGTGGCGATGCGCCCGCGGCGATGCGGACATAGGCGACCATCGGCGTGCCTGCCTTGAGGTCGAGTTCCGCCGCGTCGGTAAGGCCTGAGAAACCATCTGGCGGAATCGGCCGGTGGTCGCCCGTTGCAATATGGCGGAAATCGCCCGCGGCCAGTCCGGCCCGCAACGGCGCGACGTAGATATCGATCACGTCCACGAAACTGGGTGACAACGACAGCAGCATCGCCCGGTCGCGGTCGGCCTGAACCACGACCCGTATCCACACGGCATCGCGCGTGTAGCCGAAGGTGAAATCGGGCCGCTCGCGGTGCTGGAAATGATCGGGCGCAAGGCTTAAGGCGCCCGCAAGATCGAGGGATTGCGTGGGATCAACAAGATAGCCGGTATCGACTGACACGCCGGCCGGCCTCGCATGGACCTGCGAGGCCGGGCCCACGACGACGGCGATGAAGATCGCCAGCAACGGGACGATAACGCGAGGCAGGATATGCATTGTCACGGAGCGCGATGTTCAGATGGAGGCGTGCATGCTATCCAACTTCGGGGTTTTACGGAAAAAGCAAGTGGTGCGCGGATGCAGCCTCACATAGCGTCCGGCACCGGCAAGCGGCCTCCGCGGATATTGCTCGTCGAGGACGACCAGGAACTGCGGGAGAGCCTCGCGGAAAACCTGCGGCTCAGCGGCATGGCCGTGACCGAGGCGGACAGTGGCGGAGCCTTCCATGCGGCTCGGCGGCGAGCAGAGTTCGACATCGCCATTCTCGACGTGAACCTGCCGGATGCGAACGGGTTCGACCTCGCCGCCAGCATGGTCGGCGACAAGCTCCGGCCTGGCGTGATCATCCTGACCGCGCGGACGGGCCAGACCGACCGCATCCGCGGCTATTCCGAAGGCGCTGACGTCTATATGACGAAACCCTTCGCCAGCGAGGAACTGCTTCTCGCCGTGCGCAACCTCCTGAGGCGCCTCGCGCCGGAACCTCTGGAACAGACGAACATCTCAGACGTCTGGCAATTGGATGTGCTGCTTCAGCGCCTCGTTGCGCCGGGCGGCCGGTCGGTCGCGCTTTCGGGGCGCGAGAGTCTGTTGGTCGAGCAGTTCGCAGGGCGGAACGGCGAGACCATCGCCCGCCAGACTCTCTGCGAAGCCCTCGGTTACGGCGCGCCCGGCCCAGAAAACCGCGCTCTCGACGCAGCCCTCCGGCGCCTGCGTCAGAAATTCGTGGAAGCCGGCCTGGAATCGCCGCTCGCCAGCGTCAACAACCTCGGCATCCGCTTCATCCCGCCTCTCAGCGTGCAATAGGAGGTCGAGTCGCGACGGGCCTGCTATTCAACATACCGTCCTGCGCCGGACATCCCAGTCTCAACATGGGGAAACGTCGGGGCACACGGCCGCCGCCCTCAGGCAGCAGAGGTCCGAAGGTCGAATTCTTTTCGGACGCGGCTAGACGAACCATGAAAGGCGTGTTGATCCTCACGACAGCTGCGATGCTGGCCGCCGCCATTGCCGCTCACGCGGAGGCCGGCGACATGCCGGGAAACGCGTTGCAGGGGCGGGAGCTGGCAGTGAGAGAATGCTCGCAATGCCATCGTGTTTCGAGAGCGGCGCTGCCGCCCAGGCTTTTGCGTGGCGGACCGGCTTTCGGCGATGTCCCGACTCTGCGAGCATCACGCCGACGTCACTTTTCGTGTTTCTCCACAGCTCGCATCCGCCAATGCCCAATATCGTCTTGTCGCAACAGGAATCGGCCGACGTAATCGCCTACATCATCAGCCTGAGGCGGTCGCATCTGTAAGCCCATGTGTTCTGCGAATACGTGCCGGCTTTCCGAGCGAATCTGCATCGTCGCGCATGCCGACAAGTATCGCTCATCCGATCATCACCGCCTCGCGCGCCCGGGCTTCGCACTGCTGCAAGACCTTTACTATGTCCTCCCGGTTTAGCTCCCACCCGGACGTCGTTAGGTCGAGGACCAGCTTGCCAAGCACACCTTCCTCATTGCTTTGCTGGCCGGAAGGTGGTGCGCCCAAGGCATTGGCTATTTGCTCGATGCATCGCGCAGCGCTATCGCCGGAATAACCGAGCCGGTCAGCTGCCCAGTGCGCCAATAATGCGTTCCGCCGCGCCAAGATTCTGAAGCGGACTTCCTCATCATGCGCGAACGCCATTTCAAAAGCCTGCTCGCGCGCATTGAACGTATTCACGACACCCTCCCCTAGATAAGAAGCAACCCGCCGGCGGCCACGCCCATCAGCAGAGTACAGGCCCAGCCCATGACCTTGAGCGGCAGAGGCAAAATGAAATCGCCCATGACCCGCGGATTGGCGGCCATCACCATGATCACCACCATTAACGGCACTGCGACGATTCCATTGAGCACAGCCGCCCAGAACAAGGCCTTGATCGGGTCGATCGCAACCAAGTTGATCCCGACGCCCACGATCGTCGCGACAGCGATCGCGCCATAGAAGGCTTTGGCTTCGCCCGGGCTGCGGCTCAAGCCTGTGCGCCAATCGAAGGCCTCGCCGAGCGCGTAGGCGGCGGACCCGGCGAGTACCGGTACCGCCAGCAAGCCGATGCCGATGATTCCCGATGCGAATAAGACGAACGCGAAGTCGCCGGCGATCGGCCGCAGCGCCTGCGCCGCATCGGCGGATGTCTGAATGTCGGTGATGCCCTGCGTTCGCAGTGTCGCCGCAGTAGTCACGATGATGAACAGGCTGATCAGGTTGGACAGGGCCATGCCGAAATAGGTGTCCAAACGGATGCGGCCGATCTGGGCGCGAGCTTCGTCCGGGGCCGCGATTAGCGGGTGTGCCGCCGGATCAACCTCCTCGTCCTCCGCCTCCTGAGACGACTGCCAGAAAAAGCAGTAGGGGGTGATCGTCGTGCCCAGCACCGCCACCACCATCAGAATGGAGTCTCTGTTCCACGCCACCGATGGGACGACCGTGTCGTGGAGCACCTGGCCCCAAGGAACATGAACGGCGAAGGCCGTAGCGACATACGCAAGCAGCGATAGCGTCGTCCATTTGAGGATGCGCACATAGCGATCGTAGTGCGAGAAGATTTCCAGTGCGGCGCAGCCGACGGCGAACAGGACGACATAGAGCTTGGCCGGCCCGCCGACCATCAGGCGCAGGGCGTCGCCCATCGCGCCTAGGTCGGCGCCCAGATTGACGATATTGGCCACGAGCAGCATGACGACGATCGCGCGCAAAAGGCTCCGCGAATAATATTTGCGGATATTGCCGGAGATGCCGAGACCGGTGACCCGCCCGATGCGGGCGCAGATCTCTTGGATCGCCGCCATCAGCGGAAAACTGAGCAGCATCAGCCAGCCGAAGCCGTAACCGAACTGCGCGCCTGCCTGCGAATAGGTGGCGATGCCGCTTGGATCGTCGTCGGAGGCGCCGGTGATCAACCCCGGCCCTAGCACCTTCAGCCACCGCCGAACAGTGCCGCGCGGCGCAAGTGGCAAGGCCGGCGCTCGAATTCCGTCATCGATCCTGAAGTCTGCATCGCTCATCGCCGGATCCTGTCCATTCGAAGTTGGCCGAACGATAGCGTTTGGCCAGCAATGACCCCTTGATTCAGGTCAATGCCATTAGGGCGCTGTTCTCCTTGAATGCGGCACAACCGCTGTGTCCGCAGACCGGAGGAGCCGTCATGAGCGTCCGAAACATCGATGCCTTTTTCTTCCCGAAGTCGATCGCGCTGATCGGCGCCAGCCACCGGCCGCACAGGGTCGGTTCGGTCATCGCCCACAACCTATTTGCCGGCGGCTTTAAGGGCCCGATCATGCCGGTCAATCCGCATCAGGACGCGATCCAGAGCGTCGTTACCTATTGCGATGTCCGCGACCTGCCGATGAACCCGGACCTAGCCGTGATCGCGACGCCGGCCGATACGGTTCCGGCGATCGTCCGGTCGCTCGGGGCCCGCGGCTGCCGCGCGGCCATAATCGTGAGCTCGGGCTTCGAAGCGCAGTGCGACGGCGGCACGCTGCGCGACCTGTTGCTCGCAGCAGCGGACGAAACCGGGATGCGGATCATCGGGCCGAACTGCCTCGGCGTGATCGCCCCGCACAGCGGAGTCAACGCCTCGTTTGCCCATGTCATGCCGGCGGCAGGCCGCATCGCCTGCGTCATGCAGTCGGGCGCGCTCGTCGCCTCGATGCTGGAATGGGCCGAGAGCCGCGGGATCGGCTTCAGCAAGATGATCTCGGTGGGCGACGCCGTCGACGTCGATTTCGGCGACATCCTGAACTACCTCGCGACCGACCCGGAAACCGACGCCGTCTTCCTCTATGTCGAAGGCCTGCCCCATGCCCGGAAGTTCATGGCTGCCGCACGCGGCCTGGCGCAGACCAAGCCGATCATCGCGATGAAGGCCGGGCGCGGCGAGGCCGTGGCGCACGCCGTCCGGTCGCATACCGGCGCGATGGCCGGATCGGACCGGGTCTACAGCGCTGCTTTTCGCCGGGCCGGAGTCGTTCGGGTAGACAGCCTGGAGGAGATGTTCGATGCGGCCGAAATCCTCGGCCGGCCACGCATGTCCTGCGGGCCGCGGCTGGCAATCCTGACCAACGGCGGAGGCGGCGGCATCCTGGCGGCGGACGCACTGGCTGGAAGCGGCCTGAAAATGGCCCGCCTGTCGTCGGCGACGCTCGAGGCTCTTGACCAGGTTCTTCCCACGCAGTGGTCCTATGGGAATCCGGTCGACATCATCGGCGATGCGGATGGGGCGCGTTATGGCCGAAGCCTTGCCATCGTCGCGGCGGACCCGGGCGTGGACGCGGTGCTGGTCGTCGATTGCCCGACGGCCGTCGCCTCCTCGGAAGACGCGGCCGATGCGATCATCGAGGCCCGAGATCGCTTGAACGAGACGGAAAAGAGCAAACCCATCGTGGCCTGCTGGATGGGGAGCGCAGTCAACAGTGCAGCGAGTAGCCGGCTTTCGCGCGCCGGCATCCCGGTCTTCGAGACGCCCGAAAAGGCCGTCAAGTCGCTGCACTTCCTGCGCGACTTCTGCCGGTACGCCATTGCTGAGCCGGCCGACGCCGGCCGGCCGGCGATGACATCGGAAAACCGAACCAAGGCCGCCAAACTCCTACAGGATGCTCTGCAGGACGGCCGAAGCTGGCTGGATGAAGCCGATGCTAAGGCGGTGCTCGAAGCCTACGGCATCCCGGTCGCCAGGGCGGTCAAGGCGGCAACGCCCGACTCGGTTGCCGACGCGGCGCGAACGCTCGGCTGTCCGGTCGCGGTCAAGATCCTGTCACCCGATATCCAGCACAAGTCCGATGTCGGCGGCGTTTCGCTGGCCGTGGACACGCCTGAAGCGGCACGCGCCGCCGCCATGGCGATGTCCGAACGGGTTGCCGCGGCCGAGCCCAATGCCAGGCTGACCGGATTTACCGTGAGCCCGATGATCGTCCGCTGGGACGGGCGGGAGGCGATCGCCGGCATCTCGACCGACCGTACCTTTGGCCCGGTGGTGGTCTTCGGCCAGGGTGGCATCGCCACCGAGCAGATCGACGATGTCGCCGTAGACCTGCCACCCCTGACGATGGCGGTCGCCGAGGAATTAATCTGGCGGACTCGTTTCGCGCGCCAGCTCGATGCCTTCCGCGACTGGCCGAAGGCCGATCTGCCGGCGATCGAACGGGTCCTAGTCGCGCTCGGACATATGGCGATCGAACATCCCGAGATCGCCGAGCTCGACATCAACCCCCTGGTCGCCGACGAGAACGGTGCCATCGCGCTCGACACGCGTATCCGCGTCAAGGACCCATCAGCCTCGGTTCCCGCTGCTGTCGAGACGCACACCGACCGTGAACAGGCGATTCGCGGCCCGTCGGGAGCCGACGTCGCGATCCGTCCGATCCATCCTGACGACGCGCCTGCCCTGCAGCGCTTCATCGAGCGGCTGAGCCCCGAAACCATCCGCGCCCGCTTCTTCGAGACGATGCGGCGGCTGCCGCCCGCCATGCTGGCGCGGCTGACGCAGATCGAGGATGAACGGGAGATGGCGTTCGTCGCGGTCGAACGCCGTGTGAATGCCGATGCCGATCAGGGCGAGGACCGCATCTGCGGCGTGGCACATGTCGTCATCGATGGCGACGGCAAGAAGGCGGAATATGCGCTGACTGCTGACCGGGAAGCGGTTCGGCGCGGCATCGCCCGCGCGCTGCTGACCGAGGTGATCGCCCACTGCCGCGCCCGCGGCATCGAGCGCCTCTGTGCCGAGGAGCTGAGCGACAGCACCGACCTGATCGCGCTGGCCTACGGGCTGGGGGCCAATGTCAGTCACGATCCCGGCGACCCGACCGTCGCCTGCATCGCACTCACGCTGCCGCCCGTCGCGGACGCCGCCTAATGGAGCTTCACCCCATCGCCTTTCGTTTCACGCAAGATTTTTCGGAAGCAGCCTTCGACTGGCTGTTTCCGATGCTGGTCTTGTTCGTGGCGCTGTTCTTCACCTCGGCGGTCGAGAGCATCCGCCTGCGCCTCAACCGGGTCGATATCAGCACCCGCATGTTCGAGCAGTTCGCGCTCGACCTCAGCAGCTTCGTCTTCCGGGCGGAGCGCGTGCGGGAATATTTCGAAAAGGGCTGGACCGCCCCGGAGCAGATAAGCCCGGTGATCGACGAATACTTTGCCGCGATCGCCACGTTGAGGTCGAAGGAGCTGGTGTATGAATATTGGGACCAGAAGTTCTGGAAAGAGGATCAGCGCGCGCTGTTTAAACGTGCGCTCGGCATCAGCCATGAAATCGACGAGGATCTGCACCGATTGAGCGAAGACGGTGACGTGTCGGCCCGCATCGCGCGGCTTGAGCTTGAAATCAGCCGACTGCGGCGCGCCGGCGCCTTTATGCTGGCGGGCCCCTGATGTCGGTTCGCATGTGGCTGACCGATCGGCGGCGCCACTATGAGGGCTATCGGCGGCCGCCTCAGGCCGGCCTGATCGTGGCGCTGCTCCTGCTGCTCGCCGGCACCGTATGGATCGATGCCTACGAGGTGCCGTTCGGGCTGCGCAGCCTGGCCTGTGACTTCCGGACGACGCCGTGGCGCGGGATTCTGGCGTCGCCCAAATTCATTTTCGCGCTACCGGTGCTGGTCGCCGAATTCCTCGTCTGGGCCTGGATCCTACTTTGGATATGGCCCGTGCCGGCGCTGGCCAGACCTACGCCCGCCGACTGGCTGCTCGTCGGCATCGTCTTCCTGGTCGCGGTGTCGCTCTATATTTTCCAGATCGCAGCCCTTCAGCCGGCGCCCTGGCACCCCTGCCTTACCGGCATTCACGGGGTTTGATTCACATCTTTGATTCACATCAATGAGACGTCATCCGACGCGCGCCACCATGCCCCTGTCGTCCATGAGAGGCGACCAGTGGCAGGAGAGCGTCATGTCTTTAGGTGAGAAAGTCTATCTGGTCGGGGTGTTGTTCACCTTCGGATCATTCATCGTCATGATGGGAACGCTGAGCTGGCTCGATGCCCGTGACGAGCGGATCAAGCGCCGGCGTGAGAAGGCAAAGCAGGCCGCGTCCGCCAAGCACGAAGCCTTTGTCACCGGTGCCGCAGTTCATCACTGAGCAGCATTGCGGTTGCCTTTAAACGGTTTTTTTGCTGACGTTCGTGAAAGTCCAGCATTACACCTCGGGTCTTCACGGACGGCATGCCCTATTCCAACGCTTGGCTCCGTGCCGTGATCGATACAGCTGTTGACGGCATCGTCATCATCGACGGCGCGGGTACCGTGCAGCTGTTCAACCAGGGGTGCGAGCGGCTGTTCGGATACCCTGCCGACGAAGTCGTCGGCCGGAACGTCAAGATGCTGATGCCACCGCCCTATGCCGACGAACACGACGACTACCTCAGGCATTACCAGGACACCGGCGAGAAACGGATCATCGGAAAGGGCCGCAACGTGCAGGGCCGCCGTGCCGACGGGTCGGTTTTCCCGATGTATCTGTCGGTCGGGGAGGTTCTTCAGAGCGATACAGGACCGACCTATGTCGGCATCATCCGCGACACCAGCGAGCAGCACGCGCTGGAAGCGACACTGCGGGAGCAAGCCGAGCGGCTGCGATCGATCCTCGAAACCGTTCCCGATGCGATCATCGTTATCGGCGAGACCGGGCTGATCGAATCCTTCAGCCCGGCCGCCGAGCGCCTGTTCGGGTGGAAGGCGGCAGAGGCAGTCGGCCGGAATGTCAGCATGTTGATGCCTTCGCCCTATCGCGAAGGCCATGACGGCTATCTGGAACGCTACCGCAAGACCGGCCAGCGCAGGATCATCGGCATCGGTCGCGTGGTCGTCGGGCAGCGCCGCGACGGGTCGACCTTTCCGATGGAACTGGAGGTTGGCGAAATGAAGACCGCCGGCAAGCGCGCCTTCACCGGCTTCGTCCGCGACCTGACCGAACGGCAGGACGCCGATCGCCGGCTGCAGGAGCTTCAGTCCGAGTTGCTGCATGTTGCGCGCCTGTCCGACATGGGGCAAATGGCATCGGCCCTGGCGCATGAGCTGAACCAGCCGCTAACGGCGGTCTCGAACTGGATGATCGCGGCGCGCCGGACGCTCAAGGTCAAGGCCCCCGATGCGCCAGGCACGATCACCGAATTCATGGACAAGGCGATCAGCGAGGCGGAACGGGCCGGCGAGATCATCCGGCGCCTCAGGAGCTTCGTCGAGCGCGGCGAAACCGAGCGAAACGCCGAGGACATCAACAAGGTCGTCGAGGAAGCGGCCGCACTGGCAATGGTCGGCGCCAAGGAAAGCGGCGTGCGCACCATCTTCGATTTTGCCGCCGATCTGCCGCCGGTCTGGATCGACAAGATCCAGGTTCAGCAGGTGGTGACGAATTTGGTGCGCAACGCGATCGAGGCGATGTCCGAAAGCAAACAGCGGCGGCTCACACTGTCGACGGCGCTGGCCGAGGACGGATTGATTGAGGTTTCCGTGGTCGATACCGGGCCCGGACTTCCCCCCGAAGTTGCCGCACGGCTGTTTCAGCCATTCACCACGACCAAGGAAAAGGGCATGGGGCTGGGGCTTTCGATCAGCCGGTCCATCATCGACAATATGGGAGGCAGGCTGCACTGCAGACCGAACCCAGAGGGCGGGCTGATATTCGTCTTCAGCCTTCCCGCCCTGGACCAAGGCCTGGAAGGGGTGGACGATGGAGACTGAACAGCGGGTATTTATCGTCGATGACGATGGGGCGGTCCGAGAATCGCTCGCCGCGCTGTTGATCTCATACGATTATGCCGCGACGACGTTCCCGTCTGCGCTGCATTTCCTCGCCCGCTGCGACCGGAACGCGAGCGGCTGCCTGATCGCCGACGTGCGCATGCCTGATATGGACGGGCTGGAGCTTCAGGAAAAGGTCAGCGCGGATTTCCCGAACCTGGCGGTGGTGATCATAACCGGCCATGGCGACGTACCCATCGCCGTGCGGGCGATGAAAGCGGGGGCCGTCGATTTCATTGAAAAGCCATTCACCGAGGAGACGATCCTCGAAACAGTGAAAAGCGCGCTGGAGCAGTCAGCCAGGACCCGGCGCCAAGTTGCCGATCCCGACAACGGCGTGTCCCGGCTGGACGAGCTCACACCCCGCGAGCGCGAAGTGCTGGAGGGGCTGGTCGCCGGCCTGCCCAACAAGACCATTGCCTACGATCTCGGCATCAGCGCCCGCACAGTGGAGGTCCATCGTGCTCGGGTGATGGAAAAGATGCAGGTGCGCAGCCTATCAGCCTTGGTCCGGATCGCCATCGCGGCCGGCATCGAACCCGAGTAAAACGCCTTTCCCATTCGTAAAACTACGTAGGGGCCGTCCCCAATGGGACCATTCCGAATATTTTCAGGCTAGCGGTCTGCATAAAAACCCAGTGTCGAACCTTGAGACACGAGGCCAATCATGCAGATCTACGTCGCCGCAACCTCTCCCGATTCTTCCTCTTTCCTGGCGCGGGGAGCCTCAGACCGCATCGCCCAGGACCGCGAAGGGGATGCACTCGAAATGCTGGGCACTGTGGTTCCCGTACGCGCCGGCGCCGAGATCTACGGTGAAGGAGACACTGCGACCGCCTGGTACCGCGTTCAGTGCGGCGTCCTGCGCACCTGCAAGCTACTGCCGGACGGGCGCCGCCAGATCGAGGACTTCCTGTTTCCAGGTGACTTCTTCGGATTGGAAAACCGCGGCGAACACAGCTTCGCCGCCGAGGCGATCACCGCGGCGACCGTCGTCCGCTACTCTAGGCCGCGGCTGACGGCGGCAGCCGCGAGCAACAGCCGCCTAGCGGCGCGGCTGCTGGACGTGACGCTGGAGCAGCTGGGCAAGGTTCACGACCGGTTGCTGCTGCTGGGCCGCAAGACCGCCGAGGAGAAGCTGACGACCTTCCTGCTCGAAATGCTGGATCGCTCACCCGACGGGGATGCGATCGACCTCGCCATGTCGCGGACCGATATCGCCGACTATCTGGGCCTCACCATTGAGACGGTTTCCCGAACCTTTTCGATGATGAAGCACGAAGGCGTCATCGCTCTGCCCAGCGCCCAGCATGTCGTGATCCTCGACCGCGACGCGCTCGAGGAAATGTCAGGCGACGAATAACTGCCCGATCGCAGCAGGGAGAGAGCCAATGGCCATCAGGGACATCTTCGTGCCATTGGCCCCGGCCATCAACTTCGATGCTCAGCTCGACGTCGCGGCGCGGCTGGCTCAAGCCTTGAACGCCCATGTCAGCGTCGTGTTCACCCGGGAAGTGATGATGAGCTCAGCTAGCGTGCCCGAGATGCTCATAGCGGCCGGAGTGGTCGTCGAGGCGATCGAGCATGAGACGAAGCTCGCCGAAACCTCCGCGATCACGCAGTTCGAGCAATGGCGCAGCGCCAACGGCTTGACCGGCGCCGATCAGGATCGAACTCGGGCTCATGCCGACGCAATCTGGCATGAACGGATCGGCTCGATTGCCGACACAATCGCCGGGGTCGGCAAGGTGAGTGACCTGATCATCATCGGCAAGCCCGATCCCTATCAGAACCTCACCGACGAGATATTCAAGGCCGCGATTTATTCGACCGGCTGCCCAACCGTAATCGTGCCCGACCGCCTGACCGACGACCCGCTCGCCCATGTCCTGATTGCGTGGAACGGCAGCGTGGAGGCGGCTCGCGCGGTCGCCGGAGCGATGCCTATGCTGGAAACCGCGAAGCGCGTTTCGATCTTCACCGTGCCGGAAAACCCGAAAACGCTTTACCACCACATCGGCCTGATCGAGCACTTGGAGCACCATGGCATTCACGCCGAATAGGTGGAGCCGAGTTCTTGGTCAAGCGATATCGGCCTGGGGCTCACCAAGACGGCGGCCAACGAGAAAGCCTCGATGATCGTGATGGGGGCCTATACCCACCATCGTGTCCGCGAAGCTTTCCTCGGCGGCGTCACTCAGCATGTCCTAAAGCATGGCGAGATCCCAATCTTGATGATGCATTAAGCCTCAGGCCGAACCGGAAATCCGGCGTCAACGGGTCCCCTCTCTCCCTCCAACGAAACAACTTACGCCATCAGGAATGCCTGACGGATCCGCCACCGCTCATCTCTATCGCCCCAAGGCGATGCGCGTACAGATCTGTTGGACGCCAAGCCGACGACGATTGCCTAGATACTGACGGAACCTGGAGCGATTTGGTCCCCCCGCACGAAACAGTCGCGCGCGAGCGCCTCGAGCTGCGCATCCGTCATACGGTCGGCCGATTCCACCGCCGACAGGCGCGCAAACAGATGCGGCTCGAAGCGATGGATGTGCTTCACGAGCTCCGTCTTGGCATTCGCCGGTCCCACGATCATGAACGACTTGGCGGTCGCCAAGTCGTTGGCCACGCGCTGGAAGAAGACGTGGTCGGCAGTCGCACGATAGCCCTCGCGGTTACCGGCCTTGGACCGCAGATGCCGGATGGCATTTTGGGAATGCTCGACCTCCACCACCGTCGCGCGCGGATCGACCGTAACGATTCGCGCCTCGCTGCTGTCGATCCAGACGACCACATGTGTTCCCGTCGGCATTTGTCCTGCTCCAGTCTCTATGCAACCGCCACACTAGCCACTCCGCCACCCCCGATCCTTGATACAGGTCAAGGTCGGACACCCAGGCTGCCGCCACTGTCGTTCCGACAACAATCAGCAGCAGGATGTATGCAATGCGTTTTTCACTGATCTATGAAGCCCAAACCACCGACGCCTCGCGGGCCGGGGACCGGCGCGTTTTCGAGGATATGGTCGAACAATCCGTCCTGGCGGAGGAGATGGGCTTCGACGTGATTTGGGCAGTCGAGCATACGGCGCTCACCAACTATGCCCATATGAGCGTGCCGGAGACGTTCCTGGCCTATCTGGCCGGCCGCACCAGCCGCATCGGGCTAGGCCACGGCGTGGTCTGCCTGCCGCCGGCGATGAACCATCCGGTCAAGGTGGCGGAGCGCGTGGCCTGCCTGGACATATTGTCGAAGGGCCGGGTCCATTTCGGCGTCGGCAAGGGCGGCACCCAGCAGGAGGCGGGCACGTTCGGCTATGACCTCGCCGAGCTGCAGCCGATGATCGACGAGTCGATGTATCTGATCCCCAAGATCTTCGTCGAGGACGAGATCGAGCATCACGGCAAGTATATCGACATCCCGCGCCGGCCGATCCATCCCAAGCCCTACCAGGACCCGCATCCGCCGATGTACCTGGCCTGCACCAACACCGACACGTTGAAGCGCGCCGGCGGGCGCGGCCTGGGTGCGCTGGTGCTGGGCTTCGGCGGGCCGGAGGAAGTTGCCAAGAAGAGCTCGGTCTATCGCTCGGCCTGGGCTGAACGCAAGCAGGAAGACCAGGTCGGGTTCCGCCCGACGCAGCATCTGGCGGCGCTGTGCCCGGCGATCGTGCTGGACGACGGCGCCACGGCGCGCCACATCGGCGTGCGTGGCCAGCGCTATTTCATGGAGTCGCTCGCTTATTGGTATTCGGGCGGCGAACGGCCGGACCACACCAAGTGGCAGGACGACCTGACCCAATCGACCACCGGCGAGACGATCATCAAGTCACGCTGGGCGTCAGAGGAGATCACGGTCGATTTCAGCGATTCGTCGATGGCGCTGATGAACCCCAACCATGCCTACGGCACCGTTCGCGACTGCATCGGCTACGTCCAGCGCCTGATCGATGCAGGGGCGGACGAGATCCTGTTCATCTGCCAGATGGGCACGGTGCCGCAATGGGCACAGCTGGAGACGATCCGCAACATCGGCAAGCACGTGATCCCGTACTTCCGGTCGCGCGCACTGTAATCGCGAAGGCCGGACACGCATGCGGCGGTCGGGTTTGATTCGCATCAAAGCGCCCGGCCGCCCTTTAATGAATGATCTCCGGGACGCATCGCAGTCCGGCGGCGTTATCAATCAACGGAGATAAGCATGTCCCCCGATGGTAAGTTGCAACATCAAGTCATGGCGGAACTCAGCTGGGATCCGAGCATCGATGCCGCACATATCGGTGTCACGGCTGACAACGGCGTGATCACGCTGAGTGGACACGTCGGTAGCTTTGCCCAGAAGCGCGCGGCGGAAGAGGCAGCCCGGCGCGTTAAAGGAGTGGAGGCGGTCGCCGAAGAGATCGAGGTCAGGCTACCGTTCGAGGCGAAACGCGCCGACGATCAGATTGCCGCCGCAGCGCTCGAACGGCTGAGCTGGGATCCAACGGTGCCCCGGCATGCGGTTCAAGTCACTGTCGACGCGGGGTGGGTCACGCTGACCGGGCAGGTCGAGTGGCATTATCAGCGCCAGGCCGCGGAAGAGGATGTCCGCGGCCTGGCCGGCGTCGTTGCCGTCTCGAACGACATTATGATCGCGCCCAAGGTCAACTGCCGGAATATCAGCGATGACATCATGCACGCGCTGCACCGTTCCTGGTTCTTCGATCCGAAGACCATCTCGGTCAGCGGTGAGGACGGCCATATCAGGCTCATCGGGACGGTGCACACGCCGCACGAGCGCAAAGTCGCGGCTGCGACTGCGTGGGCGGCGCCTGGCGTCATCGACGTAAAGAACGAACTGCGGGTCGTCTGAGCTCATGATCGCCCGGCTGGACAACAAGTCGGCGGTGATCTTGGAAGGACTTCAGCCGCAGTCGAACAGGCACATGAGACCGAAATCCATGTGCTGCTGCATGTGACAATGGAAGAGGCTCAAACCCGGCTGGTTGGCTGTGAAGTCGACCTCGACCTCCTGGTACTTGCCGACCATCACGACGTCCTTGAGGATGCCTGAGGTCGGCACGCCGGCCAGCCGGGTGAGCATGAAGCTGTGGCGATGCAGATGCATCGGGTGCACATCGTCGGTGGCGTTGCGCATCTTGAGGCGATAGCGCCGGCCACGCCTGAGCCGGAACAGCGGGTCCATCCGGTCCATCGAAAACGAGACACCGTTGATCGCGAACCGGTCAAAGCCGCCCGCCGCGCCCGAGCTTGCGGAAAAGGTCATCTCGATCGTCTCGTCGGGCGCGGGAACTGGCGCGCCCGCTACACCGAAGCGGGCATAGTTCCATCGGAACGGCGCCGGATCGGTCCAGGCCGGCTTGCCGGTGGCGCCGGCATATTCCACCACAATCCCCATCCCCCTGCCGCGCGCATCGCTGTCGAGGTCGCCCAGCACCCAGACGCCGGGCGCCTTCATCTCGACGATCGCCGACACGCGCTCAGCGGTGCCGATCCACAGGACAGGGACCTCGGCCGGCGTGGGCACCGGGTTCCCGTCGAGCGCCACGACACGGAAGGTGTGGCCCGGCAGGGCCAAGCTGCGGATCTCGGTCGCGCTGGCGTTGACGATATGGAACAGCACCCGCTCGCCCTGCCTGACGCGGACCGGTTCGTCCTCCCCCAGCATGCGGCCGTTGATCGAAAACAGGTTGTAGGCAAGCTCGAAGCCCTGCTCCGGCTGCCCAGCCTTGATCGCCGCCGCCACCGCCGCCGCGTTCTGGTCACGCAGCGCCGCGACCTGCGTGTTGGGCTCGAGAAAGTCCGCCGGCATCTCCATGCGGGTGAAGATGGGGTCGAACTCCTTGAGGGTCAGGAAGACCTCGCGGTCATAGGCGCCGGCTTCGCGTTTGGGCTCGATATAGATCGGGCCGGCGAGCCCACTATAGAGGCCGCGCGCCAGGTCGGCGCCCGCCATGGTGTGGGTGTGATAGAAGCGGAAGCCGGCAGGGGCCGGAACGATGCTGAACCGCCGATGCCCATGCGGCGGGATGAAGGGTGAGCCCTCCTCCGCCGCGCCGTCCAGCGCCGCTGGCAGGAACAGCCCGTGCAGATGCAGGAGTTCAGGCGTATCGGTGTCGTTGAACACATCGATCGTGGACGGCCGCCCTTCCGGCATCCTGAGCAGCGGCCCGGGAAATTGCCCGTTATAGAGCTTGGTCGAGACGATGGCGTCGCGGCCGAGTTCGACCAGGCCGGTGCCGATCCGCAGCGTATGATCGGCCGGTACATCTGCCGCCAGGACGTGCCCCACACCGGCGGCCACCGGCATGGCGCCGGCGGCAAGCTTCAGGAAGCGGCGGCGATCGAGCATTGAGGAGGGTATTGTTCAGATCCTGTCTGGCAATGATCTTTAAGCCGGATTCGGCCGCCCCGTCACCTGTCACGGCGGCACGATATCGACCAGCCGGGGATCGCGGCGCCACTGCCAATCGCGGATTTCCGGCATATCCTCGCCGTACCGGCAGATATAGGCGCGGTGTTCCTGCAGCTTGTCGCGCAGCAGTTGCTTCAGATGCGCCCCGATATTGCGCAGCCGCGGCACCCTGTCGATCACGTCCATCGCCAAATGGAACCGGTCGAGTTCGTTCAGCACGGTCATGTCGAACGGGGTGGTGGTCGTCCCCTCCTCCAGATAACCGTGGACATGAAAGTTGTCGTGATTGGACCGGCGATAGGTCAGTCGGTGGATCAGCGTCGGGTAGCCGTGGAAGGCAAAGATCACCGGCTTGTCGGCGGTGAAGATCGAATCGAATTCGCTGTCTTCCAGGCCGTGCGGATGCTGACTGTGGGACTGCAGCGTCATCAGGTCGACGACATTGACCACACGGATGCGGATATCGGGCAGCTGGGCGGTCAGCAGATCGACCGCCGCCAGCGTTTCCAGGGTGGGCACGTCGCCGGCGCAGGCCATCACCACATCGGGCTCCAGCCCGTCGTCGCTGCTCGCCCACCGCCAGATGCCGACGCCGACCTTGCAGTGGCGGATGGCCGATTCCATGTCGAGCCATTGCGGCGCCGGCTGCTTCCCGGC
>Ga0070665_100000845_pt1 | contig 39974 bp, 43 predicted proteins | sample KBSS13metaG_FD_65862 | JGI IMG/M metagenome (GOLD analysis project Ga0070665, IMG submission 65862) | Switchgrass rhizosphere microbial communities from Kellogg Biological Station, Michigan, USA - KBS S1-3 metaG | ecosystem: Host-associated > Plants > Roots > Rhizosphere > Soil ...
ACCGTTCTCTACCTCTATCCCGAAAACCTGTCCTGGGGAAATAAAAAACATAATCCCCTCATCAAAATCATATTCCTGTTGACCGTATTTCAATTTACCATTAAAATCTCTTTTAAGGGAGATGGAATAGAAATCAAATACCACATTTGTCGGTTCATTGTATGGCAGCTGCTTAATGGATTCAAAATTTATCACGCTTATCAGTGGATGCTCCGGTTTAGGAAGCCCCATTATCTGGTGATATTGGCTTATCATTTTTATCCTTAAAGGTTGTTTATTTGCCATAATACAATGTAATTAATTTTGAGCAAAGGCTGCTGCAAACTCCTTTGCAAAGTCTTTCAATTTAACTTTCCCTAATATAGGCCTGTTCTTATAGTAGTCCTCGAACAATTCCCCGCTGTGCATGCTTGCATTCATTTCTACATAAGCGGCAGCAATTTGTTTCGGCATGCCGAATGCCAATACGTTCTCCAGCATCTGCTCGTTACTGATAGTTGTCCATTTCAGCTCTGGCTTTCCTATAGCCTCGCCCAGTATGCTCGCCACTTCGTTACAGCTCAGCTCTTCGCTGGCCACGTACCGTACTTTTCTGTGGGTCGCTGGTGCCGTTATTTCTTCAGCTATCGCTGCAGCAATATCTATCGGCGACACCCATGATACCACATCATTTCCGCCGTAGTTAGATGTTATGACACCCGCATTTTTTATTACAGGCAAAAAGCCAAGCAGATTATAATAGAACGCGGTGGGACGCATGAAAGTAATATCCACATCTTGCAACTCATTCAGGATCACCTCGCCTGCATGATGTCCCAGGATAAGACCTGAGTTCTTTTCCATATGTGCACCTATACTGCTTAGGTGTACCATGCGTTTTACTCCTGTTTTTGTTATTGCTTCTGCAAAATTTCCAGCTAGCTGACGGCAAAGTGCTACTAAGTCTTGATCCGAATTACGAAAATCTGTTGGCGGTATCATCGTATACACCACGTCAGCACCACTAAATGTCTTGCTAAGAAACGGAACATCCTCTATAGAGCCAATGGCAGCTTTTGCCCCCAGGGCTTCAATGTCTGCTTGCCTTTCTGCTTTACTGCTTATTACAGTTACCTCGTGGCCTTTCTCCACCAGCTCCTTTGTTAGTGGTTTACCTATATGCCCTAATGAGCCTGTTACTACTATTTTCATTTGTATATTTTTTGGGTATAGCAAAAGTGCTTAGCCATCAGCTGACACACATAGCCTAATCTGCTTTTGTTGTAGCCAAAATCTGCTTTGTCGATAGTCGGCTGTTAAAACTTTACTTTTGCGCATGGATTATTTCAAAAACCTGCTCGATTTATTAAAAATAGAGCGGGAGGAAGACAGGAAATCATACCGTCAGCTAATAGAAACGTCATCAGTTGTGCAGCGCAGGACCCTGGGGTACACATGGTATCCTATAGCTATAAGAGATACTGAAATGACAAGGGGCGAATACCTGAGCGTAGAAGTAGAGCGCACCACGCATCAGGACGTCAATCATCAGTTGCGGTTTGGCGTATCTGCCATGCTTTTCTCTAATCACAATCCTAAGGACGATCATGTAGAAGGCACGATTACATTTTCAAGCGGCAATAGATTAAAAATAACACTGCGTACAGATGAGTTGCCCGAGTGGGCAGATAATGGCAAGCTGGGTATCGATCTTCTTTTCGACGATAATAGTTATGATGAAATGCAGGCCGCTCTGAAGCAGGCAATAGCAATCGAAGAAAAAGAAAAAGATGCGCATCTTATCAATGTACTTACCGGCAAGGAAAAGCCAACTTTCAACACTGGCCTTTCGGCGTACACCAGCGCTAAGCTGAATACCATGCAGAATGCAGCAGTAAATAAAATACTATCTGCAAATGAATTGGCCATAGTACATGGCCCTCCCGGCACCGGCAAAACTACTACGCTGGTTCAGGCTATAAAAGAATTATCAAAACAGGAAGGCAAGCAGATACTGGTAGTAGCCCCAAGCAATACAGCAGTAGATCTCCTCAGCGAAAAGCTTTCCGATGAAGGGTTGAATGTGCTGCGCGTTGGCAACCCCGCCCGCGTTTCCGAAAAGCTCTTATCGCTTACACTCGATAGCAAGATGGCTGCGCACGCCGGTACAAAAGAAATTAAGAAGTTAAAAAAGCAGGCCTCTGAATTCAAGAACATGGCCCATAAATATAAGCGCAGCTTCGGCCGTGCAGAACGTGAGCAGCGAAAAGCCCTCTTCGATGCCGCGCATAAAATAATGAAGGATGTAGAAAAAGAAGAGCAATACATTACGGATGACCTCATAGCACGTGCCCAGGTTATTACAGCAACGCTTGTCGGTGCTAATCATTACACGGTAAGACATCTCAAGTACAATACTGTAGTAATAGACGAGGCCGGACAGGCACTTGAGCCCGCCTGCTGGATACCTATATTAAAGGCAAAAAAAGTAATACTGGCTGGCGATCATCAGCAGTTGCCACCCACTATCAAGTCAAACGAGGCTGCCAGGGCAGGATTAAATAATACCCTGCTTGAGAAATGTGTAGCTCTCCATCCCGAGGCGGTTGTTTTGCTGGAAGAACAATACAGGATGCACGAGCAGATAATGGGTTACTCTTCCGGTGTCTTTTACCAAAACAAACTAAAGGCGCATAGTTCTGTAGCGCAGCACATGTTGTTCGCGGCAGATGTTCCTTTTACTTTTGTTGACACCGCAGGTTGTGGCTTCGACGAAAAAGCAGATGGTACGAGTACCTACAATCCCGAGGAAGCTGCATTTCTCTTTAAGCATCTCACTTTATTGGCACAGGATCTGGATAAACATTACTCGGCAGAAAATTTCCCAACCATCGCCGTCATCTCCCCATACAAGCAACAAGTGCATGTTTTAAACGATCTGTTAGAGCATAACCCGCCTTTACTGGCACATGGCAAGAAAATAGCTGTGAACACCATCGACAGTTTTCAGGGTCAGGAACGCGATATAGTTTATATAAGCATGGTACGAAGCAATGCTGATGGTATAATAGGTTTCCTTTCAGACATACGCCGCATGAATGTGGCCATGACCCGCGCAAGAAAAAAATTGGTCATCATTGGCGACAGTGGAACACTGTCTTCTTTGCCATTCTATGCCAATCTCATCGCCTACGCCGAAAAGCAAAATGCGTATCAAAGTGCATGGGAGTTTATGGATGTATAAAGAATAGATGCGACAGAGACATATTTGCTGCTCAAATGCAGTTTTATACTGCTATGAGTCAAATGACTGATAATATATAAAGAAATGCATTAATTTATCCGTACCTTTAGTATTCCTCAACGATCCCAACGAAGCTGCGGCTTTTTATTTCCCACTAACGAAAGAGAATCTGGTACATTATTCCTGGATTTAAATCAATTGGAAGAATAGAAATGATCACAATAATTATCCGCGGCTTTATTGGTAAGAAGAAGGAACTAAAAAAGAAATTATGGAAACGTTCAAAGGAAGTTTTGGAGAATTGCAGTTTTATTTCAAGCCAAAGGATGAGGGTGAAACATATCTTGTAGAGCCGTATAGGCAAACAAGATTAAAACCATTCAAATTAATCAAAAGAGAAAAAGCAGATATTAATCATGAAGATAAAAGAGAATGGTTAATAGAAATTAAAGACAGCATCCCCGTTGCGATAAGAGACCTTGAATTGAATTTTAGCGATTTTATCCAGGAAAGCTTAGCTACTCACGCTTAGTAATATCCCTTTACACGGGCGCATTTACAGTTACTCTCTAGAGAGATCTCAGGTGCTTGCCTAAAATAGCACGAATGATTCGCTTTAAAATGTTGATATCTTTTTTTGGAAACGGCTCGCCCGCAATAGTATCTTCCCAAATCAGGACGGCCCTCGTCAAAGCCGTCATGTCGAATAAAATGAGACATCACCTGAAAACATGCAATTAGCCTAATAAAAGCTCAATTGCTTAAAAGTTCTTTGACATACTGTAAACCCAAACTTCACCGGAATTTCCGATTCTTAATTTTTCCGGTAACCGGAAAATTATACCTCAATCCCTTTCCCACAGCACTTATTATCAAAATGCCTAACGGAAAAAACCGGAAATTTCCGGAAAATCCATTTACACGATATAAGCTCCATTCGGCCCATCTCAAAAAACAGTTTTTTTAATTTTGACTTTTTACTTTTTAATTCCCAAGTTTGTAGCATTAATATGGCTTACAGGGAACCTGAATTAAGAACAGTAAATGTAACACGGTATGTCACCCCGCTTCGCGAGGGTGGTTCCATGCCGGCAATTGCAGAGGCAGATGATGACTTTCTGTATGTGCTCAAATTTCGTGGTGCCGGTCAGGGACCCAAAGCACTTATTGCCGAATTGATAGGTGGCGAAATAGCGCGAGCCTTGGGTCTGCGCATACCCGAACTTGTATTTGCTAATCTTGATGAAGGTTTTGGCCGTACAGAACCCGATGAAGAAATACAGGACCTCCTCAAGGCCAGCATAGGCCTCAACCTTGCCTTGCATTATCTTTCCGGTTCCAAAACATTCGACCCTACTGTTACTACGGTCGATGCAAAGCTCGCCTCACAAATAGTCTGGCTCGATTGCCTTTTGATGAATGTAGACCGTACGGTACGCAACACTAATATGTTGCTATGGCACAAAGAGCTTTGGCTTATTGATCATGGTGCATCTTTATATTTTCATCATTCATGGACCAATTGGCGCGAGCAGGCAATAAAGCCTTTTGTGCATATAAAAGATCATGTGTTGCTGCCCCAGGCTACTATGCTCAGTGAAGTGGATAAAGAATTCCGCAGTATATTGAGCAGCGGGCTCATACAAAAAATAGTGGCACTCATACCCGCCGATTGGCTCACGGGTGACGCTCCCTTTAGCTCCGCTGACGAACATAGACAAGCCTACGCAGAGTTCTTACAAACACGTATCGCTCATTCCGAAATATTTGTAAACGAAGCACAGCATGCAGGAAAAGGACTTATTTGAGTACGCTGTCATTCGCGTCGTGCCAAGGGTAGAGCGGGAAGAATTCCTGAACGTTGGTGTTGTGCTTTATTGTGCAAAAAAACGTTTCCTCCAGGTAGCCTTCAATCTTGATGAATCACGCCTGGTAGCTTTTTCTCCCGAACTGGATATTGATGAAGTAAAAGCATATCTCTGTGCTTTCGAGCTCATATGCCAGGGTGCTGCAGCCGGTGGCAAAATAGCAAAGCTCCCTATTGCAGAGCGCTTTCGTTGGCTCACTGCTACACGCAGCACGGTAGTGCAAACATCCAAAGTACATCCCGGCTTCTGCAGCGACCCTGTCGAAATGTTGCAGCGCCTGTTTATGCAACTGGTATTGTAACAATATTTTTTACGATGTGTTCACTCCTGTTTAGTTTTTGCGCCGGATATCTGAAACATTGCTGCTAAGGCATCATAACAGAAAAGAAATTATAGGCCTCGCGTCCTGAATTTTAGTTTTATTAGGCTAAATCAGGTTATTTTGTAGTAGCAATGTCTCTTTTCGTTTGTTCCATCAATTCCGGCAGCAATGGCAACTGTTACTATATAGGTAATGATACCGAAGCTGTGCTCATAGACGCTGGCATCACCTGTCGCGAAACGGTGAAGCGTATGAGAAAGGTCAATCTCTCGATGGACAAAGTGAAGGCGATTTTTATATCTCACGAACATGGCGATCATATTCGCGGACTTGAGGTAATATCCAATACTTTTAATATTCCTGTTTACATTACGGCACGCACCTTACAGCATAGTAGGTTGCAACTGAATAAGGAACTGACTAGATCTTTCACGGCCTACCAGCCCGTCCATATTGGTGCGCTAGCGGTACATGCATTCCCTAAGCTGCATGATGCTGCAGACCCGCATAGCTTTATTATTGAAGGTAATGAAACAAGAATAGGTGTCTTTACAGACATTGGTACACCATGCACTAACGTTATCGACCATTTCAGCCAGTGCCATGCAGCTTTTCTCGAAGCTAACTATGATGACGATATGCTGGATAAGGGTCGATATCCTTATCACCTCAAACGCCGCATAAGAGGCGACGAAGGCCACTTGTCCAACAAACAGGCGCTTGACCTGTTTACAGCATACAGGCCGGCACATATGAGCCACGTATTCCTGTCGCATTTGTCTAAGGATAACAATTGCCCTAAGCTGGCACATGAATTGTTTGTGGAGCACGCCGGCAATACCCATATAGTTGTGGCCTCAAGGTTCCAGGAAACACCCGTATATGAGATCAGCAGCAGGAAAGCAGCTCCTGCAAAGTCATTAAGCATATATGCACCTGCAGCCACTTCACGGCAAATTTCCTTGTTTTAGTATCTGTCTGCTTACCTTTGCCTTATGGAAGAAATCAAGCAGGTAACGTACGATAAAGGAACAATGACCAGCACCATCTGGCATTGCGACGATATACGCCTGGGGCATGCTGTTTCTAAATTTACTGATTATGTTTCTGTGCCTGCAAGCAACCATAACAACGATGTGATAAGATTGCATTTTGGCTTGAAGGGCAACTATAGCTTTTCATATCAACAGCTTGACCGCTCTTTCCACCTCCTGGGCGGCCATCATAATATGATGTACTCCAAAGATTTCGATATCGAAATTCAAAACAGGACCCTTGAGATAGAAACCTTTGGCGTTCAGTTTCCCAAAGAAATGTTTATCAACTTCACACAAAATGCAAATGATATTTTAAAGCGCTTCTCAGATAGTATAGTGAATGGCAGGAGTGTCCTATTATCGGAGAGCTGGGGTGCAATAGATGCTCCTATACAGCAGGTTATACAGCAAATCATACATTGCAGATACGCCGGCGACCTGAAAAAATTATTTCTGCTATCAAAGAGTATAGAGCTGTTGGTATTATCAGCAGAGGCAAGCAATGCTGCCGAGAACAGAAAAGATATTTTTATAAAAAAAGGCACTGACAAGGAAAAGATAATAGCCGTAAGAGATATCATTAATGAGCGGCTAAGTAGTCCGCCAAATCTTTCTGAGATAGCCAAAATGGTAGGACTTAATGAATACAAACTCAAAAAGGGTTTTAAAGAGACCTTTGGCAATACAGTCTTTGGTTACCTGGCAGAGCAGCGTCTTCACCTTGCCCAGCAATATCTCCGGGACACAGAAAAGACCGCAGCCGAGATCGCCTTTGAATTAGGCTATGCCACACCACAGCATTTTAATAATGCTTTCAAAGGGAAATTCGGTATTACTCCGCATTCAGTTAGAAATAATACCTAAAATGCAACCCGTTTGTATTTATACGTCATAGTATTGCGCTATAAAGCAAACGTAACATCATTTAAAAAAACTAAATCATGAGTGAACCACTATTTGTAAAGAGCAGTATAGAAATTAATGCCCCGGCCGCTGCAGTATGGGATGCCCTTGTCAATCCTGAGCAAACAAAGAAATACATGTTCGGCTGCGAAACAGTTTCCGATTGGAAACCCGGTAGCCCCTTGCTATGGCGCATGGATTATGAAGGGAAAGAACTAATAGCTGTAAAGGGCAATATTGTAGATATACAGCCTGAAAAAACGTTGGAATATACCACCATAGATCCAAACGACAAAAACATGGAAGATATACCTGAAAATTATCTTACAGTTACCTACACCCTTACTTCCGAAAATGGCAAAACAAAACTTTCTGTCAGTCAGGGCGATTACTCAAAAGTTGCCAATGGGCAGAAACGATATGAAGATACCAATAGCAATGGCGAAGGCTGGAACCCAATACTGGTGCAGATAAAAGAGTTGGTGGAGCAATGATCGTATTGTGTAAAGAAGCTGTATAGACAATCGTCTTTCTGTTAATGAAGCGAAACTATTTGATTACTAACTTTGAATTAAATATATTCATGTATTAAATAGCTTTTGTATGAAGAAACTATACACTCTTATCTTATTTATTCTGGCCTTAAATATTTCTGCCGGTGCACAGGGTTCCAGGTATGTGGATCTTGCCTTGTCGCTGCATACACCTGTTACTGGCGATACTATTATTCGTGGTGTGGATATGCTCAACATCAATTCAGAGATATTGAACGTGGGAATGTCGCCCTTTGTGCCAATAGATTCAATAGCGTATGCCATATTAATCGATGGTACACCGCTCCAGTTTGTTGTAGGCAGTAAGCTGGTGCCATATAAAACCATCACAGATACTTTAATAAACCCCGGCGATTCCATGGCATATAATATGGCAATAGCTCTCGATACTACTTTGCCTTTTGGCACCTACGATGTATGTGTACAAGTAACCCCTTTTAATGGATCAGTCCCTATTAGTGATTCAGTCCTTACAAATAATAAAAGTTGCGCGACTATTGTGGTAAGCAAGCGGCCTACCGCTGTGCCATTAATTAATGCCAATATTTCCTCAATAAATGTATATCCTAATCCCGCAGTAGATAACGTGAATTTTGAGTTAGAGATGCTCCGGAGTAATGATGTAGTGATAAAAGTGTATGATATTACAGGTCGTTTTACAGGCCTGCAGCAAAATAATCATCTTATGCAAGGGAAGCATACTATGCAGTTAAATACAGTCAACCTCCATACCGGCTTGTATATGTATCAGTTAAGCATAGGTGCTGAAACTGTTAATGGCAGATTTATTAAAAACTAACTTTTTAAACGCTTATTGCAAAGCCATTCCTTATAAGGAATGGCTTTTGTTTTTATAATACTTTAACATACCGGATGTAAGCATTGGTAAGGTTGTTTTATACTCTTATTCGGGATATGTGATTGTAAAATTCTAAAAATGAGTGTTATGAAAACGAAGATGAGAATGGCAGCAATATTACTGACGACTATGAGCCTTATGCCCATAGCAAACAATACAGTAAATGCCCAACAGGTAAGGGCGCGTATAACAATTGGTACACCCCCACCGGTTTATCCTGATAATGGACAATATTATTATCCGCAGAGCAGATTTTATGACGATAATAATACCTATTACAAATACAATACAGTACACCCTTATTATGGGTACAGGCATGAACATGGCGAATATGGAAACATGCACAGGGGCTGGGACAGAAATGACAGGAACAATTATAACAACAGGAATTCTGACCGCGACATGCACAGAGATCATTCCGATTACAGGCATGATAGACGATAAAATAATGTCTCACCTTTTATTATATCCAAGGCCGCTATATCAGCGGCCTTACTTTTTTATTTTGCGCTTTAACATATCTATAAGTATTTCTGGTAGCTAATTTGGAATACACTATGCATACCTCAAAAAACATAGGTTATGAAAAACAAGACAAAAATTTTAGTTGCATTAGTTGCCGTGATGATGATAGGATTTAGCAACAATTCTTTTGCTCAGCGTGTGAGCGCAAACATTCATTTTTCTTTAGGCGGCGCACCGGAATATTATGCTCCTGCTCCTGCTTATCAATATAGTAATGTAGCTTATTATGGTCATGACAGGTATGAACGCCGCAGGGGTTGGGATCGTGACCGTGATATGTATCGCAGAGATAACGGCCGTATGATGGATAGAGGCGGCTATGCATATAGAGATCGTGGCTGTGAAGCTCCACGTTATAACAATAATAGTGGTTACGAAGCTCCACGTTATAACGACAATAATTATAACAGCTATAACGGGTATAATAATAGATATAGGTAGTAGGCAGCGTTTAATTTAAAATGAAACGCCTTCGCTTTTAGCGAAGGCGTTTTTATTATTGCATATTCTGTTAGAGTTTAAATTCGGCCACGACCTTGTAAAGATCATTAGCTGAATCTCTTCTTAGTAAAGTAAGTGTATCGGCAATGAATTTGTTTTCATACTTTTTGTCTTTAAAAGTATCCCAAAGTTTATTTGTCTTTTCTTTGTTCATCCCTCTGGCAATGGTTATGTGTGGCTCTTTATATAGTATTAGTTTCCGGCCCTTATTTACCGCACTGCACACTGCAAGTGCAGGATATATGGTGCGCAGCACAGACTCAAAATATTCTTTGGGCTTTGGTTTAATATACACAGTGCCTGAAGTAGGGAAGCAACCATAATCTTCCAGCCATATAAAAGAAGATTTCAGCCTTCCCATTATGTGATAACGTATTTCATTTACCAGCAGATCTTCTTTTAATGGATTCCCGGAAAAACTTGCCAGTGATATATGCGGTATAGAATGTTTGCCTGCATAGCTGCCAAGTATCTCTGCAGCTTTCTTCTTTGAATAATTTACATCGCTGGTTACTTTAATATCAGGATTTATGACCATCAGGTAGTCTTCATAAACTGCCGGTACAGCAGCAGAAAATAAAGATGCCTGGGTAGTAATGACGCTCATAATGTTATTGAAATGGGGCTCAAATTATTATTTTTTTAGCCAAATAACGAACCTGCTATATTATATCCTTGTTTATTTTCGTTCATGTTGTGAACTTATTGTTAAGCATACAGGTTTAATCTATAAGCTTTTATGAAGTATTTTTGCAGCACACACACTAATAACCATGGGAAAAATTGCTAAACGCATCTTAAAGGTAACGGGGATAATAATAGCATTGCTGCTGCTGACGGCTATACTCGTACCCATCTTGTTTAAGGATAAGATTATGGCATTTGCCAAAAAAGAAATGAATGAACAGCTGAATGCTACTGCTGATTTTAAGGATATCAGCATTTCACTATTCCGCCATTTCCCCAATCTTTCTGTAAACATAAAAGAGATTAGCATAGTAAATAAAGCGCCTTTTCTTAATGATACGCTTATTGCTGCCAGCAGCATTGATGTGAGTGTTGACCTCATGAAAGCTATTAAAGGCACTTACGATATCCTGGGCATAGATGTAAATACGCCGCGTATACATGCCCTTGTAAACGAAAAGGGTGAAGCTAACTGGAACATTACTAAACCGGATACAACACAGAAGACTGCAACAGCATCAAAACCATTGGTACTAAAACTGCGTCACTATAGTATTGATAATGCGTATATAGAATACAAGGACGACCAGGGGAAAATGTATGTAACACTTGAAAATCTTACACACAGTGGCTCCGGAGATTTTACCAGTGATAATTTTACGCTTAGTACCAAGACAAATGCAGACGCCATTAGTTTTACATTTGGCAATATTGCCTACCTATACAAGGTGAAGACTGAACTGGATGCAGATATTAATATAGATAATGCTACACACAAGTACAGCTTTAATACAGATAAGATACAGCTAAATGGGCTAAAGCTTAGCACTAAAGGCACAATACAAATGCCGGATACCCTGAATACTATTATGGATGTGCAGTTCAATACACCATCCAATGATTTTAAAGATATCCTTTCGCTTGTTCCCGGTATTTATCAAAACAACTTCAAGGATATAAAGACAAGCGGCAAGGCGGCATTCAATGGTTTTGTAAAAGGCACTTACAATAAAACACAAATGCCGGCTTACGAAGTAAATCTATTGGTAGAAAATGCATCTTTCCAATATCCTGACTTGCCTGGTAAAGTATCTGACATACAGATAAAGATGCAGGCTAAGAATCCTGATGGCGTAACAGACCATACTATTGTGAACATTGAAAAGGGACATATTGCTTTCGACAATGAGCCATTCGATTTTCGTTTACTGCTGAAGACGCCTATTTCTAATCCCTGGGTTGATGCTGCTATGAAAGGCCGGATAGACCTGTCGCAGGTACAGAAGTTTATGAAATTGCAGACGGGCACTAAGCTTACCGGTATCATAACGGCGGACGCTTCAGTACGTGGTTCTATATCTGCTGCCCAAAAAGGCAATTATGAGGCACTATATGCTGCTGGCACCGTTGGTGTCAACAATCTTTTTTACGCTTCAAAGGATTATCCTGATGGAGTGAGTATTAGCAGCCTGCTACTTACTTTCAATCCTAAGAATGTAACGGTGTCTGATTTCAAAGGTGCCTATCTCCAGACAAACTTTGCAGCAAATGGCAGCATAGATAATCTACTCGGTTATTACCTGCACAACGAAGCCCTTACAGGTGCGTTGCATTTAAGTGCTGATAAGCTGAACGTAAACAAATGGATGGGTACATCTACAGCGTCAACTACTCCTGCTGCAAACAGCAAACCTGCGGCGGCCTCTGCACCTTTCCTGGTTCCTGCTAATCTAAATATTACCCTTAGCGCAGAAGTAGGCAGCGTACAATATGATAACCTGTTACTCACTGCCGTGAGTGGTACGCTTGCCATACATGATGAAACAGTGTATATGCAGAAAGTAATGGGCAAAGGGCTTGATGGTACTATACAGATAGATGGCTACTACAGCACTAAGAATGATAAGAAGAACCCTGATATACAGCTGACCTACAGTGTGCAGAATATAGATGTGCAAAAGACATTCAACACATTCGTAACTGTACAGAAGTTAATGCCGGTAGGCAAATATTTGTCCGGTAGCCTCACTTCACAGCTTACAATGCAAGGTAAGCTGGGACAGGATATGACGCCTGTATTAAATACCCTTAGTGGTAAGGGTAATTTCTTATTGCTGCAAGGCATACTTAGCAAATTTGCACCAACTGATCAGTTGGCAGATAAGTTAGGCATTGCAAGTCTTAAGTCTATACTGCTGAAAGATATTAAAACCTATTTCACCTTTCAGAATGGCAGGGTAGCAGTAGAGCCTTTTAAATTCAATGTAGGTGATGTTGGTTTTGAAGTAGCAGGTTCTCATGGCTTCGACCAATCTTTGAACTATGGTATTAATATGGCCGTACCACGTGCCTTAATGGGCAGCCAGGGCAATGCTATGCTGAGCAACCTGGTAGGCCAGGCAGCGAGTAAAGGTGTGAAGGTACAACTACCAGAAAAGGTAAACCTTGCTGTAAAGCTGGGTGGTACCATTACTAAACCTACTATACAAACTGACCTGAAAGATGTAGCAGGCAATGCCGTAAATAATGTAAAACAGCAGTTGGTAAACGAAGCGCAGAAGAGAGCGGACAGTGCAAAGGCTGTGCTAAAGGATACCGCACAAGCCATTAAGAAAGACCTGATGAATAACGCTAAATCTGCATTGCAAAACCAGCTAAGCGGTAACAAGGATACTACTAAAAAGAACGATGCTATTAACAACGCTACTGAAAAAGCCAAGGGTGCGCTGAAAGGATTGTTTCACAAATAGCCGGTAGCAGGTTTAATAAGTGACATTTGTATGCACTTAAACTGGCTGCACATATAAATAAAATAAATTTATATGTAACTGTTAGAAATTAAGAGATAAAGTTTTATTTTACAGCAAATTAATTTGGATACTACACTATCTTAATTAATTTTGCCCACCTAAATTGTTCACTAAAAATCAAGAACTGTGGCGTACGAAAACAAAAATTTTGGCGACAACCGTAATGAAAGTCTGTTTAGCAAGCGTATAAAGGCCGGTAAGAGAAGAACTTATTTCTTTGATGTTCGTTCAACACGTGGTAATGACTATTTTATTACTATCACTGAAAGCAAAAAGCGTTTTGATGACAATGGCTATGACAGGCACAAAATGTTTCTTTACAAAGAGGATTTCAACAAATTCCTTAACGCGCTTACAGAAACTATCAACTATGTAAAAACTGACCTGATGCCTGACTTCGATTTCGATGCATACAACCACGATCAGGAAAATGAAGAAGGCATGCCAATCGCCGAAGGTGTTACTGAAAATGAAACTTCATCTGCTACTATTTCATCTGCAAGCGTAGTAAGCGCCGAAGATAACAGCAGCGTAGACGACTGGAAAATCTAAATCATAATCTTTACATATTTTGAAATGCCCCGGTATCACCGGGGCATTTTCTTTTATACTACCTTAAGCCTGTTATTGTTTTTCCTTTAGGATATTTCACTGTATAGCCTACATGCAATTTCTTTGTGTCATTAGGCTTTATATTTAGTTCCCACTTTACTTCACCGGTATTTTCATTATAGTCACCGTCATTCTTGTCTATATCTTCTATTACTATGTCCTTATCATTGCTTACAGGTACCTGGTCAAGTATCACTACATCTGCAGGTTCCTTTCGTGTATTACGTATGCTTATATTGTAAGCAAATGTTTCGCGCACATTGCTTCCTATCATTTTCACACTGCGGCGCTCTTTATCCAACTCTCTCTTTATTATTATCTTTTTGTCTTTTCCCAGGGAGAAGTTGAGCGTGTCGTTTGTATTGCGCATATCTATACTTCCCTGTCCTACATAAGAGCCTTCATAGAAAATATTAGTATTACCCGGCAGCAGGTTCAGGTCTTCCCAGTTGGTCACCTGCGCCTGCAGGAAAACGCTCTCATTTAACTTAGGTACTGCATAGTATCTGTAGCTCGCCGGCATATCATATGTTTTTATAGCCACAAGGTGTTGCTGTCCGTCGCTTGGTATGGAGTAAGGCAGGCTAATATCAAATTTTGCATTGATGCCTGCATTATCTACCTGTACATATTGGTTCATTGAGCTTTGTTCAATAGCTGCACTTTTCTGGTATACATTTCCTCTCATTGGCGCCATGCTTTCCACGTCTTTTTGTTCTGTCATAGAGTTCTTGTACATAGGCGTAGGAGCCGGCGGCTGGTAAAAGGCAAGGTAATTTGGCGTGAGTACTGGTGATTGTGCATTTTCGCTTGGGTTGCCTGTAGATAGTGTTATATGTACATTATTCCATTTTATGCCACTGTTCTGGTACACATTGGCTTTATATAAAAGATGTACAGGGTCATTCACTTTATCTACACGCAAGTCATAAGTAGGCGACCATCCGGCATTAGGTACTACATATGTTATTACAACATCAGAGCTGGCGGCATGTGCTGCATAAAACTTAACACGCAATTGCCCACCCGGTTGGAAATCCCTGTTTTGCTCAGCTCCTAGTTGCTGGTTCAGTCTTGTGAGGCGCTCATCTATTTTAGTGATGCGTTCCTGCAGCGCCAGTTTATTATTCAGATAGCTTTCCAGCTTTACATTCAGCAGGTCCAGCATCTTTTGCAGCTCTATTACAGATAGACCTGTTTTATCACCACCCACTTTTTTATTTTCAGCCAGTACACTTAGCTGCTCATCTATCACCGCGATCTTATTATTGGTAAGATTACGTTCACGGTTCATTATCTCTATACTATCTTTTAGCTCTTTGCCCCTTGGGGTAAGATTGTCATTCGTGAGATAATTATTCTGAAAAGTGCTCGACTCTACTACTACATCTTTATCTGCACTTATATTCAGGCTCTGCTGATTTACATTGCCTGCTACATTAGTGAATAAGACATCGTTTTCGCCCTGCACCAAATTTACATGTGCGGTGCTTGTAAGCTCAGCGCCATTCAAAAAAACAGTTGCAGATTCTATTGTTGTTTTTTCCTTTATCTGCGCATGCAGCACAGCGGGCGACAGCAGCGTAATGCCTGCGACTAAAAGGTAATGGGGATATTGCATAGAAATGGTTTTAAAAATGTAAGACGTAATCAGGTGGATAATTCCATAATGCTAAGTACCAAATACTTTGCCATTTTCTTGTTAAAAAAGTTAAAAGAGTCCGGATTTATTAGACTAAAGAATTGCCTGAACTTAATAAAGGATGTAATAACATGAAGCAAGGTATAATTCAAATGAAAAATTGTGGTTTTTTAGATTTTTGTCTGTATGCCTTTGCCGGATTGCCTTTGGTCGGATTTACTTAGGGTATAATTGGGTATAAATATGCTCTTTTATACCTAAATAGTGAGCATGTGGCAGAAAAGCGAAGTGTATTACCAATTTGTTAGCAGACATTTTAGGGTTTACAGTATGTCAAAGAGCTTTATTTTAATTAGCAAATTTGATGATTAGCAAATGGTGTGGTTTATAACACCTAATCCCCAAAGGGGCATCTTATTTGGCAAGTTACTATTTCGATTGAAGGGTTTCCAAATAATGATATCCACATTTTGAGTTGTTCGACGCGAGCGTGTTGGTGAGGACACCAACACAGGAGAAAAATAAATTAGAAGATGGCGAAAAGGCGTAACTTTTATAAATAAAGATTTTTATGCAATCACATTTTGAATACTTCAATAATATAGCTATTGAAGCGTTAATTGACTATTTTAATCAACCTCAAGAAGAGTCAAACCAAATAGAATTCAAGTCAGGTGAGACTGATGTTTCTAAGCTTTACAAGGAAATATGCGCGTTTGCAAATACTGATGGAGGTGTATTAATTTGGGGGGCACCAAAGGAGATTAATTTTAAGTCAGGTGAAAAAAGTACTGCAAATAGAGTTTGTCAAGGAAAACTAACTCCAACTGAAATAAATAAAACAGAAGACTCGCTTATTCAAACTTTAATGGCGAATATAAGTCCTGCCCCCATAGGCATAATAGTTCGAAAATTCTCTTACGAACAAGGGTATGCTTATATTATTATAGTACCTAAAAGCCTTTACCCTCCTCATCAAGTTGGAGGAACGTATTATATAAGGGTGAACACTATGAGTGTGCCTGCACCTCATGGCATTGTACAAGCATTTTTCAATCAAAAAAAGCCAATCGATTTAGTTGCAAAAATTAAGATTGAAAAAGAGTTAGTGGAACATAATAAAGAAGTCGGTATAACTATAGCAGTTACTAATAAATCAAAATATCCTGCAGTTGAAATTGAAGGATTTGTCTCGATTGTCGGTAAACTTTATGAGGTCAAAGAAACGCCAGTTCTAAATATGGTCAGCTTAAAAGAAGGCAGAGTTTCTTTGTCTACAGGCTTAAAATTCAAAAGTGCGTCAATATTAGGTCTATGGGTATGGCATAGCATTTATGGGATAAGAATTCTTGGCGAATATTGCTATGTAGAACTTTTTATATGGGCTAAAGAAACCCATGGATTTACCAAATTATTTAAATTGTATAACAATGGTACAATACATGAGATTGATTTGGATAGTGCAGACGATTTAGAAAAGGAATACGAAGAGTGGATGAGCCTAGATGAAGAAGCCTAAGTTTCATTATTAATGAATTAGGCCTCTTTATCAGTTAATACAAGTATTAGCTTTTTAATTGCTTATCCTAATAACTAATTCTTCACTATCCTCAGCTTCGCATAATTCAGCATTATCTTTTTCAATCCATGGCCCTGTCCGAAGGCTATAGTTGCTATGCGGTTGTTTACACCGCCTTCTATATGCGTTATTTTACCAAAGCCAAACTTCTGGTGTTCCACTTCCATGCCCACGGTCATTTGCATTACATCATCTGCTTTAAAGTCGGCGGTTGGCTTATGTTCTGCCGGCCTTGATTGCAGCTTGTCAGCAAGCTTCTTAAGTGATGGCACTCTGTCGAACGATTGATTCAACATATTGCCAAAGGTGCTGCCTGCACCGGGATTAGGCCTGTTAGACATGCCGGTAAAAGCTTTGTCCAGGTGTTTTTCAGGTATTTCCTGCAGAAAACGGCTCGCATCATTCTGCACCAGGTTGCCAAAGCGGTAACGCGTATTAGCATAGCTTATCCATAGCCTTTCTTTAGCGCGGGTAATAACCACGTAAAACAAACGTCTTTCCTCTTCCAGCGCTTCACGGTCGTTAAGACTCATCTGGCTGGGGAATAAATTTTCTTCCAGGCCTACTGCAAATACACAAGGAAATTCAAGGCCCTTAGCCGCGTGTATGGTCATCAGTTTCACCGCATCAGCATTTGGATCATTATCCTGGTCGGCATCTGTAAGCAATGTTATTTGTTGCAGGTAACTGCCCAGCGTTTTGTCTTTTAATTCACCTTCTTCATCCGGTGTTTCTGTAAACTCTTTTATGGAGTTCAGCAACTCCTGTATGTTTTCGTAGCGGGCCAGGCCTTCTACGCTTTTATCATTGTACAGTTCTGCTACAAGTCCTGTTTGTTTGCCTACTGCAAATGCCACATCATAGGCATTCTGTTTTTCCAGCATCGTCTGGAAACTGCGTATCATGTAGATGAAGCTTTCTATACTGTTACCGCCTGTGCCTTTTACGGGCATCAATTCGGGATTTGTTATTACATCCCAAAAGCTTACATCTGCTTCATTAGCACGCACCAGTATTTTCTCTATGCTTGTTTTCCCTATACCACGCGCAGGGTAGTTAATAATGCGCTTCAGGTTTTCTTCATCTTTCGGGTTCACTACCACGCGCAGGTAGGCAAGTAAATCCTTTACTTCCTTGCGCTGGTAGAAGGATACACCACCTACCAGTTTGTAAGGGATATTTAAACGACGGAGACTTTCTTCAAAAGAGCGGCTCTGAGCATTGGTGCGGTAAAGAACAGCAAAAGCTTTGTTGGGATAATGATTGCGTAATTGCTGTTCCTTTATAGTGTCAGCTACAAAGCGTCCTTCATCATTATCCGTAAGCGTGCGTACCAGCGTTATCTTTTCACCTTCCTTGTTCTCCGTCCACAGTTCTTTAGGTATCTGGTTCTTATTGTTGCTTATCACATTGTTGGCAACATTCAGTATATGTTGTGTACTACGGTAGTTCTGCTCCAGCTTTATCACTTTCACATCTTCATAGTCATCCTGGAACTGCAGGATATTTTGTACCGTAGCGCCGCGGAAGGAGTAGATGCTTTGTGCATCATCGCCCACCACACATATATTTTCGTGTACGGCACCCAGCATTTTTATTATGGCATACTGTGCAAGGTTGGTATCCTGGTACTCATCAATAAGTATGTAACGGAATTTGTGCTGGTACTTGGCTAAGACTTCCGGCAGTCGCGTAAGCAATATGTACATATTGAAAAGCAGGTCGTCAAAATCCATCGCACCATTGCGGAAGCAACGCTTCGCATAGCTTTCATATATCTCTCCCATCATCGGGCGATTGCTGCGTGCATCTTCCTGCTGTATCTGGCTGTCCATTTTATAGGTCATGGGGTCCACCAGGCTATTCTTGGCAGCGCTTATGCGGTTATATACATAACTGGGCTTGTAGTGCTTATCATCCAGCTGCATATCATGTACAATACCCTTTATTACGCTCTTGGCGTCATCCGTATCGTATATGGTAAAGTTGCTTGGGTAACCCAGTTTAGTAGCCTCAGCGCGCAGTATGCGTGCAAAAACAGAGTGGAAAGTACCTATATATAAATTACGTGCTTCTGTGCTGCCCAGTATGTTTTCTATACGTTCTTTCATCTCGGCAGCCGCCTTGTTGGTAAAGGTGAGTGCCAGTATATTAAATGCATCCACACCTAACCTTAAAAGGTGTGCAATACGTGTAGTAAGTACCTTGGTTTTTCCACTGCCTGCACCGGCCACAATCATCAGCGGCCCTTCTATATGCTCTACTGCTTCCTGCTGTTGCTCATTTAAGCCCTTCAAATATTCATGCATGCTGCAAATTTACGCAATAGCTTCGGTCATTTCTAAAGCATGCAGGGGAAACTGCGTGGAATTAACCCGCAATTTTTTCTTTCATCTGCCTGGCAGCTTTCCCGGCTTTCTTTTTCAGCTTGTTAGTGCCTTTTTCCACGTCGCGCCTTAGTATCAGCGCTCGGTTTTCTACTAATAAGCCTGCTATAATTCCGGCGGCAGCATAAGCCAATAATCTTGATGTTTTCATAATAGTAAATTTACTAACATTATATGTCATGGTGATAAAACAATAGAATTGTGCCATAGTGTCGATAACTATTCCATATAATACACATATAAGCCAATTTCCTACTTTTACTTCATGGAGCAGAAAACTAATATCCCTACACTGTATGAATGGGCAGGTGGAATGGAAGTATTCGAAACGCTTACTGACCTGTTTTATAAAAAAGTACTGAAAGATGAGCTGCTGGAGCCCATCTTCAAACACATGTCTGCAGAGCACCAGAAACATGTGGCGCACTTTATAGCAGAAGTGCTGGGCGGCCCTGCCGTATATAGCAGCGAAGATGGGGGCAGTCACGCCAAAATGATACAAAAACACTTCTTAAAGCACCTGACGGAAGCGCACAGAAAGCGCTGGGTAGAACTGCTAATGGAAACTGCTGATGAAATAAACCTGCCAGATGACCCGGAATTCCGTTCCGCTTTCATCGCCTACCTGGAATGGGGCACGCGCATAGCCGTACTAAATTCTAATGTTGCAGAACTGGCTGTGGATATTGATGCGCCAATGCCGCACTGGGGTTGGGGGGTGCCCGGTGGACCTTATATGCCTGAAGAAAAGAAAAACTAAACAGCATTGAATAGTCATAAAAATGCTTCTCCTACAGCCGTAAGAGAAGCATTTCTATTTATAAATTACCCGTTAGCTACTTCTTCCATATAGGCTTTCAGCTCTTCCAGTGTTTTAAACTGAATCTTATCAGCACCATAGCCTGATTTCCAGAATCTTGATTCCGGGTCCGGGTTGTACATGCTCTTCCAAAGCTTTATACCCAGCTCTTTATGTTCATAATCTATAGATTTTGAGTTGTTAGATATAACTGGCTCAAATCCCAGGTCGTATAAGTCGTCTTGTGTTATTTCAGGATAGTTCATCGTGTCCAAATTTCTGCAAGTTTATTTGAAAATAACAATTAAGCGAAAAAAAATTATCGCAGTACAAAATAATAAATCAACCGGTAATATAAACTTAAAAATTATACCTGCCCGTTTATTGCCCCCATTCCTGCCTGTAACAGGCCTGCTGTAGTCAAAAGTATATATACCTGCTAAGCCTGCGTAGTACTACTGAGAAAAATGCGTGTAAACAACCCGCAAAATAGGTAGTAACACTTGTAAAAAAAATATGTAGTGAAAGTAGGTTTGCAACAACATATAGAGGAGCTGTAGTCTTAATGTGCTGCTCCAAAAACCAAAAGAAACGTTCAAGCCCTGTAACACAAAAAAATTCTTTAACGCTAAAAAACTTAACACAATGGACCAGAATCAAAATCTCGACCCCAATGAACTGAAGCGCGCATCAGAGTTGTCTTCAACACTTACAAACCAGCTTAGAGTGAACACAGACACACGGCGTGACCCATCGGTAATGCTGAACGGCGGCAATCCTATACAGATAGGGTTTGATACCACCATCAACTTCAGGCCCCTGAATGCAGATACCTATAAGACTGCCATGCAAAAAGCCGACCCAAAGATTTTCCCTGCGGGACTAAAGGGCTTGCCTGATAATTTCCTCGACTTTGCCCGGAAAATAGAACCTGACCTGTTTAAATGGATGGCAGATAAAAAGAACCTGGCGCAGTTTACCTCCGACCCTGTAAGCGGGCTGCAAAAATTCTGCGCTGATAATAAACTACAGCTGCCGGATAATATTAAGAGCTTCCTGTTAGCCACACAGAAAGCTAATGCTGCGATGAAATATAATGCACCGGGGGTAAGGTTCAAGAGCGTGACACCAACCATTATACCGCTGAAAAAGTAATGCAAAAATTAATTGTAAACACTAACACTAAAACTAATTGATATGTCCATCTCTCAAACACACGGATACCATCTCGTATTCGAATTAAGCAATAACAGGCTGGCAGGAATAGTAGATGACTTTATTCCTAACCCCGTATCATTTACCATCCCGGGCGGTATCGACGTCACCGCGTCGAAAATACCGGGCAGACCATCAACCGTTAGTATCGCCAGTGGCAACAACATAACAGTTAATGCCGTAAGACAGGTGCAGATATTAACCTCGCAGATAAATGTAAGGATAACCATACAGGCGCAACTCTCCGTAAGTGGCGGCCAGGTAACTATCACTTATCCTTCTGCGCCGGTTATTACGGCAGATACGCCGGCTGACCAAACGCATTTGCAAAGTCTTGTTGCTTTGGCAAATGCTTTGCAGGGCACAAATCTTACTGTAGCACAGGTGCTGCAAATGGGCGCACAAAGTTTGCTGGGCACATTGCAAACGGGCTTCACGCTGCCTAACATACCGGTGGGCGCGCCTTTTAATCCAGGCCCTTGTGCCCTTTCCCTTAGCAGGATAGATTTGCACACTATCACCAACTCTATATTTGTATTACTTCAGTTTTCAGGTGCAGGTGTGCCGGCTGTGGCACTTAATGCCAATGGTTTTACAACTTCTCTGCGCGGTGGCAGCGAGTCGGTAATGGTAGTAGCTAATGATGCGCTGCTTGCTATTGCGGCCTGCTTCATAGGCCAGGACCCTGCCAGTCCGCTGCATGGTGCACCATTTGTTACCTCAGGCAATACTACTACCATGGTAGGCTTTAAGAATGTTAGCCTCAGCGGTCATGATCTGCTTATCACCAGTCTTAGTATCAGTGTTGTCGGCAATCAGCTTGTGGTATCAGGCGGGGGCTCTACCAGCGGTACGGGCTACGATGCTACCGCTACATTCAGCGCACCTATAGGGTTTAACTGCCATGGAGATGGTACCATATTCCCGGTATTTGATCCTAATAGTGTAGCCATACACGTAAGCGTAAGCTTTGACTGGTGGGTGTACCTGGTAGGCTTTGCGATTGCTGCAATAGCAGGTGTGATACTGGGCCCGTTAGTAGGCGTGGTACTGAGCATAGTGGTTGCATTGCTGGGCCCTATTGCTTCGCTTGTAGGAAATGCCATAGCGAAAAACGCCCTGTCCGGATTGTCGCAATCGCTGAACAATTCCATATCACAGGGCTATCAGATGGCGCCACCTGCGCTGCTGCAGGTGTTAGGCGAACTGCGTTGCCAGCAGGTGATACTTGACGACTTTGCCATGCAGGGATTTATGAATCCGCATAGTAAGCCTGATGTGTATATAAGTGAAGACGACGTTGTAACAGATAAGGCACAGACAGACACAGGCGGTACCGGCGTTTTTGGTCAGTATGTGGACTATAATACCGCAACAAAAGCAACTTTTACGGCCAATGCCAGCCTCTTTAAGTTGCCGGTTGTTATAACCTGGTATATAGGCGGCACGCATGTTATGGGTAGCGGCAGTATGACGCTGAATGGTAAAACGATTCATTACACCGTTGCCGGCAATACTTGTGCCATACAGACAAATCTTGGCGATGCCGTTACCGGCGTTATAACGGCGAAAGCAACCGGCCAGGATAACTTTGGCAAGTTTGATACTGCCCTTATAGATATACCCGGCACGCTGCGCGATTATCCCGGTCAGGATGCTTTGCAGGCTATACTCGATAAGGTATCTCATATAGCAGTAGTACAGGGCTGGCCTTTCAATATCAACAGTCCAGATCCTGCTCCATACTATCAGCGCCAGATTGATATGGGCGCTAACTACCAGCAGGCTTTGCTTGCTTCAGCAGCTATCGGTGGTGCCGGCGGCATCATTGGTAAAGGCGGTCTGGCGGGCGGTATAGCCGGCGGCATACACGAATAAAATAAGTATTAAGCTTCAGTTCCTGAGTTAGCCATTAAGAGAAGTGGCTAACTCTTTTTTATTAGTTGGCTTCTCCGCTCACTTCGACTATCTCGTGTTGCTCTTCCTTTGGCTTAAAGAAAAGCAAACCTGCCATCATAAACAGGCTGGTCACCACCACTACATAGAATAATACACCTACGCTAAAACTGCCCGTTGTCTGTGCTGCAGGTATGCTGTAAAAAAGTAAAATGGTCACAAGTCCGCGTGGCATAAGAAACAGTTCAGGGAACAAGTTTGAGCGCAGTATGAAACGCAGGTACAGGAACCGTGCGCCTAATAATATTAATACTATTAAAGTGCCCAGTATTATCACCTGCCGCTCTGCAACCAGGCTTAGCTGTATGGAATACCCGAAGAGAATGAAAAAGAAGGTGCGTATAAGAAAGGAGGTTTCTGCTGTTATAGATTTCATCAATGAGAGAACACCCTCCATGTGTTCATGTGTTGCCAGGCTCCTGAATCTTCCGCGAAGAAATAAGTGGCTGTTATTGAGTACCAGGCCAAAGACCAGCACTATCAATAGCGCGGGTATGTGAATCAGTTCGCCCGCGCTATATACCAGCGCCAGCATGGCAAACAAAAGAAAGAATTTCAGGTCTATAGATATTTTGGCAAGAATATACAGCAGTATAAAGGAAGCAAGTACTGAGATAAGGATAGCGAGTCCCACACTCGCTGCAAACACACCTACTGATTGCAGGTTCAGCACACTGTTCATCACCAGGTAGTTGAATACCATGATGCCTATAATGTCTGAAAAAGAAGATTCATAAATAATAAATTCCTTCTTTTGCTCCGGCAAGTGGCTCGTACTCGGTATTACTATCGCACTGCTTATTATGCTCATAGGCACGGCATATACGGCCGCCATATGTATGGGTTCCCCCAGCCAATAAGATATAAGCCAGGCAATAGCAGAAGCAGATACTGCGAAAATTACAGTAGCAGACAAAAAGGAATCGCGAATCAGCTTTAGTTTCTTCCGGTTCACGTCCAGGTCCAGCGCTGCCTCCAGTACTATCATTATAAGCCCTATAGCCCCCAGTATCTTTACCAGCTTGTTTACATCCTGCTCCACATAGCCATAGTAGGCAGAGAGGTATTTTATAGCAATGCCTGTGCCTATCAGCAATAGCACTGCAGGTACTTTCGTCTTCCTGCTTACCATGTTAAAAAGGTAGCTGAGGATGACGATACCGCTCAACAGTATAATGATGGTATGCGTAGCTAAAGCCATAATGAGTGATTGTATATCAAGATACTAATATCATACCAGATGGCATTGTTTAGCATTTACAAACTATTATAGTGATAAGCACCCTTTAACATAGCTTTATTCCTTCAAAAACATCAATAAAAATTATTATCTTATCTTTGCATATTATTTTATATAGCTGCGTTCCTACCTCATTATATTTATTAGCGTATTAGCCGGCCACATTTTTATTATAAATGACATTTAAAGAATTGAATCTTGTAGCGCCCATACTGGATGCGCTGCATGCAGAAGGATATACTAATCCTACACCTATACAGCAGGAGGCAATACCTATAGTGCTGCAAGGAAAAGACCTGCTGGGCTGCGCCCAGACGGGCACAGGCAAGACAGCAGCATTTGCTGTGCCTATGTTGCAACTGCTAAGTGCAGAGCCTCAAAAAGGACATCGCAATATAAAGGCCCTGATATTAACGCCTACGCGAGAACTGGCTATACAGATAGGTGAAAGCTTTGCCACCTACGGCAAGCACCTGAACCTGAAACACCTGGTGATATTTGGCGGCGTGCCGCAGGGCGCGCAAACGCATGCGCTAAGGGCCGGCACTGACATACTCATTGCTACACCGGGCAGACTGCTTGATCTTATGGATCAGAAATTCATAAACTTGCAGCATCTCAGCATATTTGTGCTGGACGAAGCTGATCGTATGCTGGATATGGGCTTTATACATGATGTAAAGAAAGTAGTAGGCAGGATACCTGTAAAAAGGCAAACCCTGTTTTTCTCTGCTACCATGCCGCCTGAAATACAGAAGCTGGCCAATACCATACTAGTGAAGCCTGAAAAAGTAGAAGTTACTCCGGTATCATCTACGGTAGATGCTATTGATCAGTCTATATATTTTGTAGACAGGAAGAATAAAAAGAAACTGCTTACCCATATACTCAACGATAAGAAAGTATTAAGTGCGCTGGTATTTACTCGTACAAAGCACGGCGCCGATAAGGTAGCAAAAGACCTCGCTAAGGATGGCATAATAGCAGAAGCTATACATGGCAATAAGTCGCAGAATGCCAGGCAGAATGCGCTTAATAATTTTAAGAGCGGCAGAACACGTGTACTGGTGGCTACTGATATTGCAGCACGCGGTATAGATGTAGAGTTGCTGTCGCATGTTATCAATTATGAGCTGCCTAATGTGCCGGAAACATATGTGCACCGTATAGGCCGTACTGGCCGTGCGGGTGCCAGTGGTATAGCCATGTCTTTCTGCGATGCAGAAGAAATGGACGACCTGAAGGCAATACAGAAGCTGATAGGTATAAAGATACCGGTGGTGGAAGTGCATCCTTACATGGCAGAAGACTCCGGGTTGGTGCAGATCAATCCGCCTAAGAACAAGGCTATCGTGCAGCGTCCTAATGCTGTGCCTGCTTTCAATACCAGGCACAAGAAAAAACCTGCAGCGCAGTTTAAAAAGTGGTAATAGAAAACTCATATAAGTACAAAAGGCGGGCTTCATGCTCGCCTTTTTTTATGCCCTGTTTACCGACATATTTATTGCCGTCGCCGAAAAGCCTTTCTATGCACATACCTGCGGATGTAGCTTTGGTACAGATTTAAACATTAACCGGATAAAATACTTTTTTATGAAAAGGAAATGGGCAAAAAGAATCCCCTTTATAATATTAATAGCAGTGGCTGCAACGTTCGCATTTAGTGCAGTTGTTATGCTGTTGTGGAATGCTGTGCTGGTATCTGTGCTGCATGTAGGGGCCATAACACTATGGCAGGCAATGGGCATATTGGTGCTGGCTAAAATATTGTTCGGCGGCTTCAGGGGCAGAAGACATCCGGGGCACCACTTTGCAAAGCACATGTGCCGCAAATGGGAAAATATGACACCGGAACAAAGAGAAAAATTCAGGAATAGGATGCAACAACGCATGGGCAATTGGCAAATGCGGGAAAATCCAAACCCTTCTGCATAAACGATAAATGCCCCTGTATGAGCAGGGGCATTTTGTTTCTTTTAGTAGGCTGCTGTAAACCGTTTTTTGATAAACTTTGGTTGTTCTACTTCATCCAATATTGCAACCGCCAGGTCTTCGGCTGATATCTCGCTTTTACCATTAGCATCAAAAACCGGCTGGTCCTGCCCTACGCGATAATTGCCAGTGCGTTCGCCGGGGTGTAGCATAATGGCAGGGCTTATAAAAGTCCAATCCAATTCCTCATTTTTCTTCAGCATATTTAGATAATCTCTTGCGGCCAGCGCACCACTCTTCCATTCAGCAGGAAATTCAGGTGTATCTACCAGTTGCTTGCCTGGTGCAATTTCGAGGCTGCCAGCGCCACCCACTACCAGTAATCTTTTTACACCTGATTTAGCTACAGCATCTTCAATTGCCTGCGAACCTTTTATGAAATCATTATAGATTTCAGGATTGCCCCAGCCTGCGTTGTAGGCGCTTATCACTACATCATGCCCTGCAAGTAAGGTTGCAGTTGCAGCCTTGTCCAGCACATCTGCTTGCCTTATTGTAAGCTTTTCATCCTTTATAGTAATCTTATCAGGATGACGGACAATGGCAGTTACTTCATGTCCGCGACGCAGTGCTTCTTTTAATAATTGAGTACCTACAAATCCGGAGGCACCTATTAATGCAAGTTTCATGTTTGTTTGTTTTAATTGTAATAAAATTTGTTACAGTTTATGATAAAAAAAATTAATTGAATTGTTTTACAAAATCAAAAAGCGATGTCTTGCCTAACTTTTGCATCAAAGACTTTTCTACATCAGTATATAAATCGTTCAGATGCTTATTAATCTGCTTACCTACAGGGCAAGCGGGATTTGGTGCATTTTTATTTTGCCCCAAAAGAGGTACTTGCCTTACAGCCGCATACACATCAGATAATAGTATCTGCTTTGCCGGTTTGGCGAGGGTACTACCGCCGGCTTTACCCTCTCGCGTTTCTATCATACCATGTTTTCTCAGGTTGCTAAGCTCCTTGCGTACCAATACCGGATTTATGTTGATACTGCTTGCTATGTATTCTGAAGACAATAACTCATCATTAGCTGTAGCAAGCAGTGTGAGGATGTGCAGCGAAACAGAAAAGCGGTTGTTATTCATACTGTAATAAATAATATTACAGTACAAAAATACGCTATTTTTTTAAACAGCAAATTTTTATTTCATGCAAGGGGAATTGCTCTGCAATGCAAATTGCAGTACTAAGGAACAAATGGCAGCGCTATTATGAGCGGACTTTCAGCTGTTTAATGCCCTTTATAGCCACCGGCACTGTAACGAGTAGGGAAAACGCCAGTAATATATCTTTTTGTTTTGCTTGTCCGAAAAGGTGTGTAGAGCCATACATTACCAATATTCCTGTTAATAAACCTGCTACACCGGTTAATAATACCATCCACGTCTGCTTCGTCATTTCTATAAACGGGTTTTATATTGTTTTTTAATAAGGATATGCAATATAATAAAAGCAGACCTATGAAAAAAGGACAAATGTCATGGTTTTATCATCTTCCGGTCACCGGGAAAATTAATTTTTCGTATTAACCTATTCATTGGCTCTTCCACCAATTTAAACAGCACAATGGAGATAATGTTCAGCGCTATAAAGACCAGCGAAAGGAACAGGATGCTAAAGCTGAAGTGCTGCGACAACCAGGTATAATTATGGTCATCCAGCCAGTCCTGGAACTTATCACAGATGTTTTGACCAGTAGTACTAATTATAACAGCGATAAACCCGATATGAATAAGATAAAAGATATAGGAGCTTTTGCCAAGCAATTGCATAAACCCCGTAGATAAAATGCGACGGATGATTGATTGCTCCTTAATAAGACCATAAAACAGCAGCGCTACTGAAACAGGCAACAATACATTATTAGTGAATATACCTGCCGGATGGTGCAGCCCAAACTTTATATCGGCAGTGAGCGGCATGGCGGCAAGTATGCTTAAACAAATACCAATGGCTATAATACCTGCAATGGTAAACAAGGGTAAGCGGCTTTTGTTCACATCATTCCTCATCACAACAATTGCCAAACCCATACCTGCAAAAAACTCAATACAACGCCCTGTGAATGTATAAAGGAACATGAAACGGTAATTACCATAAAAGCCGTAGAACTGCATATGACTGAATATAGCGACTAATACAACACCGCTTAATAATATCAATAGTGGTAGATAAAATATATTTTGTTTCTTCTTCCTGATAAGAATAAAGAAGAAAGGAGCAAGCAAGTAAAAACATTCCTCCACTGTCAGCGACCAGCCTTGTGCAATGCCTGTAAATTTCAGTTCGTCAAAGAAACCTCTCAGGAATGTAAGATTAAGCACTAATAAAGTGCCTTGGTGCTGAAACCCATTGTATATGCTATTGTCTTTTGTATACCACGCGTATGCGAATGTAGCAAGCGTGAGCAAAAAATACATGGGGTAAATACGTGCAATCCTGTTCTTCATATAGCGCCCGAACCAGGGCCAGGATAGCTGGATATTATCATAATAGCGGAAGCAAATAAGAAAGCCACTTAATACAAAGAACAGGCTAACCCCAATATGAAACTCATTGAATAACCTGAATACCGGGTAGGGAAAATCTCCTTTATTGTAATGATGAAAGAAAACCAGCCATGCTGCCACAGCGCGCACGCCCGTTAGGGCTGGTATATATGATTTATCTTTCAAGAGTATGGAGAAAAAATTTATGCAAGATAAACAGAGAAAATGCCCGTGTTAAAAAAATTAAAAAACATAATTTGTCTATCTTGACAAAATCAATAGAAGATTAAATTTGCGTTCGTTCTAAACAATACCATGCTTCGTTTTCAACATATATCTTATTTATTTGCCCTCGGCTTGCTACCAGTCCTTATAATTCTGTTTCTATGGATGCTCTATTGGCGCAGAAGTAAACTGAAAAAACTGGGTGAGGCAAGATTGGTATCTGAGCAGATGCTCGGCTTTATACCTGGCAGAAGTACTATGCGCTTTATATTATTATGTATAGCCTTCTGCTGCATAGTAATAGGCTGGGCAAATCTGCAAACAGGTGATAAAACAGAAAAGGTGCAGCGCAAAGGAGTGGATGTGGTAATAGCGCTGGATATAAGTAAAAGCATGTTGGCCCGCGATATACAGCCGGACAGGCTAACGCGCGCAAAGCAACTGATAAACCGCATGATAGACCGTATGCAGAACGACCGTGTAGCACTGGTAGTGTTTGCAGGCAGGGCCTATCTGCAGGTGCCACTCACAGTGGACTATAGTGCGGTGAAGATGATGCTGCAAAACGTAACGCCGGATATAGTGCCTACACAAGGCACCGTGATAGGTGATGCTATTGATATGTCACTGCAGTCGTTCTCGCAGAAGGAGAAGAAATACAAATCGCTTGTCATCATATCAGACGGAGAGGACCATGATGAGCATGCACTGGAAAAAGCAAGAGAAGCTGCCGACCAGGGCGTTATAGTGCATACCGTAGGTATAGGCTCACCGCAGGGCGCCACACTTTATGACCCCGATACCAAAGCAGTGAAGCTGGATGACAAAGGCAATCCTGTAATAAGCAAACTTAATGAGGACGAGCTGCGCTCTATAGCCGCAGCAGGACATGGCACCTATAGCCTGCTAAACAATACAGATGAAGTAGCAGACAAGCTGATGGATGAACTAAGCGGCATGGAACAGAAAAGCCTGGGTGCTGTAGTGTTTACAGATTTCACAAGTTATTTCCAGTACTTCCTCATTGTAGGATTTCTGATATTGATTATTGAATGGATATTGCCGGGAGCAAATAAAAAGATGAAAGCAAAAACAGTATGAGCAAGGGACTTTACATAACAGCTATTCTTGCTTGCATGGCGACGCTAAGCCATGCACAGACAAATAATAGCCTTATACTAAAAGGGAATAAGCTGTATGAGGAGAAGAAGTATAAAGAAGCCTCGCAGGAATATGAAAAAGCATTGCAGAAGAACCCCAATAATCTGCCGGGCATTTTCAATCTTGGCAACTCACTGTACCAGCAGGGACAGCTTGATGCATCCAGGAAGGTACTTGCGGCAGCAGCCAAAACCGCTAATAACAAAGATGCAAAGGGGCAAGCTAACTATAATATAGGTAATACCTACATGCAGGAAAAGAAATGGGAAGACGCGGTAGATTATTATAAGCAGGCCCTGCGCAACAATCCGCAGGATGCAGATGCAAAATACAATCTCTCCTATGCTATGGAGATGATGAAGAAGCAGAACGGTGGCGGTGGCAAGAACAATAAGGACCAAAAGAATAAAGACCAGCAGAACAAGGATAAGCAGAATCAGCAGAACAAAGACAACAAGAATAAAGATCAACAAAATAAGGACCAGCAGAATAAAGATCAGAAGGACAAAGGCGATCAAAATAAAGACCAGCAAAACAAAGATCAGCAGGATAAAAATGATCAGCAGCATCCGCAGTCGCAGCCAAGTAAGCTGTCTGAAAAACAAGCCGATCAATTATTAAATGCATTGCAGCAGGAAGAAAAAAAGCTGCAGGATAAAAAGCAAAAAGAGAAAGGTGTGCCTGTGAGAATGGAGAAAGACTGGTAAGATATTTTATAGGATAATGACATTTATACAGTCGCTATAAAATACTAAATGCTTTTTTTAATTTTTTTATCGCTTTATAAGTTGTCAACACCTTTTCAACATCTCAAAAAAAAAGTGTAAAGAATTTTTTTAGTCGTGAAATTATTTTTAATATTGTGTAAGGATTGTACTTACTAACCCATCCTTTATACGAGTCCGGAAGTCCCACAACACTTCCGGACTTTTTTTATTCCCTCTTGAAAACCTTTACTATAGCAAGTTTCAGCCGATACATTTTTTTAGCATGCTGCAGTACTACATTTTTTATAAACCATTTCAGGTATTATCACAGTTCTCGCGGGAAGGAGAAAAAGAGACCTTAGCCGACTATTTGAAGAATATTGGGAAAGATATTTACCCCGTAGGCAGATTAGACTATGACAGTGAAGGACTGCTTTTGTTAACAAATGATAAGCCGCTCACACATCAATTGCTCGATCCGTCATTTGCGCATCAACGTACATATTGGGTACAGGTAGAAGGAATAATAAATGAGGAAGCAATAAAAAAACTGCAGCAAGGAGTAATGATAAATGTGAATGGTAAGATGTATAAAACAAAACCGGCTATCGCGAAAATTTTTGAAGAAGAGCCAAAAGTACCTGAGCGAAATCCGCCGATAAGATTTAGAAAAGATATTCCTACTTCATGGATATCACTCACTATATCCGAAGGTAAAAACAGGCAGGTAAGACGCATGACTGCCGCTGTAGGTTTTCCTACCTTGCGACTAATAAGAAACAGTATCGGGAACGTAAATATTAATGATATGCTGCCGGGTAGCTTCAAATTGGCAGATGCAGGTATCAAAGAACTGCTTTTCAAAAAGTAATGCTAAAATACATAGCAGGAATATTTTGTTATTTAAAAATTTGATAACTTTAGATAATACTGGTTTAGATTAGCAAATTATATATAAGATGGTGAGAGTCTTTTTTATATCCCTTGTAATGAGGATTTGCCGTGTGAGGCTGTAATGTGCGGATGTTTGCTTCTTAACTGAATCACCCTTTTTCATAGATAAAGGGCAGGGTTTTTATCCCCGGATAGCTAATTATATCATTGCCAAATGAGGCAATAACTTAATCTTCTCATAGTTTTCATTGTTAATTCATACAGTTGGCTATTTTTGTGACGTTAAATTTATTTTTCTAATTATGTTTAATCTGATTTTATTTGGTCCTCCGGGCAGTGGTAAGGGCACGCAATCTGAAAATATTGTAAAAACTTACCAGTTAGAACATATCTCTACCGGGGATCTGTTGCGTGATGAAGTGAGCCGCCATACCCCGCTGGGCGTGGAAGCTAAAAAATATATGGACCAGGGTCTGCTGGTGCCTGATGAAGTGGTAATAGGCATGATAAGCAGCAAGATAGATGAAAGACCTGATGCACGCGGATTCATATTCGATGGTTTCCCGCGTACTAAAGCACAGGCTGAAGCGCTGGATAAGCTGCTGGAGTTTAAGAATACGCAAATACATCTGGTATTATCTCTGGAAGTGCCTGCCGAGGAGTTAATGAAACGCCTGCTCAATCGCGGCACTACATCCGGTCGCAGCGACGACAATGAAGAGGTGATAGGCAAGCGTGTAAAGGAATATCAGACAAAAACGGAGCCTGTGGCAACATATTACAATCACCACGGTAAGCTGGAACGTGTGAAAGGTGACAATACTATTGAAGACACTTTCAAAATACTTTCAAGGCATATTGATAAATACCTCCTGCCGGCCTAGTGGAAAAAGGAAACTTTGTAGATTATATAAGAATCTTCTGCCGCTCGGGTAAGGGCGGCGCCGGTAGTGCGCATTTTGCACGCACTAAGTTCAATCCTAATGCAGGCCCCGATGGTGGTGATGGCGGTCGTGGTGGCCATATCATACTTCGTGGCAACAAGCAGCTATGGACGCTGTTGCATTTACGCTATCACAAAAATGTACTTGCAGAAAATGGTGAAGGTGGCAGTAAAGACAACTGCTCCGGTCGCCAGGGCGAGGATATAATATTGGAAGTGCCATTGGGTACAGTTGCCATAGATGAAGAAACAGAAGAGATAGAGGCAGAAATACTGGAAGATGGCCAGGAAGTGGTATGGGTACCGGGCGGCCGTGGCGGCCTGGGTAACACTAACTTTAAAAGTGCGACTAACCAGGCCCCGGAATATGCACAGCCCGGCGAAATGGGCCATGAAGGCTGGAAGGTACTGGAACTGAAAATACTTGCTGACGTGGGCCTTGTGGGCTTCCCGAATGCAGGTAAATCTACTTTACTGTCAGTAGTGAGCGCTGCAAAGCCTAAAATTGCTAATTATGCATTTACTACCCTGGTACCGCAACTGGGCATAGTACAATACAAAGACAATAAATCGTTCTGCATAGCCGATCTTCCGGGGATAATAGAAGGGGCTGCGGAAGGCAAAGGCCTTGGCCATCGCTTTCTAAGGCATATAGAGCGCAATTCTGTTCTCCTATTCCTGATACCTGCCGATAGTGCCGACCATGCTAAGGAATTTAAAATTCTGCTCAACGAGCTCGAAGAGTATAATCCTGAATTGCTGGATAAGCAGATCATCATAGCCATAAGCAAAAGCGATATGCTGGATGAGGAGCTGAAAGAAGCAATAGCAGAGACATTACCCACTGATGTTCCCCATTTATTTATCTCTGCAGTTACCAACCAGGGCATCAGTGCATTGAAAGATATACTATGGAAGGCACTGAATGATAAGGACTAATGCTGGCATAACCTTTATTGCTATACAAATTATGTATAGCTTTATTGTTTATAGGCATTATGAATATTTCAACTAATAGAGTAGAGTCATTTAGCGATGGGGTCATTTCCATTATCATTACCATAATGGTATTTGATATAAAATTCAGCCATGTAATAAGCAAGGATAATCTTACTGAGCTGGTAGTAACAAAGCAATTGGTGAACCTGGTTCCCAAGCTTATGGCTTATGTTTTCAGCTTTCTGATCATTGGTATTGTTTGGTTAAACCATCACCATTTGTATCATTTGCTGCAAAAGGTAGATGAGAAACTGCTTTGGCTTAACCTGCATTTATTGTTTTGGCTTAGCCTCATACCATTCCCCACTTCTATGTTGGGTGGCAATCCATTTCTGCCTGCATCTACTGCTATATACGGCTCTGTGCTGTTTATGACAACTTTTGCGTTCTCCATCTTGCGGGGTTATGCCATTAAGCACGATATGATGCATAAAGATGATATACAGGTAAGGCGGGAAATTGAAAAGCTGAACAAACGCGTAAGGATAAAAAACTATATAGGCATGGCGGCTTATATCATTTCCATTCCTATGGCTTATGTGTCTGTATATATTTCTTTTGTCTGCTTTACGGTTATGCCTATTCTCTTTTTTATACCTGATGGTATAGATAATGAAGAATTGGTAGAAAAAATAATAGATAAAAATCAATCTGCAGGAGAAGATATATCTGCCTAATTTTACCATTCATAATTCCCAATACTCATGCAACAGGTAAGTGCCGAAGAACTGCAAAGCTGGATAAAAGCAAATAGAGATATTACACTCATAGACATCCGCGAAGACTGGGAGCGTAATGACTACAATATTGGGGGCATCCACATACCTCTTGGCGAGCTGATGAACAGGATCAGCGAGATACCCAAAGAAGGTGATGTAGTTCTTTATTGTGAAAAAGGCATTCGCAGTGTGCTGGCCATACAAAGGCTCGAGGCTGCAGGGTATGACAATCTTATTAATCTTTCCGGCGGCATGAAAGCATGGAAGGCTACGCTGTAAATTATTTCAGCAGCTCAAGATATCCGCCACTTTCTGTGACCGTTAGTTTATGTTGCATACCCAGGCATAGTGTATAGTTAATGTCCTGGTGTCCCGCAGGAAAGTTAAAACATACAGGATAGTTGTATTCTTTCACCTTATCCCATATTATTTCTTCCACCGTTTGCCCGAAAGGCCGTTCGGTATCTTCCAGTTGTGTAAAGCCCCCCACTATCAGCGCATTCAGGCTATCAAGTTTGCCTGCACGCTTCAAGTTCAGCATCAGGCGGTCTATATTATACAGGTGTTCGCCAATGTCTTCAATAAAAAGAATTTTGCCTTTAGTATCAGCTTCCGATACAGAGCCTGTAAGATGGGCAAGTATAGCAAGGTTCCCCCCGGTTAATATGCCGCTCGCATCCCCCGCTCTGTTAAAAGGCGACGCAGGAGTATTGTATTGCAATGCTGCTCCTGTCAATGCAGCATAAAAACTTTTCAAGTGGTCGGCGTTTTCTGTCTCACTGGTAAAAGCGCCACACATGGGGCTATGCATAGTAGGTATTTGCAAAGTAGCATGTACATGGTTATGCAGCACTACTATATCGCTAAAGCCGCATATCCATTTAGGCTTTTGCTTGAAGAGCGTGAAGTCAAGTTTGTCAATTATCCTACTCATGCCATAGCCACCACGGCCCATTAGTATGGCATCTATCTCCGGGTCGTCCAGCATGGCTTGCAGGTCCTGCAGGCGTTCTTCGTCATTGCCTGCGAAGTAGAATTGCCCTGCACCTATAGTGTTCCCCGGCTTTACTCTAAAGCCCCAATCCTGCAAAACATCTATAGCCCCTGCTACACGTTCATTTGAAACATAGCCGGAAGGACAGGTAATACCTATTAATGAACCACGCTTAAGATATGGAGGATGATTGATGGACACTTTCTTTATTCGTTTTTAAATTTGCCTGCTAAGATAGCAAGCCTATATAGATATCGTCGTCTTTTACTTCTACCGGGTAGGTAAATAATTTGTAACCCTCGCCACTGGTATTGCGTCCATTCTTTGGGTCAAAGCGATATTTGTGTACGGGGCATACTATACGGCCAAACATATCCAGCCAACCGTCGCATAAGTTTCCGCCGGCATGAGGGCACAAGCGGGAAAAAGCATATATGGCGTGCTTATGTTTCAGCAGTCCTATACTTTTTTCTCCGGCCATGGCTTCAGTAAGCTTGTCTGTTGACAGCGTGGAGACATTAATGTCCTGTACTTTTATCCATTTGTACATTGCTTATCTTCTTTCTGCAAAAAAAGCACGTATCAGTTGCGCGCATTCCTCAGCCAGCACACCTTCTGTCAATGTTGCTTTTTGGTGAAAAGGCCAGTTAGTGCCCGTTGTTCTCTTAAAGCCGTTCTTCACATCAGGAGCGCCATACACTATGCGGTGAAGTTTCGACCAGTACATAGCACCACAGCACATAAGGCAGGGCTCTACTGTTACATATAGCGTTGCCTCAGGCAGGTATTTACTTCCTACGGTGTTGAAAGCTGATGTCAGTGCTATCATTTCGGCATGTGCCGTACTGTCGTTTAGTTGCTCTACCTGGTTATGGCCCCTGGCTATTATTTTATTATCCCACACTACCACAGCGCCCACAGGTACTTCCCTGGCTTCGTATGCCAGCCTGGCTTGCTTCAGGGCTTCACGCATAAAATAGTCATCATCAAATATCATATTCTAAGCTACTCTTTATTCTGTGTATCCACTAATATAGTAACCGGTCCGTCATTTACCAGCGCCACCTTCATATCGGCGCCAAAGGTACCGCTGTAAACAGGTTTATCAAGCAACTCAGTTGTTTGCTTTATAAAGTACTCATACAAAGGGATAGCTTGCTCAGGTCTCGCTGCACGAATAAAAGATGGTCGGTTCCCCTTCTTGTAAGAAGCATGCAAGGTAAACTGGCTCACCACCAGTATATCGCCATCTGCTTCTTTTATGTCTTTGTTCATTAGCCCTGCTTCATCTGCAAATACCCGCAACTGCACTGTCTTTTTCGCAAGCCATTCCGCATCCTCATTGGTATCTGCTGCCTCTATCCCCAAAAGTATAAGAAAACCATTGCCAATGGCCGATTTCATATCTCCGTTTATAGTGACACTTGCCGTAGAAACTCTTTGAATAACTGCCCGCATAATACTGGATTAACTGATATGCAAAAGTGCTGATAATAAGGCAAATGGACAATTGCATTTTATTAAGATGCTTTTGCATTTTTACTTTTTACTTTTGCATTGTAATGTATTCTATAAATGAGACAATTGTTGCCCTGGCAACACCACCGGGCGAGGGCGCTATAGGCATCATACGCCTCAGCGGCAAAGAGGCTATAACTATAGCAGACAAAATATTTAAAGGGAAGCGACTGGTAGCACAGCAGTCGCACACTATCCATTTCGGTAAGATTATAGACGGAGATAAAATAATAGATGAGGTAGTTGTAAGCCTCTACAAAGGCCCAAAGAGCTATACTGGTGAGGATGTAGTAGAAATAAGCTGCCATGGGTCACAATATGTACTTCAGCAGGTAATAGACCTTTGTGTAAAGGATGGGGCCCAAATGGCCAAGCCAGGAGAATTTACACAACGTGCTTTCCTGAATGGCAAGCTCGACCTCACGCAGGCCGAAGCAGTGGCAGACCTCATAGCCAGCCAGTCAGGTGCAGCTCACCAGGCTGCTATGCACAATCTTCGCGGTGGCTTCAGCGAAGAGCTGAAAGATATGCGCGAACAACTCATAAAGTTCAGCGCACTCATAGAGCTTGAATTAGATTTCAGTCAGGAAGATGTAGAGTTTGCAGACCGCACGCAGCTCTATGGCTTAATAGATAGAATGACAATTGCCACGAGCCGTCTTGTTAATTCCTTTAGTCTTGGCAATGTTATACGTAACGGTGTAAGCGTAGCAATAGTAGGAAAACCCAATGCCGGTAAAAGCACATTGCTCAATTCCCTGCTGAATGAAGAACGTGCCATAGTAAGTGATATCCCCGGCACCACCCGCGATACAATAGAAGAAACATTGAATATAAATGGTGTATTGTTTAGACTCATCGATACCGCCGGTATTCGCGAGCACAGCACGGACACCATAGAAAACATAGGCATAGAGCGCAGCAAAAGTGCCATGAACCGTGCCGATATAGTAGTCTATCTCTACGATGTACAACAAAACGATGCTGCTGAAATAAAAGCGCAGGAAGAAATATTAATAAACGCCGGCATAAAGTATTTGCTAGTAGGTAACAAAGTCGATGAAATAGGCCAGCATGCAGCGAGAGAAAAATTTGCAATAGTAGATGGTCCTGCATTATTCATATCCGCCCGCGACAAAGAAAATATCCATCAGCTAAAAGATGCGCTATACAACATCATAGCAGAAGGCAAGGTGCAGCGCGAAGGTACTATAGTCACTAATGCCCGCCACTACGCCGCCTTACAAGAAGTGCTAAAATCTTTAGAAGATATAAAAGCCGCCATGGACAGCAACCTCCCCGGCGACCTCATAGCGCTCGACATCCGCCGCTGCCTCTACTTCCTCGGCGAGATAACAGGCGAAGTTACCACAGAAGACAAGCTGGATTATATCTTCTCAAAATTCTGTATCGGAAAGTAATGATGAATAAATAGCGAGCGCTTAAACATATTGCAGATTACCTGGCCCCTGGCTAAATTGCATAGCTACCGATCTTTTAAATTCAGTAAAATTCATACCGGAAACGTTTTTGAAGTATTTACTAAAATGGTAGATGTCGTTAAAGCCGAGGTTGTAAGCCACTTCTTTCATGGTCATTTCTGCATACGCAGCTTTACGTTTAGCCTCAATAATAACTCGTTGTTGTATATGATATCTCGCAGAGAAGCCTGTCACTTTTTTTATGATCTCATTTAGATAGTTTGATGTGATTGATAACTCTCTCGCGTAGTCCGCAACCATCTTCCAGTGTATAAAGTTTTTTTCAAGCAACACGAAGAATTTCTTTACAATGCTTGTATTGCCCGGGTTGTCACATTGCCGTTTATCACTTTTTTCTGTTTGGCGATGTTTATACAGGAGGAATATTTTTAGTAGTCCACGTAATATTTCATTTCTGCCCATGCTTGTGCCTGCAAATTCTTGCATCATTTTTCCTGCAAGATTATTCAGTTCCGTACATGCCTCTTCGGTAATAGGTATGATCATCGCTTTGGAAAATGAATAAAAGATATCTCCGTTCACACTGAAGTTATTTGAATCCTCATAAGTACATAAGAAATTCTGTGAGAAGGATAATACATACCCATCTATGTCTTTCCCGGGAGTAACTAAGAGCATTTGCCCGGGATTAGCACAGTATAGCGTGTTCGCCGTAATTGGGTATTTATCAATATCCGCCATATAAGTACCACTTCCTTTATTTACCAATACTATTGTAAACGCAGATTGCCGGGCAGCGGTACCTGCATCAAAATTCCGCTCCCGTATTTGCTGAATTGTTTGAATGCTAAAAGCCTGTGTATGTAATGGTATTCCCATTAATACATTCTGGGGAGTCTGGTAGAGATTGTTGATGTAGCTCATGTTATTCGGTTTGTATAACAGCTATCCACAAATGTACCAGCTTGCGAAAAATTCACTGGATAGTTTAGGATGAATTGATAATCAAACAATTAGCAAAACAGCTAAAACATCATTAATAAATACAGAAATAAAAAACTCCGAAAAATTCGGAGTTGATAATATAAGCCTCCGAAATCTTCGGAGCGTTTCGGAGGTTGGAGGCTACATCACTTAAAATCTTCTCTTTTAATCCCCAGCTTTG
>Ga0070665_100000846_pt1 | contig 39881 bp, 41 predicted proteins | sample KBSS13metaG_FD_65862 | JGI IMG/M metagenome (GOLD analysis project Ga0070665, IMG submission 65862) | Switchgrass rhizosphere microbial communities from Kellogg Biological Station, Michigan, USA - KBS S1-3 metaG | ecosystem: Host-associated > Plants > Roots > Rhizosphere > Soil ...
TTCGCGATCGAGGGGATCTTCTTCTTCGTCGAGGCGATCTTCCTCGCGATCTACATCTACGGCTGGAAGCGGCTCAGCCCCTGGGCCCACTTCTGGTCCGGAGTGCCGATGGTCATCACCGGGATCGGCGGCGCCTTCTCGGTCGTCGCCGCCAACGCCTGGATGAACCAGCCGCAGGGGTTCACGCTGAACGCCGCCGGCAAGGTCACCGACGTCGAGCCGCTGAAGGTGCTGTTCAACCCGGCGACCGGCTACGAGACCGCGCACATGATCCTCGCCGCCTACATGGTGACCGGCTTTCTCGTCGCCTCGATCTACGCGGTCGGGATGATGAAGGGCCGCCGCGACCGCCTCCACAGGCTCGGCCTGGTCATCCCGCTGACGATCGCCTGCATCGTCACCCCGGTCCAGCTCTTCGTCGGCGACACCGCGGCGCGCGGGGTCGCCGACCACCAGCCGGCCAAGTTCGCGGCGATGGAGTGCATCTACGAGACCGGCACCGACCAGACCGAGTACCTCGGCGGCGTCTGCACCGAGGACGGGGTGAAGGGGGCGATCGGGATCCCCGGCCTCGACTCCTTCCTGGTCGGCTGGGACACCGACACCAAGGTGACCGGGCTGAACAGCATCCCCGACGACGAAGAGCCGCCGGCCCACACGCTCCTGCACCTCTCCTTCGACACGATGGTCGGGATCGGCTCGGCGCTGCTCGGCCTTGCCGCCTGGTTTGGCTTCGTCTGGTGGAAACGGCGGGACCTCCCGCAGACGAAGTGGTTCCTGCGCGCGGTCTCGATCTCCGGCGCCGCCGCGATCGTCGCGCTGTGGTGCGGCTGGATCGTCACCGAGGTCGGCCGCCAGCCGTGGATCGTCCAGGGCTACATGCGCACCTCCGAAGCGGTGACCGAGGCCGAGGGAATTTGGTTCAGCTTCGCCCTCGTCCTGATCCTCTACGCCGGGCTGGGGACCGGCGCGATCCTCGTCCTGCGCTCGATGTCGCGCCGCTGGCGCGAGAAGGGCGCCGAGAACGTCGAGAGCCCCTACGCGCCGCAGGAGGAGGAGGTCGGGTGAGCAAGGCCGACGCCGCGGCGGCGATCCTCTGGATCGGGGCGACCTTCTACGCGCTCTTCGGCGGCGCCGACTTCGGCGGCGGCTTCTGGGACCTCGTCGCCGGCTGGGACGAGCGCGGGCAGCGCCCCCGCGACGTGATCCAGCGCTCGCTGACCCCCGTCTGGGAGGCGAACCACGTCTGGCTGATCTTCGTCCTCGTCGTCCTCTGGACCGCCTTCCCGCCGGCCTTCAGCGCGATCTTCACGACGCTCTACGTGCCGATCGCCCTGGCGGCGCTGGGGATCGTCTTCCGCGGCGCCGGCTTCGCCTTCCGCAAGTCGATCGTCGGCCTGCGCGAGCGGCGGGCGATGGGCGCCGCGTTCGCGATCTCCTCGGTCCTGACCCCGTTCTTCATGGGCACGGTGGTGGGGGCGATCGCCGCCGGCAACGTCCCGGCCGAGGGCAACGGCGACGCCTTCTCGAGCTGGATCCAGCCCCTGCCGCTGCTGATCGGGGCGATGTTCGTCGCCAGCGGCGCCTACCTCGCGGCGGTCTTCCTCGTCGGCGACGCCCGCCGCGCCGGCGACGCCGAGATGGAGCGCTACTTCGAGCGCCGGGCGCTCGGCGCGGCCGTCGTCGCCGGCGCCTTCGCGATCGCCGGCCTCTTCGCCCTGCACTCCGAAGCCCGCTACGTCTTCGACCGCCTCACCGCCGAGGGGCTGCCGCTGGTGGTCCTCTCGCTGCTCTGCGGCGCCGCCCTGCTAGTCGTCCTGCGGCGAGGCGGCCGCCGCCTGCTGCGCCCGCTGGCGGCGGGTGCGGTGATCGCGGTGGTCTGGGGCTGGGGCGTCGCCCAGTTCCCCTATCTGCTGCCGACCAGCATGCGCATCGACCAGGCCGCCGCCCCCGACGTGACGATGACGATCGTCTTCATCGTCTTCGCCGCCGCCGCGGTGGTCGTCCTGCCCTCGCTCGGCCTGCTCTACTCGCTGGCGCAGAAGGACCTGCTCGAGAGCGAGCACTGAGCGCTTCGGCGGCCGGCCCGCACGGGTAGGCTGCCCGGCCCATGATCAAGGCGGTTCTCTTCGACATCGACGGCACCCTGCTCCACACCGGCGGGGCGGGGGCGGTTGCCTGGCAGCGCGCCTTCCTCGAGCTCTACGAGGTCGAAGCCAACATCGAGGAACACACGCACGCCGGGATGACCGACCCCGAGATCGCCGAGATCGTCTTTCGCGAGGTGCTCGGGCGCGACGGCAGCGACGTCGAACGGGCCGAGGCGATCGGCTGCTACCTCGGCCACCTGGCTGCGACGGTGGCCGAATCGGAGGGCTACTTCGTCATCCCCGGCATCGAGGAGCTGCTGCCGCGCCTGGTCGAGCAGGGCATCCTGCTCGGGGTCGTGACCGGCAACATCGAATCCGCCGCCCACATCAAGCTCGGCCGCGGCGACCTCAACAAGTACTTCGCTTTCGGCGGCTACGGCTCCGACTCGCGCAGCCGCACCGAGCTGACCAGGAAGGCGCTCGAGCGCGGCGCCGAGGTCGCGGGCGCCCCTCTCGACCGCGACCAGACGATCGCCATCGGCGACACCCCCCGCGACGTCAAAGCCGGCCACGGCGCCGGCATCCACGTCGTCGGCGTCGCCACCGGCTCCTACTCGGTAGAGGAGCTGAGCGAGTCCGGCGCCGACTGGGCGATAGAGAACGTGACCGAGGGCTTCCCGGTCTGACCTGCGTTCAGGCCTTGCTGCAGCGCGCTTGGTAGATGTTCAAGAACCCGTTTTCGAAGCCGTTGCGGGCCATCCGCAGGTAGAGGCGCCAGACGCGCATCCGTTCGGCGCCGGCGAGGCGCTCTCCCTCGGCGCGGTTGGCGTCGAGGTTCTCGGCCCAGTGCTTCAGCGTCTTCGCGTAGTCGGGCCCGAAGTCCTCGACGTGGTGGATGTTGAAGCCGGCGCGTTCGAGCGCCAGCAGGTTGCGCGAGAGGTGCAGCGGCGCGGCGTCGGGGAAGACGTAGCGCTCGGAGAAGTCGCCGGCCTCGGGGTCGGTGTGGCGGAGGCGGGTGATGCCGTGGTTGAGCAGGCGGCCGCCGGAGTCGAGCAGGCTCGCCAGGGTCTCGGCGTAGAGGTCGATGTTGGCCGAGCCGACGTGCTCGACCATGCCGATGCTGGCGATCGCGTCGAACTTCTCGCCCAGCGAGGGGAGGTCGCGGTAGTCCATCACCCGGATGTCGACCCGGTCGGCGACGCCCGCCTCCTCGGCCCGCTGCCGCGCTTTTTCGGCCTGCGGGGGGGAGAGGGTGATGCCGACGACGTTGGCCCCGTACCTGGTCGCCGCCCAGAGCGGGAAGCCGCCCCAGCCGCAGCCGACGTCGAGGACCCGCTCGCCCTCCTTGATCTTCAGCTTGCGGGCGACGGTGTCGAGCTTCTCCTCCTGCGCCTGCTCCAGCGTCTTCATCTCGCCGTCGCGCCAGATCGCGCAGCTGTAGACCATCGTCGGCCCGAGGAAGAGCTCGAAGAACTCGTTGGAGACGTCGTAGTGGTGGCGCACGGCGCGGGCGTCGCGCTCCTTGCTGTGGCGCTTGCCGCTCGGCCGCAGCTCGGCGGTGGGCCGCGGCGGCGGCTTGACGATCCCCATCGCCCGCACGGCGGCGATCATCAGCGCCCGCTGGTCGGTCCCGTCGAGCGAGGGGGCCTGCCAGCCGTCGAGGACCCGGATCACCTTGTCGATGTCGTCGACCTCGAGCTCGCCGCTGACGTAGGCGCGGCCGAGGCCGAGCTGCCCCGGAGCCCGCAGCGCGTGGGCGATCGCCCGCGGCGAGCGGACGCTGAAGACGGGACCGTCCTCGGAGGTGGACGGGACCCTGGATCCATCCCAGAACTCGATCGAGAAGGGGCGCTCCGGCAGGCGGGTCTCGATCTCTCTGCGGAGCGGCGCGGTGTTTGCGAACGGCATCGCCGGGGGACCCTACAACTTCCGATCCACCGGCCCGACTAGGCACCCTCGGGCCCGGCCCGTATCATCGGCCGCCATGACGACTGTAGGACCACTTCCCTCAGATATTCAGCCCGTCGAGAACGAGACCAGGGACCGGATCATCACCGGCCTGGTCACCGTGATCCCCTTTCTCGCCGTCATCGTCGCCGGCTGGCAGGTCTGGGGAAGCGCCCTCAACTGGACCGACGTCTTCCTCTTCGTCTTCCTCTACTTCTTCACCGGCCTGGGCATCACGGTCGGGTTCCACCGCCTCCTCACCCACCGCGCGTTCAAAACGAAGCCGTGGCTGCGAGGCCTGTTCGGGATCCTCGGGTCGGCGGCGATCGAGGGGCCGGTCATCTCCTGGGTCGCCGACCACCGCAAGCACCACACCTTCTCCGACGAACACGGCGACCCCCACAGCCCCCACGTCGACCACGGCGGTGGCTGGAAGGGGGCGATGAAGGGACTCTTCCACGCGCACGTGGGCTGGATCTTCATCCACACCCAGCGCGGCAACAAGGAGCGCTTCGCACCGGACCTGATCAAAGACCCGGTGATCAGCTGGGTCGACCGCACCTTCATCTACTGGGCGATCCTCGGCCTGCTGCTTCCCTTCTTCCTCGGCTGGATCATCGGCGGCACCGTCGTCGCCGGCCTCACTGGCCTGCTCTGGGGGGGACTGGTCCGGGTTTTCGTCCTGCACCACTTCACCTACAGCATCAACTCGCTCTGCCATACCTTCGGCCGCCGCGAATTCGAGACCACCGACGAGTCGCGCAACCTGGCGCTGATCGCGATCCCGACCCTCGGCGAGGCCTACCACAACAGCCACCACGCCTTCCCGACCTCGGCCACCCACGGGCTGCGCTGGTGGCAGGTCGACATCTCCTCGCTGGTGATCAACGGGCTGGAGAAGACCGGCCTCGCCTGGGACGTCGTCCGCGTCAGTCCTGAGCGGCAGGCGACCAAAGCCGCCGCGAAGACCGCCTAGCTAGCTAGGGCGTTTCGGCGGCTTCGTACCAGTCCACCCAGCCATCGCACGCCTGGGCGAGTGGCACGGTGCGATGTGGTTCCGCTGGGACCGCGACCAGCTCGCCTAGGTATGCCTTGCCGTCGTAGCCGCTGAGGCTCTGCAGGGCGCTCGCCTCGGGGCTGATGAGGCTAAAGGTGGCCGGGCCGCCGTCGCTCTCGAAGCGGCCGGCGGGCCAGAACTGGCCGTTGTTGCCGAGGCTGATCGTGTTCGGCCGCTGGCCGTCGAGCGCCGCCGGCAGCTCTTCGTCGAAGCCGGGCGCCGAGAGGGTGAGATCGAAGGGGGAGAAGTACTGCAGCGAGAGATTCCAGCTGCCGGCCGGCAGCTGCAGCGTCTGCCGGGTCTCGGCGCCGGTGCCGAGCACGCTGCCGCCGGTCCAGGCGTCTTTGTGGCCGATGACGACGCCGGGGAATAGGCCGGCGCGCCCTTGACCGGCGAGGAGGATGCGAACCTCGGGCGCGTCGCAACCGGCCAGGGCTGCGGCCTCGGTGCCCTCGAGCAGGACGTGGCGGTTTTCCGGCGTCGGCCCGGTCCGTTTCCAGAGCACGTAGGAGGGGGTGCTGTCGACCCGCTTGAAGTTGGGCGGCGCCTGGCTGTTCCAGGCGGCCCGGCCGGTGATCACGTAGGGAAAGCGGTCGAGCGTCCCGCGCGAGAAGGAGTCGAAGTCGATCGGGCTGTAGGCGTCGCCGGTGTCGAAGGGCTTTTCCGGGTTGGGGGAGACGGCGTCGTCCGGGAACTCGACCAGCGGCACGTGGGTGTCGGCGCCGAGCAGCTCGTAGGCGGCGTAGCGGTCCTGGCCGGCGTAGAGGACCGGTTGGCCGTGCAGGATCGGCAGGAAGGCCTGCAGCTCCGAGCCGTGTCCCGGCGGGCCGACGGGGGCGTCGCGCAGGGCGAGGAAGGACGACCAGACCGCGCCGCCGATAAAGGCGACGGCGAGTATCGCCCAGGCTGCCCGGAGGGGGGGCGACGGGGAGGGGGTCTCGGCGGATAACTGCGGGGAGGGTCCGCCGAGACCCTCTCCCCGTCGCCCCACGCGCGGGAATTCTTCGAGCAGGGGACGGACGATTACGAGCATCGCCAGCGGAGCGATGATCATCAGGGCCTTGGCCTGGGAGTAGTCGCCGCTGGAGGGGAGCGAGACGAGGTAGAGCAGCCAGGCGGCGCCGAGGGCGATCGGAATGGTCAGCTCCCGGCGGCGGACCCACCAGGCGACGCCGACCAGTAGGGCGAGGATCGCGATCGCGCCGGCGAGGCCGGGAAGCTGGGCTCCGCCGGCGGCGTCGAGACGGTAGTTGGAGGCGGGCCAGACTCCCAGCGCCTCCAGCGCCGAGACCGGGCCGTAGGTGTTGCTGCCGGCGACCTTCTTGAAGCTGCTTGCGAAGCCGAAGGGGCCGACCACCGTGACCAGGACCGCAAGGCCGACGACCACGGCGATCGCCAGCAGGGTCGTCGGCCGCAGCAGGAAGCGCAGCAGCGATCGCGGTCGCAGCGCCTGCCGCACCTCCGGCAGAGTCAGGCTCCAAAGCGCGAGGATCGCGACCGGCCAGGCGATCCCGGCGAAGCTGTAGGCGAAGAAGATGCCGCCCGCCAGCGCCAGCGGCGGCAGGACGAAGAGGAGCCGGTCGCGCCAGCTGCGGGGCACCGACTCGAACTGCGTCAGCCAGATCGCGAAGGCGAGGACCAGCAGGGCCTCTGCCGTCTCCTTGAAGGCCGCCTGGGCGTAGTAGGAAGCCGCGAGATAGGGGACCGCGACCATCGCCGCGGCGATGGTCCGGCGGCCGAGGCTCATTGCGCGCAGGACGCCGAGCGCAGTCAGGCCGGTCATCACCCCGATCGCGACGATCTCGCCGAGGAAGGCCTGGCCGAGGCCGATTCCCGGCACCACCGCGGTTGCCACCGCGAGCCCGTGCGGGCCGAGCGGGTAGCCCGGGTCCGCCGCCGGGCCGAAGCCGCTGCGCAGCCACTCGGCCCAGGCCAGGTGAAGGCCGAGGTCGTTGTTGAAGCCGACGCCGAGCAGCCCCCAGCGGCCGCTGATGGCAAATGGGATCGCCAGAACGAGGGCGATGACGATCGCCACCGGCAGCCCCTCCCGCCAAACGGCGCCGGCGTTCGTCTTTTCAGGACTTATTCCGCGGAAAGGACGAACGCCGCTTCGCCACAGCACCAGCGCGGCAACGGCGACCAGCGCCACCACGCCCAGCGTCGCCGAGGTTCCGTGGCCGGGTGCCCGCGCCAGCGCACCGGTCACCGTCAGCACGGCGCCGAACCCGACCGCCGGCTCCAGCCAGCTCCACTCCCGCCTGCCGGCGAGGGAGAGGACGGCGCGGCCGACCAGCAGCGAGACGGCGCAGATCAGCGCCGCCGAGGCGTAGGTCGCGATCATCAGCGCTGGAACTTAAGGCAGCGGGCGCCTTTTAGTACTTCTCGGCGGCCGCTTCGAGCGTCTCGCGCAGGTTCTCGCCTTGCAGCGGATGCTCGTGGCCGGCGCCGACGACGCGCGGTTCCAGCGCCGCCAGCCGCCGCAGCGACTCCTTCGCCTTGGCGTGGTCCCAGGCCCAGGCGGGGTGGGGCACGCTGGCCTCGCCCTCGGGCAGCGGTTTCAGCCGCGCCGAGTCGACCAGGTAGACGACGTCGGAGACCAGCGCCACCCGGTCGCTCTCCCGCCAAAGCCCGATCAGCCCCGGCGCGTGGCCTGGGAAGTGGATCACCTTGAAGCCCGCGACCTCGTCGCCTTCGATCACCGTGTCGGCGATCCGCACCGCACCGCCGTCCCAGCGGCGCAGCAGGAACGGGTAGAGCCGGCGCACCCAGGCGACCGGCAGCTGCGAGAGGTCCATGTACGGGGCGATCGCCGCGTCGCTTTCGGCGTCGGCCCTCTCGTCGGGGTGGCAGAGGACCGGCACGTCCATGTACGGGGCGGTGCCGCGGTGGTCGGCGTGCGCGTGCCCCAGCACGACCCGCTTCAGCCCGCCGAGCTCGTCCGCGGCCGCCTTCGCCTTCTTCCGCATCGCCTTGGTGCCGGCGTCGAACTGGACGACCCCGTCGCCGTCCTCGAGGAAGTAGATGTTCATCGCCCCGCGGAAGTCCCCCCGCAGGAGCCAGACGCCGTCCGCGACCTTCTCCACAGCCATCGCCCCACCTTAACGCCGGGCGGCCGGCCCTCTAGGGTTCCCCGGTGCCCTGGATCTGGAAAGCCGGGATGGTGGTCCTCGTCGTCTGCCTCTTCGCGGCGATGGCGATCGCGATCTACCGCCTCTCGACGACGCCGACCGAAATCCTCGGCGACGGCTTTCGCGGCCTGCCGGCGAAGGAACGTCGCTAGAGCGATTAGTATCGGGCGCGTTCAGGCGCGTGCAGGACGATCAAGGAGGACGGCGTGTTCACTCGCATCGTGGTTGGGACCGACGGCTCCGACACCGCAACCCAGGCGGTCAAGCAAGCGATCGAGCTGGCGAGGCTGACCGGCGCCCAGCTTGGGATCGTCAGCGCCTACTCCGCCCGTCGCGGGGGCGCCGAGCAGCAGGGAGCTCCCGCCGACGTCCAGTACGAGCTCGGCCCGCGCGAGGACATCAACCTCGTCCTCGACACCGCCGCCGCCGACGCCAAAGCAGCTGGGGTCGAGGTCCAGACCCACGCGGTCGAGGCCGACCCGGCCGACGCGATCCTCAACGTCTCCGAAGAAACGAAAGCCGACCTGATCGTCGTCGGCAACAAAGGGATGACCGGAGCGCGCCGCTACCTGCTGGGAAGCGTGCCGAACAACGTCTCCCACCACGCCCGCTGCAGCGTCATCATCGTCCGCACCACCTAAGCCCTCAGGGCTGGGAGAAGCGGGGGAAGACGCTGGTCGCCGCACCGGCGTCCAGCAGCCCGGCGCCCTGCTGGACCCGCGGCAGCCCGATGTCCCGGGCGGTCTGGCGCAGCAGCTTCGCCACCTTGCGGACCCGCGCCGGGGGCGAGAGGAGGGGGTTGACCGAGCCGATGGCGAGGACCATCGCCGCGACCGCGGAGACGTGGGCGGCGGCCATCGAGGTGCCGACGTAGTTGGAGGGGATGGCGAAGTTGCTGGTGCTCCCCGGCCAGAGGGTCACCTGGTAGATCGGTCGCGCCGCGACCGAGGGGCAGCGGCTCTCCGGCACGCCGCCGCCCGGCGCAACGATGTCGATCCCGGTGCCGGAGAGCGAGTAACTGCCGAGGCAGCCGCCCTCGGTGGTGCCGCCGACGCCGATCACCCGCGGCCCGGTCGCCGGCGCGGAGACACAGCTCTCCGAGCCGAGGTTTCCGGCCGAGGCCACCGTGACCACACCCCGTTCGTAGGCTTCGCGCAGCGCTTCGTCAACCAGCGGCACCCGCTTGCCGCAGTCGAAGTTGAAGCTCATGTTGATCACCTGGGCGTGGTGGGCGACCGCGAAGCGGATGCCCTTGGCGATGTCGAGCGCGTTGCCGAGGCCGTTGGCGTCGAGCACCCGCACCGGCATCAGCTTCGCCCCGTAGGCGAGCCCGGTGAGGCCGACGCCGTTGCCGGTCTTCTCGCCGATCGTCCCGGCGACGTGCGTCCCGTGGCCGCTTTCGTCCAGCGGCACGCGGTCGCCGGCGACGAAGTCGTAGCCGGCGACGAACTGGCCGGGACCGAAGTCGGGGCTGCGGCGGAAGCGGGAGCCCTGCGAGCGGTAGGCGACGCCGCTGTCGAGGACGGCGACGACGATGCCGGTGGCGCCCGGGCGGCCGGCCTTGATCAGGTTCCGCCAGGCGCCGGTCGCGTCGATCCCGCCGGGAGAGGTCGGCATCCCGCCGCTCGCTTCGCCTTCGGGGGCGAGGAAGTTCCACTGCTTGTAGGCCCAGCCGCCGGCGGCCGAGGAGGCTTCCGACCCGCCTTCCAGCGCGCCGGAGTCGTTCGGGTCGAAGGGCGGAGAGGGGGCCGCCGAGGCGGTGGCGAGGTAGTTCGGCGCCGCGTAGACGACGCGCTGGTCGCGGTTAAGGGCCCGGGCCGCCTGGCGCACGCCGACGCCGGGCGCCAGCCCGATCGCCCGGCCGTGCCGCTCCCCCGCGAACTTGACCAGCAGTTGGTGGGGGGCGAACCCGCGCGCCGGGGAGACGCCGGTCGCAGCGGCAGCAGGCGCAGCCACGATCGCCAGGGCAGCGATCGTCAGCGGCAGGAGGTTGCGCAGAAGTCGTCTCATCGTCTCGTGGTCCCGGGGCGAAACCCCCGCGTCGCCCCGGTCACCCACAAACACCGCGTTGCCGCGGAAGTTGCCGCGGGACATACTCCCGCATCGTGGAAGCGAGCAACCTCGAAGCGGGGATGGCGGTCGCGCTCGAGCAGGCGCGCCGGGCCGAGACCCACGGCGACGTGCCGATCGGCGCCGCGATCTTCCGCGACGGCGAGCTGCTCGCCCGGGCGGGGAACGAGCGCGAGCTGCGCCGCGACCCCACCGCCCACGCCGAGGTGCTGGCGATCCGCGCCGCCGCCGAGGCGCTCGGCGGCTGGCGCCTGCCGGGCACGGCGCTGTTCGTCACGCTCGAGCCCTGCGCGATGTGCGCCGGGGCGATCGTCCTCGCCCGCATCCCCCTCGTCGTCTACGGCGCCCCCGACCCGAAGGCGGGCGCCTGCGGCAGCGTCCTCGACGTCCTCGGCGAGCCGGCGCTCAACCACCGCCCCGAGGTGGTGGCGGGCGTCGGCGAGGACGAGTCCGCCGCCCTGCTCCGGCAGTTCTTCGCGACTCGCCGCGGCTAGCGCGCCGATACCCTGTGCGGTGACCCGGAGAGGTGTCCGAGTGGCTTAAGGAGCGCGATTGGAAATCGCGTGGGCGGGGTTAACCCGCCTCGTGGGTTCGAATCCCACCCTCTCCGCTTACCGAGAACTCGTTGTTTCTTAATGAGTACTTCCTCGATTGGTATGAGGTCAACTCTATACTCAGCGGGTGTAATGGAGCTCTCTCTGACGATGCTTCGTTGCAGCGTGGGAGGGCCGGCATTTCTTGGCCGATAGTGCCGGTCCTCTCCATTCCCCCTGGCGACGTTCAGCGAACCGCCGCGTCAGCGAAGGGTAGCGCGTCAGGCCTGGCGCAGAGCGGGAATCGAGGGCCGCACCGGGATCGGTTCCTGGCGGTAGTCGTCGAGCGCGACGACGATCGCCTCGGACTCCGGCAGCGGCGTCGCCGGGCGATGCCCGCGGAGGCGCTCGTGGCTGCAGACGACGTAGCACCACTCCATCAGCTGCAGCCGGGCGTCGGGGTCGATCTCGAGGATCGTCGCCCCGATCAGGAAACGTCCCTCGGACTCCCGGCAGGTCCGCACCTCGACCTTGGCGGCGACCTCGTGCTCGGTGCCGGCGGCGTCGGTCAGCTTCAGCAGGACGGCCGGGGTGCTGCCCACCGTCACCGCGGACCCCGAGACCATCCCCAGGCCGGCGGCGGAGGCGTCGACGAGGCGGGCGGAGGTGCGCGCCTCGGGGCCGTAGAGCTCCGCCGGAGCGTCGCCCTCGAAGCGGTAGACGAGCCGCCGCTGCCGCCGGCGGCCGACGGCGAAGGTCGTCGCCAGCAGCCGCCGCAGCTCGAACAGGCCTAGGAAGGGGACGACGATCGCGGCGATGCCGGGCAGGTCGGGAAGCGGGCCGACCCCGGCCAGGTCGAGCAGGCGCATCAGCGTGCCGGCGCCCAGCAGGATGGTGCAGAAGAGGACCAGGTGGAGCTTGCGGACGGCGTCGAGGCCGCCGCCGTCGCGCCCCTGCTTCGGCGTCACCTTGAAGGCGGTCTTGCCGGGGATCAGGGCGCAGCGCAGGGCGCGGGTGTAGATCTCCATCGTCAGCAGCTCGTAGTGCGCCGACTCGGGGACGCGCATGTAGCCGCGGGCCAGCGCCGCTCCGGCGCTGAGGTTGAACAGCAGGTACGGCACCCAGAGCGCAGCCAGCGCCGCGACGCTGATCTTCATCGGCAGCTCGCCGGTCCAGAGGACGAGGCCGAGGGTGAGCAGCAGCAGCAGGCGCATCGGCGGTGCCAGGTAGGCGAGCAGGCTGGCGAGGAAGGAGAGCCGCTGAACCGGGTTCAGGGTCTTCGCCCGCAGCGGCGACTCCGGCAGGCGGAAGACGGCGAGGTTGCCGCGCGCCCAGCGGTCGCGCTGCAGCAGGTAGCCGTCGAGGTCGTGCGGGGCGAGCCCCTGGACCAGGACCTCGTCGTGGTAGCGGGTGCGCCAGCCGTAGCGCTGCAGGCGGATCGTGGTGTGAAAGTCCTCGGCGATCGTCTCGGTCGCGACGCCGCCGATTTCGAGCAGCGCCGGGCGGCTGATCAGCGCCGCCGAGCCGCACCAGTAGGCGGCGCCGTGGCGGTCCTTGCCGGGGCAGATGACCCGGTAGAAGAGCGACTGCTCGTGGCGGCTGACGTTGTAGTGCTGGACCGAGTCGTGGTTGAAGAAGTCGTGCGGCGTCTGCACGATCGCCATCCGCTCGTCGTCGAAGTAGCCGACCAGCGCGTCCAGCGCGTCGGGCATCGGCACGTGGTCGGCGTCGAGGACGAAGACGAGGTCGCCCTCGGTGCGCGGCAGGGCGGCGTTGAGGTTGCCCGCCTTGGCGTGGGAGTTGTCGGCCCGGGTCAGGTACTCGGCGCCGGCGAGCTCGGCCAGCTCGCGCATCTCCGGCCGGCGGCCGTCGTCGAGCAGATAGGTCGTGTGCGGGTAGGTCAGCGCCCGGCAGCCCGCCAGGGTCGCCATCACCACCTCCGCCGGCTCGTCGTAGGTGCAGACGTAGACGTCGACCTTGCGGCCTGGAGTCGCCGCCGGCCGCTCGACCGGGGGTCGCGACCAGGAGAACCAGGCAAGGATCGCAAGCGCGTAGAGGCCGTAGACCTCGGTCGCCAGCAGCATCGCGAAGGCGATCGGGTTGGCCCCTTCGCCGCTCCAGCCGACGCGCCAGGTGAGGTAGCCGGCGCCCCAGACGAGGGCGATCAGCGCCAGCGCCCGCAGCAGGCGTGGGTGAGTGTCGAAGAAACGACCTAAGCGCGTCTGCTCACCGGTTGCCACAGGGTCTCTTCGGCAGTGCCGCGACCCCGCTTGAGCACGGGGAGAGAATCAACGGAGGGGGTGGGATTCGAACCCACGAGCGCCTTGCGACGCCAACAGTTTTCGAGACTGCCCCGTTCAACCACTCCGGCACCCCTCCAGGATGACCGCGAGGCGACTGATTCTAGGGTCGCCGCCCGTCTGGGGACTCGGCGCCCGTCCGGGGTAGCCCTCTCGGACTACCCGCCGACACGTCGACGCCAAGTGATGCAACCCCCGAAAAGGCTGTACTTAATGTCCAATTTTAGTACTCTGGATCTAGTTGACCGCGAACGCCTCAGCCGCCGCCTCATGACCCTCGTACGGAAGCACGACGAAATACATCAGCGAGGGCAGAAGCGACTCGAGCTGGTCGTACTCCTGCTTGCAGAGGCGGGAATAGAGCAGCGATTCGACGCCGCCGACGATTCCGGAGGCGGTCAGAGCGCCCTGCGAGCGGCTCTCGGGAAGGAGCTCCCGGGCCTCCGCATCGAGGCACTTGGCGAAGTCGTCGAGCAGTTCGACACGACGCCTAACCGCAGCGGCACTGGCCGCGCGGGCCTCGACCACCATCGTGCGGGCGGTGTCGGGCTCGCGACTGGCGAAGCCCAGCAGCGCTTGCAGCCCGAGTCTCACCCGGTCGCGCCAGACCCCGCCGCCCTCGCGAGCGGCGCTGTGGACGAGCGCCCGGAGACGCTCGGCGCTGGTGTCGAAGGCGGCCAGGAAGCAGTCTTCTTTGTTGGAGAAGTGCTCGTAGAAGGTCGGGCGGGAGACGCCGGCCCGGTCGATCACGTCTTGGACGTTGGTTTCGAGGTATCCGAGGTCGGCCGCGGCGTTCAGCATCGCGACGATCAACCTCTCCCGCTGGATCGTGCGAATCAGCTCAGGGGGGAGCTTTCGCACACCGGATGGGAATTTGCCACTGCTGTTGGCGAGCAGTTCGAGCGCGGCCTCAACCTGCTCGGGGGGCCAATCACTACCGATTGCAGTGAGGAGGTTCTCTTGGCTCAGCTGGATTCGATCGAAGGACACCGAGGAACTCACAAGTTTCCATTAAAAACAATCCAAGTTTTCTCACGGTACCAGAACATTGGTAAGTCCGGCACGCCATTGAGGATCCCGTTCATTCCCCAAATCCAGGGGGAAAGGGGACGGTGAGCGCCATGCGCCCCGAGCTGCCCCGCGAGTTCGTCGCCAGCCACAAGCGGCGCCGGATGATGGACGCGGTCGCCGAGCTCACCTCCGAAGGCGGGTACGAGGCGACGAAGATCGCCGACATCGTCCGCCGGGCGGCGGTGGCTCGCAAGACCCTCTACGACAACTTCGACGGCAAGGAGGACCTGTTCCTCTCGGCGATCGACGCGACGACGACGGAAGTGCGCGAGCTCGTCGAAGAGGCCTGCGCGCAAGCCTCTTCGACGGAGGCGGGCATCGTCGCCGGTCTGGAGGCGCTGCTCGAGTTCGTCGCCGAGAACCCGGCGGCCTCGCGGATGTGCATGGTCGAGGCGATCTCCGCCACTCCCAGCTCGGCGCGTCTCTACGACGCCGCCGTCGCCGATTTCGTCGCGCTGTTCCGCAAAAGCGCCCCGCCCGGCGCCGATCTGCCCGAGACGATCGAGGAGTCGCTGGTGGGCGGCGTCGCCTGGATCGTCCAGTTGCAGATCCGCCGCGGCGAGGCGGAGCAGGCGCCGGAGCTGCTGCCCGAACTCTCCCAATTCGTCCTATCGCCGTACCTCGGTGTAGGAAAGGTGGTCGACACCGGGAGGCGAAAGTGACAGTACGGTGCCAGACTCCATTAGCGCAATGGACCGATTGCCCCGGGGTCGCCACGGCCTGTCACCTGAGTTCGTAGCGCGAAATCAGCGTGAACGGCTGATCGCGGGTCTCACCCAGGCGCTGTACGAGGTGGGTTATCAGAAAACCACCGTGTCACTGATCGGCCAGAAGGCGGCCGTCTCGAAGAGTGACTTCTACAAGCACTTCGAGAGTAAGGATGACTGCTTCGTAGCGGCTTACGACACCGCGATCGAGCGAATCCGGGACCAGGTGGTGACCGCCTGTGAAGCCGAGGGTGTCGATGAGTGGGCCGAGCGAGTGCGCAACGCGATCGCGGCCCTGCTCGACCTGTTCACCTGCGAGCCGGCCCTGGCGAGCATCGCCTTGGTCGAAGGGCTGCGCGCCGGGCGCGGCGTATACGACCGCTACCAGGCCGCCGTCGAGGCCTTTGTCGTCATCCTCCGCCACCGCGCCCCCGAGCTGCCGCATGGCGGCGAAGTGCCGGAGGCAACCGACGAAGCGGTCGTCGGCGGGATCGCCTCGCTGCTAGGCCGGCGCATCCTGGCCGGCGAAGCCGAGCGTCTGAACGAGCTTTTTCCGGAGATCCTCGAGTTCACGCTTGCCGCCTACCTGGGCGCTGAGGAGGCGCGGCGAATAGTCTCCGCGGGATGAGCGAGCCGACCCGAGGAGTCCTTCCCTCGCAGGCGCTGAACGCGGCGATCGAGGCCGAGTGGGTCAGCTCCGGCGAGTACCGGATCCGCCCCGAGGCGGTGCAGCCGGCCAGCATCGACCTTCGCCTCGGCGACTTCGCCTGGGCCCTGCGCTGCTCCTTCCTCCCCGACGTCGACTCGACGGTCGAGGAGAAAATCGACGACCTGGCTTTTCAGCGGGTCGACCTCCGCGACGGGGCGGTGCTCGAGCGCGACCGGCCTTACCTGGTGCCGCTGATCGAGGAGCTGAACCTGCCGGAGGACATGCGGGCGAAGGCGAACCCGAAGAGCTCGACCGGGCGCCTCGACGTTTTCACGCGCGTGATAACCGATCGTCACCACCGCTTCGACGACATCCGCGCCGGGTACGGCGGCAAGCTCTACCTGGAGATAGTCCCGCGCTCGTTCGCCATACAGGTGAAAACCGGGCTCTCACTCAACCAATTGCGATTGGCCCGGGGTGACGTACGCCTCTCGGATGACGAAATTCGCGAGCTGCAGGACGAGTTCCCACTCCTGTACCTCGACTCACACGCACTGCGCCAGTCGGAGATGGCGGTTTCCGACGGACTCTTCCTCAGCCTCGACCTCTCCGGCCCGACCGACCGCGTGGTCGGCTACCGGGCGAAGAAGAACAGCCTGCCGGTCGACCTCTCGCGGATCCGCGCCTACCGCTGGACCGACTACTGGGACCCGGTCTACCCCGAGCCCGGCGGCCGGGTCGTGCTCGAGCCGGAGATCTTCTACCTGTTGCTCTCCGCCGAGGGAGTCTGCATCCCGCCGCAGATCGCCGCCGAGATGATGGCCTACGACCCGACCGCGGGCGAGCTGCGCACCCACTACGCCGGCTTTTTCGATCCCGGGTTCGGATACGACTCCGTGGGCGGCCGCCACGGCAGCCGGGCGGCGCTCGAGGTGCGCGCCCGCGACGTCTCCTTCATGGTCGAGCACCGCCAGCCCGTCTGCAAGCTCGGCCTCGAGTGGATGTCCTCCCCCGCCGAGCGCCTCTACGGCGCCGACCTCGGCTCCAACTACCAGGGCCAGGTGACGATGCTCTCCAAGCACTTCGAGGAGCAAACGGCCGGCGTCGCGGTTCCGGCGGACGCCGCTTCTTAGGCCCACCCTCCAACAGCCGGTTCTATGAATGCTGTCGCAGGAGGGACGGGTGTCCCCTGACCGACCGGCGTCCTGATTTTCGCACTGGCTAGTCGGCGAGAGAGGAAGAGTTAGCGGCGAAAATCCCAGGGAGGTCAGGGGACACCCGTCCCTCCCTACCGCTCACGGCCTACCGCTTCGCCCGATAGCTCCCGCAGGAGAGCCTTTGCTCGCTTGCGCCTGGCGGTCAGCTCGTTTTCGAGCTTCGCGATCTCGTCGCGCCGTCGCCGCACCAGCTCGAGCTGGCGGGCTATGTAGGCGAGGGACTGTTCGAGGATCTCGCGGCGGCGGACCGGGTCCTCGACGCCGCCCCGCCACTCGCGGCGGAGCTCGGCGCGGGCGCCCTCGGCCTCGACCAGCTCCTTCAGCTCCTCGAGCGAGAGGCCGAGCAGGTCCTTGAGGCGCAGCAGCTCGGTCAGCCGCTCGACGTCGGCCTCGGCGTAGGTGCGGTGGGTGCCGGGCTGGCGTCCGCCGGCCACGGGCAGCAGGCCGATCTCCTCGTAGTAGCGGATCGTCCGCGGGGTGGTGCCGGCGAGCTTCGCCACCTCGCCGATCCGCAGCTCCGGCTCGCCGCTCACGGGGCCGCCCTCAGCTCCTCGCCGATCGCCTCCCGGGTCGCCTCCGAAGGCGGGCACGGTTGCTCCGTCCCGACGTGGCCGGGGCGCAGCAGCGAGACGCCGGCGCCGATCACCGAGGTTGCCGCCAACACCCACAGCGCCTCGTGCATGTTGTGGATGAAGGGGTCCAGCTGGGCGCTGGAGAGGCCGCTGGCGAGCCCGGAGAAGATCGCGAAGAGGACCTCTTTGGGGATCGAGTTGGTGACGATCGCGAGCACGAAGGCGATCGAGATCACGGCGCCGGTGTTCTGCAGCATCGTCCGCGCCCCGGCGGCGACGCCGCGGCGCTCGACCGGCACCGTGCCCATCATCGCCGCGGTGTTGGGCGAGTTGAACATCCCCGAGCCGATTCCGACCAGCAGCAGCCAGAGGCCCCCCTGCCAGTAGGGCGAGCCGGCCTGCAGCGTCGTCATCAGGCTGAGCCCGAGTGCGGTGACGAGCATCCCGGCGGCGGCCAGGGCGCGGGAGCCGTGGCGGTCGGCCCAGACGCCGGCCAGAGGCGAGGCGACGAGCATCCCGACCGCCATCGGGGCGAGCTTGATCCCGGCGGTGATCGGGTCGTCCCCCTGGGCCCCCTGGTAGTAGAAGACGAAGATGAACATCAGGGCGAAGCGGGAGAGGCCGTTGATGAACGCCGCCCCGGTCGCCGCTGCGAAGAGGCGGTTGCGGAAGATCGAGAGGTCGAGCATCGGCGCGGCGCCACGGTGCTCGATCCAGACGAAGAGCGGGAGGAGGACGGCGGCGGCGATCAGCGAGCCGATCACCAGCGAGTCGTCCCAGCCGGAGATGCCGCCGCGCGAGATCCCGTAGACGAGGCCGGTCAGGCCGACGACGAAGGTGAGGGTGCCGGCGAAGTCCAAGCCGCGGACCGTGTCGGGACGCGACAGCTCGCGGAGGACGAGCGCGCCCCAGAGGCCGCCGGCGAGCGCCAGCGGCACGTTGAACCAGAAGACCCAGTGCCAGGAGATCGCGACCAGGGCGCCGCCGAGGACGGGGCCGATCACCAGCCCGATCGCCGCGACCATCGTGTTCGTCCCCATCGCCAGCCCGAGCTGGTCGCGCGGGAAGGCGTCGGTGACGAGGGCGGGGCCGTTGGCGAAGATGAAGGCGCCGCCGATCCCCTGCACGATCCGCCAGAGGATCAGCTGGGTGCCGTCGGCGGCGAAGCCGGCGCCGAGCGAGGCCGCGGCGAAGATCCCGAAGGCGCCGACGAAGGCGGTCTTGCGGCCGAAGAGGTCGGAGAGGCGGCCGGCGGTCAGGACCAGCACGGTCGAGGAGATCATGTAGGCGAGGATCACCCAGACCAGTTCCAGCAGGCTGGTGCCGAGGGCGCGCTCGAGGTCCGGCAGGGCGATGATCAGCGTCCCCGAGTTGGTCGCCACCAGGAGCATCCCGAGGCTCGTGCAGGAGAGAGCCCACCACTTGTAGTGCTCGTGCCCGGCGTCGACCCCCGCGCCGAATCTCTTTCTTACGTTCACGTCAAATAACTTAGCAAGACCCCGAAACCGCAAAATGGCTCTTGAGGGACCTTTTTTGCGGTTTCGGCGGCTGGGTAGGATCGGTTCGATGGCGGAGCGGACTTGGAGCGTCTATCTCTCGGGAGAGATCCACAGCGACTGGCGCGAGCGGATCGAGGCCGGCGTGCGCGAGGCCGGGTTGCCGGTCGCCTTCTCGGCTCCGGTAACCGACCATGCCGCCTCCGACGACGCCGGCACCGGCACGCTGGGGGCCGAGGGCGAGGCGTTCTGGCGCGACCACAAGGGAGCGGGCGTCAACGCGATCCGCACCCAGACGCTGATCCGCGACGCCGACGTTGTCGTCGTCCGCTTCGGCGACAAGTACCGCCAGTGGAACGCGGCCTTCGACGCCGGCTACGCGGCCGCCCTCGGCAAGCCGGTCGTCACCCTCCACGACGGCGAGCTCGACCACGCGCTGAAGGAGGTCGACCGCGCCGCCCAGGCCACCGCCCGCACGGCCGAGCAGGTGGTCGACGTCCTCCGCTACGTGATCAAGGGCGAGCTTCCGAGCGGTTAGGCGTAGGGTGGGCGCATGTCCACCGAGGCCAACCAGGCGACGATCGAGCGGCTCTACGAGGCGTTCGGGCAGTGCAACGGCGCCGCGATGACCGCTTGCTACGCGCCGGGCGCGCACTTCCGCGACCCCGCCTTCGGCGACCTCGAGGGCGAGGAGGTCGGCGCGATGTGGCGGATGCTGACCGGCCGCGCCACCGATCTGGAGATCGAGCTGCATGAGCACGAGGCCGGAGAGGACACGGGCAGCGCCCACTGGATCGCCCGCTACACGTTCTCCACCGGCCGGCCGGTCGTCAACGAAGTCCAGGCCCGCTTCCGTTTCGCCGAGGACGGCCGGATCGCCGACCACGTCGACGAGTTCGACTTCCGCACCTGGGCCAAGCAGGCGCTCGGGCCGAGCGGCCACCTCGTCGCGCTGCTGCCGCCGCTGCGCGCCAAAGCCCGCGCCAAAGCGCTCGACCAGCTCGCCGCCTACCGCCGGGACGAGACGGGCTCCAGCATCTAGTTGCCCGGCCCATCCGCAGCGTGTGCGAACATATGTTCGTATGCGATGGGATGAGCAGCGAGTCGAGAACGACCTCCGCCTGCCGGGCGTGGGTGACGGCAGCGTCGTCCGCACCTTCGACGCGCCGGAGGCGATGGGGATCAACTTCCACGAGGTCCGCGCCCGCTCGGCGCTGAACCACGTACCTGGGGGCCGCTATGGGTTCGACTGGACGATCAACCCCTTCAGGGGATGCAGCCATGCCTGCACTTACTGCTTCGCTCGCCGGACCCACTCGTATCTGGATCTCGGACCCGGTCGCGACTTCGAGCGGGAGATCGTGGTCAAGGTCAACGTGCCGGAGCTGCTGCGGGCGGAGCTGGCGCGGCCGAGCTGGAGACGGGAGCTGGTGGCGCTGGGGACGAACACCGATCCCTACCAGTGGGTCGAGAGCCGCTACCGGATGATGCCCGAGATCCTCGCGGCGCTGGAGGCGGCGGAGACGCCGGTCTCGATCCTGACCAAGTCGCCGCTGGTGATGCGCGACGTCGAGATCCTGCAGCGGATGTCCGAGAAGCTGCCGGTCTCGGTCAACCTCTCGGTCCCGACTCTCGACGAGGACGCCTGGCGGGCGACCGAGCCGCACACCCCGAGCCCCGCGGCCCGGCTCGACGCGGTCGCCGAGCTGCGCCGGCGCGGGATCGACTCCGGCGTCCTGATCGCGCCGCTGATGCCCGGCATCAACGACGACCCCGACCAGGTCCGCCCGATCGTCGAGAGAGCCAGAAAGGCTGGAGCCACCTTCCTCGGCTCCGCCGCCCTCCACCTCCGCGGCGAGGTAAAGGACGTCTTCTTCGCCTGGCTGGAGGCCAAACGCCCCGACCTGCTCCCCCGCTACGAGGCCCTCTACAGCAACCGCGCCTACATGCGCCCCGAGCAACGCAAACACGCAACGAGAGCTGTCAAAGGCTGGGGCAGAGGCCGCGCAAGCCGCCCCACCTCAAGCGGCTCCGAACGGTCTCCGCCTGCGCCGCCAAGTCCTCCGCAGGTAACTGCCCAGCCCTCGCTCTTCTGAGCGTCAAACCAGGCGGCTTACCGGCGGGTGGCCCGGCGTCGGGAATGCCGAGCATCCAGCGCAGGCATCCCGACGGCGGGACGGGACCCGCCGGCTATCCACCTTCGTCCAACTGCTCAAATTTGCACTCAGCCGGCTCTTTGTCCTCCCGAAAAGCATGGAACCTCGCCCCATGCCGGATCCGCCCGGAAGCCGCATGGTCGTAGCCGACCTCGATCACCAGCTCGGGCCGCAGCTCGACCCACTCCAGGTCCCGCCCGCCGGTCCAGCGGCTCGGCTCCGCCGTCCCGCTCTGGCCCGTCTCCAGCGGCGCCAGCATCGCCCGCATGCTGCGTTTCGCCGCGGCGCTGAAGCCGGAGATGTGGCCGACAGTGCGGAGCTCGCCGTCGTCGTAGAGGCCGAGGATCAGCGAGCCGACGGTGCCCTCCTCTTTGCCCGGCCGCCAGCCCATCACCACGCAGTCGATCGTCCGCTCGCGCTTCACCTTCGCCATCCCCTTGCGTTTGCCGGGGACGTAGGGGGCGCTCAGGTCCTTGGCCATCACCCCCTCGATGCTGTTCAGCCAGCGCTCGGCCTGCTCGGCGTCGCTGTTCAGCGGCGTCAGCTCCAGGCCTGCCTCGGCGGCGATCGCCTCGAGCCGCTCGCGGCGCTCGCGCAGCGGCCGCTCGCAGAGCACCTCGTCGCCCTCGGCCAGCAGGTCGAAGACGATGTAGCTGGCGGGGATCTGCTTCGAGAGCATCTCGATCCTCGACTCCGCGGGGTGGATCCGTTCCTGCATCGAGTCGAATTCGAGGTTGCCGTCGGCGTCGCGGATCACCAGCTCGCCGTCGAGCACCCAGCGCCCCGGCGCGAAGCTCAGCTCGGGGAAGTAGCGGTTGAACGGTTTGCCGCCCCGCGACTGGATGTAGGCCTCGTCGCCGTCGACGAAGACGATCGCCCGGAAGCCGTCGAGCTTCGGCTCATAGGCCCAATCCTCGCCTTCGGGAAGCGCTTTGCGGGTAAGCGCAAGCTGCGGCTTGATCGGCGGCGAGAGGGGGAGCGTCACCTACTGGACGCTACCGGTGCTTCCCTGCCGCTCGCGGCTCTCGCGCGGGTCCGGGATCGGCACCGCCGCGAGCAGTTTCTTCGTGTAGTCGTCCTTCGGGTGCTCGCAGACCTGGTCGGCGGTTCCCTGCTCGACGATCTTGCCCTCGTTCATCACCGCGATCCGGTCGGAGATGTGGCGGACGACGCCGATGTCGTGGGCGACGAAGAGATAGGCGAGGCCGAACTCGTCCTGGAGGTCGTCGAGCAGGTTGACGATCTGCGCCTGAATCGAGACGTCGAGGGCGGAGACCGGCTCGTCGCAGATCACCAGCTTCGGTTTCAGCGAGAGCGCCCGGGCGATCCCGATCCGCTGCCGCTGGCCGCCGGAGAACTCGTGCGGGAAGCGGTTGTAGTGCTCGCTGGAGAGGCCGACCCGCTCGAGCAGCTCCTGCACCTGGCGCCGCAGCTCCGAGCCGGAGGCGATGCCCTGGCGCTTGAGTGGGTCGCCGACGATCTGGCCCACCCGTTTGCGCGGGTTGAGCGAGGCGTAGGGGTCCTGGAAGATCATCTGCATCTGCCGGCGCAGCGGCTGCATCTGGCGCCGCCGCAGGCCGGCGATCTCCTGGCCCTCGAACTTGACCGAGCCCGAGGTCGGCTTGATCAGCTGCAGCACCGCCCGGCAGGCGGTCGACTTGCCGCTGCCCGACTCGCCGACCAGGCCCAGGGTCTCGCCCTTCTCGACCCTGAAGCTGACCCCGTCGACGGCCCGCACCTGGTCGACCTCGCGGTCGATCAGGATGCCGCGCTTGATCGGGAAGTGCTTGACGAGGTCGGTGACCTCGAGCAGCGGCGCCGTCTGGCTGGTCTCGGCGCTCATGCCTGCCGCACCTCGCCCGGCGCTTCCAGGCCGATCTGCCCCTCGACCTGCCGCTTCTCCCGCTTCTGCTCCGGGCTCAGCCAGCAGCGGTCGCGGTGGTCGGAGGCCTCGCCGCCGCGCGACTCCAGCGCCGGATACTCGGTGCATTTGGAGAACTCATGCGGGCAGCGGGGCCGGAACGGGCAGCCCTCGGGCAGATCGAGCAGCGAGGGAGGCGAGCCGGCGATCTGCGGCAGCCGGTGCGGCCGCGGCCGGTCGATCCGGGTCAGGGATCCGAGCAGCCCCCAGGTGTAGGGATGCTGGGGGTCGTAGAAGATCTCGTCCAGCGTCCCTTCCTCGACGACCTTCCCCGCGTACATCACCAGCACCCGGTCGGCCACCTCGGCGACGACGCCGAGGTCGTGGGTGATCAGGATCGTCGCCAGGTTCCGCTCGCGGTTCAGTTTCTCGAGCAGACCGAGGATCTGGGCCTGGATCGTGACGTCGAGCGCGGTGGTCGGCTCGTCGGCGATCAGCACCTCGGGCTCGAGCGCCAGGGCCATCGCGATCATCGCCCGCTGCCGCATCCCGCCCGAGAACTCGTGCGGGTAGTCGTCGACGCGCTGGGCGGCGTTCGGGATCCCGACCGCTTCGAACAGCTCGACCACCCGCGTCTTGCCGTCGGCCTTGGAGGTGTCGGGGCGGTGGGTCCGGATCGCCTCGACGATCTGGCTGCCGATCCGGTAGACGGGATTGAACGAGGTCATCGGGTCCTGGAAGATCATCGCCACCCGCTCGCCGCGCAGCTTCCGCATCTCGGCGTCGCTGGCGCTGGTCAGCTCCTTGCCGTCGAGCGCCACCGAGCCCTCGATGCGGGCGTTGTTGGCGCGGGTCAGGCCGATCAGCGTCTGCGCGGTGACGCTCTTGCCGGAGCCCGACTCGCCGACGATCGCCAGCACTTCGCCGGGCCGCAGGTCGAAGCTGACCCCGTCGACCGCCTGCACGATCCCGTCTTCGGTCGCGAAGCCGACCCGCAGGTCGTTGACGGAGAGGAGCGGCGCGGCGCTCATTCGGAGGAGCTTTCCCCGAGCCGGACCCGGGGGTCGAGGTAGGCGTAGGCGATGTCAACCAGGGCGTTGACGAAGACGACGAAGAAGGCGCCGTAGAGCGCCACGCCCATGATCGGAGGCAGTTCGAATTTGCGCACCGCTTCGGCCGCGTAGAGGCCGATGCCGTCTAGTGAGAAGAGCACTTCGGTGATGATCGCGGTGCCGGCGATGGTGGCGCCGAAGTCGAGGCCGAAGAGGGTGATCACCGGGATCAGCGAGTTGCGCAGCACGTGGCGGGTCATCACCTCGCGCTCGCTCAGGCCCTTGGCGCGGGCGGTGCGAACGTAGTCCTCGTTCATCACGTCGAGCATGTTCGAGCGCAGCACCCGGCTGTAGAACCCGATCGAGAGCAGCGCCAGCGTGAACCACGGCAGGATCAGGTGCCGCGCCCATTCGTAGGGGTCTTCGGAGAAGTCGACGTACTGGGCGTTGGGAAAGATTTCGAGCTTGTAGGTGAGGAAGTAGAGGAGGACCGGAGCCAAGAGGAAGACCGGGATCGAGATGCCGGCGATCGAGACCCCGGTGAGGATGCGGTCGAGCCAGCCGCCGGCCCGGATCGCGGAGAGGTAGCCGAGCAGCAGTCCGAAGAAGAGCCAGATGATCGCCGCCCCGATCGTCAGCGAGAAGGTCGCCGGGATCCCTTCCTTGATCTGGTTGTCGACCGGGATGCGCGGTTTGTAGGAGGTCAGCTCGCCGGTGAAGATCTTCTTCATCATCGTCCCGTACTGGACGACGAGCGAGTCGTCGAAGCCCCATTCGGCTTCGATGCTCTTGACCAGGACCGGCGTCGCGTTCTTGCCGGCCAGGGTCTGCGCCGGGTTCTGCTTCGGCAGGACCATGAAGACGACGAAGACGATCACCGAGACGGCGAAGAGGACGCCGATCATCGCTGCCAGGCGCCTGACGATGAAGCGGGCCATCAGATCGTCGCCGCCTGCTGCTGGCTGCCGGCGGCGACCCCGCCGTGCGCCTCGAACTCCAGCGCCGCGTCCATCCGCGCCTTGCCGCGCGGGTCGAGCGCGTCGCGCAGCGCGTCACCGACGATGTTCAGCGAGAGCACCGTCAGCATGATCATCAGGCCGGGGAGGATCGCCAGCAGCGGCTGGATGTTGAGCAGCTCGACGCCGACGGTGATCATCGTCCCCCAGGAGGAGTTCGGCGGCTGCACGCCGGCGCCGAGGAAGGAGAGGCCGGCCTCGAAGAGCATGCTGTTGGCGATCATCAGGGTGAAGAAGACGATGATCGTCGAGGCGAGGTTGGGGAGGATCTCGCCGAACATCACCCGCAGCGGCCCGGCCCCCTGGGCCACCGCCGCCTCGACGAACTCTTTCTCGCTCAGCGCCAGGACCTGGCCGCGGATCGGCCGGGCGATGTAGGGGACGGTGAACAGGCTGATCACGAAGATCGGGTTCCAGTTCGAGCCGCTGGAGATTTCCAGCGGGCCGAGCTTCAGCCCGCCGACGGCGAGCGCGATGCCGAGCGAGAGCCCGATCAGGAAGACGGGCAGGGACCAGATGACGTCGAGCGTTCGCGCGATCAGCCCGTCGACCCAGCCGCGGAAGTAGCCGGCGAGCAGGGCGAGGACGACGGCGAGGATGGTGGCGATCAGCGCCGCCGTGATCCCGATCTGCAGCGAGGTGCGGCCGCCGTACATCAGCCGCACCATCTCGTCGCGGCCGAGGCGGCTGTCGGCGCCGAGGAAGAACTTGCCGCCGGCCCCGAACAGCTGCGGTCCGATCGGCTTCCCTTCAGGCGTTACGACGTCCTTTTCTTCGCCGTCGACGGTGACCGTGTCGACCGTGTGCTCCTCGTTCGGGCCGGTGCCGGCGACGTGGTTCGCCCACAGCGGCGCCGCCATCACGAAGGCGACGATGAGGACGAAGAGAGCGAGGAAGGCGACCGCGAGGCGGTTGCGGAGGAACCGCCGCAGAGCGAGAGACCAAGGCCCTCGCTCTGCGCTCGGTTCGGTAGACACGTGCTCTTCTACCCGTCGGGCGCTACTTGAATTCGAAGCTGCTCAGGTAGTGACCGAAGGTCGGGTTGAAGATGACGCTTTCGAGTTCGATCGCGTCGGACACGAAGGTCGACAGGGTCCGCGTCCCGTAGGGGGCCCACGGCGCCTGTTCCATGATTTCCTTGTCCAGTTCTTTGTAGGCCTCTTCCTGTTCCGGCCCGAGCTGTTCTGCGCCCAGTTCGGCGATTTTCTTGTTGACCGCCGGGTCGTCGAATTTGGCGAAGTTGCCGTTGTTGGTCGGCAGGATGCTCTCTCCCGCCAGCAGCGGCTGGAAGAAGTCGTTCGGGTGCGGGTAGTCCTGGAACCAGTCCGACCAGCCGGCGTCGAGATTGGGCGTGGTCGCGTTGCCGATCACCGTGAAGTAGTTGTCGGCGTTGAGGATTTTCAGGGTGGTGTTGAAGCCAAGTTCCTTGAGGATCTCGTTGTAGTATTCGCCGGCTTCGTTGTTCGGGCTTTCCGTATCGGTCCAGACGGTGATGTCCATGTCCGACGGGTTGGCTTCTTTCATCAGTTCTTCCGCTTTTTCCATGTCGTGCGGATAGAGCTCGAACTGTTCGTAGCCCGGCATCCCCGGCGGCAGGATCTGCTGGGTCGCGGCGATCTGGCCGGCATAGATCCGTTCCAGGGCTTTCGCGTCCACGGCGTAGTTGACCGCCTGGCGGACTTTGACGTCGTCGAAGGGCGCCTCCTGGGTGTTCATCCAGAAGTAGTAGGTGCTGATCGTCGGCTCGACCCGGAACTGGGTGCCTTCGTATTTTTCTTTGACTTCCGCGTAGCGCGAGGAGGGGGGCGGGTTCTGCATCCAGTCGTAGGTGCCCTGCTCGATGTCGTCGACCTGGGACTGCGGGTTGCGGATCACCGTCATCTTGGCGCTGTCGACAACGCCTTCGGGCAGGTCCGGCATCGCCGGCCCGTTGTCTTTGGCCCAGTAGGGGTTGCGCTCGTATTCCCACTCTTTGCCCGGCTGGGACTTGGTGATCATGTACGGCCCGGTGCCGGGGGGCGGGTCGGCCGAGAGGTCTTCGACCGGGGTGTCCTGCGGCAGCGGCGCGACGAACATCAGGCCGAGCTCGTTGGTGAAGGTGCCTCGCGGCCCTTCGAGGTTGATTTTGATTTCGCCGGTCTTGTCGTTGGCTTCGATCCCCGGGATCGGCCCCTGTTTCGTTTCGGCGAATTTTTCGGCGCCTTCGATCGAGAGGTAGAAGGGCGAGCCGCCGGAGTTGAGCGTGATCATCCGTTCGACGGCGAAGGGGAAGTCGGAGGCTTTGACCGGCGTGCCGTCGGAGTATTTGAGGCCGGGGCGGAGGAAGAGCGTGTAGGTCTTGCCGCCGTTGCTGATCTTCGGCAGTTCTTTCGCCAGGCCCGGAATGACCTCGCTGCCTTCCTCGCCGTTGGCGTGTTTGTAGGTGAGCAGCGGGATGTAGACGTCCGCCATCGCCGTCCAGCCTTCGGCCGTATAGGAGAGGGCCGGGTCCATGTAATCCGGGAACGAGGCGTAGGTCCCGTTCAGGGTGCCGCCTTTCTGGCCGCCGCCTCCGCCAGAGGTGTCATCGCTGCCGCCTCCGCATGAGGCCAGTCCAATTGCTGCAAGCGCTGCGAGAACCAGAACTGCGATGACTACCCCTAGCTTCTTCAACGTCTCTCCTCCAGATCCGGATTGCCGGTTGTCCCTGATGACCCTGGGATCAACTCCACCACAATGTCGTCACGCGCGTCAAGCAGGGGTTTTACTGGCTTTTCGTCGCTCTGCAGCCAATTCCCCCCCAGCAGCGGCGCCATCACGACGACTATGGCCACTACCCCCGCACCCGCGACAAGAAACGTCATCCGCGGAGTCAGCACCGTGGCGATGATGCCGCCGACCGCGAACCCGATTCCCGGCATCGCCGCGCCGATCGACTCGAGCACGCTCATCACCCGTGCCTGCATCGATTCCGCCGTCATCTCCTGCACCGCCGAGATCGCCGCCACCCACTGGACTCCGTTGCCGGCGCCGCCGAGGACGGAGGCGGCGCAGGCGACGGCAAGGGTCGGCGCCACGGCGAGGCCGAGGTAGCCGGCGCCGACCGCGAGCGTGCTGAAGAACAGCAGGTGGGCGAGCGAGGCCTGGCGCAGGCGGGCGAAGAGCAGGCTGCCGAGCACCATCCCCATCCCCCAACTGGCGAGCATCACGCCGTAGCCGGTGTCGTTGGAGCCGAGCGTCTCCTTGACGTAGACGACCTCGACCGGGAGGACCGCGGCGAAGAAGACGAAGGCGAGCCCCTGGGCGGTCAGCAGGCGGCGCAGCACCGTCTGGCTGCGGACGTAATCCAGGCCGGCTCGCACCCGGTCCCGCATCCGCCCGGGTTCGGCCTCGGCGTGGGGCATCGCCCCGGCGGTGAAGAGGATCCAGGCGATCGCGTAGAAGGAGACGGCGTCGAGCAGCAGCGCCGTCTGGACGCCGAAGCCGGCGACGACGAGCCCGGCCAGGGCCGGGCCGATCGCCGCCCCGCCGGTGAAGGCGACGTTGAGCAGGGCGTTGCCGGCGCGCAGTTCCCCGGTCGGCTCGAGCGCGGTGGCGACGACGGCGCGGGTCAGGGAGCGGCCGGCGAGGGCGAGGGCGCCGTCGACCGCGGCGAAGGCGACCACCGCCGCCAGTGAGAAGTCGTCGACGAGCAGGGCAAGTGCTCCGAAGGCGGCCGCCTCGCCGCAGTAGATCATCGGCAGCGCGTAGCGCGGCGGCGGTTTCTCGGCCTGGGCGACCAGGACGGGGGCGAAAAGGGCGGGCAGGAAGCGGGTGCCGAGGAAGAGCGCCGCCGTCGCCAGGGCGCTGTCGGTCTGGTCGAAGACCAGGACCGAGAGGGCGATGATCCCCATCCAGTCCCCCAGCTCGTTGATCGCGTACGACGCGGCCAGCCGCCGGAAGAGGGGCCGGCGCAGGGGGGCGGTTAGACGGGGACTGGGCATGGAGTGGCCAGGCGTATTACTGCATTTCTGCACAACTTTTCCTGCAGATGCACAAGTTTCCGCAAACCTGTGCTACAAAGTGACCAGCAATTGAGAAGTTTCCACGATGCAGCGCACAACGTTGCGGGCTTCAACGACTACGGAAGGGGCAGAAAACATGGGCTTTCGTCACTAGGAATTCCCCAGCAGACCATTTGATCGATAGGTCTGCATCAGTCTTTTGAAGGGCGCCCTGGATGGGGGCGCCCTTCGTCGTTCTGGGAGCCATCTCCTCCCCGCTGCACGAGTTCCGGCCACTATCGGGCTGAAATGCCGGATCTTGGGCGAATTTGGCCATCTGGCTAAAGGTCTTGTCGATCTCATACATAGCGGTCTAACTTTGGAGTTCCCAGATAGCGGAACCGTCAACTATCGGCTGCCGCGCAGGGAAAAGGACCGCCCCCGTGAAAGAAGTAAGCCGGTCTTCCGCCACGGGTCCCCGGTCAACGATTTCCAAATCAGAGATGGACAACACGCGCCCCACCCGCTTCGCGATCGCCGTCATGGCAGGTGCCCTGCTGCTGACGGTGGCGGTCGCCATCTGGGACGCGCCCAAATCCGACTGGGACGTCGCCTTCTTCGCGGTCCTGCTCGCCTTCTCGATCTTCAGCGATCTGACCGCGGTGTCCACCCAGTCGAAGGTGAAGATCTCCGGCAGCTTCCTGGCGCTGGTGATCGCGATGGTCTTCCTCGGCGGCACCCCGGCGGCGATCATCGGCGTCGCCACGATCCTCACCGGCTGGCTGCGGTGGCGCGACGAGTGGCACTATCTGCTGAACAACGTCCTCACCTACGCCTTCTTCCCGCTGGTCGGCGGCATCGCCTTCCACGAGGGGGTCGTCGCCCTCGGGCTGGCGCCGTCGGAATCCTGGTTCTACCTCTGTGTCTTCGGTCTCTTCCAGCTCGCGCTGGCGATCAACTTCGTGATGATCGCCAGCTACGGCTGCTACGTCGAGCGCTCGTCTTTCTCGACCAAGCTCAAGGTGCTGCCGCCGGTGCTGCCCTCCGAGTTCGCCAGCGCGATGCTCGCCGTCGCGGTCGCCTACATCTACTACGAGATCGGCCTCGCCTCGATCGCCCTCTTCGGCGTCGTCCTCGTCACCTTCCAGTACCTGCTCGGCCAGCTGTTGCTCTCCCAGCAGCGGGCCGGCGAACTGGAGCTGCGCAGCAAGCAGCTGGCCAGCTTCCAGGTCGGGATGTTGAGCGCGATGCTGCGCACCCTCGACCTGCGGGACCAGATGACCGCCCGCCACAGCGCCGCCGTCGCCCGCTACTCGCGGGCGATCGCCCAGCGCGCCGGCTACTCGCGCCGCGAGGAGGAGCTCGTCCACATCGCCGCGCTGCTGCACGACATCGGCAAGTTCATCCTTCCCGACCGCATCCTCAAGGCCAACGTGCCGCTCACCGACGAGGACTGGATGCTGATCAAGCGCCACCCGCAGCAGGGCGCCCGCGTGGTTTCCTCACTCGACGGCTACGGCCCGGTGGCGGAGATCATCCTCGCCCACCACGAGCGGATCGACGGCAAAGGCTATCCCCGCGGTTTGGCCGGGGACGAAATCCCGGAGCTGGCCCGGATCATCTCCGTCGCCGACACCTACGACGTGATGACCGCCCGCGACTCCTACCGGACGCCGATGTCGAGCTACGACGCGATCGTCGAGCTGCGCCGGGTGGCGGGCAAACAGCTCGATGCCCGCTTCGTCGAGATCTTCATCGAGCTGCTCGAGGGCAAGGACGTCTCCTTCCAGCACGGCGAGGCGGCCGACTTCGAGAAAGAGCTCGCGCTCGAGGCGCGGATCGAAGAAACCGCCAGCCCCAGCGGCGAACAGAGCCGCTTCCAGGTCGCCGGCGTCAACTGAACGCCTGCACTGCGGCCGACCGGTAGCGTTGCGCCGGATGCGCGCGGTCACTTTCCAGGCACCGGAGCAGGTACGGATCGAGGAGAAGCCCGACCCCGAGATCGGCGCTCCCGACGACGTCCTCGTCCGCGTCGAGGCGAGCGGGATCTGCGGCTCGGACCTCCACATCTACCACGGCCGGGTCCCGGTCGAGCCGGGCTTCACGATCGGCCACGAGTTCGTCGGCACCGTCCTCGCGGCGGGGGACGAGGTCGAGCGCGTCGCCGTCGGCGACCGCGTGCTCGGCACCTTCCACACCGCCTGCGCGACCTGCGCCTCCTGCCTGCGCGGCGACTACCACCGCTGCCGCAAGCAGCGGACCTTCGGCCACGGCGCCCACCTCGGCGACCTGCAGGGCGCCCAGGCGGAGCTGCTGCTGGTGCCGCGGGCGAACCTGACGCTGCGGCGGGTGCCGGATGGGATGTCGGCCGACGTCGCGCTCTTCGCCGGCGACGTGATGGGGACCGGCTACCACGCGGTCGCCCACGCCGGGATGAAGGCGGGGGACACCGTCGCCGTCCTCGGCCTCGGCCCGGTCGGGCTCTGCGCCGTGCAGGCCGCGATTGCCGGCGGCGCCGTCAAGGTCTTCGCGGTCGACACGGTGGAGGAACGGCTGGAGATGGCGAAGCGCTTCGGGGCGACGCCGCTGCACCTCACCGAGGACGACCCGAAGAAGGCTGTGCGGGCGGCGACCGAAGGGCTCGGCGTCGACGTCGTCGTCGACGCCGTCGGGGACCCGGGCCCGCTGGCGCTCGCGGTCAGCCTCGCGCGGGACGCCGGCACCGTCTCCGGGATCGGCGCCTACGCGGGCAAGGGCGAGGTTCCGCTCGGGCTCGCGTGGCTGAAGGGGCTGCAGCTGCGCCTCGGGCTCGCCAACGTGATCGCCCACGTCGATCGCGTCCTGGCGCTGATGGAGGCCGGCAAGCTCGACCCCGGCCCGCTGGTCACCCACCACATGCCGCTTGACCAGGCCGACGAGGCCTACCGGGTCTACGACCAGCGCGAAGCTTTGAAGATCGTCCTGACGCCGTAACGCTGCGCCGCTGTACCAGTTGACTCACACAGTGTTCCGGATTACTGTGCGGCCTAGTGGCACAGCTTGAGGCGAACCCTTTCGCGATCGACCCCGACGACGAGCTTCCCGTCGGCCTGCAGCTGAGCTGGCGCCTGCGGGCGCTGATCAGCACCGGCGAGCTGACCGCCGGCGAGCGGTTGCCGAGCTTCCGGCGGCTGGCCGAGTGGGCGGGGGTCAACGTCGGCACCGTGCGCAGCGTCTACGAGGCGCTGGAGGCCGATGGGCTCGTCGTCTCCCACCACGGGCAGGGAACCTTCGTCGCCGCCGAGGTCAAGGCGGAGCCCCAGCTCGAGGAGATCGCCGCCGACGCCCTGCGGCGCGCCGGCGAAGCGGGGCTCGGGCCCCGCGACCTGGCGATCGTCGCAATGGCCTGCGCGAGCCTGCCCGGCGAGGAGAGCGAAACGCTCGAAGTCCGGCAGGAGCTGCGCCGGCAGATCGCCCGGCTGGAGGCGGAGCTGGCGAGCTACACCGGCCACCTCAAGGCGGACCTGGCGACGGCGCCGAAGCGCGCCGTAGCCCACGTCGCCGGGGTCGAGGAGCTGGAGCAGACGCGCGACACGCTGATCGCGCAGCTTGCGGCGGCGCAGCGGCAGAGCGAGCGGGAGGTGCGGCGGCGGGCGAGCAGCCGCGGCCCCCTGGGAAGGGCGATGAGCCGGTGGCGGGACAAGCGGTAGTCCGCGGGCTGCTGCCCGTCAAGAACGCCTTCGAAGAGGTGGGGGTGATGATGATCCTCACCGTCAAGACGCTGATCTCGGCGGTGAAGCGGCCTTATCCCTACGGCGAGGAGCTGGTCTGGCAGCTCCTCTTCGTGCTGAAGCTCTCCTGGTTCCCGCTCCTCGTCTCGACCTTCGCCCTCAACCTCGGCGCGCCCGGTCTGCAGGCGGCCGGGGTCCTCTCGCTGTTCGGCGCCCTCGATCGGCTCGGCGGCTTCTTCGTCGTCATCGCGATCCGCTGGATCGCGCCGCTGGTCACGGCGGTGGTGGTCTCGGGAGTGGCCGGGACCGCGATCACCGCCGACCTCGGCGCCCGCAAGATCCGCGAGGAGCTCGACGCTCTCCAGGTGCTCGGCGTAGACCCGGTGAAGAACCTCGTCGTCCCCCGCTTCCTGGCGCTGATGGTGATCACCGGCCTGCTCGACATCTTCGCGATCGTGATGGGGCTCTTCGCCGGGATCGCCGCCGAGCTCCTCTACCACCAGCCGCTCGGCGGGTTCTTCGCCACGCTCTTCACCAACGCGACGATCACCGACCTCTGGTCCTCGGTGATGATGTGCACGATGTTCGGCGCGATCGTCGCGATCGTCTGCTCCTACAAAGGCATGTCGGCCTCGGGCGGGGCCGCAGGAGTCGGGCGCGCGGTCAACCAGGCGGTCGTCATCTCGCTCGTCGCGGTCTTCTTCTTCCAGTTCGTCGTCAGCTCGATCCTGCTCGCCACCAACCCCGACCTGCAGGCGGTCCGATGATCGGCTGGCTCGACGCCCCGCGCTCCTGGCTCGATTCCTTCGGCGACATCGCCCGCTTCGGCGTCAGGGTCGCCGGCCTGGTCTACTCGGGCCGGGTCTTCAAGTTCTTCGGCGAGGGACTGCGGCAGGCGGGCATCCTGATCTTCGGCTCCGCCCTGATCATCTGGGCCTTCTGCTTCATCCTCGGCCTCCAGTGCGGCCTGCAGGGCGCCTACTTCAACCGTTCGATCGGGGCCCCGTCGCTGGCCGGCCTCTTCTCGGCCTACTGCGATCTGCGCGAGGGGTTGCCCTACGCCTTCGGCTACATCCTCGCGGCCAAGGTCGGGACCGGGATCGTCGCCGAGATCGGGGCGATGCGGATCTCCGACGAGATCGACGCGCTCGAGGTGATGGGGATCCAGCCGGTGACGTTCCTCTGCGCGACCCGCCTGCTCGGCGCCTGGATCGCGCTCCCGTTCCTCTATCTGGTCGGGATCGGGATCATCTACGCCGCCAGCTACCTCTCGGTGGTCAACCAGGTCGGCGACGTCTCCTCCGGCGGCTACCTGCTGATCTTCTGGATGTACCAGAGCCCTCCCGACCTCATATTCAGCTTGATCAAGGGGATGGTGATGTCGACGGTGATCGTGCTGGTCGGCTGCTACTACGGCTACACCGCGTCCGGCGGGCCGGTCGGGGTCGGCACCGCGACGGCGAAGTCGATGGTCTTCAACATCGTCGCCGTCCACATCCTCGGCATGCTCGGCACCGTGGTCTTCTGGGGCGCCAACCCCAGAGCCCCGATCGGCGGCTAGCCGCCTTTGAGTACAAGCACCAGGATCGCTCCGATCAACGTCGCGACCAGCGTGTAGTTGCTGCGCTGGAAAGTGGAATGGAAGACCTTGATCTCCTGCCGGAAGCTCCTTAGCTCTTCGCTGTTCTCGTTGAGTCGCCGCGTCACTTCTTTGAAGCGACGGTTCGATTCCTCGTTGCCTTCGGTGATCCGACGGTCGATTTCCTTCAGCCGTCTGCCGGTTTCCTTGGCCGATTCCGCGACGCGTTCGTTGAGTTCAACGATCCGTTCGTCGCTTCGGTCGAATCGTTCGTCGATCCGGGCAAAGCGCTCCTGCAATGCATCTTCGGGCGGTGCCATCGTCGGCATGGTTGCACCCTAACGGAGGAAATGCAACATATTGTCTGAGAACGTAAATTCTCTGAAAATTCTTCAGCTGCGGTGCCGGTGCTTGCGGAAGGTCTCAGCGACCCACTTGAAGCCGCGGCGGTCTTGGAGGCTCTCGCGGAAGCGCTCGAGCGCCGGCGGGCGGGGCAGGTTGGGGTCTAGCGGGCCCTCAGGCGGGACGACGACAGGGTAGAAGAGGGAGGCGGCGGTGATGTCGGCAACGGAGAGGCTGTCGCCGACGAGGAACTCGCCGTCGCCTTTGTCCAGCTCGGCCTCGAGCTTGTCGAAGGCGGCGACGATCGCCTCGCGAGCCGCGGCCGCCCCGTCGTTGCTGTTCGCGCCCCAGCGGATGCTGGTGTAGGCGCGGGCGTAGGCGCCGACCACCGGCTTCGCCTTGCCCAGCGGGCCCGGCACCGATTCGGCGGCGATCTCGGCGAACAGCTCCGGCTCCTGGATCAGCTCGTAGAAGGGGAGCAGGCGGGCGTGGGGGCCGAGGTTCTCGTCGAACCAGTCCTCGAGCTCGATCGCCCGCGCCCGGTCCTCGGCGTCGATCGGGTAGAGCGGCGGCTCGGGATACCGTGCCTCGAGGGCGGCGATGATCTCGGTCGAGTCGCCGATGCTCCGCCCGTCGAGCTGCAATATCGGCACCGTCGGCTGCGCGCCCCGCGTCAGCGCCAGGGCGATCGGGATATGGGTGCCGGGCAGGAGGGAGCGGCGGCTGTGGTCGATGCCCTTGTACTCCAGCGCCCAGCGGACCTTCTCGGCGTAGTGCGAGATGTCGATCTGCCAGAGGGTCGGGTTCTCCTGCGTTTGCGTAGCCATCGCGTGCCTGGCAGCATAAGCCCGTGGCACTGCTCAATGACGCCGAGATCGAGGAGAGGCTCGCGGGGCTCTCCGGCTGGGAGCGCAAGGGCGAGGCGATCGAGAAGAGCTTCAAGGGTGAGGACTTCGTCGCCAGCGTCCGCTTCGTCGATCGCCTGGTCGAGCCGGCCGAGGCGATGGGCCACCACCCCGACCTGGCGATCTCCTGGGACACGGTGACGGTGACGATCACCAGCCACTCCGAAGGCGGGCTGACGGCAAACGACTTCGAGCTGGCCGGCAAGATCGACGCCCTGGCCGAGTAGCTCGAGTGGCGAAGCGGAAGAAGCAGCGGCGGGCGCGGGAGAAGCCGCTGACCGTCGAGTACGTCGACCCGGAGGGGAACGTCCTCGCCCTGCGGCAGACGCTCAGCGCGGGGACGATCGCCAAGGTCGGCGAGGCACCCATCGGGGATGCGGCCTCGCAGGAGGACGCCTGGCGGCGCCGCTCCGAGGCCCTCTTCGAGCGCCTGGCGGTGAGCTGGGAAATCTCCGGGCTGCCGCTCGACGACCAGAAGATGCTGCTGGGGCGCTACCGGATGGCCGACGCCGAGACCCAGCGCTGGGTGCGGCAGACGATCGCCGAGCATCTCGAGCGCCACATTCCCGAGCTCGCGGGCTGACCGTGGCCGGCGACCGGCTGCGGATCGACGAGCGGCTCTCGCTGCCGCTGAGCGAGATCGAGCTGCGGGCCAGCCGCTCCTCCGGCCCCGGCGGCCAGCACGCCAACGTCACCGCCTCGCGGGTCGAAGCGGTCTTCGCGGTCGAGGAGTCGACGACGCTGAGCGACTCGCAGCGGGCGCGGCTGCTGGAGCGCCTCGGTCCGGTCGTCACCGCGGTCGCCCAGGACGCGCGCGGGCAGGCGCGCAACCGCGAGCTGGCGCTCGAGCGCCTGGCGGCGAAGCTCGCGGCCGGCCTGCGGGTGCGGCGCAAGCGCCGGCCGACCCGGCCGAGCCGCGCCGCCCGCCAGCGCCGGCTCGAGCAGAAGCAGCGCACCGGCGAGCGCAAGCGCGCCCGGCGGCGACCGCCGCTCGACGAATAGGAGGAGGGCTCGGCGGAACCAATCCCTCCTGGCGATGACTTTCGGCCGCCCAACCGGTCTAATGGGTAAACGCACGACAAGCGAGAGGAGCATGGAGATGCTTGGTGAGAGCAAAGCGACCAGCGGCTTCGCTGTGAACGACATCGACCGGGCGAAGGAGTTCTACGAAGGGACGCTCGGGCTGCCGATCGAGGTGATGAGCGAGGAGTTCGGGGTGACGGCGCTGAAGCCGAACGGCGGCGACGTGCTGATGTACCTCAGCGCCGAGATGACGCCGCCCAGCTACACGATCCTCAACTTCGAGGTCGACGACATCGACGCTGCGGTCGAGGGGCTGGAATCACGCGGGGTCAGCTTCGAGCGCTACGACGACTTCGACCACGACGAGAAGGGCATCGTCCGCGGCCCCGGGCCGCAGATCGCGTGGTTCAAGGACCCCTCGGGGAACACCATCGCGGTGATGCAGCAGCCGTAGGCTCGCACTACTGAGTGGGGGCGCCCATCTCCCGGGCGACCGCGTCGCGCCGGTAATCGAATATCTGCCGCAGGTCCCGCTGCACGAGCAGGCGGTTCGCCAGCTCGCCGAGCGGCCCGAAGGGGATCGCGTAGCGCACCCGGTCCTCGATGATCGTCGCCCCCGGCCCGTCCTCCTCGAAGGTGTGGGTGTGCTCCCAGAGCGAGTACGGGCCGCGGATCTGGGCGTCGACGAACCGCCGCGGCGGTTCCCAGGCCTCGATCCGGGTCCGCCACCGAACCGGCACCCGGTGCAGCCGCAGCCGGTACTCGATCAGCGTCCCGACTCCCATCTCGATCGGCGCCGGCGTCGTCACCTCGAAGCCGAGCCAGGGCGGCGTGATCAGCTCGAGGTTGCGCGCGTCCCCGTAGAAAGCGAAGGCCTCGTCGATCGGAAGCTCGACCCGCTGGCGGCGCTGGATGATGTGAATTCGCTGCATCGTAGGATTCGCCATATCAATGTGGGATTTAGAGCCCAATCAAAGTCTTTCTCGTGTGGAGCTGCACCAGCGTTTTGGCGGACGGCGCCAGGGCGGTATCAGCCCGTCGGCCCAGACGCCCAACGTCTTCATTTTTTACGACCCAAAAACCGGTCATCAACATGGCTACTACGACGAATGGCGGGCAGATGGATGTCTGCACTACACGGGCGAAGGCCAAGTAGGCGATCAAAAGATGAAGTCGGGCAACGCCACGATCCTGAATCACAAGGTCGATGGCCGAGCTTTGCGGGTCTTTCAGGGGGCTCGGGGAGTAGTGACCTACGAGGGGGAGTTCGAACTCGACCAAGCGGAACCGTTTCAACGGACGGATGCTCCTGAGACTAATGATGGCCCGCTGCGACAAGTCTTCGTCTTTCGACTACGGCCCGTCGACTTCGAGCCGCCTGAGCCATCCTCGAAACTCGACAACGTGCTCGCCGGACCGGCGCGCGTCGACGTTCCGATCGAGCAACAGGAGACGGAGAAGGCTTACGTCAGTCCGAGTCGCGAGCCGTATGAGGCCGAGCGACGAGAGCAAAAGCTCGTCATCGCCCTAGAAAAACACCTTGTCGGCTTAGGGCATACCGTCAACCGGCAACGGCTCCTGCCTTCGGGAGAGGCTCGCCCGATAATCACGGACCTCTTTGATGTCACGACCGGAATGCTGGTTGAGGCCAAGGGAACCGTCGAGCGCAACGCAATCCGGATGGCAATCGGTCAGCTCTGCGACTACCGCCGCTTATTTCAGCCCGGCGAGGTCAAGCACATTGCAGCCCTTTTTCCGACGGAGCCCCGGGCCGACCTTCGCGAGTTGCTTAGCGAACAAGAGATCGTGGTGATTCACCAAACCGAAAACGGCTTCGAAGACTCGACCGGTGGGGCACTAGTCAACGACGAATAGGGCAGCTGAAAATGGGCACGGCTGGTTTCGAACCAGCGACCTCTCGCGTGTGAAGCGAGCGCTCTCCCACTGAGCTACGCGCCCGGGAAGGGAGCAATCATACGGTGGATGGGGCGACTTCTCCGGCCGGTGAAGGGGGTTCGCCGGCGGTGTCCTCGTCGATCGCGTCCTTGCGCAGGGCCATGCCGATAAAGGGGAAGATGAGGGTCGAGAGCATCGCCGCGCCGACCAGGCCGGCGGCGGTCGAGGCTTTCATCTCCCCGGCGTCGATCGCGATCGTCGTGATCGCGACGACGAGGGGGAGCTCGGTGGCGCAGTAGAAGGCGAGCGCCATCCGGTCGCGGGCGGCGAGCACATGCCGGTAGAGGAGCAGCGCCGGCACGCCGCGGACGACGAGGAAGAGCCCGAGGAAGAGAATCAGCTTGCCCAGCGCTTCGGCCGAGCCGAGCGCGGCGAGGTCGAACTCGATCCCGCTGGTGACGAAGAAGAAGGGGACGAAGAAGCCGAAGCCGACGGCGGTCAGCTTCGACTCGAAGACTTTGACCTCCTGGCCCTTGAGGGCGAGGCGGACGATCATCCCGGCGACGAAACCGCCGAGGAGGATGTCGAGGCCGAGCTTGCCGGCGAGCAGGACGAGGCCGAAGACGAGGACGACGGTGACCCGCACCGCCAGCTGGCTGCTGGTCTCGAAGGTCCGTTCAAGTGCCGGCCAGCCGCGCCACGCGTAGCGGACCGAGACCAGCGCGAGCGCCAGGGCGAGGGCGACGAAGGCGAGCAGGATCGCCGCCTCGCGGAACGGGTTGGTGGTCGAGAGGACGAGCGTCACCAGCAGGATCGGGCCGAACTCGCCGGCTCCGCCCGCCGCCAGCAGGTGGGTGCCGAAGCGGGTCTTCAGCTCGCCGTTGTCGCGCAGGATCGGGATCAGCGTCCCGATCGCCGTCGTCGCCATCGCCGAACCCGTGTAGAGGAAGGAGACGACCACCCCGGCGGCGGCGAGGATTCCCCCCAGGCCGTAGGCGAGCAGCACCGAGAGCAGCCAGCCGATCGCGCCGAGCTCCATCGGCCTCCCCTTGATGCGATCGAAGTCGATCTCGTAGCCGGCGAAGAAGAACAGCATCCCGAGCCCGAGGTTGGCGAAGAATTCGACGAAGTCGTCGCTGTGGGCTAGGCCGAGGATTTCCGGGCCGATCAGGATCCCCAGCATCAGCTCGATCACGACGACGGGCGGCGCGAAGCGCTTCGGCACCGTGGCGACGGTGACGGCGGCGACCGCCGAGACCGCGACGATCGCGAAGAAGGAGCCGGAGTCGACTTGGATCGCGGCGGTCGGCAGGACGATCAAGGGCGTGATCCTATGGCCGGCAGGGTAGGATCACCAGCGGACCGTGCTAGGCGGGGTGTCAGCGGTGCCTTGTGACCCGAAATCCGCTTAGCGGGGCCGACTACCGTTCCGAGGGACTGGCCGTCGGGGTCAGTGCGTCGCGGCGGCGTTGACGGCCGGGTCCTGCGCGACGTGGGCACGCGAATCAGGTCAGGTCCGGAAGGAAGCAGCCTTAAGCGGAT
>Ga0070665_100000849_pt1 | contig 39827 bp, 36 predicted proteins | sample KBSS13metaG_FD_65862 | JGI IMG/M metagenome (GOLD analysis project Ga0070665, IMG submission 65862) | Switchgrass rhizosphere microbial communities from Kellogg Biological Station, Michigan, USA - KBS S1-3 metaG | ecosystem: Host-associated > Plants > Roots > Rhizosphere > Soil ...
CCATCGATGCCTTGGTGCGCGAGGGCAAGGTCCGCTATTTCGGCCTCTCCGACGTCCCGGCCTGGTATGCCGCCCGCGCCCAGACCATCGCGGAGTTGCGCGGCTGGGAGAAGATCGCTGCCTTCCAGCTCGAATATTCTCTGGTCGAGCGCAGTATCGAGCGCGAGCACATTCCGTTAGCGCTGGAAACCGGCATGGGCCTCTGCCCGTGGAGCCCGCTCGCCAGCGGCTTCTTATCCGGCAAGTATCGCCGCGCGGCCGAGCAGGGCGAGGTCCGCCGGCTGGATGTGGTCGCAGGCACGCCCTTCGCCCGCTTCGACACGCCGCGCAACCGGGGGATCGTCGAGGTGCTGGTTCAGGTCGCCGAGCAGATCGGCCGCCCGCCGGCAGAGGTCGCGCTCAAATGGCTGGTCGAACGCCCGGGGGTCACCTCCACCATCCTCGGCGCCTCGCGTCCCGACCAGCTTGCCTCGAACATGGCCTCGCTCGAGGTCGAAATCCCAGCCGAACTGAGCGCCCGGCTGGACGAGGCCAGCGCCATCGACGTCATCAACCCCTACCGCTTCTTCCAGCCATTCATGCAGTCGATGGTCCGCGGCGGAACAGATGTGAGGAAATGGACGGCTGGCTGAGATTTAGTCCAGGCGCGCCGGTGTCCGAGGAGATCTTGAACCATCCCGATTGGTATCCGGACTGGCGGCATGAGGCAGTCCATCAGCTTCAGGACAAAAACGCGAGCCTCGAAGCGCAATTCCAGATCGGGACCTGGCCTCGCTACGATTATGACCTCGATGCCGGCACATTGACCTTTTCCGAGGACGGTGTCGTCAAAGTCATCGCTGAAATCCAGATCGCCGGATCGACAAGCGCGAAGGCTCGCAATTGGCTCTGGTCTTGGGCGAATTCACACTGGCCGCCCGAATGCATAACGGATTCCCAGCAGGCTAAGGCGTTCGGAGAAGAGCACGGCATTTCCGACCTGACTCAGGAATACGTCGACGATAAGGAGATCAACTACCTGGGGTGGGAACTGACTGCAGTCACGGTTCGGATCACGGGCGCGCTCGGCGCCTATCGCCCACCCCGCGACGAAGGTGGGGGCCTGTATCTGGTGATCAGAACAATCGCATGGGCCAGTTGAACATCGGCGAGCCAGGAGGGCCAATCACTAGGCTGTGGGGCTATAAAAGCAGGTCTACCCCGCCCGGCGGCTCGGATCCCCGGGGAACGTGCCTAGCACCGTGATGTTATGGGCGAAGAAGTTGAGCTCGGCGAAGGCGTGCTCCATGCCCGGGTCGTCCATGCTGCCTTCGACCTCGGCATAGAACTGGGTCGCGGTGAATGAGCCGTTGAGCATATAGCTCTCAAGCTTCGTCATGTTGATGCCGTTGGTCGCAAACCCGCCCATCACCTTATAGAGCGCCGCCGGGATGTTGCGGACCTCGAAGACGAATCCGGTGACCGCGACCGGGCAGTCGGCCGGCAAGGGCTGCGCCTCGGTCGACATGATCAGGAAGCGGGTCGTGTTGTGCGCGACATCCTCGAAATTGCTCTTCAGGATATCGAGGCTGTAGATCTCCGCTGCCAGCGACGAGGCGATGGCGGCGCGGCTCTTGTCGCCGGCCCGCGCCACTTCCTCGGCCGCGCCCGCGGTGTCGTAGAAGGTGACCGGCTTGATCCCCAGCGCACGCAGATTGCCCCGCACCTGGCCCAGCGCCTGGATGTGGGAGAGAGCTTCCTTGATGTCGCCGAGCTTCGCCCCGCGCACGCCCAGCAGGCAGTGATGCACAGGCTGGAAATGCTCGCCGACGATCTTGAGGCCGCCGCCCGGCAGCAGGTGGTGGATATCGGCGACGCGGCCGTTCTGAGAATTCTCGACCGGGATCATCGCCCGCTCGGCCTTGCCCTCGCGCACGGCGGCGAACACGTCCTCGAACGCGACGCAAGGCAGCGTCGGGATGCCCGGAAACACATGCCGGCAGGCCATGTCGGAATTCGCCCCCAGTGCCCCCTGAAAGGCGATCGGTCCTCGGATGCTTGTCATCCCAACACCCAAAAATTCTTAAGCATTATGACTCCAGCAGCGCCCGCGCCCGGTCGAGATCGGCCTGGGTGTCGACGCCCAACGGTACGGTATCGACCACCGCGACGTGAATAGTGAGGCCGATGGCGAGCGCGCGAAGCTGTTCCAGCCGCTCGCGCTTTTCAAGGGCCGATTGCGGCGCTGCGACGAAAGCCTTCAGCGCGGCCCGGCGATAGGCATAGAGCCCGATATGGTGATAGAGCGGCCCGGAACCGCTGGGTGCGGGCAGGCGGGTGAAGTAAAGCGCCCTGCCGTCGCGCGCGCCTCTGGGTTCGAACACCGCCTTCACCACATTCGGATTGTCACGCTCGTCCTCCGCCGCCAGGGCCACCGGGGTTGCGATATCGACGGTGGGATCGGCCAGCAGGCGGAAGGTCGCTCGGATGGTCTCCGGCTCCAGCACCGGCAAGTCGCCTTGCACATTGATAACGGCGTCGTATTTGCCGGCGGGGTCCACACGCTCCAGCGCCTCGGCGATGCGGTCGGAGCCGGACTGGTGCTCGAAGCCGGTCAACTGCGCCTGGCCGCCCGCCGCCTCGACCGCGGCAATGATCTCGGGGTCCGGGGCGGTGACGACGACCGGGCCGATGCCGGCTTCCATCGCCCGGCGCCAGACCTGCACGATCATCGGCACGCCGGCGATCTGGAGCAGCGGTTTATTCGGCAGCCGCGTCGCCGCCAGCCGTGCCGGGATCAGCACGATCGGATTGGTCGGAGGTGTCAGGGATTCAGCCATTTGCGTGCTTCGTAACCCTCACACCGGCGCTGTCAAGTTGTGCGCTGCGACATTCGGTCCGGCGGCGGGGTGTTGTCCTTGGCGCAATAGAACTGTCAAAAGCCTTCGCCTTCTTCACCGCTTTGGTTATAGAGGCGGGTGGCTGGCGGGATTCGACCGGCCCCCAGAATAAATGTCGGCCATTCAACCCAGGCCCCAACGCTTCGGACGGTTCGCTCATGGAAAGCAATAAAGTTTACGCCGCGATCCTCGTGGCCGGAATTCTGGCGATGCTCTCGATCATCGCGTCCGGAATGCTGGTGGAGCCGAAAGAGCTTGCCAAGCCGGCCTATCCGATCGAAGGCGCCGCCGAGGCTTCGGCCGGCCCCGCTGCCGCCCCGGCAGCGGAAGAGCCGATCGCGCCGTTGCTGGCCAAGGCCGATCCCGATCATGGCGCGCAGATCGCGCGCCAGTGCATGGCCTGCCACAACTTCGCCAAAGGCGGCCCGAACATGGTCGGCCCGAATCTCTGGGGTGTGGTTGGTGGCCCGCACGATCACAAGGCCGATTACGCTTATTCAGACGCCATGAAGGCCCAGAAAGGCAATTGGGACTATGAGGCGCTGAACAAGTTTATCGAGAAGCCGCAGACTGCCGTGCCGGGCACCAAAATGGGCTTCGCCGGCCTGAAGAAGGCCCAGGACCGCGCCGACGTTCTGGCCTGGCTGCGCCTGCAGGCCGACAATCCCGAGCCGCTGCCCGCGGCGAAGTAAGCCGCGACTAGGGTCGTCGGGCCCAATTTGATGCGATATTGACTGTCCGATGATCGATCTCGATGCAATGACCGCGTTGGCGGAACGCCTCCTCGAGGCGTCCGCTGCGGAAATCCGGCCGCGATTCCGCCGGCCGATCGCCACCGAACGCAAGGCCGATATCAGCCCGGTGACCGAGGCCGACCGCGCCGCCGAACAGGCGATGCGGGCGATCCTCAAGGCCGAGCGGCCGCAGGACGGCATCGTCGGCGAGGAATACGGCAACCAGGCCGGCGCGTCGGGCCTGACCTGGGTGATCGATCCGATCGACGGGACCAAGGCCTTCATGACCGGCCGCTCGACTTTCGTCACCCTGCTGGCACTGCTGGACGGCGACAAGCCGGTGCTGGGCGTGATCGACCAGCCGATCACCGGCGACCGCTGGATCGGCGTCGCCGGCCGGCAGACCCTTCATAACGGCCAGCCGGTGACGGCGCGCGCGACTGTAACCGAGGTCGGCGAGGCCATTTTCAGCACGACCGATCACGGGCTGTTTCCCGCGGGCGATCAGGAGACCTATCGTCGGGTTTCCGGCGCCTGCAGCATCCGTACCTATGGCGGCGACGGCTATGCCTATGGGCTACTGGCCTCCGGCTGGATCGACGTCGTGCTGGAATCGGGGTTGAAGCTTCATGACTTCGCCGCGCTCTCCACCGTGGTCGAGGGGGCAGGCGGCATCATGACCGACTGGGCTGGGGCGCCGCTAACCGCCAAGTCCGATGGGCGGGTGCTGGCGGTCGGTAATGCCGCCTTGCACGCGCAACTCTTGGCGCTGATCTAGGGCGGGCGCAGGATAGGCGCCGCGGCCTCGTGAGTCGCGCGCTGATCAGGTAAAATGGATTTTCGGCTGCTTACATGACGCGAGCTAACACGCGCTTCGACCGCGCCCTGCCTTGGGCGGCGTTCCTGCATGACGTGGTGATGGCCGGGCTTGCCTTCATCCTGGCGATGTATCTGCGCGTCGGCTCCGAGGCGTTCGGGACCTATCGCGGGCCGATGCTCCAGGGCCTGCCGATCTTCATGCTCTCCGCCGCCATTGCTTTCCGGCTGATCGGCCTTTATCGCGGCCTGTGGCGCTATGCGTCGGGCCGCGACCTGATGTCGATCCTGAAGGCGGTGCTCCTGGCGCTGCTGATCTTCCTGCCGGTGATGTTCTTCAAGAACCGCCTGGAGCTGTTCCCGCGGCAGGTACTGCTGATCCTCCCGCTCGTGCTGATGATCTTCCTGGCAGGGCCGCGCTTGCTCTACCGCATGGCCAAGGACCGCACCGCCGGCGGCGCGGTCGACCGGTCGCGCCGCATCCCGGTGTTGCTGATCGGCGCGGGCGATGGGGCAGAGCTGTTCATCCGCGCAATGACGGGCAATGCCGCCCATCCGTACCGCGTTGTCGGCGTGCTCGACGATCAGAAGCGCAACCTGGCCGGCCGACAGATTCGCGACACCAAGATCCTGGGCCATGTCGACGACCTGACGGCGGTGATCGAGCGGCTGACCAAGCAGGACGACCGCCCCCAGCGCCTGATCGTGACCCGCCCCTCGGCCGAGCTCGACGGCGCCGCCATGCGCCGGCTGGTCGAGCAGGCCCAGGCGCTCGGCCTCGCCATCGCCCGCCTGCCGGCGTTGACTGAGTTCCGCGACGCCGTCGCGGACGGAAGGCTCAAGCTGCAGCCGGTGGCGGTGACCGATCTTCTGGGTCGGCCCCAGGTCGTCCATGACACGACCGCGCTCCACGCCATGGTGAAGGGCCGCCGCATCCTGGTCACCGGCGCCGGCGGCACGATCGGCGGCGAGCTGACAAGGCAGCTGGCGGCGCTCGCCCCGGCGCGCCTGGCGCTGGTCGAGCATGGCGAGTTCGCCCTCTACAATATCGGCCAGACCCTCAGCACTGAATATCCTGGGGGCGGCGAATATCCCGGTCTCGATTTCGCCACCCATCTGGGCGACATCCGCGACCGCGACCGGATCGTGGCCCTGTTCGCAGACGAACGGCCGGATATCGTCTTTCACGCTGCGGCGCTGAAGCATCTGCCGCTGGCCGAGATCAACCCGTCCGAATGCGCGCTGACCAATGCGATCGGCACCCGCAACGTCGCCGATGCCGCCCGCGCCGCCGGGGCAAAGGCGATGGTGATGATCTCGACCGACAAGGCGGTCCACCCGTCCAGCATCATGGGCCTGACCAAGCGTATCGCCGAGACCTACTGCCAGGCGGTCGATGTCGATGGGGATGCTATTGGCGACGGGCAGACCCGCTACGTTACCGTGCGCTTCGGCAATGTGCTGGGCTCGACCGGATCGGTGGTGCCGCTGTTCGAGCGCCAGCTTGCCGCGGGCGGGCCGCTGACCGTCACACACCCGGATGTCGAGCGCTATTTCATGACCTGCGGCGAAGCAGTGCAGCTGGTGCTACAGACCGCGGCCCATGCCGTTGCCGGGCTGGGCGAGCGCGGCCGCATCTTCGTGCTGGATATGGGCGAGCCGGTGAAGATCGTCGATCTCGCCCGCCAGATGATCCGCCTGGCCGGGCTCGAGCCCGACCGCGACATCCAGATCAAGTTCACCGGCCTGCGCAACGGCGAGAAGCTGACCGAGCGCCTGTCCGACGCAGACGAACCGCTCCAGCCGACCGTGCTGTCCGGCATCCTCACCACCGCACCCCAGATCGTCGACCTGGCCGTGGTCAACGCGTTCCTCGACCGCCTGCATGAGGCCGCCCAGGCTGGCCACGGGACGCCTGAGCTGATGGACCTGCTGGACCAGGCACGGCGTAACGCGATGCCTGAGCCGGTGGAAAGTTCAGTGAGGAAACGGCTGCGGCCGGTTTGAGGGTTAACTAATTCCCTGCATCCGCTGCGTCCCAGCGGTAAAGCGGCCAGCGGCCTTCGGCCAGCTCGGTGAGGGATGAGGTGTCGCCGCCCAGGCGGGCGCGGTAGATCCAGTAATTGGCCAGCACATTCTTGATGAAGGTGCGGGTCTCGGTCTTGGAGATGCTTTCCACCGCCAGCAGCGGGTCGTCGTGGTCCAGCATCTTCTGCAGCTTGGCCGGGTCGCCTGAGCCGCGGTTATAGGCCACCGCCAGCAGCATCAGGTTTTCGCCGATATTCGGGTCCTGCATCAGCGTGGTGATGAGGCGCTGGCCGAGCTCCAGGTTGGTCGCCGGGTCCGTGAGCGAGGCTGCGCGGCCGTGCGCCATCTGATTGGCGGTGCCGGGCATCAGCTGCATCAGGCCGGTAGCGCCACTGGGGTTGACCACATTGGGATGGAAGCCCGATTCCTGCCGCGCTACGGCGAACAGCAGGGCCGGGTCGACATGGAAGCCGCTACGCGGCTGCCACTTCGGGATCGGGTAGTGGGCGTTTGTATTGTCGCCCGGCCGGGCGATGCGCTGGGCCAGGTCGGGGGAGAAGACGCCGAGATGCGCGGCCTCGGAGGCGAGGATAACCGCCTCTTCCAGCTTGGGATCGCCGGTGGAATCGATCTTCTCCAGCTCCTGCGCCGCCAGGTCGCGGCGCCCGATCGCCAGCAGGGCGATGGCGCGGTAGCCTGGCGGGGTATTCGCCAGCGTGTCGAGATGGGCGGCGTTCAGCGAGGCGGCAGAGATCTCCTGCGCGATATTCAGCCCCAGCTTGCGCTGGGCCAGCATGCCGTAAAAGGTCGTGGGATAGCGGCTGGCACTGCCGAACCATTTGGCGGCCGACGATGCGCCGTTGCGCTCATCCACCCGTCCGGCCCAATAGGCGCCGGCGGCCTGCATCCAGCCCGAGGCTGAGCGGGACACGGCAAGCGTGGTGAAATGCTTGCCGGCTTCCTTGAGGTCGCCCAGCCGCCAAGCCGCCAGGCCGGCGATCCAGTGCGAGGTCGTCGCCCTGTCGCCCAGCGCGCCGATCGCCTTGGTGGCGTCGGCCAGGGCCGTCTTGTCGTCCGAAGCGTAGAAGCGGCTGAAGGCGCGGTCGCCGGCGGCGGTATGCGGCTCGTTCGAGCGCATGTCGCCACCCAGGATGGCGTCGGCGTCGTTGTCCGACGGCTGGCCGACATGTGGCTTGGGCAGATAGGCGCCCTTGGGTTTCTGTACCTCCGCCAGGCGATAGATCTCGTCGGCCTCCGGCAGGTCGCCATAGACGTCGAGCCACGCCCTCAGATCGGTGAACGGGGTCTCCACGCTGGGCAATAGAAAGCGGGCGGCGCGGATATGGCCGACCAGCCGGCGATCCTGGATATGCGGCAGGGTCGCGTCGACCGTCGCCCAGTCCGAATTCGCGACGGCGGCGAAGGCGCGGCGATAGAGCATCAGGTCGCGCTGGGAGAGCCCATAGCGCATTCCGGCCATGGCGTCGGTCATCTCCCGGCCGAGCCCTTGGCCGGCAGGCTCCGGCTCTGCCTGGGCGGGCGGAGCCTCTGAAGCTCGTCCGGTTTGGACAAAGGGCACGAATGGGAGCGCAAGCCCTGCGAGGAGGATGGCGCGGGAAAAACGCCGCGCTGCAGACGGCGCCCGTGAGGGCCGGTCCGCGTCTCGAAAGGTAAACATAAACTGCCCTCTAAACGATCTCGTCACAGACCGCAATGGGGGAAGCCTTGTCATTGACCAAAAAAAATATCTGTCGCAATCACAGTCTCGAGGATTTCGCTCAACTTGAGGAAATCACTGAAGTAGTAGCTTTATGGCTTTTTTATGTGCTGCAGGGCGGAATTGATTGATTGTGCATCACATAAATTTCCGCACGTAGTACTAAGGGGGTAATTTTTTCAGGGTAAATTACTGAAAATGCAAGGTATTCCCGGGTTCCACAGATGGAAGCCGGGCATGGGATTTCTGTGAAAGGGCAAAACAAACGCTCAAGGCGCCTGTCTGGTTCCCTGTGACAAAAAAATGACGGTTGGATTGTGCCGCGCAGCGACGGCCGGGGCTTAGCGCCTGTGGACGATGGTCATATCCACAGGCCCTAAGGCCACAGGTTTTACTTTGTGTCTTCGAGAACGCCGCGGCGGATCTGGTCGCGCTCCATCGACTCGAACAGGGCTTTGAAGTTGCCCTCGCCGAATCCCTCATCGCCCTTGCGCTGGATGATCTCGAAGAAGATCGGGCCGATCAGGTTGGTGGTGAAGATCTGGAGCAGCAGGCCGCCCTGCTGCGAGCCATCGGCCAGGATGGCGAGCTCTTTCATCCGCGCCACCGGCTCGCCGTGGCTGGGCAGGCGCTCATCGAGCATTTCGTAATAGGAATCGGGCGGTGCTTCGGCGAAGGGGATGCCGCGTGCCTTCAGCGCCGCGACAGTGCCGTAGATATCGTTGGTCGACAGCGCCAGATGCTGGATGCCCTCGCCCTTATAAACCTGGAGGTACTCGGCGATCTGGCTCTTGTCGTCGGCGGATTCGTTGAGCGGGATGCGGATCCTGCCATCCGGGCTGGTCAGCGCGCGTGAGCGCAGGCCGGTCAGTCGCCCCTCGATGTCGAAATAGCGGATCTCGCGGAAGTTGAAGAGCGACTCATAGAAATCGGCCCAATGATCCATCCGGCCGGTGAAAACATTATGGGTCAAGTGGTCGATCGTCAGAAGCCCGGCGCCCGGCACCTCGGGCTCACCCACGGGCAGGAAGTCGACGTCATAAATCGTATGGCCGCTATAGCGGTCGACCAGATAGAGCGCGCTGCCGCCGATGCCTTCGATCGCCGGGATGTTGAGTTCCATCGGGCCGGCGCGGCCGGTGAAGGGCTTGGCGCCCTTGGACAGGGCAAGCTCATAGGCCTTGGCCGCGTCCTTGACGCGGAAGGCCATGGCGCAGGCGCTGGGGCCGTGCGCGGCGGCGAACTGCTCGGCCGGGCTCGCCGGCTCGGCATTCAGGATCAGGTTGATGTCGCCCTGGCGGTAATGCAGCACGTTCTTCGACCGGTGCTTGCCGACGACGCGGAAGCCCAACGCCTCGAACACATCGCCCAGGCCCTTGGTATCGGGCGCGGTGAATTCGACGAATTCGAACCCGTCGGTGCCCATGGGATTTTCGGTCGGCGCATAGGTCATATCGTATCTCCGGTCGCGTGACGAATGTACGCTGTCAGAGCCGATATGTGCTTGCGAAGCTGCCGTTCAAATAGCCCACGTCCGGCAGTTTCGGCTAAGAACGTTCAAAAAGCCGGCAAATCCTGCCTTCCCGGCAGCGGCAACTCGGACGTGTTCTTGATCAGGTCCAGCACGATCGAGGTGCGGATGTCCTGGACGTCGGGCATGCCGAGCAGCGTTTCGAGCGTGAAGGCTTTGTAGCTTTCCAGGTCGCGCGCCACGACCTTGAGCAGGAAGTCGTAGCTGCCGGTCACCATGTAGCAGCCGACGACCAGCCGCTCCTTCATCATCGCCTCGCGGAAGATCGCCGCCGTCCCGGCGCCGTGGCGCGAGATGCGGACTTCCACGAAGGCGAGGATCGTCAGCCCCAGTTGAACCGGGTCCAGGTCGGCGCGATATCCTGAGATGACCCCTTGCTCTTCCAGCGCCCGCATGCGGCGCAGGCACGGCGAGGCGGATAGGCCGACCCTGTCGGCCAGGTCGGCATTGGAGATGCGCCCATCCTTCTGCAGCACGTCGAGGATCTTGAGGTCGATCTGGTCGAATTCGCGTGGCGGCTGATTCATGCGCTGAAATCTCGATCTTTGGTTTTTCCTTGCGCAAAATCGAGTTTCAACAAAAACAACGCAAGCAACTTTTCACGTCAGAGGCGCATTATTCCGTGCGAGATCAGAGGTGAAATAACGCCGTGGCCGTAAATCTGTCTTCCCACGCCCTGCGCGGCGACTATTCGCATATCAATCCGGACTACACTGTCGACCAACCTTTCGACGGCTATACCGAGGAACAGCACGACCGCTGGCGCCGGCTCTATCGCCGCCAGATGGCGCTGATGCCGCGCTATGCCGCGCATGAGTTCATCGAGAGCATTTGTCGCCTCTCGGTCGGCGACGGGATTCCTGAGTTCGCCCGGATCAACGATCAACTCGCCAAGGCGACCGGCTTCCAGATCGTCGCCGTGCCCGGCCTGGTGCCGGACGATGTGTTCTATGACCATCTCGCCAACCGCCGCTTCCCGGTCAGCTGGTGGATCAGGGAGGAAAGCGAGCTCGACTACCTGGTCGAGCCGGATGTCTTTCATGATTTCTTCGGCCATGTTCCGCTGCTCGCCCACCCCGTCTTCGCCGATTACATGGTCGAATACGGCAAGGCCGGCCCGTTGGCCGCGCGCATGGACACGATCCCGATGCTGGCGCGGCTCTATTGGTATACGATCGAGTTCGGCCTGATCCGCACGAGTGAGGGGCTGCGCGCCTTTGGTGCCGGAATTCTCTCGTCGAAGGGCGAGACGGTCTTCGCCGTCGATTCGCCCAGGCCCAACCGGATCGGCTTCGACCTGGAGCGTGTGCTGATGACCGAATACCGGATCGACGATTTCCAGAAGACCTATTTCGTCATCGACAGCTTCGACCAGATGTTCGACGAGACGCGAAAACCCTTCGGGCCGATCTATGAGCGGCTGCGCGGCAAGCCGCCTTATCCCGCCGACACGGTGCTGCCGGGCGACGCGGTGATCCATCGGGGCTTAAGGAGCACCTGAATGCGCAAATATATCTCTTTTCCGAAGGTCGAGGGCGAGACCTCGCGCCAGGCCCATGCCGACCTGCCGGCGGGAACCTATGAGCGGGAACTGGGCAAGGAGGGCTTCTTCGGCCCCGCCACCCATATGTACCACCGGCATCCGCCGACCGGATGGACCTCCTGGGAAGGGCCGCTCAGGCCGCGCGCCTTCGACCTCGTCAAATTGCCCGCGGGCGACGATGCCTCGCCCTGGAGTGCGCTGGAGATTCTGGGCAACGCGGCGGTCAGGCTGCGCTATTGGCACCTGCCGGCCAGCATGCCGGATCTGGCGCGCAACGCCGACGGGGACGAGCTGCTGTTCGTCCATGAGGGCCTGGGCGACCTCTTCTGCGACTACGGTCACCTGTCGATCGGCACCGGCGATTACCTGGTGCTGCCGCGCGGCACGATGTGGCGGATCGAATGCGTGAAGCCGATGACCCTGCTGATGATCGAAGCCACCGGAGCGTCGTACCGTTTGCCCGACAAGGGGCTGGTGGGGGCGCATGCGATCTTCGACCCGGCGATCCTCGACACACCGACGGTCGACGCCGCCTTCCGCGACCAGCAGTCGGATGAACGGGAGTGGAAGGTCAGGATCAAGCGGCGGGGCGCGGTGTCGACCGTGACCTACCCGTTCAATCCGCTCGACGCCGTCGGCTGGACCGGCGACCTCGCGCCGGTCAGGCTCAACGTCAAGGACATCCGCCCGCTGATGAGCCACCGCTTTCACCTGCCGCCCTCGGCCCACACCACCTTCCTGGCCGACCGTTTCGTCGTCTGCACCTTCACGCCGCGCCCGTTCGAGACAGATCCAGGCGCGATCAAGGTGCCGTTCTTCCACAATAACGACGATTACGACGAGGTGATCTTCTATCACGCCGGTGATTTCTTCAGCCGCGACAATATCCATCCCGGCATGGTGACCTTCCATCCCTGCGGCTTCACCCACGGACCACATCCCAAGGCGCTGCAGTCGATGCTGACGCCGAAGAAACCGGGCACCGACGAATATGCCGTGATGATCGACGCGCGCGATGCACTGGACATCGCGCCTGCGGCCAGCGCGGTCGAGTTTGCGGCCTATGCCGACAGCTGGAAGACCACGGAGTGAAGCTCGCGTCGCTGAAACACGGGCGCGACGGCAAGCTCGTCATCGTCTCCCGCGACCTGAGCCGCTGCCTGCCTGTGCCGGACATCGCGCCGACCTTGCAGGCCGCGCTCGACGATTGGGCCGCCGTTGCCCCGCGTCTGGCCGAAAAGGCGGAGGCTGTCGAGCAACGGCACGGGGAAGCGTTCGATCCCGCCGCCTGCGCCGCCCCTTTGCCCCGCGCCTATCAATGGGCCGACGGCAGCGCCTATGTCGTCCATGTCGAGCTGGTGCGAAAGGCGCGCGGCGCCGAGCTGCCGCCCAGCTTCTGGACCGATCCGCTGATGTACCAAGGCGGCTCGGCCAATTTCCTCGGTCCCCGCGACCCGATCCGCCTGGCCGACGAGGCCTGGGGCATCGATTTCGAATCCGAGGTCGCGGTCGTGACCGGCGACGTGCCGATGGGTGTGACGCCGGAAGAGGCCGGCCAGCACATCCGCCTGCTGATGCTGGTCAACGACGTCAGCCTGCGTAACCTGATCCCGGGGGAGCTCGCCAAGGGCTTCGGCTTCTTCCAAAGCAAGACCTGGACCGCGTTCTCCCCCGTCGCGGTGACGCCGGACGAGCTTGGCGACGCCTGGAACGGCGGCTCGATAAACCTCCCGCTTCGCACCGATCTCAACCAGGTCAATTTCGGCCACCCCAATGCCCGCACCGGCATGGTGTTCGACTTCCCGCAGCTGATCGCCCACGCCGCCAGAACCAGGCCTTTGGCGGCGGGCACGATCATGGGGTCGGGCACCGTGGCGAACGAGGACCGCACCGTCGGCTCCTCCTGCATCGCCGAGCGGCGAGCCATCGAGACGATCGACGGCGGCGCGCCCAAGACGGGCTTCATGAAGTTCGGCGACAGGGTGCGGATCGAGATGCTAGATCATGCCGGCGCCTCTATTTTCGGCGCCATCGAGCAGGTGGTGGAACCGGCATGATTCTGCATGGCTATTGGCGGTCGTCAGCCACCTATCGGGTCAGGATCGCGCTTAACTGGAAGGGAATCGAGGCTGAGCCGCATGCGGTCGATCTGCGTATCGGCGAGCATCATGCGTCCGGCTATCTGGCAGTGAACCCGCAGGGCCTCGTCCCTTGCCTCGAGGATGGTCCGCTGGTGGTGAGCCAGAGCCTCGCCATCATCGAATATCTCGAGGAAACCCACCCGAACCCGCCGCTGCTGCCCGCCAACCCCGCCGACCGCGCAAGGGTCAGGGCGGCAGCGCTCGCCATCGCCTGTGACATCCATCCGCTGAACAATCCACGAGTCATGAAGTATCTGCACGGCGAGATGGACCAGCCGCAGGACGCCGTCGATATCTGGATCAAGCACTGGATCGCCGAGGGCTTTGGCCCTCTGGAGGCGCGGGCGGATGCGCCTTATCTGTGCGGCGACGCGGTGACGATGGCCGACCTCTGCCTGGTGCCGCAGATGTACAATGCCCGCCGGTTCGGCGTGGACCTTATGCCCTATCCGAAGCTGACGGCGATCGAGGAGAGGCTGCTGGCGTTGCCGGCCTTTGAGAGAGCGCTGCCGGAGAACCAGCCGGATGCCGGCTGAGTTGCGCGTACTCGAACATTCACCCTCACCCTAACCCTCTCCTATCAAGGGAGAGGGGATCCGATTCATGTCCCTCCCCCTCGATGGGGGAGGCTAGGAGAGGGTGAAAGCCTCCGCTGGCGAGATGCCTACGGGACGCTCACGCCGCCTTCTTCTTGAAGCTCATCTTCGGCCCCAGGCGCGGCAGCAGCCATTCCAGTGCCTTGGTCTGGCCGGGGGGCAGCGACTTCTGGAAGGCGGGGCGGGCCCAGATGCGGTCGTAATAGGCCTGCACGTTCGGGTGGGCGTCGAGCTCGACGAAGGCGGTGACGAAGTAGATGGAGAAGCCCAGGCTGGTGTCCGCGCCGGAGAAGCCGGAGGGCAGGATCCAGTCATGTTTGCCGAGGATGTCCTCCAGCATGTCCAGGCCCTTGCCGATGCGGCGGGATTCCAGGTTGATCACGACCGGGGAGCGTTCGGCCTCCGACACGAAGATATATTGCTGGACGAGGTTCTGGCCGTGGACCAGCAGGGTCTCGGCGTAGTGGATCCATTGCAGCCAGTGGGCGCGCTCGGGATGGCCGGGGGCGCGATAGAGCGGGCTGTTGTACTTCTCGCAGAGATATTCGCAGATCGCGCCGGACTCAAACATCGTCAGGTCCTCGTCCCTCAGCGCCGGGATGCGGCCCAGCGGGTGGACGGCGAGATATTCCTTGGAGCGCAGGTATTTATGGTCGAACGGCATGTCGACCAGTTCGTAGGGCACCCCCAGCTCATTCAGCAGCCACAGCGAGCGCATCGAGCGGGTTTCGGGGCAGGAATACAGCGTCATGGACATCGGGCAGGCTCGCGATTTCAATCTTGTACAAGATTTGTACAAAGCACGCCGTTGAGTTGGGATCAACGCTGACGCTCACCCTGCAAAAAGCTGGCAAAGACGCCGGGACGATGGTCGAATGCGGGAAACATACGGTCCCGCACGACGGGACCTCAAAAGGGAGGAACCGACATGGCCGCGAAACTGCGTTCGGCATTCCTGGTCTTGGCGTTGCTGGTCTGGGCGTTGCTGGGGCCGTCTGTTACCGCAATGGCGGCCGACGTTCCGACGGTCAGCGGCCCGGTCTCGGGCGGTGCGCACGGGCGTCCCTTCGGTTCATCCTTGGCCGACCTCTCCGCCCCCGGTTATGTCGAGGAGGAATATTTTCTTGCCGGCACCGCGACCGCCTACGCCGCGGCCAAGCCGCTCGGGTCCGATGGCGTCTGGAGCGTGGCGCCGACCGGAGCCCAGCCCTATAAGACCCGCCTCCTGGTCCGGCGACCCAAGGACCCGGCGCGCTTCAACGGCACGGTCGTCCTGGAATGGCAGAATGTCAGCGGCGGCTTCGATGTCGATGCCGAGTGGGGCTATGCCTATCCTGCGCTGATGCGTGACGGCTATGCCTGGGTCGGCGTTTCGGCCCAGCGTGCCGGAGTGATGGGGCCGCCGCTCAGGGCCGGCTTCTCCCAGCCGCTCACCCTGTGGGACCCGCAGCGCTATGGTGCGCTGTCGGTGCCGAACGACGATTTCTCTTACGACATCTTCACCCAGGCGGCGCGGCTGGTGGGGCCGCACCGGCCCTCGGTGACGCCCGATCCGCTCGCCGGGCTTAAGGTGGCCCGCATCCTCGGCATCGGCGCGTCGCAATCGGCCAACCGGCTGGCGACCTATGTCGATGCGGTGCAGCCGGTGGCGAATGCGCTCGACGGCATATTGATCGCCTCGCGCATCGGCGTACGCGGTGGCGCGGCGCCGCTGGCGGCGGATGGTCCGATGCCCGACCCGGTCAAGATCAGGCCCGACCTCAAGGTCCCGGTCCTGGTGGTGGAAACCGAAAGCGACGCGCTCTCGCACTATCCCGCCCGCACCCCCGACAGCGAGCATTACCGCCTGTGGGAGATGGCCGGCACTGCCCATCAGAATGCCTGGGCCGATCAGTATTTCGGTGACGAGATCAAGCGCGATCTCGGCGGCAGCGGTGGCCTCGGGGGCTGCGACCGGGCGGTCAACGACTTGCCGACCCAGCATGTCCAGGCGGCGGCGATACATGTGCTGGACCAATGGGTCGGCACCGGCAAGCCGCCGCCCTCGGCCCCGCCGATCGCCATTTCCGGCTCGCCGGCGATGATCGAGCGCGATGAGCTGGGCAACGCCAAGGGCGGCCAGCGCCTGCCCGGCATCGCCGCGCCGGTTGCCGTCTATGGCGGGCTGGGTACGCCTGAACATTGCCGGCTGGAGGGGTTCATGGTGCCGCTGGACAAGGAAACGCTGAAGCGGCTCTACCCTGATCACGCCGCCTATGTCGCCAAGGTCAAAGAGGCCGCGGGGGCGGCGGAAAAGGCCGGCTTCCTGCTCCAGGCCGAAGCCGCCGAAGAGGTCCGCAAGGCCGAGGGGGCGGCGATTCCGTAATTTGCGCATACAAGCCGTTCGCGCGTCACTAGGCAGCGCCGAAATTTTCGATTATCGTCCGCCCGCATAACGAATTCTGCGGGAGGTTTATCGATGGAAAAGTCCGAGCGTATCGCCATTGCCAAGGAGATCATCGACCTGATCGAGTCCGGCCAGCCCTATATGGGCGATGAGTCCTGGGAGGGCGATATCGGCCGCTTCATCGATAAGGACCGGTTCGAGCTCGAGAAGAAGATGATGTTCCTCGGCCGGCCGCAGCTGATCGCGCTGTCGGCCGACGTGCCGAATCCCGGCGATTATTTCGCAACCGACATTGCTGGCAAGCCGATCCTGATCGTGCGCGGCAAAGACGGCGTCGTTCGCGGCTTCCTCAATGCCTGCCGCCATCGCGGCGTCAAGCTGGCGGATGAGGGCTGCGGCCATGCCAAGGGCTTCGTCTGCCCCTATCACGGCTGGACCTTCAGCAGCGAGGGCAAGCTGACCAGCGTGCCCAGCCGCAGCGCCTTCGATATCGAGCAGCTGGCCAATCGCGACCTGATCGCGCTGCCGACCCATGAGGAGATCGGCGTCATCGCCGTCCATCCGCAGCCGGAGGGCCATCTCGATTTCGATGCCTTCCTGGGCCCGATGAAGGGCGTGCTGGAGGACATGAATCTCGGCGCCTATGAGCAGATCGCGACCCGGCGCGAGGTGGCGCGGATCAACTGGAAGCACGCGGTCGACGGCGGCATGGAGGCCTACCACGTGCCCTTCCTGCATCCGACCACCTTCGGCACCGACGGCGGCGGTTACCTGCCGCACAAGCAGTTCGGCGACCACCACGCCTTCATCACCTCGATGCCGGAAATCCGCGAGCTCAAGAACAAGCCGGAATCGGAATGGCCGCATTCCTGCCATTGGGGCTCGGTCAACGCGATCTTCCCGAACACGGTGATCGGCGGCAGCGAACGCCAGCCGGTGCTGTTCTTCCAGCGCACCGAGCCGATGGATGAGCCCGGCGTGTGCATGTACAACTATCGCCTCTACGGCAAGCCGGTGACCACCGACGAGGAGAAGGCGGTCCGCGAAGCCGGCATCAAATTGTTCATGAAGGTCGCCTTCGAGGAAGACCTGCCGACCCAGGTGTCGAGCCAGATCATGATGGAGGCCGGCGCGGTGAAATCCGTCCTGTTCGGCAAGCGCGAGGCCTGCCTCACCGGCATGCATAAGGGCTATGACGAGGCCATCGGCCACGATGCCCAGGCGGCGCTGCGGAGCAATTCGGCGGCGATGGGCGTTTAAGGGGGAGTTGTCTCCAAAGGGGCGTGGGTGAGCGATGCTTGCCCACGCCCTTTTTGTTTGGATAGACGACCTGTTCGCGCCTCAAAAAATCGGTTATCGTCGCGCCAACGAAACAGGGAGGTCTTAAAGTGGAGAAGTCGGAACGGGTCGCGATCGCCAAGCATGTCTTGTCGCTGATCGAGAACGAAACCCCCTATATGGGCGACGAGTCCTGGGAGGCCGATATCGGCCGCTTCATCGACCAGGAGCGGTTCGACCTGGAGAAGCAGAAGCTGTTCCTGGAGCGGCCCCAGCTGATCGCGCTGTCGGCCGATGTGCCGAATCCGGGCGACTATTACGCCACCGACATCGCCGGCAAGCCGATCCTGATCGTGCGCGGTAAGGACGGCGTGGCGCGGGCCTTCCTCAATGCCTGCCGCCATCGCGGCGTCAAGCTGGCGGACGAGGGCTGCGGTCACAATAAGGGCTTCGTCTGCCCCTATCACGGCTGGACCTTCAACACCGAGGGCAAGCTGACCAGCGTGCCCAGCCGTTCGGCTTTCGATATCGAGCAGCTGGCCAACCGCGACCTGATTGCGCTGCCGACCCATGAGGAGATCGGCGTCATCGTCGTCCACCCCCAGCCGGAGGGACATCTCGACTTCGACGAATTCCTCGGCCCGATGAAGGGCCTGCTGGCCGATATCGACCTGGGCGGTTTCACCTTGCTGTCGGAATACCGGGCGCCGGCGCGGATCAACTGGAAGCATGCGGTCGATGGCGGCATGGAATCCTATCATGTGCAATTCCTGCACACGACGACGCTGGTCACCGACGGCGGCGGCTACCTGCCGCACATGCAGTTCGGCGATCATCACGCCTTCATCACGTCCGGGCCCGACATCGTGGATCTGAAGACGATTCCGGAGGCCGAGTGGCCGCACGACTGCAAGTTCACCTCGGTCAACGCGATCTTCCCGAACACCGTCATCGGCGGTTCGGGCACGGTGCCGATCCTGTTCTTTCAGCGGTCCGAGCCGATGGAGAAGGTCGGCGAGTGCCAGTACAATTTCCGCCTCTACGGCCGCACCGACGCGACGCCGGAGGAAAAGGAAAGACAGCTGGCCGCCGTGCCCTTCTTCATGAAGGTGTCGCTGGAGGAAGACCTGGTGGTGCAGACCAGCTCCCAGATCATGATGGAATCCGGGGCAGTGCCCTCCGTCCTGTTCGGCCGCAAGGAAGCCTGCATTATCGGCATGCACAAGGGCTATGACCAGGCGATCGGTCATGATGCCGCCGCAGCGGTGCGCAGCAATTCGAAGGCGATGGGGATCGCCTAAACGCCGTAGGCTGAAATGCCGGTGTGGTATATCTATCTGAACCACACCGGCAGCCGGTCCCTCGCCTGATGCTGCCTTCCCGGAAGGCCAGCATGCTGCGCAGCCAAGTTTCCGAACCGAAAGAAATGTCCGCGGCGCCCGCACCGGCGGGCCGCCGTGCCGCGCCTGTGCTTGTCGAAGGGCCGATCGCGAAGACCCTGTTCCTGTTCTCGCTGCCGATCCTAGGTTCGAGCATCCTTCAGTCGCTCAACGCCTCGATCAACGCGATCTGGATCGGACGGCTGATCGGCGCGAACGGACTCAGCGCCGCCGCCAATGCCAACAGCATCATGTTCTTCCTGATGAGCGTCGGTTTCGGCTTGGGCATGGCCGCGACGATCCTGGTCGGGCAGGGGCTGGGCGCGCGCAATATCGTCCAGGTGAAGCGCACGGTCGGCTCCACCCTGGTCTTCTTCGCCGTGCTGTCGCTGATCATCGGCGCCGGCGGCTTCGTTTTCGCGCCCCATATGCTGGATGCGATGCGGACCCCGCCCGAGGTGATCGGGCTGGCCTCGGCCTATCTGCGTGTGATCTTCGTTTCGCTGCCGGCGATCTATTTCTACACCTTCGTGATGATGGCGCTGCGGGGCGCCGGCGATGCGCGGACGCCCTTCATCTTCCTGACGCTTTCGGCGGTGCTGGATGTCGGCTTCAACCCGATCCTGATCCTGGGGTTCGGCCCTATCCCGGCGCTGGGGATGGCCGGTTCGGCGCTCGCCACCCTGATCTCGCAATGGATCGGGCTGATAGCGATGGTCTGGTGGCTCTATCGCAGCAAGAACCCGCTGCGCCTGACGCGCGGTGAGTTCGGCTATCTGCGCCTCGACGGCGAGATCCTGCGCGCCCTGATCGCCAAGGGCCTGCCGATGGGTCTGCAGATGATCGTCATGTCGTCATCGATGCTGATGATGATCAGCCTGGTGAACTTCTATGGCGCGATCACGGTCGCCGCCTATGGTGCCTGCTTCCAGCTGTGGAGCTATATCCAGATGCCGGCGATGGCGGTCGGCACCGCCGTGTCGTCGATGGCGGCGCAGAATGTCGGGGCCCAGCGCTGGGACCGGGTGGCGCGGACCGCGGCGATCGGGGTGCTTTACAACGTGCTGCTGACCGGCGCGCTGGTGCTGCTCGTGACCGCCATCGACCGGGACGCCTACGCCCTGTTCCTGGGCGACAGCCCGGCGGTCGAGATCGCCCGGCACATCCATTTCATCGCCTCTTGGTCCTTCATCCTGTTCGGCGTCGCCTTCGTGCTGTCCAGCGTGGTTCGGGCGACGGGGGCAGTCATCGCGCCGCTGATCTTCCTGTTTGTCGCTATGTGGCTGGTCCGCATCCCCTTTGCCTATGGCCTGTCGCCCAGCTGGGGCGCCGACGCGATCTGGTGGAGCTTCCCGGTCGGCTCGGGCACATCGATGTTGCTGCTGCTCGCCTACTACCGCTTCGGCGGGTGGAAGAAGGCCAAGATGCTGGAGCATCAGGCGCTTGCCGCACCTGCTGAGTAGCGGCAGCTTTCCCGGAAAGCCTTAACCGTTCGGTGGCGGCCTGTCGGTTATGATGACGTCGCCGCCCCACGGGTTTGCATCCTTGAGCGCTGGCTTGAAGGTCGGCCACTTACGGGCCGGGAAATAACAGGGCACCCTATCGTCGGCTGCGGCCGAGGACGCGAAGAATACTCGGTTCCAGCCTGGCTCCAGGTAGGATTGATAGTGGCCATGCAGGACGCCATCGCTTCCAAGCTCGCCCTTGAACCGCGTGACCGCATAGCGCGATCCGTACTCCGGAAGAGACCCTCCCACCGGAGGACAGAAGCTGAAGTTCCATTGGAATTGGATATGCCGTCCATCGACGCTGCCTCTGATCGGCCCGCCGCCGGCATCGATAATCTTGCAGGTGCCGGCCAGACTATTCCCGGATTGCGCCAAATCGCAGATCGGCACGCCCTTGGCCGGCCGGCCGGATGGGCTCCTGATCGTGATGGAGTATTCCATGTTCCAGGTTCCGTTCAGGTTCACCGGCTCCTGCTGTTCGGCCAAGACGGGCAAGGCCGTCGCAGAAACGACAAGACCGGCAAGCAAGGCAATCGGCTTCATGCACGCCTCCCCGTGTCACACCGCCGTTTACGGCATTCAACCTATATGGGTTGGGATTTCCGGGACGGAAGAATGCACGCGCAGGGGGGCGATCCTCGCGAAGATGACGGCGGCCAGGCCGGCCTAAAACTCCATATCCAGCTCTTCCATCTCCTCCGGCTCGGCTATGGCGGCGTCGACCCATTCGCGCATCGGGGCCCAGGCCATGATCGTGTCGCAATAGGCCTTCACCGGCCCGTCGATCTTGACGCTGTAGGTCAGGAAGCGGGTGCAGACCGGGGCGAACATGGCGTCGGCGATGGTCGGGGCGCCGAACAGGAAGGGGCCGCCATAGCGCTCCAAGCATTCGGTCCAGATCATCTGGACCCGGTCGATGTCGGGCTGGGCGCCGGCGAAGATCTTGAAGGTTTTGTAATGCGCCTTGAGGTTCATCGGCAGGGCTGAGCGCAGATTATGGAAGCCGGAATGGATCTCGCCTGAGACCGCGCGGCAATGTGCCCGCGCCACCCGATCCTTGGGCAGCATGCCGGCGTCGGGGTAAAGCTCGGCCAGGGTTTCGGCGATCGCCAGCGTGTCCCAGACGCTGACCCCGTCGTGATTGAGGCGCGGCACCAACACCGAGGGGGCCAGCAGCAGCAGTTCGGCTCGGTTGGTGGCGTCGTCGAGCGGCACCGGCTGCTCCTCCACCTCCAGTCCCGCCAGCTTGCACAGCAACCAGCCGCGCAGCGACCAGGACGAATAGTTCTTGCTGGAGATGGTCAGCACGGGACGGGACATGGCCGCTCCTCAATCTGTCGCTCGAATTTCACCCAGAAGTCATGGCAACGATATTGCAGCGCAATATAAAAAGCACTAGCGTTCGCCATCAACATTCGCGTTCGACGAATAGAGACGCTTCGGGGCCATCAGAACACGGGATCGGACGCGCGCACGCATGCTCTATCACGCCTACCAAGCCTACGCCGACGCTACCGAGCCCTTCCGGGCGATGGCCAGGGCCGGTCTTGGTTTCGGACGGATATTCAAGGCATTAGGCGGGGACTATCTGTGGCGGGACATCGCCGCCCTGCTGGAGCTGACGGCGCGCTCCACGATGAGCCATACACGCCCGCCTTTCGGCATCGACAAGGTCCTCGTCGGCAATCGCGAAGTTGCGGTGCGGGAAGAGGTGGTCCAGTCGCTGCCCTTCTGCAACCTGCTGCGCTTCGCCAAGGACGACATCGCCATCGCCCAGCCCAAGATGCTGGTGGTCGCCCCTCTGTCCGGCCATTTCGCCACCCTGCTGCGCAGCACGGTGGAGACTCTGTCGCGCGACCATGACGTCTATATCACCGACTGGAAGAACGCCCGCGACGTCCCGTTGTCGGCGGGCCGGTTCGGTTTCGACGACTATGTCGACTATGTGATCCGGTTCCTGGAGACGATCGGTCCGGGCGGTCACCTGCTGGCAGTATGCCAGCCCTGCGTCCAGGCGCTGGCCGCGGTCGCGCTGATGGCGGAGGACAAGCATCCTTGCCAGCCGCTCAGCATGACCTTGATGGCAGGCCCGATCGATACGCGGATCAGTCCGACCAAGGTCAATGAGCTGGCGACCTCGCACTCGATCGACTGGTTCCGCAACAACCTGATCCACAGCGTGCCCTTCCGGCTCAAAGGGTCGGGCCGCAAGGTCTATCCCGGCTTCATCCAGCTCTTTGCCTTCATGTCGATGAACATGGACCGGCATGTGAACGCCCATCGCGAGCTCTATTTCCACCTCGCCAACGGGCGGGTGGAGCAGGCCGAGAAGATCATGAGCTTCTACGACGAGTATTTTGCTGTGCTCGACCTGCCGGCGGAGTTCTATATCGAGACGGTCAGCAAGGTGTTCCAGGACGCCCTGCTGGCCAAGGGCGAGCTGACCTATCGCGGGCGCAAGGTGAGGCCGAGCGCGATCCACCGTACCGCGCTGCTGACCGTCGAGGGCGACAAAGACGATATCTGCGCCGTCGGCCAGACCGCCGCGGCGCACGACCTCTGCAGCACGCTGCGCCCGCATTTGCGGCGTCATCACCTCCAGGCCGGGGTGGGCCATTACGGGACATTCAGCGGCAAGCGCTGGAACGGACAGATCTATCCGCAGATCCGCAACCTGGTACTGGCGGTGAGCTGACAGGGAACGGCAGGGAGGCAGCGCGCGACGGGCGGCGTTCCCTGAAGGGGATCAGCTGAGAGGAGGGCTGTCGTGCCCGATACCGACTTTTCGCACGTGAAACCGGCCGACACAGATTACGAGGACGGGGGCCTCAGGGGCTTCTTCCAGTACAGAGACCTCGGCATCGCCAAGGCGACCCACGGCAAGGTTGTCGCCCATCTAGTGCGCGCCGCCCTGCCGCCGACCGATGGCACCGGCTGGCACAAGCATATCGCCGACTTCCAGATCGTCATCATGGTCAAGGGCTGGGCCCGCTTCATGTATGAAGACAAGGTGACCCTGGTGGAGGCCGGGGACTGTGTCCACCAGCGGCCGGGCATCACCCACTACCTGTTCGACTACTCGCCGGACATGGAATATCTGGAGATCGTCGGCCCGGCCGATTTCGGCACAATCGCTGCCGAAGGCCCGTGCGACCCGCCGCCGGTCACGCCTTGGTGAATTGAAACAGAGGTTCTGGAGCGGGAATCGCTTCGGTTTTCCTCGCGGTGGGCGAATTCGTCTTAGATACTTGGACGAAATAGATCGATTTTATTATAATGTGGAGGTAATGATCGCGGCAATGTCCTGCCGATAGGAAGCATGATGAAGATTTTCTCGCCGCGCCGGCTGCTCGCCGCCGCGTTGGTCTTCGTTGCGGTCGGTCCGGCGCATCGCTCCGGCTTGGCCGCGACGGAAACGGTCATTCACCGCTTCGTCGGCAGCGACGGAAAATCACCCCTGGGTAGGCTGACGATCGGTCCTGACGGCACGCTATACGGAACCACGCATGGCGGCGGCAAGGGCGTGCTCTATGGAACCGCCTATATCGGCTATTCGAACTCGGGCGAGGTTTAAAGGCTCAAGCCGCCGGCACGGGGCAAGAGCGACTGGTCGTTTTCGGTGCTCCATTCCTTTACCGGCGGCATGGATGGGGCGGGCCCGAGAACCGGGCTCGTCGCCGGCACGAATGGCGTGCTTTACGGAACGACCGCCTATGGCGGCAATCTGGGGTGCTCGAAGGCCGGCGACAGCCATCGCGGTTGCGGCACTGTGTTCGAGATCGTTCCTTAGCCGGCCGGGCGTGCACCCTAAGGCGTGACGATACCCACCATCTTCACGACCTCGAAATTCGAGCCTTTCACCTGGGACAGCTCGCCGACCAGATGGTCGTTGTTCCAGCGATTGTCCGGCGCGCCTGACAGGTACCAGTTGCTGCCATTGTCGGCGACGAACAGGCCATAGGTCTTGAGCGCGGTCAGGATCGCCTTAGTTTCCCTGCTGAAGGATGCCGGAATCTTATAGCTGGCCTTCAGCCTGATACGCGCGCCCATCGGCGGCAGGCTGGGGCTGGTCTCGTCCGACGCATAATGGGTCGCGGGCGGCACATAAGCCGCGCGGCTGTGCGCGACGGTCATGCGGATGGCGTGCCGGATGATACCGGCGGTCACTGCCTCGTCATAGCGGACCAGGCCGGGGAAAATCGGCAGGCCGGCCGCGTCGGCGCTGGTCCAGCCCGGCTTTGCTGTCGGGCGGACCTTGACCGAATCCAGATGGAAGATGGCGCTGGAATCGCAGTTCCAGGAATTGTCGGCGCGCTTTGAGGCATTATACAGCTCATAGAGCCGGTTGTTGCCCTTATCGATCACCAGCACATGCCGGTCGCCGCCGAAGCTGGCGCCGCTGGGCTTATAGCCCTCGATCCGCGCATTGGGCGGGACCGGATACGGTCCCTTGTCGGATTCGTCGGGATAGCCGGTGCGATTGTAATGGATCGCCACGAACTTCTGCGTCGACGGCACGACATAATAGGGAATGCCGATGATCGCGCCGTCATAGGTGCCGGAGCCGAAATCCGGATGCAGCCCGACATCGAGCCCGATCGACTTGATGATCGCGGCCGAGCGCGGATCGACCGGGCTCTTGGAGATATCGACGTTCCAGGCCTCACTGGCCGGGAAGGGGATGCTGCCGCCCAGCGACGTGTCGAGGCCGGGAACGGCGGTCGCCATCGACCCGTAATGCGGCGCGGTGGCGGCGGTGGCGGTGCCTGCGAGAATGACGGTGGCGGCAAGCAGCAGTTTCATGGTGAGTTCCCTCATCCTGCCGGCCGCCCGTAAGTCCTGACTGCTTGTTACGTAGGACTATACGGTATCCCGGCCGCTCTGGATGTACGTAGAAAATCGGATCAGGAATAGTCCGTATCCGGTTGTCAGAGCCGGTTCGCCAACTCCGCCCCCTCATACACCGCCTTAACGATTAGGCCCAGGCCGGTGCTGTCGCCGATCGCGTGTGCGGACAGGCCGGCTGCGGTCAGCGCCTCACATAGCGAGGTATCGGCGATGGGATCGCCGGTTACGATCACGCTGTTGGCGTGGACGATGTTCGCCTTGCCGGACGGCATCTCGAGCTCGACGCCGTTGGCGGTGATGCTCCTGACCTTGGTTGCGGTGTTGATCGAGACCTTGAGCCGCTCCAGCCTTTTCTCATGCTCCAGCCGGCGCTTGGGGCCGATCTCGGGCGCGATCTCGTCATGCTCGGTCAGGATGGCGACATCGCGGCCGCGTTTGGCGAGGAATTCAGCAAGCTCGATGCCGGCGAGGTCGGCACCGACCACAACCACGCGCTTGCCCATAGGCAGCCACCAGTCGGCCAGGCGGCGGATGCGCTCAGGCGTGACGTGGCGGTCGATCAGGTGGCCGAATTTCCCGACGCCGAACCGGGCCCAGCCGGGCACCGCGGCGGTCGTGCCGACATCCTCGCCGTTGGCGAGCTTGCGCAGCGTCGCGCCGGTCAGCACATGCGGCAGGTCGATGCCGGGGATCGCCGGCAGGGACAGCTTGGCACCGGTGGCGACGATCACGTCGTCGGGGTTCAGTGCCTGGATCGCGGCGACATCGGCGGTGAAGCCCAGCCGGACATCGATTTTCAGTGCGGCCATCTGCGCCAGCAGGAAGTTCAGCAATCGCCCATTGTCGCCGTGCACGGTCGCGGCCAAGGTCAGCGAGCCGCCCAGGCGCAGGCGCTGCTCCAGCAAGGTCACGTTGTGGCCGCGCAGGGCAGCGACCCGCGCCGCCTCCATGCCGGCCGGGCCGCCGCCGACGATGACGATCCGCTTGGGTCTGTCGGTCCGCCGATAGGAGAGGTCGAGCTCGCGCCCGCTCGCGGCATTCACCGCGCAGGCCATCTTGGACTCGACCGGCCACAGGAACATCGAATCGATGCAGTTCTCGCAGGAGATACAGCGGCGGATGTCTTTCTGCCGGCCGGCCGCCACCTTGTTGGGCAGCTCTGGGTCGGCCAGCAGCGGACGGCCCATGACGATCAGGTCGGCCTTGTCCTGCTGCAGGATCTCCTCGGCATAGGCCGGATCGTGGATACGGCCCACTACCATCACCGGCACGTCGACAGCGCGCTTGATCGCCTCGGCCTGGGGCACGTTGTAGCCGTCGGGATATTCGGTGCCGCAGACGATCTCAGACACCGTCCGGTCGGCGACCCCGCCCGAGACGTGGAAGGCATCGACCCCGGCCTCGACCAGGATCGGCGCGATCCGCGCCGTGTCGTATGAGGCCCGCCCGCCAGCCAGCCGTTCGAAGCCGGAGATGCGCAGCGTGATCGGAAAGTCCTTGCCCGCCACTTCCTTGATCCGGCGCAGTACGCGGGTCAGCATCCGCGTACGGTTCTCGATGCTCTGTGCGCCGTATTCGTCCTGGCGGATATTGCGCACCGGCGACAGGAAGGTGCCCAGCAGCATATAACCGTGGGCGGCATGCAGCTCCATCCCGTCATAGCCGGCTTCCCGCGCACGCCGCGCCGCCTGCGCATACATCTCGACGATGCCGTCCAACTCCGCCACCTCGAGCTGCCGCGACGGCACCGAGGTCGAGGCGCCGAGCACCACGCTTGGCCCTACCGACTGGCTGCCGAAATAGAGCCAACCCAGCGATTCCGGCCCCGGATGGGTGATCTGCGGCTGCACCTTGGCGCCGTATGCATGCAGCCGGTCGGTCAACCGCCGGTGCCCCTCGATATAGGCGTCGTCGCCCAGGGTCAGCGATTGCGGCTGGTATTTCTCCTTCACGTCGACGGTGCAGACCTCGACCGTGATCAGCCCGACCCCGCCCTTGGCCCGCGCCTCATGGAAAGCGATCAGCCGCTCGGAAACCGTCTGGTCGTCACTGCCGTAATTGGTGGTCATCGGCGACAGCACGATGCGGTTCTTCAGCCGCATCGACCCGATGGCGACAGGTGACAGCAATTTCATAGTTCGGCTCTTCCCCTGTCGGCGCTATTCTTGGCGAGGTTTGGCAAAAGATTTCGATGCCAATGTTTTATAGCACATAGGCTGTTTGTCGAGGGCGATATGACCGGAACCATCAGGGTAGGTGTCGGCGGTTGGACGTTCGAGCCGTGGCGCGGGGTGTTCTACCCCGACGACCTGCCGCAGAAGCGGGAGCTGGAATATGCCTCGCGCAAGCTGACTTCGATCGAGATCAATGGCACCTATTACTCAACCTTCAAGCCCGACAGCTGGCGCAAATGGCGTGATGAGACGCCGGACGGGTTCGTCTTCTCGGTCAAGGCCTCGCGCTTCTCCACCAATCGGCGGGTGTTGTCGGAGGCCAAGGAGTCGATCGAGAAATTCCTCGGCCAGGGCCTGACCGAGCTGGGCGATAAGCTCGGCCCGATCAACTGGCAGTTCATGGCGACCAAGAAATTCGACCCGGCGGATTTCGGCGGCTTCCTGGACCTGCTGCCCAAGGAACTGAACGGAGTGCGCCTTTGCCACGCGCTGGAGGTGCGCAGCCCGACCTTCGCCTGCCAGGAATTCTACGATCTCGCGGCCAAGCACAACGCCGCCATCGTCTACGCCAAGGATGAAGATTTTCCGGAGATCGACCAGCACACGGCCGATTTCACCTATGCAAGGCTGATGGCGAGCCGGGAGGATATGGAGCACGGCGTGACCGACGCCGAGCTGGACGGCTTCGCCAAACAGACCCAAACCTGGGCCAAACGCGGCGACGTCTTCGCCTATTTCATCTCCGGCGCCAAGGTGCGTAACCCGGCGGCGGCCCAGGAGTTGATCGCGACGCTCAGCCGAACGTGAACGCGAACGCCTCAGCCCCTGGATCGAGGAATTCGATCGCGCAGGTGCGGTCCTCGACCCTCCCGCTTTGGCGGATCAGCTGGTAGAGGCGCTGGCCGGTGATGGTCCCGTTGCCGTCGGCGTCGGTATCGACGCCGTGGTCGGCGCCGGGGGGCTTGCCGTCGATGGTCACCTTGAAGCGGACCGGCTTGCCGTCCGCGCTCGGCCCCAGAACCAGATGCAGGTCGCGGGCGTGGAAGCGATAGACAATCTTGCCGCCCGGCGCGTTGACCGTCGAATGCTCCTCCCCAATCGTCCAGTTGCCGGTCAGGCCCCAATGGTGGGTGTCGATGCCGGCCGGCACCGTGAAGTTGGTGGCGACGTCGTGCGCTTCCTCGGGTGAGACGAAGCGCTCGCCGCGGCTGTAATTGACATAGGTCTCCGGCGTCATGTCGTCGGCCTTGTCTGCCTGCATCTCGATCCCGCCGACCTTGGCATTGACGAAGCCGCCACCGACATCTTTGCGCCCGGCCTCTTCCAGCAATTGTTGGATCACCTTCTCGGATTCCTGGTACCCGCCCTCGCCGAAATGGTGGTGGCGAATGATGCCCTTGGCGTCGATGAAGTAGTGCGCCGGCCAGTATTTGTTGTTGAACATCCGCCAGATCGAGAAATCGTTATCCAGCGCCACCGGATAGGTGATGCCGAGGTCGGCCACGGCCTTACGGACATTGGCCGGGTCCTTCTCGAAGGCGAATTCCGGCGCGTGCACGCCGATGACCACCAGCCCCTTGCCCTTGTACTTCTCGTTCCAGGCTTTGACGTAGGGGAGCGCCCGCAGACAGTTAATGCAGGAATAGGTCCAGAAATCGACCAGCACGATCTTGCCTTCCAGCGACTGCTGGGTCAGCGGCGGGGAGTTGAGCCACAGCGTCGCGCCGGTCAGCGGCGGCAGCTCGCCCTCATTCTCCAGCTCCTCGCCGCCGGCCGATGCAGTCTTCGGCGGCTCGGCCGGCTGCGGCATCAGCCGGTCGGTCAGCGATTGTTCGAGCGCGCCTGTGCTGGCGAGGGAGACGCGGGTGAGCAATCCGGTATCGAGCCCCAACGCGATGGCGGCCACTCCAGCCAGCACGGCGACGCCAAGGCCGCGGCGGATCCATTCGCCGGCTCCCAGCGACTTCTTCATCGCCGCGAACAGCCGCCCGCCGATCAGCAGCGCCGCCGCCAGCGAGGTCGCGGCGCCCAGCCCATAGGCGAGCAGCAGCAGTGAGGTCTTGGCCGTAGCCCCCTCCAGCGCCGCCCCGGTCAGCACCAGCCCCAGGATCGGCCCAGCGCAGGGCGCCCACAGCAGCCCGGTGCCGATGCCGAGCAGGAAGGATGAGGCGACCCGGCCGCTGCCGTTCTCCCCGGTCTGCGCCCGGTTGGACAGGCGATCGCCTAGCCCGACCAGAGGCCGCGTGACATGTTCGGCCAGCGACGGGAACAGCAGTGTGATGCCGAAGAAGGCAAGTATCAGCAGCGCCGCGATGCGCCCGGCCTGGTTGGCCTGCACCGCCCAGCCCCCGCCGATGGCGGCCAGCGTCGCCACCCCGGCGAAGGTCAGCGCCATGCCGGCCAGCATCGGGAGTCCGCTCTTCATGAACGGCTGGTCCGACCGCGCGAAGACGAAGGGCAGCACCGGCAGAATGCACGGGCTGAGGATGGTCAGAACGCCGCCAAAATAGGCGAGGATGAAAAGCAGCACGGTCGGTTCCCGGTTATTCGTTGCGCGCACTGTGACGACGGAAAGCTTTCCCGTCGATATAGGATTGCACGCTCGCTCTAGTCACCTAGAGAGTACGTCGCCGGTTCGACAAAGGTTACCGTAAGGTTCGACTCCACCACGCCAAGGTTCAGGCGGCTGCGCCGATAATCCGTTCCGCCATGTCGAACAGCTCGGGCGCCACCGCGTGACCTGAGGCGACGACATTTTCGTCGACCTGCTCGGGCCGCGAAGCCCCGATGATGGCGGCCGCGACATTCGGCTCGCGCAGAACCCAGGCGAGGGCGAACTGGGCCAAGGTCAGGCCTGCTTCGGCGGCGAGCGGCTCAAGACTTTGGACCGCCTCCAGAACCCGGGGTGCGAGCCACCGGCGGTCTAGGAAGACGCCCATCGCCCGGCTGGCGGCGCGGCTGTCGGAGGGGATCGCGCCGCCCGGACGATACTTGCCGGTCAGCACGCCCTGGGCCAGCGGTGACCAGACGATCTGCGAGACGCCGGAGCGGGCGCAGAGCGGGATCACGGCACGTTCCGGGTCTCGGTGCAGCAGCGAATATTGCGGCTGGCTGGAGACGAATTTTTCGACATTGGGCAAGGCGAGCGCGGCGGCGATCTTGTCGGTCGGCCATTCCGAAAAGCCGATGAAGCGGACCTTACCGGCCTGCACCACCTCGGTCAGGGCCTGCATGGTCTCTTCGAGCGGTGTGTCGTTGTCGTAGCGGTGGCATTGGTAGAGGTCGACATAATCGACCTTCAGGCGGGTGAGGGAGGCATCGATCTGCTTGTGGATCTGCGCCCGCGACAGGCCGCGATCGGTGTCGCTCATCGGGAAATACAGCTTGGTAGCGAGCACGTAGCTGTCGCGCGGCAAACCGGCGAGCGCTTCGCCGATGACCGTCTCGGCGATGCCGCGCCCATAGGCGTTCGCGGTATCGATCAGCGTGATGCCCTTGTCGAGCGCGCGATGGACGCAGGCGATCGCCCGATCCTTCTCGACGCCGCCCGCCGTCGTCAGCCACGAGCCGAACGCGATTTCGGACACGTCGATCCCGCTATCGCCAAGTTTGCGGTACTTCATGAATGATCCTCCATTCGCGGAAACGCTATCGGATAGATCGTTCGGCGTAATCGCCATTAAAGGCGCGCCGCATCGATAATCCACTTCAAACCAAATGCCCGGTGCTCTACTTGTAAAGCTCAGCCACAAAATAGCCTCTGGGGAACTCACCATGCCCGACACGCTTCTGCCGCCGTCCGTCGGTATCAAGCATCCCGACCGCCTGTTCATCGACGGCCAGTGGGTGAAACCGTCGACCGACGCCATGATCGACGTGGTCTCGCCCAACACCGAAGAGACGATCATCCGCATCGCCGAGGCGCGGGAGGCCGATATCGACCGGGCGGTCGCCGCTGCCCGCAAGGCCTTCGACGAGGGGCCGTGGCCGCACCTGTCGCACGCTGAGCGGGCGGACAAGATGCGCGCCATCGCGGAGCAGCTGCGCGCCCGCAACGACGAGTTCGCCTATGTGTGGACCGAGCAGATGGGTGCCCTGTCTTCCTTCACCAAGACGGCGGGCATCGATTCGGCCAAGACCTTCGAATACTACGCCGGCCTGGCCGCGACCTTCCCGTGGGAGGAGGAGCGTCAGCCCGGCTTCGGCGGCGGGGTGTCGATGGTGGTGCGCGAGCCGGTCGGCGTCGTCGCTGCGATCTGCCCGTGGAATGGGCCGCTCGGCACCATGGTGCGCAAGGTCGCGCCGGCGCTGCTGGCCGGCTGCACGGTGGTGATGAAGCCGTCGCCGGAAACCCCGCTTGATGCCTATATCCTGGCCGAATGCATGGAGGCGGCGGGCCTGCCGCCGGGCGTGGTCAATCTGGTCACGACCCATCGCGACGTCGCCGACTATCTCGTCAACCGGCCGGGCATCGACAAGGTCGCCTTCACTGGCAGCACGATCGCCGGCCGCCGCATCGCGGCGGTCTGTGCCGACCGTATGGCGCGCGTGACCTTGGAGCTGGGCGGCAAGTCGGCGGCGATCATCCTGGACGATATCGACATCGCCGACGTGGTCTCGACCCTGACCCCCGGCATGTGCCGTCTGAACGGCCAGGTCTGCGCCTCGCTGACCCGCGTTGTCGTCTCAAAGAAGCGCCATGACGAGTTCGTCGACGCCTTCGCAAGCTCGATGCAGGGCATCCGCGTCGGCAATTCCCGCAGCGAGGACACCCAGCTCGGGCCGCTGGCGATGAAGCGGCAGCTCGACCGGGTCGAGGGCTATATCGCCAAGGGCAAGGAGCAAGGGGCAAGGCTCGCCACCGGCGGCGGCCGTCCGAAGGACCTGAACCGCGGCTATTTCGTCGAGCCGACCCTGTTCGCCAATGTCGACAACTCGATGACCATCGCGCAGGAGGAGATCTTTGGCCCGGTGGTCAGCGTCATCCCCTATAACGACGTGACCGACGCCATCCGCATCGCCAACGATTCGATCTACGGCCTCAACGGCGCCGTCTTCACCAACGATGTCGAGGCGGCCTATGACGTTGCCCGCGGCGTGCGCACCGGCACCTTTGCCCAGAACGCGTTCAAGATCGATTTCGCTGTACCGTTCGGCGGCTTCAAGCAGTCCGGCATCGGCCGCGAGGGCGGGCAGGAGGGGCTGCTGCCCTATCTCGAGCTGAAGACCGTCCACCTGCCGCGCGTGCCCCGGAATCTGCGCGGATAGGAATCGTCGATCCCCGGCATTTGTATGGTAATTTAGATAAATGCTGTATTATTTAAATGCCCTGTTGACTGTTTTGTATGGTTATATACGGGCTTAGCGCGATGAATGGGGCGGATTCACGGTTATCGTCGGACTGGCCGTAGTCCTGTTGCATCCCGTCAAACGCCGCGCGGGGGAAGGCGATAAGGAATGTCGGGTGAGTTTCCGAGCAGCTTCGCGCTATTCGACGCCGATCACCGGCTGGTCGAATGGAACGAAGGTTTTGCCCAGGAATACCAGCATATCGGGCTTATTCTTGAACGGGGCCTGAGCTACAGGGAAATGCTCGAGGCGGCGGCGGCCAAGCTGACCACCGAGCAGATTTTTGCCGGACATCCCCCGGTCCGCGACGCCAGGCAGGAGCTTGAGGACCGGCTGGCCGGCTTCGGCCGGGAGCGTACCAGCGAATACAAGAACAGGGACGGGCGGATCCTGCGGATCGAGGAGCGGCGCTCGTCGTCGGGCGGCATCCTGCGCTATGCCTTCGATGTGACCGACGAGCGGGACGCCGGAAGCGCGCTGCTCCGCGCCAGCCGGGAGCAGCTCGACGCGGGGGCCTCCGACCTCAGCATCGCCCAGGTGGAGATGCTGCGAAGCCCTGACGGCATCTACGACATTCCCCCAATCCCGGAGTCGGTGCGGCGCCTGCTCGAATTCACACCCGACATGGTCGGCAAGGACCCGATGATCGTCTATACGCGGATGATCGGCGGGCCCGAACCGCTCAATTTCCGCACGCAGCTGGAGGAGTCGGCTAGGGACCTGTCGATCTGCTCATTCGAATACCGGGTGCGCGACGGCAAGGACCGGGTGCGCTGGATCCGCCAATCGATGATGCCGCATCCCCAGCCCGACGGCTCGGTCCTGTTCACCGGCGCCATGCGCGACATCACCCGCGAGCGCGAAGCCGAGGACCAGGTCGAGCTGCTACGCTCGGTGGTCGTCCGCTCCACCGATTCGATTGCCGTCTTGGAGACCAGTCCCGGACCCCCGGCGGCGACGACCATCCTCTATGTGAACGACAAGTTCACCGATCTCTTCGGCAGCACCCCGGAGGCGCTGATCGGCCAGCCGCTCGACGTCATGCAGGGCAGCGACATCAACGGCCAGGGCGAGAAGCTGATAATCGAAGCGCTGCGCCGGGACGACGGCGAGCCGGTCGAGTATGAGACCGGCGGCAGGAACGGGCGCGTCTTCTGGGTCGAGGTGCGGGTCAAGACCGTGCAGCAGCTGCCCAATGGCGGCTCGCGCTGGGTCGTCATCAGCCGCGACATCACCGAACGCCGCCACGTCCATGACGAGCTGCAGCGCGCCAAGGAGCAGGCGGAGGCCAGCAACCGCGCCAAGGGCGACTTCCTGGCCAATATGAGCCATGAGCTCAGGACCCCGCTCAACGCCATCATCGGTTTCACCGAGCTGATCGAGCACGGCGTTGCCCAGACCGGCTGGACGGATTCCTATAAGGAATACCTGGCCGATGTCAGCGGCAGCGGCCGGCACCTGCTCGACCTCATCAACACCATCCTCGACCTGTCGAAGATCGAGGCCGGCCAGCTCGAGCTCGATATCGAGGCGATCGATCTGTGCGAACTGACCCGCACGTCGCTCGCCCTGGTCTCGGGCATGGCGCATGACGGCCAGATCGCGGTCGTGACCCAGATTCCGCAGACCTGCCCGGAAATCCGCGGCGATTTCCTGAAGCTGAAGCAGGTGCTGCTCAACATCTTCTCGAACGCGATCAAGTTCACCCCGGCGGGCGGTAAGATCACCGTCCGGGTCAGCTTCACCAATATGCGGGCCGCGGTGTCGGTCAGCGATACCGGCTGCGGCATCCCGGTGGCCGATCTTAAGCGGGTGACCTTGCCCTTCGTCCAGGTCGCCAACAGCCTGTCGCGCAAGTATGGCGGCAGCGGCCTCGGCCTGTCGATCGCGCGCCAGCTCTGCCTGCTCCACGGCGGCAGCCTGTCGATCCGCAGTGTCGAGGGGAAGGGGACGACGGTGCGGATCGCGCTGCCGCTGACGGGCGCGAAGGAGCAGTCCACCACTAATCAGGCCGCGCCGACGGCCTCCATCAGCGCGCCGGTCGCGGCGCGGAGCTGACTGGACAGCGCACCGTCGGCGGCGATCTCATCCGCCGTCAGCGTCCGCCCCAGCAGGGGGAGCGTTATCGAGGCGTCATCGACGATCCGCGCCGACATCGTGGTCAGCACCAGCCTCAGCTGCCCCGGCGCATATTCCGCGCGCTGGGACGTTGTGATCAGCGCCACCGGCTTATCGGGAAATTCCAGCGCGCCGACCAGCCAGTCGAGCATGTTCTTGAGCGCTCCGGCCATGCCGCGGGCATATTCGGGCGAGGAGATGACGATGGCGTCGGCCTGCCCGATCAGGCCGCGCAGCCGCGCCACCGTGTCCGGCAGATCGCCGCTTTCCAGATCGGGATTGAAGGCGGGCAGCAGGTCCAGCTCGTCATAGCGGCGGACGGTGACGCCGGGCGGCGCCAGCAGCGCAAGCGCCTCCAGCGCCGCCGTATTCGATGACGCGGCGCGCAGGCTGCCGGAGATGGTCAGTAAAAGCGGCATGGGCGAGAATCCCTGTCGGATTCGCCCATGTTACCCGTGTCGGACCGATCGGTTAAACGCGGGGGCCGCGGCGGCCGACCAGGAAGCCGACGACTGCCGCCAGCAGCAGTGCGATCGCCAGCAGCAGCACGTTGGTAACGCCCCAGGTCGGCTGCGTCGTCCCCTCGGCTGGTGCGGCGCCGGCCGGCTGTCCATTGGGCGCGAGCGCGGTTTCCGCCGAGGGTGGGTTCGCGGTGGCCGCCGTGCCGCCGCTCGGGGGCGTTCCGGCGGTCGTGTCGCCCGGGTGATTGCCGCTCGGGTCGACCAGCTGGGCAGCGTTGAAATAATACGAGCCGGGCGGGCCGACCGTGCCGGCATAGTCCATCATCACGATATCGTTGTCGCGCGAGACGAAGCGCCAGGGGCTCTTCGGCGTCACCGATACGCAGCGGCCGGCATCGAAGGTGGATTTATACCAGGTCTGGTTGTTGCGCCGGACTTCGGTCGGGTTGGTCAGGCTGCGGACCGAGGTCTCGTCGGCGCAGGCGACCGTTGCCTCGGTCACGTGAAAGAGCGGCGTGTCGTCGGCTCGCGCCCGACCCGGCGGTGCCAGGGCAAGGATCAGCAGCAGGAAGGCGGCGGCGCAACGGGAAAGGCGCATTTCGTGGTCCCTCGACGAAAGTCTGACAGGCCGGTCACCATGGCGGATCATGCATGCTCCGGCTGTGATTAACGCAAATCGCATTTCAACAGTTCCCTCGCCACGCGTGTGAAAATTGAGGCCAGGTGTTTTGCGCGATATTGAAGATCGGATCGCACACTGCATGCTATGCGAATGTGGCGAGAAAGAGACGAAGCGGAATGTGTGACGGATGAGCCTGGAAATAGACTGCGCCTTCGACGGCGGGAATATCGAGCCGGTTGCGGCGACAGCTGATGGCGCCGACCTCAGGATCCGTGCGGATTCGAGCGGCGCCTGGTTCCAATGGTTCTATTTCCGCGTGCGCGGCGGCACTGGCCGGGACCTGACCTTGCGTATCGTCAATGCCGGCCAGTCTTCTTACGCCGAGGGCTGGAACGGCTATCGCGCCCGCGTCAGCAGCGACAACGCGCTATGGCGGCTGGCCGATACGCGCTACGGCGACGGCGTGCTGGAAATCCGCCACCGGCCCGAGACCGACGAGACCTGGTTTGCTTTCTTCGCGCCCTACGACATGGCGCGGCACCAGCGCTTTATCGAAGCGGCCGCCGCCAACCCGGCGGTTACGGCACGGACCATCGGCAAATCGGTCGACGGGCGCGATATTACCTGCCTGTCGCTGGGCGCCGGGCCGCGCCAGGTCTGGCTGCTGGGCCGCCAGCATTCGGGTGAGACGATGGCGAGCTGGTGGATGGAGGGGGCATTCGCCCGGCTGCTCGATCCGGCCGACCCGGTCGCGGCGCGGCTGCTCAAGGTGGCGCGGGTGCATCTGGTGCCGACGGTCAATGTCGACGGCGCGGCGCGCGGCAATCTGCGCGGCAATGCGGCGGGGGTCGATCTCAACCGGCAGTGGCACGGTCCCGATCCTAAAACCGCGCCGGAGGTCGCCGCGGTGCTGGCGGCGATGGACGAGACCGGGGTCGATCTCTGCCTCGACGTCCATGGCGACGAGACCATCCCGCATGTCTTCATCGACGGCTGCGACGCCGACCCGGCCGCGACGCCGGCGCAGAAGGCCGGGGTAGAGACCTTTAAGGCGGCGCTGCTCAAGGCCAGCCCCGCCTTCCAGACCGAAGTCGGCTATCCCATCACCTATGGCGGCGACGGCGCCCCCGGCATGTGCTGCCGCGCCGTGGCACGCCGCTTCGGCGGCATCGGCATGACCTTGGAGATGCCTTTCAAGGACAGTCTGGAAGCACCAGATCCGGTCGAGGGATGGTCGCCCAGGGCCTCGGCCGCGATGGGGCAAGGCTGCCTGGAGGCTGTGCTGGCGGTACTGGAAAGCTGAAGACGAACGCGGCGGCGTTCAGCGTTGCATCGCCGAGTTCCGCCGCACGTCGGAGAAGCGGACCATCTGGCGCTCTGCCTCGTCCCACAGCATCAGCCGGATCGATTTGAGGCCCTCGCGCCAGCCCAGCGGCTTGACCGCTTTGAGGGCCGGGATCGCGTTATGGCAGGCCTCGAGCCGATAATTGGGCACGCGCGGGCTTAGGTGATGAACGTGGTGGAAACCGATATTGCCGGTAAACCACTGCAGCACGCGCGGCAGCTTGAAGAAGGAAGATCCCTGCAGCGCCGCGGTCGTGACGTCCCATTCGTCTTGCCGCGCCCAGACCACATCGTCGTACCGATGCTGCAGCGAGAACAGCCCGACCCCGATCACGGCGGTCAGCGCGACCACCGGAACATGGACCAGCAGCACCTGCCAAACGCCGAACAGCAGCATCAGGGTCGTGAGCACGGCGATGAGCGCCAGGTTGGTCAGATAGACCGAGCGGCGCTCGCGCCTCCAGCTTTTCGGCGCTTCGAACGGGACCCGGTAGAGAAACAGGAAGACCAGCGGCGGAACGATCACATGAGCGATCACCGGGTGCCGCATCGCGCGGTATTTGAAACGGCCCCAGGGCGACAGTGCCTGATATTCGCTGACCGTGGCGCAGGTCGAATAGAGGTCGACCCCTGGCTCCCTGCGGTCGAGATTGTTCCAGTTGCTGTGATGGCAGCCGTGCTGGCGGCGCCAAAAGGCGTAAGGGGTGAAGGTCAGCAGGCTGCAGAACCCGCCGAGAAGGTCGTTCAGCCGGCGCGAGCGGAAAAACGCGCCATGGCCGCAATCGTGCTGGACGATGAAGACGCGCACGAGCAGGCCCGCGGTCGGGACCGAGAGTGCGGCGGTCAGCAGATAGGAGATGTGAAGGGACCAGTACATCGCGGCGCAGGCGGCCAGGAACAGGCCGATCGAGGTCGCGATCTGATACGCGCTTTTGAGGATGCTGGGCGTTTCATACGCCCTCATGAGCGATCTCAGCCCCGGCTGCGCATCTGCGCCGGGCTGCGGTTTGACGGTGGCTTCGGACATCGTGGCGGCTAACCTCGGGCGCTCGATCGAGCTCCCATCTCAGCCGTCAATTGTCTGTCGGCGTCGTGATTGTCTGGAAGGATCGGCGGCCGCCGGCGAACCGGCGGCAACCATCGTCGGGTGCTTACGCGCTTTTCAGATCGACGGCGGACATTTTGCCGTCGCGGCCTGATTCGATCGTGTAAGCGACCTTCTGGCCCTCGCTGAGAGAGCCGAGATCCGAACGCTCGACCGCGGAGATGTGAACGAACACATCCTTCGTGCCGTCATCCGGTTGGATGAAGCCGAAACCCTTGGTCGGGTTGAACCATTTAACAGTACCTGAAGCCATGGTCATTCTCCTGACAGGCTGTGGCAACCCACCGGCTGGCGGGCTGAATCAAATTTCACTTCGGGAGAACCTAGGCCGTCGGGCTGTAAACAGCGGCGATGACGGGAGAACCCTAACGGAACGTGACGTACCCAATAATTAGCTATGTCGGTTACCCTTTCCAAGGGGCGTGATAAAAACAAGGCGACGCGGCTAAGCGAGCCATTGATGAAGAACCATAATTTCTTGCGGCGCCTGGGCTATGCACTGGCCGGCATCGGGATCAGCTGGCGGTCGGAGCGGACCTTCCGCACGCTGATCGCGGGGCTGGCCTTCATCCTGGCGGTCCTGCTGGTGACCCGCCCCGCGCCGATCTGGTGGGCGATCCTGCTGCTGACCGCCGGTTCGGTGGTGGCGCTGGAACTGGTCAACACCGCGGTCGAGAAGCTGATCGACCATGTCCATCCCGACCAGCACGCCATCGTCGGCATCGTCAAGGACACGCTGGCCGGCGCGGTGCTGACCATGTCGGTCACATCGCTGCTGGTCTTCGCGGCGTTCGTGGTCAGCCTGCTGGGATAGGATTGCTCGAGCGCCAGCAAAATCCGTCGATAAGAAGTTGAACCGCCAAGGCGCCAAGACGCCAAGGAAGAACGCCAAGATGAAGTTCTTCGCTTCGCGGATTTCGGAGCGCCGCAGGCTATCGGCTGTCCCTTGGCGTTTCTCCTTGGCGTCTTGGCGCCTTGGCGGTTCGTCTTCGGCTTTGGCTACGAAATCAAAGCACCATCACCGTCCGGCCCAGCTGCCCCTCGGGCAGGGCCTGCAGCGCCTCGGGCACCTCGTCGAAGCCGATCGCGCGGCTGGCAATGGAGCGGATCTTGCCTTCGCGATAGAACTTCATCAGCCCGTCATGCATGCCACGATGCACGTCGCCGCGGTATGAGCGGCCGGCATAGACGCCGACCAGCGAGCAGTTGCGCATCAGCGTTTTCCAGATCGGGATCTCCGGCCAGCGGCCGCAGGCCCAGCCGACCAGCA
>Ga0070665_100000850_pt1 | contig 39726 bp, 33 predicted proteins | sample KBSS13metaG_FD_65862 | JGI IMG/M metagenome (GOLD analysis project Ga0070665, IMG submission 65862) | Switchgrass rhizosphere microbial communities from Kellogg Biological Station, Michigan, USA - KBS S1-3 metaG | ecosystem: Host-associated > Plants > Roots > Rhizosphere > Soil ...
ATTCGGAAGTACCTTGCTTCCACTTCTAGCGACTGCCGCGCCGCTGTTGATGCGGCAGCCCCTCAACGAGCATCCGGTAGGGGACCGTATCGCATTCATTTTGCGCGAATAGCGCGCTTTGGCCCACATGTTGCATTGATTTCGACTAGACAAGGCGAGTAACCGAAAGGCACTCTTGGCACTTGAGACTGCGGTAGCTATGCTCAAATTTAGAAAATATTCCTACATAAGCGCGTTCCATAAAACATTCGTAGTGGCAGCAGCCACTCTTACGAGTTTCTGCACCTTGAACGGTCAACAAGGGGGCGCCGCCACTCCGGCCGAGAGTCGATCTTCTTATCTGCTCGGACCCAACGACCAAATAAAAGTCTGGGTTCTGGGCGTAGAAGAAATCGGCGACAAACCTATAAAGCTCGATCCCAGCGGGGACTTGGACCTGCCCCTTGTCGGAAAGATGCATGCGGCCGGCTTAACCACGGCGCAGCTTAAGGCTGAACTGGTGCAGAGGTACTCGAAAGAGTTGCTCAAGCCCCAGGTGTCAGTTGAGCTCACAGATTTTGGCAGTCAACCGGTCTCAATAATGGGAGCCGTGAACCATCCAGGCGTCCACCAGCTAGAGGGACATAAGACGCTGGTGGAAACCATTTCGCTCGCGGATGGGCTCCGGGCGGACGCGGGTCCCCGTGTAAATATCAGCCGGCAGATTCAGTACGGCGCGATCCCCTTGCCGAATGCCAGGGCCGATGCTAGCGGGAAATATAGTATTGCGGATGTCGGCGTCAAGGATTTGCTATCCGGCACTCACCCGGCAGAGAACATACCGGTGTTCCCGAACGACGTGATTACGGTGCCAACCGCCGAGGCGGTCTTCGTCATCGGAGAAGTGAAGAAGCCGGGTGAAGTCATTTTGAAGGGTGACGGCGTAACGGTCTTGCAGGCGCTCTCCAGTGCCCAAGGATTCGGCACGACTCCGGCTCCGCAAAATTCCAAGATCGTCCGGGTAATGCCGGGGTCGTCGGAGCGCAAAGAAATCCCAGTGGACCTGCGAAAAATTCTAGCCGGGAAATCTGAGGACATTGCGATGCGGCCGAACGACATTTTGGTTGTCCCGCCCAGTGGTCCGAAGAAAATAGCTGCCAGAGCAATGGAAGCGGCTATCCAGGCGGCCACCGGGGTAGCCATTTGGAGCCGTCCATAGTGGTGGAATTCCACCGCGCTCTTACCAGTCCGTTGAGAGGAATAATTGTATGGCGCATGATTTGACGAACCTGCCTCGGACGGAGGTTGAGAGACGATGGACCGGATCAACTTCCCAACCGGTACCTCGCTACGCTCAAAGTGATTTTGTTGCGGCGCCTGGCGATCCGGTAGCACTGAACGCTCTTACAAGCACATTGTGGCGCCGAAAGGGCGCAATTGCGGCCATGGCGTTTTTAGGCTTGCTTATTGGATGGGGCGTCAGCCTATTGATGACTCCCACCTATCGAGCTCGCACCTCAATTCAACTTGAGGGTTTCAACAACGACCAGATTTCGCCCATTGCTGCCACGCTGCCGAACGCATCTCCTGAAAATTACTTGCAGAATCAGGTAAAAGTGCTCGAAAGCGACACTCTGGCAAAGCGAGTCGCCGATACTTTGAAGATTGGAGCGCCGGGAACAGAGTCCCCGCAGGACATTCTCGCGAAATTGCAGAGTGCGATCGGATTCCCGCGGACACAGCAAATCCCGGATGAAGATCGACGGATCAAGGCCGTAAAAGACGCACTCACGATCCGAACGTCCTTGCAATCGCAGGTGATCGAGCTGTTCTTTGATTCTCCGAATCCACAAAGGGCTGCCCAAGGCGCTAACGCCGCCAAATCCGCCTTCGTTGACATGAACCGCGAAGCTCGCGAGCAGTTAGTGCTGGACACTACCGATTGGCTGAATAAGCAGGCGGCTGATTTAAAGGCGTCGGTGCAGAAAGCAAATCAACATTTGCAGAGCTTCGCCCAAGCATCTGGCTTAGTTCTTGCGGGAAATGAGGGCACGGTCGCGCAGGAACGTACCCGCCTGACCCAGGAAGCATTAAACAAGGCCGAAGCGGATCGTGCGGCAAAACAATCCCGCTATGAGACGGCCACGGATAAAGGCAGCGATCTCTTCGCGGATGCACTGGCAACTGGGCCTTTTCATCAATACCAAGTCGATCTCGGGAACATGCGGCGTGAGTTGGCTCAGCTGCAGACGCTTTACACGCCCACTAACTACAAAGTGGAACGCCTTCAGGCGCAAATTGCAGAAACCCAACGCGCTATGGACGAAGAGCGTAAGGCTACGGTGGCGAGAATGGGCAACGAGTATACGGCGGCCAGCCGTCTGGAAATGCTTCTCGCTGCCGCCCATGCCCGTCAACTTCGAGCTGCAGAACAAGAAATGGCCAACGACCGGCAATACAACATGCTGAAGAGCGAGATCGACACGACTCAAAAATTGTACGAAACCGTTCTTCAAAAGGCGAAGGAGGCCGGTGCAGCGTCTGCTCTGCGTGCGACTAACATCCGCCTGATCGACGCTGCCGCCGTTCCCTCCGAGCCTTACAGTCCAAAGGTTCCACTGAATATGGCGATCGGCTTCGGTCTCGGAACACTAGGGGGATTGGGATTGGTACTCCTCACAGATCGTTCCAACACCGTGCGCCGCCCAGGAGAGATACGAGTATTGGACATCCCGGAGCTGGGCGTGATTCCCTCCGCGAAAGACGCGCACGCGCTGGATTACCGCGGCGGAAAACTGATCAAGTTTCGATCGTCGGACGAAGTGGGGCTAGTGACCATCAACCATGCCAACTCTATATTGAGTGAGTCCTTCCGTGGGGCTTTGACTTCGATATTATTCGGGTCAGATCAACCGAGAGATTCCAAAACCTACGCCATGCGTTCGGGTGGACAGACACTGGTTGTGACCAGTGTCGACATGATGGAAGGCAAAACCACCGTTTTGACGAACCTTGGTGTGGTGGCGGCCGAGCGTAGACAACGGGTCCTGTTGATCGACGCCGATCTTCGGCGGCCAAGATTGCATGACATTTTTAATGTCCCGAACGATCGGGGCCTGACTGACGTGCTGTTACGTAGTCATGCGCCTGATGCTGCGAATTACTTGCCGCTCGAATCGTTTGTCCGGCCCACAGCAACGCCGTGCCTTTCGGTATTGCCCACCGGTCCGGTAGATGCGTCTTCGATGACGCTACTCCATTCGGCTGATTTTTATACGCTTTTGAAGCGCTGCCGTAAAGACTTCGACCTGATCCTGATCGATACTCCGCCGCTGATGCTCTATGCGGATGCGCGCATTTTAGGGCGGCTATCGGACGGGGTTGTGATGGTGGTTCGTGCGAATACCAGAAGCAAAGAGGAACTGAGGGCGGTGTGCGAACGACTTCGGCAGGATCAAATCCCGGTCATCGGAACAATATTGAACGACTGGCGAATGGATCCCATCCAGACCCGCGCGTATGGAAGATACCGGGATCACTATCAGCGGCGTGCTTGAGCCTGCGCCGCTTTATTCTCACTCAATCTCAAACGCATGGAACGCCGCTTCAAGACTGATTTCACGTGGGTGTTGGCCGGAAACATCTTCTATTCCGCATGCCAGTGGCTGATTGTGGTGATCCTTGCGAAATTCGGCAGTCCTCAAAAGTTGGGAGAGTACGCTTGGGGTTTAGCGGTCTCAGCGCCCATCGTGCTCTTCGCGAATTTCCAGTTGCGATCGCTACTCGCATCCGATTTAGTGGATCGCTTCCGGTTTGTTCAATACCTAACCTTTCGCCTGATTTCGCTTGGCGTGGCGCTCGGGATAGTTGCCATCGTCGCGGCGCTGGGGAGCGGTGGAGAGAAAGCCTCGGTAATCATTTTGGTGGGGGCCGCTCAGGTGGTGGAACTCGTGAGTGAGACCTTCTACGGGGTAATGCAGAAGCAGGAACGGATGGATAGGATTTCTCTCTCGCTCATGTTCCGCGGCGCGTTGTCGCTGGCTGCAATGTGGATCACCATGTATTCCACGGGGAGCGTCGTGTGGGCTCTGGTGGCGCTGCTAATCGGCCGACTCTTGGTGCTCTTCAGTTGGGATGCAACCTTTGGGCCGGTCAAATCCGAGCTCACGATTTCAGCCAGCGGAATTGGTGACTGGATTCTCCCGCTTTTTCGGATGGCTCTTCCGCTGGGCGTGATATCGATGCTGGTCTCGCTAAACACAAATGTCACGCGCTACTTCGTTGAAGCCCACCGCGGTAGCGCGGAGCTCGGCATGTACGCCGCAGTCGCTTCCCTTTTAAGCGCAGGGACCCTGGTGGTTTCGGCATATGGCCAAGCACTGTTTCTGCCGGTCGCCAAGGCATGTGTCGGCGCCGACCAAGCTGGATTTCGAAAGTTTGCCATTCTCGCCGTCGCTCTGGGCGGTTTGCTGGGAGCAGGTGCAGTCGTGGTTTCGATGTTGTTCGGCGCTACTATACTTGCGCATCTTTTCCGCCCGGAATATGCCCGATATTCGGGTGTTTTGGTGCGGCTGATGATTGCCGGCACAATCGCGTTCATCGCGTCGGGACTGGGTTTTGTGATGACGGCGGCTCGAAGCCTTCGTCCGCAAGTGCCTCTTCTGGTGATTGTGGGAGTAGCTACGGCCGCGTCGTCGGCATTCCTTATCCCACGCTACGGACTGATGGGCGCCGCAGATTCGTCTCTGTTGGCGGCCATCGTGCAGCTCATCGGAACCGGAATTATTTTGTTCAGGATCGACCGCCGTCTTGGGAAATCTGCGGCTTCATACCGAGGCGAAAGTTTGCCGGTTCCAGAAATCGGGGTCGAAGCGGCATGAACGTCACCATTCCCTCGGATCGATATTATCTGGGGGCTGCCAACAACTCTGCAACAGTGTTGGAGAGCACCGCCTATATTGGCCTCTGCGCGTTTCTATTCTCGCTGCCCTGGGAAGAGGCGCCGCAACTCAATGGGTTCGCCCTGAGCCGCTGGTTGGGTGTCGCCACGCTGGGGATTGCGCTTGTGGCAGTTGCGGTGAGGCACGAACGCCGCACCTTGTCGATCATTCACTACTTGATGGCGGCCTTCGTGGGACTTTCAGCTCTAAGTGTCTTTTGGAGTATGGATACCGATAGCACGTGGACACGCATCGGCACCTATTCGCAACTGTTCATCGCCGTCTGGCTGATTTGGGAGTTGGCGACAGGTGAGGGTCGCGTCTTAGGCCTTATGCAGGCTTACTTGGCAGGGATTTTTGTTGCATCTATGCTTACGCTCTATAACTTCGCCAGCGGCACGACGGCTGCGCAACTGGAGGCGTCCCGCGGGATGGAACGGTGGGAGGAAAGTCGCTACTCCATCATGGGCGTGAACGAAAACGACTTGGGATTGATGCTGGCGATGTGCATGCCGATGATGATTTATCTGGTGATCCGGGCCAAAAGCAACGCGATGAGAGTGTTCCTCTGGATCCAGCTGATCGCTTGCATCGCAGCGATTCTGCTCACAGGATCGCGTGGAGCACTCCTTAGCGCCGTGGTTGCATCCGCCATGCTGCCGTTGAGTTTTAAGTTCCTTCCTTCCTCGCAGAAATTAGCGGCCGCTTTGGCCTGCATCGGTGCGGCAGCGTGCGCCATCTTTTTTATTCCGGCGGAGACCTGGGGACGCTTGCTGCTGTTTTCGACGGAGCTTACGCAAGGTACCCTGACTCACCGCACGTTGATCTGGTCGGCCGGGCTGTCTACGTTTCGAGATCATCCGTTCTTGGGAATTGGATCGGGAGCCTATGCGGCAACGGCCTTAAGAGTAGTGAACGTCCCTTACGTGGCGCACAACACGTTTCTCTCGGTATTAGTGGAGCTCGGCGTTGTAGGGGCTTTGGTAATGCTGGCATTGATGGCGAGCGTGTATCTCACTGCCTTCCGGATGCGCAGCTTGGAGAGTCGATTGTGGGTCACAGTATTGCTCACATGGACAGTCGGTGTGATGGCCCTCACCTGGGAATATCGCAAGCCGACTTGGATCATGTTCGGACTGTTGGCGGCGCATGCCTACTCGCGCCGGGCGAAAAACACGCCATTTGCGGGGCACTTATGAACTACACAGGTTCCGATACCGTCCGCATTGTTGCCGAGTACGAACGCCGGGCGCGCGAACTGCCGCCGAATTCGTACTCATGGGCCCATCCGGCAAATTTGGTTACGCATCAGGATACCGCCAGCGGGTGCATCAAAATGCTGGATCGCGCCTCGCTGTTTCCGCTTCGCGGGCAACGCATTGCAGATATTGGCTGTGGGTCAGGAACGTGGCTTCTGGAATTCATGCAGTGGGGTGCAAATCCTGCGGCGCTCTGCGGAATCGATTTGAGTGCCGATCGCATCGCGGCTGCCCGCCAAAGGATTCCGCATGCGGATTTACACGTTGGAAGCGCAACGGACCTCCCTTGGCCGGATGCTTCCATCGACTTGGTTAGCCAGTTCACAGTGTTCACTTCGATCCTCGATCCAGCGCTTAAACAAGCCGTTGCGGATGAAATGTTGCGTGTACTCAAACCCAGCGGATCCATTTTATGGCTCGATTTTCGCGTCGACAATCCGAACAACGATCAAGTAAGAGGAATCGGCGCTCGTGAAATTCGTTCTCTGTTTAGCGGCTGTGATATCCAGCTTGCCTCAGAAGTTCTAGCGCCTCCGATTTCACGGCGCATTGCCGGTTGGTCGAGACCTTTGGCTTCCATATTGAAGGCGGTTCCGTGTCTTCGCACTCACTATGTCGGCCTCATTCGTAAGAACTCGATTGGGCGTAATACGCCGCCGATAGTTCCGGGAGACTAAGTTGTCAGCACCTCTTCGCATATTACATATCACGCCAACTCTGACGGTCGGTGGCGCCGAGCAAATGGCCACGCACCTTATGGTGGGGTTATCCAAATCGCACGCTGTGGGTGCGGTAGGCCTCTTCCCGCCTGCGCAAAGTGCGGTGGAACGCCGTTTGGCAGAAGCAGATATCCCTAAATGGCATCTCAACAAACGCCCGGGTTTCGATCCGCGGATGTTCGCATCATTGAATCGTGTGTTTCGCGAATTTCGGCCGGATGTTGTCCATACTCATATGGCCGTTCAGCGCTATGTGTTTCCGGTAATGCTAAGGCATCGGGCCGTGGTGGCGATACACACTGTGCACAATCTGGCGGAGCACGAGACTGATTCGTTCGGCCGTTTGGTGCACCGGATCGCTTTCAGAAAGCGTGTACTACCTATTGGAATCTCACAGGAAGTCTCGGCGAGTGTGAAACGCACATATGGTCTGGAGTGCAAGGCGGTTATTCCTAACTGCATCCCGGTCGAGAACTACCGGCACAATCCGGTGGATCGTGTTCGGTGGCGCGACGAAAACGGTTTGACTTCGGATGCCGTAGTGTTTAGCTGTGTAGGACGTCTAGAGCCGCAAAAAAATCCGCTTCTGCTACTGCAGGCAATCGCGGAAGTGAAGGACCCGCGAGCTCACCTTGTCTTATCGGGAGACGGGTCGCTACGGGAGCGGCTTGAGGCCTATACGCAAGCTCACAACCTGCGCGATCGAGTTCACTTCATAGGCAAACAAAATGACGTCCCGAGTGTTTTGGCCGGCTCGGACATATTTGTGCTGGCTTCGAACTGGGAGGGAAATCCACTCGCTGTTATGGAGGCGATGGCGGCGGGATTGCCCGTCATTGCAACCGGGGTGGGAGGCGTTCCAGAGTTGGTCCAATCCGGGGACCAGGGTTTATTGGTGCCGGCAGGCGATCGAACAGGCTTCGCTGCGGCTATGACAGCGCTCCTTTACGAAGTCGAAACGCGACATGCCATGGGCCACGCCGCCCAGGCGCGGGCCAACCGGGAATTTAAAGTGGAGCGCATGGTAAACGCGTACGCGAATCTTTACCACGAGACGGTGAAGAAATCGCGCGGGACGCAGCTTAAGGCCATGGCGCGCTGGGCCGCCACGCAAACATAGATGGTTCGATCGAAATGAAAATAATATTCGTTACCGCTAACTTGCCGTATGGGACAGACGAAGCGTTTATCATCCCCGAAATCGATCAGTTGATTCGGGACGGGCACCAGGTATTGATTGTTCCGCGTTCCCCGAAGGGGTTAATTATACACGGCAAAGACGTGTTGAAACACGCGAAATCCGAAACGCTCTGGTCGGCCACAGTGATGAAAAAGGCGATGCGAGTTGCCAGTTCTTCACCGGGGCGCACTTTCCGGGCCTTAGCACCGGTTTTATCCAGCAGGACGCTAGGCATCGCAGCCAAGAATGCATCTATAGTTCCCAAAGCCTTGTGGCTAGCGGAAATCGCGCGCGAATGGGGAGCGGAGCATTTGCATTCGCACTGGGCCGGAACTACGGCGACCTTAACGATGGTTGCCAGCACTTTCTCAGGAATACCGTGGAGCTTCACGGCTCATCGATGGGATATCGTCGAGAACAACCTCTTGAAGGAGAAGGTAAAACGCGCGAGCTTGGCGCGCTTTATTTCTGAAGATGGCTTGCAAATGGCGAGAACGCTAGATATCGGAAGGGCGCACAACGCGCGCGTCCTGTATATGGGCGTGGCGCTTCCAACTAAAGTAGAGCGGCAGAACGGCGAGTGGCCGATCGTAATTTGTCCGGCTCGCCTGGTGGACGTGAAAGGCCACCGCTATCTGCTGGAAGCCTGGCGCATTTTGCGAATGCGCGGCGTGCATGGCGAATTGTGGCTAGCGGGCGATGGCGTCTTACGATCGCACTTGGAATCTTTCGCGCAATCCTTCGGCCTGCAGAATTCCGTTAAGTTCCTGGGAACTTTGGGGCACGACGAGCTCTTGCGGATTTACGAAGAGGTTCCGGTTTCGGCAGCGGTCCTGGCTAGCACCGATCTCGGCCGCGGTGTGCATGAAGGAATACCAGTGGCGCTGATGGAGGCGATGGCTTACGGGATCCCGGTCGTTGCTACGTCTGCAGGAGGCACTCCGGAATTAGTCAGGCCGGGTACGGGATTGCTGGTTCCACCTGCCGATCCGCTGGCTTTGGCCGACGCACTCCAAACGCTTTTGCAAGATCGGATGCTTCTGCGGCAGATTGGCGAGCGTGGGCGCGAGCACGTTCGTGAGATCCACGATATCGCACGCGTAACTTCGGAACTCGCGAGAGTTCTGTCGGGACAGCCGGCCCGGCATGCCGAGGGCACTTCCGCGGCGGCGTAAGGGAACTAGAAGGGAATTTGCGACATGCGTAACGCCCTACGAAGAAATCTGCGAATGGTAATGCTGGTTGGCGCGATCGTCCTGTCCTACGCCTGCGCATTACTATTGCGCTTTGAGTTCGTTCTTCCAAATTCACAAATAGGGTTGTTTCGGCTCGGCTTGTGCATCTTCGTCATCGTGAAAGTTCCGGTCTTTTGGGCCAGCCGACTACACGCAGGAGATTGGAAAACATCGAGCTTATTTGATTTACACCGGATAGCATTAGCGAATATCACAGCTTCAGGCCTCAGTGCCCTGATCACCGGGGTGGTGATAGGACCTGCATTTCCGCGCTCGGTCTATATCGTCGATGCAGCGCTTTGCTTCCTCTTCACTGCCGGAATCGTTTTCAGCATTCGAATGTATTCGGAAGTGTTCTTGCTCGATCCAGCAGAGTCCGAAAGGAAGCGAGTACTTATCTATGGAGCCGGAGTGGCTGGATCCATGCTGGGGCGTGAATTTCACGCCAATTCTCGCCTGAATACGACAGTCGTTGGATTTTTGGATGACGACCCTCAGAAGCACAACAGCTCGCTTCTGGGGGCCGAAATACTGGGCGCCGGACCTGACGCGAAGCGGCTAGTAGCGGCGTTTGAACGGACCCGCCGGTCGGTATCCGAAATCATCATTGCCATGCCCTCCGCGTCGGGGAAGCAGATGCAAATGGCCACGGCTTATTGCCGGGCGGCCGGCGTTCCCTTTCGAACTCTGCCCAGCGTAGCTGAGCTGCTCGACGGAAAAATGACTCGTCAGATCAGAGAAGTCTCCGCCAATGACCTGTTGGGCCGGGAACCGGTACGGATTGACGAAAGCCAAATCGCGGCCGCCATCGCGGGCGAGTCGGTAATGGTCACGGGAGGATGCGGATCAATCGGTTCAGAACTATCGCGGCAGTTGGCCGAGTACGGTCCCCGCAAGCTGGTGCTTTTCGATCAGGCCGAAAGTGAAATGTTCATGCTTGCTCTGGACTTGCGCAAGAGGCATCCGGAACTGAACCTGGTAACTGAAATCGGCGACATCTACCGCGCCTCCCGGGTACAACAGGTGATGTCCCGGCATGGAGTGAAAGTTGTTTTCCACGCAGCTGCCTACAAGCATGTGCCTTTGATGGAAGAGAACATCATCGAGGCAGTGGAGAACAACATTATCGGGACGTATAACGTCGCCCGGGCGGCTCATCGAAACGGAGTGAAGAATTTCGTCCTGATCTCCTCCGATAAAGCGGTAAACCCGACCAGCATCATGGGCCTAACAAAACGCGTCGCAGAGCTCATTGTTTCCGCGACACCGTTGGAAGGCGGTACCAAGGCCGGTACGTTTCTGGCCGTTCGCTTCGGCAATGTTCTGGGAAGCTCGGGCAGCGTGATCCCGATCTTCCAACGCCAAATCGCGGCCGGAGGACCCATCACCATAACCCATCCGGAGATGCGCCGCTACTTTATGAGCATTTCCGAAGCGGTGCAATTGGTCTTGCAGGCGTCCACGATGGGCGAGGGTTCAGAAGTGTTCGTCCTGGATATGGGCGATGCCGTGCCGATCATCAATCTTGCCCGCAACATGATACATCTGGCGGGGCTAGTGGAAGGCCGTGACATTGAAATTTCCGTGACGGGCTTGCGGCCCGGAGAAAAGATGTTCGAGGAAGTGCGATTGGATGGCGAGGATATCTTGCCGACATACCACGAAAAAATTCGACGCTTTAAGCGGCAGGGACCCGGTTCTGAAGTGCTCTTAGACTGGATGGAGAATTTGCGTCTTCTCCTCGCCTCCGGCAATATCCCCGCCATTAAGCTGCATCTGGCGCGATTGGTGCCTGAGTACCAGGGCCATCTGCCTGCGCGCGAAGAACTAAGAGCGGCAACGCCGAAGGCTGTGGGTCAGCTTATTTGAACGGAGGTTTTCTTTGTCCAGGTTAGTGCAGAACTTAAGGACGCGTTTGTCGAGCGGTTTCGTACTCGCGTTTCACGACATTCAACCACAGCGGCTATCGGAGCTAGTCGACTGTATCCGGCCTGCGCAAGCCGTTTCGCTCACGGAATTGGTGGATCGCAGCAAAGCTGGGAAATCTACCGCAGGATTGTTTGCTATCACCGTGGATGACGGAGTGGGCGAAACGGTGCGGGGACTTACCCACCTGTTCCGCAAACGCGCGTGGCCCGCGACCTTCTACCTGGCAACCAGCTACCTGGATTCGAAGCAGGGGATGGGATTCCAGTGGTGGCGGAATCTGTTGCCATTCTTGCCTCTCCGGAAGATTGAGTTGAAGAGTGGGGTCATTGATCTCTCGCGGCCGGGTGGAGTCCGCGATCTGTCGAAGAAGATGGAAACGATGTGGCATTCCCAGAGGATGGAGTCGTACTTGCCGCTTACGCTAGAGCTCGCGGAAATTGCGATGCGCGAGCACGGCTTGGGAATCGATGCGATCCGGCCGCCCGAGCCGATCACCTGGTCCGAGGTCACTAAAATTAGCCGCGGTGATTTGATCCGCTTTGAGAGTCACGGAGTTTCGCACGCCGCTATGTCGACGCTCACCGATGAGGAACTTGTTTACGAGATGAAATACAGCCAGGATCTCGTGTCCCAACATACCGGGCGCCCCTGCCGGCACCTGGCATATCCATTCGGCAGCAGCCGGAGCATTGGGCCGCGGGCCGCTCTCATCGCACAAAAACTTTACGACTCGGCTGCAACGATGTCATTGGGAAGCGTAGACGCGGCCAACCCGTGGCTGCTGCCACGAATTCCGTTGTATCCGGAGAATCCAACTTGGTACGTAAACCTGAAGATCTTGCTGAAATGTAACCGCGCGAATGCGCTGCTCTGTGCGCGCGGCGGCGATCTGCCTATTGCGGATGCCGCGGGATCGTTGGTTCGGAGATCGCCAGTCTAATGGAGCGTCGTAGCATACAAACCGGCCACATCCGCATCACTCAAGGTGCGGTTGTAAATTCGCACGTCATCCATATAGCCCTTGTAAAAGGCGGTCTTGCTGGGATCGGTACCCAGATAGAGCCCGTACATCTGCAAAGGAAGCGTGGCGCCAACAGAAAAATTATTCGAGGTGAACGCCATGGGCTTGCCATTGACATAACCCTTAAGCACTCCAGAAGAAAACGTGAATACAACATGCTGCCATTGGTTGAGGGCCAGCGAATAATTCAACATGCCGTACATCCCACCGGCGGAAAACTGGGGCGCGCGGCTGCCGCCGTTCAATTTAACATCCCAGCCATAGAGCTTGGATATAACGCGCGGATCGACGTTTCCATTGGAACTAGGCCGCAGCCACATGGATATCGTCATTTGGGAAGCGCTCTCCAAACTGGAGCTTTCAGCAACCGATACGTGGCTATTGGAACCACTGAATGATATGCAGCCGGCGCAGACATTCGATGCCCAAGACACGTTGTGGAGGGTCCCGGTATTCCCGTTCCCGGAAGAATCGGCGGTCACAGTGCCACGACGTTCGCTGAAGTCCCATAGTGCCATCAGATCCGATGCCAGGTTCGTCGCGGCGCTAACGTTCAATGCAAGAGTAGTCGACGCGGCAGTACCGCCGCCGGAGCCGGCAATGACGACAGAAAACACACCCGTGGGAGCGGAGGTCGACGTAGTCAGGGTGAGGGTGGAACTGCAGGTTGCCATGCAATTGGAAATCGAAAAAGTAGCTGTGACTCCAGCGGGCAGCGATGGTGCCGAGAATGCAACGGAGACCGGCAAGCCAGAAATAAGCGCTGCCGTGATTCCGTCTGTCGCAGATTGCCCTCGGATCAACGAAATGCTTGGAGCGGCGGCGGATAAAGAGATTGCCGCAGGCAGGGCAGCCGTCATAAAAGTGGAATCCGCGGAAACAGTGGAGCCGCCGCTGGAATTGGTGGAGCTGACGCGGAAATGATACAGCGTGTAAGGCGAGAGGTTCGAAAGTGTCACCGAATGTTGAGTCGCGAGCGTGGCGTCCGTCGGCGTGCTGGTGGTGTAACTTGTCAATCCATATTGCACGGACGATGTCGACGGTTCATCGGTAGTCCAATTGATAATCGCGGAGCCTGTAAGAAGAGAAGATGTGAAGACTCCGGAAATGACCGGCGGCAGCACGATGATCGGAGGCACATATTCGAACGCGCCAATGTCTGCGCTGGATCCTTGCGGTCTAGCGTTAAGCGCGAAGTCGGCGGTCACGGAGGCCATATTCATGCCCGTATCAATTCCAGGGCCGCCGGCCTGCACATGAAAATCGAACGGGGCCGCCGATGCATTAGCGAACTTGGGATCTACTCCGATTTGATTGGTGCCCACCGCGCAGCCGCTCGAATCCGCCATCATCCCGGAGGCCCCATAAACGATGTTGTGATCGATCGAACAGCTAGCGATGGAGGAGGTATAGCGCGTGATGGCGTAGTTCTGCGGGCTGTAGAAAATATTGTCGCGGATGGTCAGATTCGATTGGGTATTCCACAACATGATCTGGCCGTCCTGCCCTCCGCCATTGGGAAACGCAAACGTGTTGTTGGCGATGACTACGTTGCTCAATCCGTCGGCCGTTTGAATCGACCAGCCGTGAGGAATGTTGTAAAAGATGTTGTTGATCACGGTGTAGTTCGACCCGTGAAGGTATAAGCCGTGATCCAGCCAATTCACATTCGTTCGGCCGATGTCATGAAACACATTGCCGTCAATGATGAAGTCATGGCAATTGGGGTTTGCGTAAAGACCATCCAGCCCCAGGGTAGTAGAAGTAGAACGATTCGCAATATATTCAAACCGGTTGCCGCGCAATGTGATGTGATGCGCGGAATCATTGCTGTGGATCGCTTCTTTGTAGCCGCGAGTGATCACCAGGTCCTGAATCACAATGTAGGAAGCGTTGTAGAGATTGATGTAGGCATCGCACAACATCTCGCAATCCAAGATGGCGGCGCCTTTGTGTTCGGCCTTAATCGTAATCCACGCACCAGCGGTTCCGGAGTTATAGAGAACTACCGGACTATATTCGTTCCCGCTACTGTCGCCGCCTGTAACGGAGTTGACGTGCCCATACGTGCCGTCCCGCACGATGACGGTATCGCCGGCGGCGGCACGATTAACGCCCTGTTGCAGGGTGAGGAATGGCGCGGCCAGCGTGCCCGGATTGGCATCGCTTCCTACCGGGGCTACGTAGTAGGTCACGGCGCTGGCAACTTGCCCCAGCATAAGCGACGCGAGGGTCAAAAGTACGAAACGATTATGACGGGATGTAGGAGAAGCGTGTGTTGAAGAGATGAAGTTCAAAATTGTCCTCGTCTTGAGGCGAAACAGTTCGCCGCTTGTGCGAATCAGACTTCTGGCGCAGGCCGGGGGGAAACCGCGTTCCTGGGCGGCCCGAACTGCGGTGTCTGGTCTACGTATCATGAGCATGATATCGGCGGGACTCGGTCCACGACCAGTCGGAAGCGACCCTAACAGACGTGCCTTTTCGCCCTACCAAACGAGGGCAGTTCAAACCAAAAGCATCATGAACATAACAACGAGAGAGCACAAAGCAACGGTGGTAAAAATATCGATCGTCATTCCGTGCAGGAACGAAAGGCGGCACATCGGAGAATTCCTGGATTCCCTGTTGCGCCAGAGCTTCGACCGCGATTGGGAAGTTGAGATTCTAGTGGCGGATGGAATGAGCGACGATGGCACACGGGAAGTACTCCGCCGATATATAGAGCGCTCCCCCAGCGTTCAGATGATCGACAATCCTGGACGCATTGTCTCCACGGGGCTAAACGCCGCAATTGCTGCGTCGAGCGGTGACATCATTATCCGGATGGATGCCCACACGGTTTACGCAAGTGATTACGTGCGGCAATGTGTAGACGTGTTGCAGCGGACTGGAGCCGATAATGTCGGTGGGCCGTGGATCGCACGCGGCACCGGTTCAATGGGAAGGGCCATCGCCGCAGCCTTCCAATCGCCCTTCTGCGCTGGCGGAGGAAAGAGTCATAACCCAAGTTATGAAGGAGATGCCGACACCGTCTATTTGGGCTGCTGGCGCCGGTCTGCGTTCGAGCGCTTCGGGCTGTTCGATCCGGAGCTGGTTCGCAACCAGGACGACGAACTTAACTTCCGTATTCGCCGTGGGGGCGGAAGGTTATTTCAATCCCCCAAGATTGAGTCGTATTATACGCCGCGCTCGTCGCTGGGCGCGGTTTTCAAACAATACCTTCAGTATGGCTTTTGGAAAGTGGCGGTGATGCGGAAGCACGGTTCCGTAGCTTCATGGCGCCATCTGGTGCCGGCCCTTTTTGTCAGTTCAATCGTGTTGGGTCTCTTACTTATTGCATTATCGTCAGCGCTGGATTGGAATACGCTTGCGCTGTTTGCCGGTGCGTTTCTGGGCGGTGAACTGACGCTATACGCGCTGGCGTGCGTCGCCGCTACACTTCCGTATCTGGGCACCCTAGAAGTTTCGGCGCTGCTGGCGCTCCCTGCGGTAATCGCAGTTCATCACATCGCTTACGGGACTGGTTTCCTCATGGGATTATTCCAAAGCAAACAGTCCGGCGCGAATAATCCGCAAACTGCGAACTTCTTTACGGCCTTGACGCGATGAGCACTTTCGTGGATCCGATCCTTTCGAGGGAATCGCGAGATGCAAGTGGCAAGGGGAGAAAGCGTCCGTTCATTAGGCTCGCGAAGTTCGAAGATTACGAACAAATCGCGGCAGTTGAATCGCGACATGGTCTGACCGTGAAGCCTCGCGCTCAATGGCTGGCGCTTTGGCTGAACAACCCGGCTTATCTGGAATTGGAGGAGTGGCCGATTGGTTGGGTGATCGAGGACGGCGATGGCCAAGTCGTAGGCTCTTTGGGCAACGTTCCGACCTTCGTTTATTTTGGCGGCCGGAGATATGTTTCCGCGGGAGGCCGGGGATGGGCCGTGGATGTGCCCTTTAGAGCGCTATCTGTGATGCTGCTGGCGCGTCAACTTAAGCAGAGCGGCGCTGACATTAACGTGATTGCGACGCCGAGCTCGACCACAGCCGCACTTTGCACACAGCTCGGATGGTCCAAGGCGCCAGTGGGGGAATGGGATCACTCGCAGTTTTGGGTGGCAAGCTATACCTCCTTGGTTCAGCGCTACCTGGACGCGAAGCTCCCTAAGTTCCTTTCAAAGTCGTTGGGCGCGATTAGTGCGCTGCCGCTTCGACTGAAAGACACGTTCTCGGGGCGGCGATCGATGAAAAGCGAGTACAAATTCGAATGGTGTACGTCTTTTGACGATCGCTTCGATCAAATGTGGCAGGAACTAAGAGAACAGCGTCCGGACCTGCTACTTGAATCCCGAGACCGGAACACATTGAATTGGCATTTTAAGCACGCACTGCAGCAGAATCGCACATGGATCCTCGCCGTGAGTACAGCGTCGCGCCTGGCCGGCTATGCAGTGTTCGAGCGCCGTGTAATTCAGTCTCTGGATTTGGAGCGAGCGCTTCTCATCGATTTTCAGACCCTCGCGAAAGATCCCGATCTCAGCCGTTCAATGGTCGATTGCGCTCTCGCGCGCTGCCGCCGCGACGGAGTCCAGATTCTGGAGAATATGGGATGCTGGCTGGACAAGCTTCAACAGATTCCAACGCCTCCACACAAGCGGCTGCTAGAAACATGGTCTTATCTATATCGCGCCACCAACCCGGTGTTGGAGAGTTCCTTACGCAACGCAAATTGTTGGTATCCCACTCAATACGATGGTGACGCCAGTCTTTAAAGGGAGCCCTACGGATGCTGCCGCGCCTTGGTTTATTGGCTCTGCTCACTCAATTCTTCGTGGTTCACTGCGCAGCCGGTGTTTACTACGTCGCGACGGACGGCAAGGACTCAGGCCATGGAACACGAACCGCTCCTTTTCGTACCGTTGTGCGAGGCATGCAGGCCGCGAGCGCCGGGGACACGGTTATCGTTGGTGATGGCACTTACGGTCACGAAGGTACGGTGACTGGTGGGGACGCGAGTCAGAACAATCATTCCCCAGTAGTTCTCCGCAAATCCGGTAAGCCAGACGCATGGATTACGCTCCGTTCGGAAAAAAAATGGGGCGCCGTTTTAGATTGCGAATTGCGTTGCGACTCCTATATCGATCTCTTGAATTCTAGCTATATCGTTATTGAAGGATTCGTTATCACAAGGGGATTCAAGGAAGGCATTCACAGTAACGATGCCGCGCATCACATCACGATCCGAGGCAACCGAATCGAATTTATCGCCAATCGTCGGTCATCCACCGAATTCGGGCTCAGCGGTATGTATACCAACCAGGCTTGTCACGATTTTCTCGTGGACGGGAACATATTTCGCGACATCGGCCGCACGAATCCATCGCAGCTGGATCATGCGTTATATCTTCACGGCACAGGTATCACGGTGGTTAACAACGTTTTCTATAACATCCGTCGTGGGTGGTCCATACAAACAGCTGAAGGCTTGAATGGCTTACGGATCGCTAACAATGTGTTCGCGTTCGAGAATACGCCGGACAAGCCTGGACAGATCATGCTGTGGGGCCGGCTTGCAAACTTAGTCGTCCGGGATAACATTTTCTATAAGGCCAAGGGGGCCGCAATCACTCGATACCAAGCGGCTATACGGTCCTGTAGTATTGACCACAATGTCATCTATGGCGCCTCTCGCGTGATGTTAGAAGAGACTGGCTGCGCGGTATACGGCAATCGAATTGGCGCGGACCCGATGTTTGTGAATGTCGTTCGGGAGCCCTACGATTTCAATCTGCGGCCGAACAGCCCGGCTCTCGGCATGTTCCGCGAGATATGGGGTGAAGGACTACGCCCGCCGCCCCAACCCGGTGAGCAGTGAGAGCACAAACAGCGTAAGAAACAGGAAAAAAATTACCTTTGCGAGGCCTGCCGCAGCAATTGCCAGCCCGGCGAAACCGAAGATTCCCGCTATAATCGCCACCATCAGAAATATCAATGCCCAGTTCAACATAGCAGTCAAATTCTCGCACTCCAGTAAGTGCACTTCGAAGTCCAAGAATGGGCGACCCGCAGTCAATGACCTACGTCCGTTCATCGCAGGAATTACCCACAAAATTGCAGGGGTTGGGCAGGACTTGCACGGATTGTATGATTTTGCTGGCTTAAAGGAGAGATTTTGCGGAACTTCACGTGCTGATCCGATAGTGGCACTCTAGGAGGTCAAGGTGAAAGTTTCGTTCGGATTTATTTTCTTAATTGTGGGCATTCTTGGAATTGCACGCGGTGGCGTTGACACACCTCACCCCAACATGGGTCAAATAATAGGAACGGACCTTTCAGTTGCTTCCTTTATAACGCTCGCCGCGGCCTTCTTCTTGGTGGGCGGGTTACTTATTCTAGCGAGAACAGGCAAGTTCTCATTCGAACGCTCAACGGGGCGGCCCAAAGCCTAAGAGTTGGATGGAACACCGTGCGCTGGGATCGCGCTACGGTTCCTCCGCATCTCGTTAATGCGGTTTTGCAGTGTTCGAAGGCTGATTCCGAGCAAGGCAGCAGCGGTCTTGCGGTTTTGATTCACGTGCTTCAAAGTCAGGTCAATGAATGCAGTTTCCACTTCTGCTAGCGAGACGCCAGCCTGAAGCGTAATGGATGTATGCCCATTGCCAATTTGCCGTGCAACGGGCCCAGGCGATGCGGGCACGAAACTCTTCTCTTCGATTTGTATGTGCTGCGGGCCGATCGATCCAGACCCTGCCAAAATCACCGCTCTCTCCATCACATTCCTGAGCTCGCGCACATTGCCTGGCCACGTGTAAGCCCGAAAGCAGTCCAAGACCGCCGGACTAATATCAGTGACCTGGACGCCGTGCTTCGCGTTAAGGACGGGCAGCATGGATTCGGCCAGCAATGCAACGTCTTCGCCGCGCTCTCGCAGGGGCGGCAACTCAAGCTGAAATACGTTGAGCCGGTAATACAAATCTTCGCGCAGTGAATTGTCACGCAAGGCATCTTCGGGATGCCGGTTAGACGCTGCGATCAGACGAATGTCAATGGGTATCTCCGTTTGCCCGCCCAACCTTCGAATTGCTCTTTCCTCCAACGCGCGTAAGAGCCGGGACTGAGTTGCGATGGGCATCTCCAAGATTTCATCCAGAAACAGCGTGCCCCCGTGGGCCTGTTCGAAGCAACCCGGGGAGCGTCCGGAGGCTCCTGTAAACGCGCCTTTTTCGTAACCAAATAATTCGCTTTCAATTAATGTTTCTGGGAGCGCCGCGCAGTTGACGGCAACGAATGGCCGGTCAGAACGCAGACTCAAATTGTGAATTTCTCGCGCTGCAAGTTCCTTGCCCGTGCCGCTCTCGCCTATGAGAAAAATAGTGACGCTGCTAGGCGCCGCTTGGTGTATCAGGGAAAATACCTTCTGCATTGGCTCGGAACGTCCGGTTAGGCGTCCTAAAGCACCCCGCAACGCCAGATCCCGCTTCAGCGCCGCGGTTTCGCGGAGCAGACGGCTGTGTTGGATTGCTCTTTTTAATAGAGGATAGAGCGCAGTGAGCTTGACCGGCTTCTCAGAGAACCAATACGCATCCAAATCACGAATGATCGAGAGCGCCTTTTCAATGTTTCCGAATCCCGTCAGGACGATGGCGGGTATAACTTCCCCTCGTGTTCTAAGCGTGCGCAACAGTTCAAATCCGTCCAAACGCGGCATCACTAGGTCCGTAATAATTACGTCGGGCGACCAAGAATCCAGTTTGGTAAGCGCTTGCTCTCCATCCCCGGCGGTTGCGACCTCAAAGCCCTGCGCACTCAGAGCATGGGTCAAATGGTCCAGAATATCCTGGTCGTCGTCTACTACCAAAACCCGCCCTAGCGCGGAAGAAGCAGGATTTACTGGCTCCATCATTTTGCTTTCCTTGACTCTTTCCTTCGCGGGCTCGGCTCAGTCGGGAGCCTTCGGAGAAAGCTAAGCGACCTTCCCCGTGCTGATGTATTCGTCAAGGGCTCGATCCAGTAAGTCGATCCGCTGATTCAAGGCTTGAATGCCGCTGAGCAATGATTGGTTGTTCTGCGGCGCCCGGGATTGCAATCGCCGGGATAGCCGTTGTTCCAGAGTTCGAATCCCCACGAGTTCATCTGCGATCCAGGAAACAGTCCCGAGAATCATGGCGGGCCGCGTTGCGAGAGTGTGCCTCTTGCGAATCATCATGCCTACTCCATTGCACCTGACTTTCCAAACCGAAATGGAGCGTCTTTTTGTGTCAGCTTGTTTCTACAGCAATTTGGCAAGGGGGGCCATGTAAACGGCGGTCCTGACGTTCAGCTTGGGTAAATACGCTAGTGCATTTTTTGCACAACTTGCCTTTTCTGGTTGATCTGAAGACCTGATATAAGACCCGTGTATTTCTTGCATCGGGTTAAGTTCGCACCAGATAAGCTCCGATCGGATCGCCGCACGAACGGTCCCACAACTGCACTTGATTGGGATGCGCCTCAAACCCACGCAGATGTCTACACACTCACTCACTGAACAGACGGTTCGCTTCAAGCAACCCATCCGCGCGATCCTTTCAAACCTTAGTTCGGATCAGGCGCTTTGGTCCATTTCGTCCGAGGCGAGCATTTTCGAAGCGAGCGAACGGATGAGCGCCAACAGCGTCGGCGCTTTGGTAGTTCTGAGCGCTCAAAAGTTAGACGGCATCATCACACGGGAAGATATTCGCGAGGTCATCCTTCAAGCAAAGGACGCTGGAGAAACGAGGGTATGCGAGGTTATGACCCGCGGCGTTTACTACGTCAATCCCGAGATGACAATCGACCAATGCATTGTGCTGATGGCGTCGAGACGGCTGCGCCACCTGCCGGTCTTGGATGGGGATAGCGTCATAAGCATGATCTCAATCGACGATATACTGCAACAGGTATCAGACTCACAGCGAACATTAGAGTCGCGAACCTGAGATTCGACCGGGACTAGTTGTGACTTGAACCGCCCTGCGGAACAAGCCCATTCGCTTCCAGGAAATCTTGCAGGATGGATCCAAGCTTCAAAAAGGCTTCGTAATTTGCGGGCTTACGAAAGTAGCTGGCGCCTAGGCCCTTTGCGTGGGAGCGGTCTTCGGGCGCGTCGGAAGAAGTGATCACCATAACCGGCAATGTCTTCCATTGCTCGCGTTCCCGGAGCAGTCGCAAAAGGGCGATTCCGTCGACTTTGGGCAGATTTAGATCCAATAGCAAGAGGTGGGGCCGTGGAGCGTCGGGATCTTGCTCGGCTCTGTTGAAGAACTCCAGAGCTTGTTCTCCATCTGGTTCTATATGGAGATCGAGCGGAAGACCTGCCATCTGAATGATTTCGCCCACGAGTAGTGCGTCGGGCAGATTATCTTCAGCTAGCAGCAGCGTCAGTCGTTGTCGTGCGGACTCTTTGGCCGGGGTGAGGGAGGGTGAAGTAGAACGTTGACCCTTTGCGGGGTGCGGAGTCGACCCAGATTCGTCCGCCATAGCGTTCAACCACGCGCTGGCAAATTGCGAGTCCAATGCCAGTCCCGCCGTATTTCTGGTCGCGATGGAGCCGTTTGAATACGCCAAAAATGTTCTCCTTATACTGTGGATCGATCCCGATTCCGTTGTCTTGGACCGCAAAGCGCCACGCGGTGCCTTGGTCGGTCACCTGGATGTAGATGCGCGGCGGTTCTTCCGTCCGGTATTTAAGAGCGTTGCCGATCAGGTTCTGTAGTACCTGCTGCAGATGCGCCTCTCCCACGTACACTTCGGGTAGCGGATCCGCGCTTACAACCGCGTTGCTCTCCCGAATCGCCTCCGCCAGGCCGGCCAGAGTTTTTTGCAGAACAGCTTCCGCGTTTACGGCCCTAAGAGGCCCTTCCACCGATCCAGCTCTGGTATATGCCAGCAGATCGTCGATAAGCGTTGCCAGCCGCCGGCCGCCTTCCGTCAGAAATCCGAGAAACTTCTGACCATCGCCATCGAGTACGTTGCGGTATTTGCGCGCGATGATCTCGCTGTATACCGCGACATTTCGGATCGGCTCCTGCAGATCGTGGCTGGCGGAGTAGGCGAATTGCTGAAGGTCGTCATTGGCCCTCTGCAACTCATCCTCTTTCTCTTTCTGTGCGTGAATATCTGTGCTGGAACCGACCCACATCAAAATATTTCCGTTCAGATCGCGCATCGCGAGCGCACGACTCAGGTGCCAGCGGTACGCTCCGTCCGCGCGGCGAAAACGGTGCTCGGCATGAAACGATTCGCCGGTCGTGACCGCCTGCTGCCACTGCAGGACACTTTCGTCCACGTCGTCTGGATGAAGCAGCTGAGCCCACCCCAAATCTTGGATCTGCTCGAAGGAAAATCCGCCGAAATCCGTCCACTGCCGATTGCGGTAATCGACTTTGCCCTGGGGATCGGCCGTGAAAATCTTCTGTGGCATGGACTCAGCCATGAAGTGGAACCGCTCGCGCGCTCTTTCGGCGTCCCCCAAAGCGATTTCTCTATCGCGCAGTGCCGTTATAAGACGATCGTCGCGCGATTGAATGACGCTGAGCATTGCGTTGAACCGGTCCACCAGGGAACCCAATTCGTCCCCGGAGATTTTCTCCACGCGAATCGAGTAATCCGCCGTGTCCGCCACAGCCTTAGTGGCCCGCACCAATTGTGCGATGGACATCGCAATTATACCGCGCAGCTTTGCGGAAAGAAGTACGGCGATAATGCTCGATGCCAATAGTACGCCCAGGACGGTTGCACCGTAAAGCGCCCTGCGTTCTGCGATTTCCTTAAGGTCGTAGCGCAGCACCAAAACGCCGATCGGGCGGCCGGTCAGCATGATGGTGCGGAATATCCCAACGACACCGTTTGCGGTTTCCTCACCGGTTCGGGGCAACGTAGGCGCGCAGCCGGAAAGTACATCTGGACGGGTATAACTGGCGAATAATGTTGTATCCGGGCGGTATATACAGGCGCTTACCAGATGAGTTCTGGCTCGAAGCGCGGCCAAGGTTTCCGCAGCTGTTTTCGGATCGTTAAACGCGAGTGGCGCAGTGCTGTTGTCGGCAACGATTTGGCTGAGTGTTTCATAGTCGTTCTGCAAATATCCTTTGAACAGCGCTGAATCCGCGATCAGAATTCCGGCCGCCGAAAGCACCAGCGCCACGGTGAGAGTCGTCAGAATTGTGATCAGCAGTTTGCGCGCGATGGGCAGATCGCGGAAGGGCCCGAACGAAAGTTTGCTTCCGTTGCTCATAGCTAGGGTTTCACCGATCGCGCTACGCTAAGCAGTCTGGAACTCAACTTAAGTCCCGCGGCTTCCGCTGTGGTCGGGTTGACGTCGAATCGGGTCCGGCGATTCTCAATGACGAATGAGATCATTCCGCCGTCCTGCAGGAAACCGTCCCCTTCACCAACAGTGAGGACACCAGAACCGAGATCGGCGAGCACTGTTCCGCTGCCCTTTTCGACTCTGCTCATGAATAAAACTTGGCATGCTTGCGGACGTGATCCGCGTTTGATCCGCTCTATAGCTATCCTGTGCCCGTTGACGGCTTCGCCCCGGGTAATCTGCTCTAAGGAACTGCCGAATGGGTCGGTCCCCATAATGCAGATTGTGAATGGTGAAGTAGGCGATGGAAATACCGAGCCGGGCCACTCCGTGAACTTCGTGAAGTTCAACAGAAACGCTGCCTTTACTTGGTACTCCAATGATTGTTCATCGGCGGCCGTGGCCTGGCGTAGTAGTCCCGTGATTAAACACAGAAGAATCGCTGCATAAAGCAGGGCGCTAGACGTCCCAGCACGCCGCTGTGAGGTGCGAAGGTAGCTCAGCGAGTCCATGCGATTTTCGCGTAGACGCTTCGTTTTATCGCAACCAGGGGTCCAGGGTCTCCGCCGCTCTCAAAATGCGACGGCTGCAGCAGGTTTCTTCCCACCAGGGAGATCTCTATCGAACCCCGGTGCCAAGCCAACCGCGCATCTCCTGTTGAATAAGACGGCACCAGTTGGCCCGGAAGAGAGCTGACGTATCGATACGCCAAATCGAACTGGAAGGATTTCTTGATGTCGATGGAAGATTGCACCGCCACCTGATGCTCGGGGCTGGAGCCTTCGATGGTGGACGCCGTTCCGATGTCACCGGAACCGGGCGCTTTCCCAATGTTCATGTGAAGGTAGGAATACGAGCCTCGCAAGCGCCAAAAATCAGTGGGACGCCATTCCGGAGCGATTTCGCCGCCTTCGGTCGCCCCCTTTAGGCCGTTGCGGAACTGCGCCGGGAGCAGCAAGTGCGCGGGAGCCGGCGTCGTTTCAAGAGCGATCGGTCCGGTAATCTCTTGGTCGAAAAGGTTGTGGTAATGGTTGTAAAAAGTGGCGATGTCGAGATAAACCTTGCGGCCTAGCAACCGCCGATATCCGAGTTCATAACCGTTAAGCTGCTCTGGCGCGAAGGAGCGATTCGCATTGAATCGCGCGAAAAACGGCGTACCATCGGCGGCGGTGCCGACGAATCCGGACAGGTCGAAGTTCTCTTCGGCATCCGACGGAGTTCGCAAGCCATGCGTGAAGGCAACCCACAGCGTGTCCTGCTCTGTCGGTGTCCATAGAAGACGGGCGCTGGGTTCCAGGCCGACACCGGTAAAATTGGTGCGCAGAACTTTTGTGCCCAGGGTCAGAGTCAACCGGTGGTCGATCAACCCGATATCGTCTTGCAGAAATCCTGTAAGCAGGTAGTCGTTGCGGTCATTCGGCCGGAAAGTGAGGCCCGATACCACTTCGATATCGTGGACCGGACCGAAGCGCGCTCCCAGACCCCATGAAACTTGCTGCCTGGCCGGCAATCGAAGGCGCTGCAGGAAGTCGACATCGAAAGTGTTGCGCGTCTCGCCGAAGTTTGGCTCGTGCCGGTTTGTCCGATCGTAGTACGCCTGGATCTGTACATCGTTGCGGTCGGAGAGGACGCGCGTCCAGCGTCCCATGATGTTGCCGCCCGAAAGCTGCGCGTTGCCGTCGATAGTCCGCGAAAACGGCTGCGTGTAGCTAGTCGCCTCCACGCGCTCCCCGGCCTGTTCGTCGTAAAGGTCGCCTTGCAGAGTGAAAGTATCGTTGTGTTGGCCGGCCCAATCCAGCCGCATACCCGTTTGCGCCGCTCGCCAGTCGTCAAAATTCTTTCCATCCGAGTGAACCTCCGGACTACGGGTGAAGGCCTTGCCATATACCCGATACCCGAAGTTTTTGTTCCCGCCGCCGTAGCGAAAATTGGCGAATCCTTGTTCTTCATTGCCGCCGCCCACCGAAGCCAGCGTTCCCTGGGTTTCGCGCGCATCCTTGGTAATTACGTTGATGACGCCATTCACCGCATTCGGCCCCCAGATGGTCCCGCCCGGTCCCCGGATCACCTCAATGCGGTCGATGTCCTCCATGAGCGTGTCTTGCACCTCCCAGTAGGTGCCCGCAAAGAGTGGTGTATAGACGGTGCGGCCGTCAATCATTACCAGCACCGAGCGCGAGAGTCTGCTGCCGAAGCCGCGTATTCCGATCGACCATTTATTGCCATCGATGCGGGCGACCTCAACTCCTGGAGCAAGCCGTAACGCTTCGGGAATCGAAAGAGCGCCCGAGCGCTTAATGTCGTCGCCGGTAATTACCGTGATCGCGCCCGCGGTCTGAAATGCTCGAGTGGGGTTTTTCGATGGTGTGGTGACCTCGATCTGCGAAAGTTCTTCCAGACTGAGATTCTTGAGTGCTTCCGGGCCCCGGTTGGCCGGGTCGCTCTGCGGAGGCGCGCCCGGCAGCAGCGGCATTATGGTGAGCAGCAGTGACGCTAGTCGAACCTGGCAGCGCGTCAACGGGCTTGACCTTTGTACGCGCAGGCAACGTGGCATACAGTTCATAGTTTAGACCAGAGTTAATGACAGCCCTCTTCGAGATATCAGCTTCCTTTTTCCAGCATGGATCGAACCCGTAGACCCAATTCCATAAATTGATCCAAACTCGAAGGCTTCCTGAAATACTCGCTCGCTCCCAATTTCATCGCTCCTTCACGATCGGTGGGTGCATTGGACGAACTCAAAATCATCACTTTAGCGTCGCGGCATTTCCGGCTTAACCGGATCCGCTTGAGCACTTCCTCGCCATTCACTTTGGGAAGATTTAGGTCGAGCAAAATAAGATCGGGACCCGCACCGGCGGGATCGTCATCCAGCCGCGTGATATGTTCCAGAGCTGTGGCCCCATCGCTGAAGACCTGGAGGCTATAGTCAAGCCGAGCTTCCTTCAACGCCTCTTCGACGAGATTTGAGTCTGCTGGATTATCCTCTATTAGCAACAGCTGCATGATCTTAGATTTCGTGGGTTGCATATGGCAAAGTAAAGAAAAACGTAGAGCCTGCCCCCCGCTCGGATTCCACCCAAATCCGTCCGCCATTGCGTTCAACAATTTTCTGGCATATCGCAAGACCGATTCCCGCGCCTGAGTATTCAGCGCGACTATGAAGACGCTTGAAAATCCCAAAGATCTGGGTTTGAAATTCTTTCGGTATCCCGATTCCGTTGTCTTGCACTGCAAAAAGCCAGTGGTCCGCCGTGCCGGTCGCAGTGATTTTGATGCGGGGCTTGTCTTTGCTGCGATATTTCAGTGCATTCGAGATCAGATTCTGGAACAGCAGCACCAGTGGAACGGCCTCTCCGCGTACCACTGGTAGGCCTGACGTGGAAAGCTCCGCCCCCGTCTCCTGAATGGTGGTCGCCAGATTTTTCCGAACCGATTCGAGAACTTCCTCCACGTTTACGGAAGTGAGCGGTGCGTCCGATCTCCTGGCCACTTGAGAATATGCCAAAAGTCCGTTGAGCAACATCTCCATCCGGTGCGCGCCCTCTATGCAGTAACCCAGGTACTGCGACGCCTTGTCGTCCAAAGCGCTGCCATACTTCTTCTCCAACATTTGACTATAAATCGCGATTTGCCGTAAAGGCTCCTGCAGGTCGTGGCTGGCGGAATAGGCAAACTGTTCCAAGTCCGCATTTGCCCGCCGCAAATCCTCATTGGAACGCTGAAGCAGAGACTCACTGTTCTTGCGTTCGGTAATGTCGTCGGCGACGAAGCTAAAGCGGGGACGGCCACTGGGGCCATCTCCCAGAAAATTCACGGAGGCAGTCATCCAACAAGCCCCCTCGTCTCGCGGATGTTGGTATTCGAATGTGACCGAACGCCCTTCTCTCTGGCTTTGCCGGCAGTATTTGATCCAGAGATCGTCAATTTCCGCGGGAATTCCAAGCTGGTCGCCGGTTTGCCGCGCAATGCTTTCCTCGGCAGCGCCCAGAAAATTCAGCGCAGCGGAGTTGCAGTAGATCGCAATGATGCTGTCCTTCTCGATCTCGATTACTCCCATTAGGAACGGCGAGCTGTCATAGAAGCTCTGCAACGTAGCTTGACTTTCCCGCAACGCTGACTCAGCTTCCATTCTTCGCCTGCGCATCGAAAGGTGCGCCGCAACCCGCGCCAACAGCTCGCGCGCCGTAAACGGCTTGATCAGATAGTCGTCGGCTCCGGCCCCCAGACCTTCCACGCGGCTTTCTTCTCCGGCCCGAGCCGACAGCAGGACTACGGGAATGGTTTTGGTTTCAGGACGCGAGCGCAATTCGTTGAGGAGCGCGAACCCATCCAGTCCGGGCATCATCACATCGCTCAAGATGAGATCGGGCGGCTCTGCAACTGCCGCCTTCAGCGCTTCCTCGCCGTTTGAGACGGCCACAACCTGATACTGTTCACCCAGAAGCCGCGTGATGTACTCCCGCATATCCGCGTTGTCATCCGCCAGAAGAACTCGTTCCGCACGCGAACTTACCCCTCCGCCCACCGCATTGCGGACTGCTTCGGCCAAGCCCTGAGACGCGCCGCCCCCATCGCCATCCGAGAGCCAACGAAGGGCCTCTTTTACGAACGCCTCTGAGCGGGAAGAAGGTGAGGCGGCGTCCCTCGCTGCATTCACATTGTCCGCCGGCAAGTGTTCGCGGCCAAAAGGAATTTCGACCGTAAACGTAGTACCTTTGGAAACTTCACTCACGGCCGTGATTGAGCCGCCATGTAGTTTGACGAGTTCCTGCACCAGCGCCAAGCCGATTCCAGTGCCTTCGATCGTCCGGCCCTGCACCCCACTGACGCGATGAAAACGGTCGAAGATGTGCGGCAGCTCCAAAGGAGGAATGCCGCTTCCCGTGTCTCTTACCGTTAGCTGCGCAAATTTTCCGGCAGCCTTAAGCGCCACCGAGACACTGCCGTTAAACGTAAACTTCAGCGCGTTCGAAAGCAGGTTAAGCACCACCTTCTCCCACATTTCGCGGTCTACATAGACGGGCGCCGTGAGCGGCTTACAATCGATTTCGAAACGAAGTCCGGCCCGTTCCATCGCCGACCGGAAGTTGGACGCGAGTTCCTCTGTGAATTGGCCTAGATCGATCGGCTCGTAAGCGGCTTGCGCTCGTCCTGCCTGGAGGCGCGTGAACTCCAGGAGAGTATTGACCAGCTTCTGCAGACGAAGGCCATTGCGATGAACCAGATCCAGCAGCTCCCGTTCCTCGGGCGAATATTTTTTCGCCTGCGAGAGCAGTTCTTCCACCGGGCTCAGCATCAACGTGAGAGGTGTTCGAAGCTCGTGACTCACATTGGAGAAAAAAGTGGTCTTGGCAAGATCGATCTCAGCCAGCGCCTCCGCGCGCCGGCGTTCCGCTTCGTAGGCGCGTGCATTCCCTAAGCCAGCGGCAATCTGGCCGGCGAGCAAATCCACAAAGCCGCTGTAGGCGGAGTCGTAGCGGCGGTATGGATTCGTGCCCACGACAAAAAAACCGGCTGGCTGCTCTTGACCCTGCTGCCGGATCGGCACGATGGCGGCCTGATCTACCTGTTTCTTCCAATCGCCCGTCGGCAGCGGTGCGATTTTACGCTGTTCGGATAGACTCTCGAGGAGCCGGGTCGCCGGATGAAGCAGGACTTGATGCGCCGGCCAAGGAAAATTCGAAAATGGTTCTATCCGGCTGGCCGCCAGCGGGTGATCGCTCGAAATCCCGCTATCGGTGACGAGCCGCGCCCCGCCGTCCTCGTCAAAGAGGTAAGTGAGCGAAAACGGCAGATCTCTCTGGTTCAGGCTCAGTTGGGTGCGCAGCGCCAGCAGCACCTCTTCCTCAGTATTGGTACCGGCGAGGGCCGACGCAACGCCCCGCAGCGACTCGACTCTGCGTTCACCGATAACGCGATCGGTCTCTTCGGTCACGACGCAGAGCATTCCGTTGATTTGACCCTTGTCATCGGTGAGAGGGCTATATGAGAAAGTATGGTAAGTCTCTTCGGGAAAGCCGCTGCGTTCCAAGAAAAGAAGCAGCCCCTCATCATAGGTGGCCTCGCCAGTGTTGAGCACGGTTTCGATGCGCGGCCCGATATCCGGCCAAATCTCCGCCCAAACTTCGCTGGCTCGCGCACCAAGCGCGCGCGGATGTTTTATGCCTAGGGTGGGCTGATAGGCGTCGTTGTAGAGCATCGTCAGCTCAGGACCCCAGGCCATCCACATCGCGTAGCGTGACGTAAGCAGGATGTTAACAACGGTGCGAAGGCTTTGCGGCCAGTGATTCATAGGCCCAAGCGGAGTGGTGGACCAGTCGAACTGGCGGATCCGTCGGCCCAACTCGCCGCCGCGCTGGCTACGCCCCTCGGGTTGAGATTCTATTAACCGATCCTCAGTTTTTTCGCCCGCGTTCACAGAACCTTCTCGCTAGAGTGAAGCGCCGCATTGAGGGTGGCGTCTCCTCGCCCACCAGATCGATGTTGGCCGAGTTATCCTCTGCCGGAGGAATGCATCCCCAGCCGCCACTCACACTCAAAATGCGTCTAGCCCCCACGTTAGCATCATAAGCCAGTAAATTTTTGTTCCCGGCTATTACATAAACCTGCGTAATCCGCCACTAATGCCAGGAGATGGAACTTCCCAGTTGCACAGGCAGCATGGCGAAGCGACTACGCGATCCCAACTAGAACGGCCAGCGATGAAATTTGTGGAGGGTCCACAATCCGATCCCAAGACAAGCCAGAAATCCTGCAAGAATGGCAAACCACGCCGATGCAAAATTCCCGCCCTCGAAATCGTTTCCCGCAGAGCCATCATGCGCCGGACTCGGGATACTGAACCGCCCAAAATAGAGGAACCGGGTTCCGCACGAGCCACAGCGGACGATGTCGCTGCCCAACATGAAGGCGAGGTCCTCACAAACGCTATGGGCTCGAGAACGCAACGTTCTTGACTGGCATCGAGAGCAGTGGCGCTTCGGGCTATAGCGATCTGATTTCGATGAGATGTGCTCGTTTTGCGTTTGCATTTCTTCCTCAGGAGGCGGATTCAGCCTCTCCCGCTCCCATTTGTCGCGGAAACAGCTGCGATATCCTGGAGCGGAGCGAGACTCTCATCTTCCGTTGTCCCAATAGAGCCGGCTGATTAGAAAAGGTTTCATCAAAACTGTCAGTCTTATTCGCCGCTGTGGGCAACCTGCGGTTGCCGCGACCTCCTGCCGGAAATAGCCCAAAAAGAACGCTAGACTTAATAGGGGCCCTGAAGGGCGAGGATGCTGACCATGATTCCATGGGCAGTTGGGTATTTTTATCGTCACCCGCAGCTTTCAAACAACGGTTTTCGAGGAAGTTGCAGGCGTCGCTCCAAAACGGGCGGTAGAAGATTCATCGGGAAGCTGTTACCCTAAAAGATTCGAATACGAGGTGAGTGCCGTTGGCTGAAATACACGTAAATGATGGCGAAAGCCTAGAGAGCGCGCTCAAGCGCTTTAAGCGAAAAGTGATGAACGAAGAAATCATCAAAGACATCAAGAAGCATGCCTTCTACCTGAAACCAGGGCAGAAGAAACGCGTCAAGTCGGCGGAGGCGCGGAAGCGTGCCCGCAAGAACAAGAAGCGTTCGTCGGATGATTCGGATCAGCATCGCTCGTAAGCACGCTCCGCCCGCAGTTATCGCGGGTTGATTCGCGCGTTTCTTTCAGTAGCGACCTTCTCCAATAGTCGATCGAGAAAGCCCCGTTGGCCGGGAAGCAAACGCCCCCTCGCGTCTTCGATCGAGTACCAACAACCTCGGTCGACTTCGGGCGATTCAATCTGATGACCGGAGTGCGGCGGCCATTCCAAAGTGACGGTGTTGCTCCGAAGCTTGGCCGGATCGCAATCACCCTCAAAAGCCCAGGCGGTGACGATCTTCCCGCTGGGTTGTTTCAACTCGCCGAGTTCAATGAAATCGCCGGCGGGCGCAAAGCCGGTCTCTTCCTCATACTCCCGCTTGGCGGCTTCCAGCGGATCTTCGCTGGCGTATTCACCCTTCGGGATGGTCCACGCTCCCAAGTCTTTCTTTGACCAGAAAGGCCCGCCTGGATGCACTAGAAACACCTCGAACTGGGAGTTCCGGCGGCGATACATCAGGAGACCTGCGCTTCGTTTCGGCATTCATCCCGAGTGGGGGTTTTTGAGAGCGCGCCGATTCGCGCACTCGAGCGCACCCATCCAATATGACAGAAACGGCTAAGGCTCTCATGCACAGCTCGGCATACAGCTGAAGCAGTTGCGCCAACGGGAGTAGACTTACTCGAGAAGGACACCAATGATCGACCGAAGACAGTTCATCAGTGCCGCCATTGCTGCGTCGGCGGCTTCGCTCGTGGCGCAGCAGGGAAATGAATGGGGCGGCCCAGTACTCGACATCCATCTTCATCTCAGGCCCGATGCCGAATCGAACCTTGCCCATATCGATGGAAGCGGCGTCACCAAGGCCGTCTTGCTCACCCGCGTAGAGTCGGCGGAGCGTTCGAGGTCCCTGGTTGAAAAGTATCCAGGGCGCTTCGCTTGGTTCGTCAGTGCAGACCCGTCGAAGCCGGAATCCGCCGGTCTGATAACAAAAGCCGTTAAGGACGGCGCCCGCGGGTTTGGCGAAATCAAGAACCAAGTCGATTGCGATGGCCCTGAGATGAAGCGCATGTACGCGCTCGCTGCGGACTTGAACGTACCCATCCAAATTCACTTCGGCGAGGTGCCGCAACCTTCTGGTAACGCTGTATTCAACGGCGGGTTCAAACGCTTCGACAAGATGCTGAAAGCGTTTCCTCGGACCAAGTTCGTCGCCCATGCCGACACCTTTTGGGGCAACGTGAGCGCCGACTATGCGTACGACACGGCGTATCCGAGCGGTCCGATCAAGCCCGGTGGAATCAGCGATAAGTGGCTGTCGGATTATCCCAACCTGTGGGCAGACATGTCGGCGAACTCATGCAACAACTTCCTTAACCGGGATCCGGGCTTCACTGCCGAGTTCCTCGTCCGGCATCAGGACAAACTCCTGTTCGGCTGTGACTGCCCGTGTTCGGACGGGCGCGGAGGCGGCACTACAAATCCCTCGTCGCGCCTGCACGGCAAGTGCATCGCGCGCGAAACGCTGGCAGCAGCTCAGCGCATGTCGAAACCGGACGTTTTCCGAAAGATCCGATGGGAAAACGGCACGAAGCTGCTGGGACTGGCTTAAAACATGAGACTCTCTATAGCAGCCGTGCTCTTTTTCGCGACGTTGCGCATCTCAGCGCATCACGCGTTCACCGCCGAGTATGACGAAAACAAAGTCGTCACAGTCTCTGGCAAAGTGACCAAGTTGGCATGGACCAATCCGCACGCGTGGTTGTACGTCGAAGGCCAGGATGAAAGCCTCAAAGTCATCAGTTGGGGTTTCGAGATGGGCAGCCCCAATGGCCTGCTTCACCGGGGTTGGAAACGGACGGATCTAAAGCCCGGCGATCAAGTCACGGTCGACGGGTATCTTGCGAAGGACGGCAGAAAGGTGGCCAACGCCCGGACTGTCACCTTGCCGGACGGCCGCAAGCTATTCGGGGGCTTCCAAACTACACCGGGCGCCCCCGCAAAGTAGTCGCATTCGAAAAAACCTGGTCGGGTGGGCTACCGAAAGTCTATCGGCCCAGTACTCTCGTGTGATTGATCGCCCCAGCTGTGGGATTTACGATCTTAAATGAGAGCGGAAGCCCCTACTCTTCCGCTCTTGGCAGGGGATTGCATGGAACGCCAATCGGAACTCAATCAGGAACGCCAATGGCAACTCTACCGGCGCAGCGTCGCCGAAAGAATGCCAGATTCTGACTATAAGGCTGCTGTCCTCGCCGGAATCGCGCACCACCTTATGAGGCTCGATTCAATCGAAAGGTCGCAACGAACTGTTAGCGGCGCTGCCGGAACGGATCGGATACGCGGGTTGTGACAATCCGCCGTTGAAGCGAAACAGGCGTGTACCCCAGAGAGTCTACTAGCTGAAGCAATCGTCTCGATTGTTGTAACATCGTCAGTTTAGGAGATCGCATCGTGCGCGCTATTTTCGTGCTGGTGTTCTTGCTAGGTACCGGGCTTTTTGCGGAAACCGATGTCACCTCCCGCGAGCAGTTTGGTAGGCTGATGCCTGGAGGGCTCCCAACCGTGCTGCGCTACAACGCCGACCGGGCATCCCTCGAACTGCCGGCCGACGAAAAAAACTGCCCCGCCTACGCGCACGGATTCTTTGAGTTGAGAATCAACTCACAAGGTGAGGTAACCAAGGCCAGGGACCTGAATACATCCCAGTCCGCAAATCTAAAGGTTTTGACGGTTGGTTGGGTAAAGAATCTTCTGATGCAGATTCACTTCCGCCCCTTGAGCCTGGGCGGCAAGATCACTTCTGTCCACACTTTCGCCACAGTAGTTTGTTCGTAGGCGCGCTATTCATAACGCAGCGCCACCATTGGATCTAACTGCGTCGCGCGGCGCGCAGGCCAGTAGCAAGCGGCCAAGCCGGCAACCGCCACCGCCGCAACTACCACGGCGATGGTGATCGGATCGTAAGCTGAAATGCCGAAGAGTTGACTGGAAACGATCCGCATCGCCGCGAACGTGAGGAGCAGTCCGGCAACCACGCCGGCCGCGATCAGCCGCAGCCCCATCCACAGGACCATCCCCAAAACATCGGAATGCGCCGCGCCCAGCGCCATGCGGACGCCAATTTCCTGCGTCTGGCCCGATACGGTATACGAGATGACGCTGTAAACCCCGATGGTGATGAGCACGAGGCCCACGCCGCCGAAGATCGCCAGCAGCACAAGGCCAAAGCGCGGCTGCGCGTAGACGAAGTCCCTCAGGAAATCCTCCAACGCGCCGGTAAAGGTGAGCGCCACGTTGCGGTCCACCGCCCAGATCTCGCGGCGCAATGTGTCCACGAGCGCAGTAGGGTTGCCGGCAGTACGGACCAACACGGCGCGATCGAAGGTCCCCGTCATGGTGTAAGGAATGTACATTTCCGGAAAGGATGGGTCCTGGATGCCCTGATTTTTGGTGTTGCTCACGACTCCTATCACCTCAAATACAGGGTTCTCGACCTTGCCTTCGGGCATGCTTTCGAGCATCGAAACCTTAATCTTCCGGCCGATCGGGTCTTCATTATTCCCGAAGAAGCGGTTGACGAACGTCTGGCTGATCACGGCAACGCGGCGGCCGTCATTCACATCGAACTCCGACAACACCCTTCCGCGCAGCACCTTGAGACCGAGGGCGGGGAAGTAGCCTTCACTGCACAGCGTATAAATCGCGGTCCATTTCTCGGCGTGCGTCTTGCCGGGGATGTCGATTTCGCTGTGAATGCCGCCGAAAGGCGGGACTGTGGTGGTTGTCGTCGCCGCGACAACTCCCGGAAGCATCTGGAGGCGTGTCAGCAACTGGCGAAAGAATCGCTGCTTCTGCGCCGTCGTCTTGTATTGTCCTTTGGGCAACGGCAGTCGGGTAAACAGGATATTGTTCGGCTGGAATCCTAGATCCACTTGCTGCATAGCGACAAAGGTGCGCATCATCAGACCAGCGCCGGCCAGCAGTACCAGCGATAATGCTACCTCCGCGATGACCAGAGCGTTGCGCAGCCGGCCTCGGCGAAATCCGCCGCTGACACCTCTGCCTGATTCCTTAAGAGGTTCCACTAAGTTCTGGTTAGCGCTATGCAAGGCTGGAGCCAGGCCAAAAATCAGAGCCGTGAAAATTGCGATGCCCAGGCTGAATAGTAAGATCGGAATATTCAATTGAATAACGACTTCACGCGGAATCATTCCATCCGGGATCAGGGTAACGATGCCCTTGAGGCCCACATAGGAAAACACGCAGCCGAGCACGCCTCCCGCTAACGCGAGCAGCAGACTTTCGGTCAGCACTTGGCGGATCAGTTCACTTCGCCGGGCGCCCAGCGATCCGCGGATGGCCATTTCCTTTTCCCGCGCCGCCGCACGAGCCAGCAGCATGTTCGCCACATTGGCGCACGAAATAAGTAACAGCAGCCCCACTGCCGCAGCCAGAATGTACAGCGTCTTTCGGAAGGGCCCGATCAAGCTATCGACCCAGCTGACGACTTGGACGCTGAACTTGTCAGGATAGTTTAGGGGGTAGACTTTAGCGAGTCGGTGAGCCAGCAGATCAATATCCGCTTGCGCCTGCTGGATGGTAACGTCCGGCTTAAGCTTGCCCTGAAAGGTCCAAAACCGTTGGCTCATCTCCGGGTCTCCCCGGTTCATTGAGACCGACCACCAAAGGTCCGCTCCCATCTTAGTGAAGCGCGGCGGCATGATCCCCACCAGCGTAGTTGGCACACCGTTGAGTACAAATGTTTTGTTAAGGATTGAGCGGTCCATGCCGTAGCGCCTGGACCACAGCTTGTAACTCATAACGAAGACCGGCGGCGAACCTGGGTTTGCGTCTTCTGGCGTCAGGGCCCGGCCCAGCATAGCGGGCACCCCCAGAAAGTGGAACATGTTCGGGGTGGCGGCACCACCCGAGAACTGCTCCGTGCCCTCCGCGGTACTCTGCAGAGCGTCCTGAAACGATCCACCTATGACCTCCTCGAATACGTGGCTCTGTTCTTGATAGTCGAGAAACTCCGCGGTTTGCAGGCCTTGCCGGCCTCCGGGATTGCTGCTGGCGAGGTCGTGGATTTGGATCACGACCACCCGCTTTGCGTCGGCATAGGGGAATGGATCGAGCAGAACGTTATATATGACGCTAAAGATGGTGGTTGCGGCGCCGATGCCGAGTGCCAGCGTGAGAATCGCGATGCTGGCAAATCCGGGTTGATTCCGCAGCCCCCGTGCGCCGTAGGAAAGATCCATCCAGAAGCGTCGCATGTGCTTTATACGTCCGAATCGCAGATTTGTTCCGAGGATTGTATTGTAGTCTGTTTCCCTGGCCGCGAATGCGATTCCGGAGCCCACTTGCCCCGGACGTTGGCGGACACAACCTTGTTGCGGCCGAGCGCACCCTACACGGAGGATGATCGGTCTCCAGTGGTGCTGTTGGGCACGCGCCGCCGTGTCAATATCCGATACGCTGCGGCGCACCAACTCGCAGGGGGATTTACTAGCTACCGTCTGCATCTACCCCCTTCCGGGGATAGCATTCGTGGTCACACTCGTATAGAGTTAGAGGATAGCTTTGGGTATCTCGAGAAACCTATACAGAGTTGTTCCGGTTTCTTGCGATCTTTAGGATAACGACGGGTCGCTACAATCTCCGGCTCGCGTCTTGATATCTAATTTTGGAGGGGTGAAATGAAGCATTTTTTTAGCGCCAGACGATTCGCGTCCGCAGCGGCAGCGACTCTGCTGCTTTTGGCAATGTTGGCGGTGAGGCCGGAAATCTCATGGTCCCAGGCGAATTCCGCCACGTTTTACGGCAGCGTCACCGATCCGAGTGGTTTGGCCGTAGTGGGAGCGACCGTCACGCTGACTGACCAGGGCACGCAGGCGACGACAAGCAGAACGACTGGCAGCAGTGGAGAGGTCGTCTTCAGCTTCGTTCCTGTCGGTGTCTACACATTGAAAGTCGATGCCCCAGGTTTTAAGAGCTACCTGAACAATGGCTTGACCCTAGCGGCTGGCCAGCAAATCAGGCAGACCCTCAAGCTGGAGTTGGGCGCGGTCAGCGAAACGGTTACTGTCGATTCCGCTGCCCCGCTTGTCAACACCGTCTCCTCGGAGCAGCTGCAAAATTACAGTGCTCAGGATGCGCGCGAACTGCCGTTGCAGAACCGAAACTTCAGCGGAATGTTACGGATCAACGCAGGGGTAACGGCCAGCCAGGGGAACGACGGAACCGGCGTGAATATGAACGGCGTTGGCCGGAACGGAACTGTATATTCACTCGATGGGACGAATGCCAGTGGCAACACCGGCAGCAACAACCCTGGCGCATATCAGGGCGGGAACCTGGTCGATGTGATGAGTGTTGAAGGCATCCAGGACGTCAGCGCCGTCAAGGGCGCTATTCCCGCTGAATATGAAGACGCCATCGGTGGGCAGGTCAATCTGGTATCCAGGTCGGGCACCAACCAGTGGCATGGCAGCCTGTTTGAAAACTTTCAAAACCGGGCCCTCAACGCCCGGCTGCAATTTACCGCGACCAAGCCGCGCCTGAATTTTAATCAATTTGGCGGCTCCCTGGGTGGAGCCATTAAGAAGAACAAGATCTTTATCTTCGGGGATTATGAGGGCTATCGCCTGGCGCAGTCCCTCTTTGTCAATGGCGACGTTCCAACTCAAGCGCTGCGCGATCAATTGGTGGCGGCGGTGCCGGCTTATCAACTGGCTTTGCAGGCCTTCCCCTTGCCAAATCAACCGGTCGCGGCGGGAAAAACAGTGGGAACCTTTGCCACTACCAGAACAGCCATTCGCAACGACGATCATTATGACGCGAAGGGAGACTACGTCATATCGGATAACAGCCGCCTCTCGCTTAGCTATAACCACGGGGTACCGTACCGCACGATTCCCCGTTACTTCATTGATGATCCGCGCACTTACTATAACGAACTCGATCGCGGCAGCGTCAGCTATACAACCGGCGGAGGCAACTGGACCTCGGAATCGCGCTTCGGCATCAACCGCACCATCCAGGATCGCACCGACCAATTCTTCAGCTTGAAAAATCCGCTGCAATCTACCGAAAGCTACCCTTACGGACAGCGGATTCCCGATATTTTAGCCTCCGCTATTGGCTGGAGTGGACCTAACGGGGAAATCAATCACTCCGGCGGACCCCTGATGCAGATTTCGGAAAAATACGCTCGCTACATTGGGCGGCATTCTTTGAAATTCGGGGGCGATTATCATCGCTCTGTGGGAACCCGCAATAACCCTCAAATTCCCGATATGACTTACTCCAGCCTGGCTGACTTGCTCGCAAATAAGCCCAGCCAGGTGCTGGCAAGCCTGGGATCCGGCATCTACAGCGGACACATGTATGAATTTGGTTTTTTTGCCCAGGATGACTGGCGAGTCAGTTCCAAGTTGAGCCTGAACTTCGGCATACGTTACGACTACTACTCCAACTTCGTCGCAGAAGGAGGGGAGGGGGCTCCCGACGCTGGTTTGTACAATCCGTCTTCTTTAAGCATGGACGGCAAGTTCAACGTAGGGCCGTTTCGGGACCGTTCCAAGCCATACAACAGCGACCCTGTCAATTTCGCCCCCAGATTTGGATTTGCCTATAATCCGGATGGACAGAGCAAGACCGTGATCCGCGGAGGTTACGGCCTCATGTTTAGCAACCTGCAGCCGGAAAATTTCTGGAATCTGGTTTCGCCTGGCCCTAACATTCCCCGAGCGGCTACGTTCGCTGCGGCAGATATCGCAGCCTTTGGAATTAAATACCCGGTGTACAACGATCAGCTCTATACCTACACCCAGCAGATTGTCAAAGCCAACCCAAACGTCAGAAACATAACCGCAATCTACAACCCTGACCTGCAGAATCCTTACGTCATGCAATACACGCTGGACGTGCAGCGGCAGGTCACATCAACCATGGTGTTCCAGTCGGCGATTGTCGGAACGCGAGGGGTAAAGTTCCCCGAATTCCGGGTTGCAAACGTTGTGGATCGCGTTACGGGCCTCCGGCCGAATCCGAATATCCTGGGGCAGCCTTACTATATCGATAACTCACAGAGCACCGTGTATTACGGATGGCAGAATTCATTCCGGAAGCGCTTCTCCGCTGGCTTTAGTTTCGACGCGAACTATACCTGGTCGAAGGCCCTGGGCAATGGCGGCGGCGATACCGGCGTTTACTACGATGGCGAAAACGGCACACGCAATCAGAACTTCTTCGACCTACGAGCAGACCGTGGCCCCACTTCTTCCGATATAACCCATTATTTTTCCGGCTCTTGGATGTACCAATTGCCGCTTTTCAAGGGACAAAACGCGATCGTGCGGCACGGCTTGGGCGGGTGGCAGGTTACGGGCATTTTCAGCGCGCAGACCGGACTGCCGGTAATTATCACTCAAAGCTCAACCACGTCGGCGCAACGGGCCGATTATGTCGGAGGCAACGCGGTGCTTTCCGATTACCAGAGCACGCTTCGGTATCTCAACCC